>R22__coassemble_1481_pt1 | contig 11655 bp, 8 predicted proteins | sample R22__metabat2_low_PE_033 | metagenome-assembled genome bin R22 | reverse complement strand
ATCAAGTGCTCCCCGTGCACCGGCTCGCGGCTGGGGACCCGGAAAAAGCGAAGCATGAAGACGGCGAACCCGAGGCTGACGACAGCCACGATGATGTTCACCGTCATATTGCTGCAGAAAATAAAGAACAACGCCGCCACCGCCAGCCAGAGCAAGGCGTTGATGCAGATGACGCCGTAACCTTCTTTATGGATTCTGATGCGGCTCATGCGAGAACGCCTAGGCAGGCTAGATAGAGTGCAGCGGCCGGAAAGGCGAAGAACAGGTCGTCGAAACGGTCCAGAACGCCGCCGTGTCCGGGAATGAAATTACTGGAATCCTTCACGCCGAAGTGACGCTTGATCAGCGATTCGAATAGATCGCCGAATACTCCGGCCACGGAGAGCACCAGGGCAAGTCCCAGCCAGCCGGGGACCGTCATTACCTGAATACCCATCCAGTTGTAAACCAACCAGCCGATCAAAGCAAAAACAAGGGCAAAAAGAACGGCTCCGCCGACACCGGCCCAGGATTTTTTGGGCGAGAGCGCCGGGCAGAGTTTCCGGCTGTCGGGGCGCTGTCCGAACGCCGATCCGATTGCGTATGCACCGATATCGGCAACCCATGTAATGGAAATCACAGGGACGATAAACGCCCAGGTATAAGCTCCATCCACCCCATTGATCATTGCGAATGAGATCAATATCGGCATCAGAATATAGAGCAGCGGGAAGAAAAGATGCGCGTTGAAATCCGGTTTGCGGGTGCTGTCGACAATCAGCAGCACCAGCGAAACGGCCACCAGCACCGCCGCCACCAGCAAAGGCGTCAAACTCTCGATCAGGAAAAACGAAAGAGCCGTCACCTCCGCCAGGATGATACAGATCATCTCCTTGACCAGGCGACGGTCTACCGCCATTCGGTAATACTCGATGGTGCAGAGCACGGTCACGGCCGCTATGAAGGCAACATACAGGTACCGGTTGATCAGAACACCGGCCGCCGTCAGCACCAGGATGACGATTCCGCTGAGTATCCGTTTAGGCAACTCCTTCATCTTTCAGCAGTTGGTTGGGATCTTTCCCGCCCTTTCGGGGGCCGAAAATCTTTTCGAGGTCTTCCGAGAAGATCACCTCGCGCTCGAGCAGCATCTGTGCGAGCTGTTCGAATCCTTCGCGGTTTTCGGTGAGTACGCGGCGGGCGGTTTCGTGCGCTTCGTCAATCAGCTTGCGCGCCTCGGCGTCGATAACTTCAGCCGTCTTTTCGCTGTAGGGACGCGTCAGCGACATTTCGCTGCGTCCCGTGGAGTCGTAGAAGGAGACGTTGCCCACCTTCTCGCTCATGCCGAAGAAGGAGACCATGGAATAGGCCTGGCGGGTCAGTTTCTCGAGGTCGTTGAGCGCGCCGGTGGAGACGACACCGTTCACCAGTTCCTCGGCCACGCGGCCGCCGATGGTGGCAGCCATTTCGTCTTTGATCTGGTCTTCCGTATGGAGCTGGCGCTCTTCAGGCAGGTACCAGGCAGCGCCCAGCGCCTGTCCGCGCGGGATAATGGTCACCTTGAGGAGCGGATTGGCGTGCGGCAGCAGCCAGCTTACCGTAGCGTGGCCCGCCTCATGATGGGCGATGGTGCGCTTCTCTTCCGGCGTGATAATCTTGCTCTTGCGTTCAAGACCGCCTACGATGCGGTCTATTGCATCCAGGAAGTCCTGTTTGTCGATTGCAGGTTTGTCGTGACGGGCGGCAATCAGGGCAGCCTCGTTGCAGACATTGGCGATATCGGCACCGGAAAAACCGGGAGTCTGCTTGGCCAGGAAGTCAATCTGGAAGCCGTCTACCAGCTTGAGACCGCGCAGGTGCACCTTGAAAATATCGTAACGCTCCTTGAGTTCAGGGAGTTCCACATGAATCTGACGGTCGAACCGGCCGGCACGCATCAGCGCGCGGTCCAGGATATCGGCACGGTTGGTGGCAGCCAGGATGATGACGCCGGAATTGGAACCGAAACCGTCCATCTCGGTCAGCAGCTGGTTCAGGGTATTCTCGCGCTCGTCGTTGGAGGTAAATCCGGCATTCTTGCTGCGGGCACGGCCCACGGCGTCGATCTCGTCGATAAAGACGATGCACGGCGCCTTCTCCTTGGCCTGTCGGAAGAGGTCGCGCACGCGGGATGCACCCACACCCACGAACATCTCCACGAAGTCCGAACCGGAAATGGAGAAGAAAGGCACGTTGGCCTCGCCCGCCACTGCTTTGGCCAGCAGGGTTTTACCGGTACCCGGAGGGCCTACCAGCAACGCGCCCTTGGGAATCTTGCCGCCCAGTGCGGTATACTTCTTGGGATTTTTGAGGAAATCCACGATCTCCTTGACCTCCACCTTGGCCTCTTCCAGACCGGCCACGTCCTTGAAGGTCACCTTCTGGGCGCCGCTCTTGTCGTACATCTTGGCCTGGGACTTGCCCACGTTGAAGACGCCGCCGAGGCCGCCACCGCCACCGCCGCCGCCCATGTTGCGCATCGGACGGAACATAATCAGCCACATGACAATCAGGATCAGCGGGAAGAGCAGCCAGTCAAGGACTTTGCCCCAATAGTTGATATGCTCGTCAACCACGATCCGGTACTGCCGGGCCTCCGGCAAGGTATTCCGGATGGCTTCGAATTCCGTCTCGGCATCGAAGTTTTCGGTCACGAGGAAATAGAAGTGAGGACCCGCTTTCGGAATCGATCCGGTAAACTGGTCCTTGTAGCGTTCCACGCCGGGGGAGTTCAGGTGAATCTCGCCGCGACGCTGGTTGCGGACGTAGACGATCTTGTCTACGTAGCCTTCGGGGAGGATCTGCGTCTTGACATCCAGCCACTCTTTTTTCACGGGGCCTCTGGTCCCGGGAGTGAACATCATATAGACCAGGCCGCCTATCAGCAGGATATAAAACCAGTTCAGCCAGCCCGGAGCGCGTCCTGCGCCAGTCTTTTTCTTATTCTTGGGAGACTTGCTCATTGTTCGTCAGTGTATTCTGTCTTGACCGCGTCTGCCCAGAGGTCTTCCAGCCGGTAGAAGAGGCGCTGGTCGGTCTTGAAAATATGTACTACGGTATCGGTGTAGTCGAGGATAATCCAGAAAGCGTTCTCGCGGCCCTGCTGGCGGACCACCCGGTGGCCGGCGGTGTCCATCGCCTCCTCAACGGCATCTGCGATGGACTGGACCTGGGTGGAGGAGTCGGCGTTGCAGATTACAAACCAGTCTGCGACGGCCGTTCCGATCTTGCGGAGATCCAGGGAGATGACATCCTTGGCTTTCTTTTCGAGCATCGCACCGGCGATGATCTTTACTTCTTCATTCACTTTTTTGTTCATCAATCACACAATAATAGCTAATTTCGCAAGGCAAAGATAATACAAATTTTCAGCCAAACTGCAAAGGGACTGACAATGGCAGAAACCGATCGCATCCGATGGTTCGACGAAGTCGATTCGACCAATACCCAGCTGGCCGCCGCCAGGGGCGAACTGCCTGACGGCACGGTCTTCGCAGCCCTCTGGCAAAGTGCCGGAAAAGGGCAGCGGGGCAACCGGTGGGAAAGCCGGAGCGGGGAGAATCTCACCTTCTCCATTCTTTGGAAACCCGCCTCCCTGGCAGCTGCAGCGCAGTTTTCGCTCTCTGAAGCCGCAGCGCTCGGCGTGAGCGATTATCTTGCCGGAGAAGGATTGGACTCCTTCATCAAATGGCCCAACGACATCATTGCAGGCGGCAAGAAAATCTGCGGGATGCTGCTGGAGCATTCGCTCACCGCTGACAAATTGGCAGACAGCGTGGTAGGCATCGGGCTCAACGTCAACCAGCGCAGTTTCGGAGAGGCCCCGAACGCAACTTCGATGGTCCTGCTGACCGGCCGCGAGCGCGACATCAAGATGGAATTGCCCCGGCTCCTGGCCGCCCTCGATCGCCGTTTCGCCCAGACCGGCAACGAAGCGGGGCGCGACGCACTCCGCAACGATTATCTTGCCCGGCTGTTCCGGAAGGGCGAATGGCACGAATATCTTGACCGCCGCAGTGCGGATCCCCTGCTCCCCACCACCCGCGAAGTGGAGGGAGAGCGGTTCGAAGGGCGTATTGCCGGTCTCACGCCGGGCGGAATGCTGGTCGTGGAGAGGCGCAACGGCGCACTCCTTGAATTCGCGTTCAAGGAGATCAGTTATCTCTTTTAGGATTTATACCCCAGCCAGTTCGGCGATAGCGGCCTTGGGATCGGCCGCTTTGAAGGCTGCGTTTCCGGCCACAAAAACCGAGGCGCCTGCCGCTTCCAGTTCGGCGATGTTCTTCATTCCCACGCCCCCGTCCACCTGGATAAAGCATTTTGCGCCGGCCTGTGCGATCATCTCGCGGACACGCGCCACCTTTTCCACAGAGCCTTCTATGAAAGACTGTCCGCTGAAGCCCGGGTGAACGGACATCACGAGGATGTAGTCGGCCTCTTTCAGGTAAGGCTCCATCAGCTCGGCGTCAGTCTCCGGATTGATGGCGATTCCCGCTTTGGCCCCGGCTGAATGAATCAGCGCAAGCGTAGCCGAGAGGTCTTCGCAGGCCTCGATGTGCACGGAAACGTATTGGATGCCCAGCGCCGCGAAGCGCTCTACATACTTCTCCGGATGAACGATCATCAGGTGGGCGTCCATCGGTTTTTCCGCCACCTTGGCGATGGCTGCGCTGACCGGCAGACCGAACGAGATGTTCGGCACGAAGGTGCCGTCCATGATGTCCAGATGAATCCAGCCTGCCGCACTTTCATTGACCATCCGGACATCGCGTTCCAGGTGGCCGAAGTCGGCTGAAAGAATCGAAGGAGCGATATTGCGCATGACTTACTTGACGCTTTTGAGAACCTCCAGGAGGAAGGCCCAGAATTTATCGAGGGAAGCCAGATCAAGCCGCTCGCCGGGGGCGTGAACGCCGCGCAGCGTAGGGCCGAAGGAGATCATGTCCAGGTCGGGATACTGCTCCAGGAACAGACCGCACTCCAGTCCGGCATGGATGGCGCGGACCACCGGGTCTTTGCGGAAGAGACGGCGGTATGCCGCTACGCAGACATCCTTGATATGGGAGTCCATGTTGGGCTTCCAGCCGGGATACTCCGATTCGTGGGTAACCTGTGCGCCAGCCAGTTCGAAGACGGCTTCAAATTTGGCGCCGGCGGCCTTGCGCGCGGAGTTGATGGCACTGCGCTGCGAGCTTCCAACGCGGATGCGGCCACCCGGCAGCATCTTGATGGATGCCAGGTTGGAGGAGGTCTCCACCAGTCCCTTGATGTCGCCGCTCATGGCCAGGACACCGTGCGGTGCAGATGCGAGGGCGAGAATCAGGCGGCGGGAAGTCGCCGTATCGATCGCCTCTTTGCGGGCGGGCAGCGGTTCTGCAAATCCGGTGACATCGGGATCGGTCGTATGGTATTCAGATTCAATCTCTTTGACAAACCGGTTGAAAAGTGCGATCACATCGTTTTCACTGCGGGCGGGAATCGCCACCACGGCGCTGGCCTCGCGGGCAATCGCGTTGCGCTTGTTGCCGCCGGCAATCTCGCAGAGGTCGATCTTGTAGTGCAGCGCCTCCTGCAGGAAGCGGGCAAGCAGCTGCAGCGCATTGGCGCGGCCCTTGTCGATATCGTCGCCGCTGTGGCCGCCGATTCCGCCCTTCACCCCGAAACGGGTGATGACGTGCGAAGCGGGCAGCGCTTTGGTCTTATAATGGAAGAGTGCGGTCGTATCCACGCCGCCGGCGCAACCCACGCAGAGTTCGCCTTCGTCCTCGTCGTCGAGGTTCAGCAGGATCTTGCCGGTGAAGAACCCTTTCTTCAGGGCCATGGCACCGTCCAGGCCGGTCTCTTCGGATACGGTAAAGAGCGATTCGATCCGTCCGTGGGGGATGGAGTCGTCGTCCATCAGCGCCAGCTGGGCGGCGATACCGATTCCGTCGTCTGCGCCGAGGGTCGTATCGGGCGCAATCATCCAGCCGTCACGGATTTCATAACGGATGGGATCTTTGGAAAAATCATGGACGACGCCTTCGTTCTTTTCGCAGACCATGTCGGAATGGCTCTGGAGCACGACGGTCGGGCGATCCTCATAACCGGGAGTCGCTTCCTTAATAATCAGCACATTACCGGCCTTGTCGGTCTTACATTCGAGCCGGCGCGCGGCCGCATACTGCTGCAGGTAGGCGATAATCTGTTCTTCGTGGCCCGATTCACGCGGAATGCGGGTGATTTCCTGGAAAAAGGACAAAACTCTCTTGGTATCCATAAGGCTGTAAAAAAAACGCCGAGCGTTACTCGGCGGAAGTCAGTTGCTTTTCGATATCGGTGACATACCCCCGGAACGAGCGGTCCGTGTCCATCAGGTCGCAGACCGTGTTGCAGGCGTGGAGCACCGTGGCGTGGTCCTTGCCGCCCAGCTGCGTACCGATCGAGGAGAGCGAAGTCTTGGTGAGGCTGCGGCTCAGGTACATTGCAATCTGGCGCGCCTGCACGATTTCGCGCTTGCGCGTCTTGGAGAGGAACTGGTCGGTGGTGATGTTGAAGTAGCTGCAGACCGCGCTCTGGATGCGGTTCACGGAGATCTCCACCTTGTGTTCGCTGACAATCTTGTCCACCAGGTTCTCCGCCAGTCGCAGCGTCAACTCCTTCTTGGTGAAGGTGGCGTTGGCAATCAGCGAGAAGAGGGTTCCCTCGAGTTCGCGGATGTTGGTCTTGACGTTGCGGGCCACGTATTCCAGCACCTCTTCCGGTACATCCACGCTCTCCGCCTGGCTCTTGGCGCGCAGGATGGCGAGCCGCGTCTCGTAGGAAGGCGGCAGCAGTTCTGCCGAAAGACCCCACTTGAAGCGGGAGAGCAGGCGCTGGTCGAGTCCCTGGAGTTCCACCGGCGGGCGGTCGGAGGTCAGGATCAGCTGCTTGCCGCACTGGTGCAAGTAGTTGAAAATGTGGAAGAATGCGCCCTGCGTACCCTTCTTGTCTGCGAACTCCTGCACATCGTCCAGAATCAGCACGTCCACCAGCTGGTAGTAACGGAGAAAATCCGACACCTCGTTGGAATTGTTGTTGTTCTTGGCCGTGCAGGCGGCGTTCATATACTGGTTCTGGAAAGTGTTGGCGTTCACGTAGAGCACCACTTTCTCAGGATAGTGTTCCTTGACGGCAATGCCGATCGCCTGGGCGAGATGGGTCTTGCCCAGTCCGGGTCCGGCATAGATGAAAAGCGGATTGAAGGCGTTCCGTCCCGGGGTACGCGCAATGCTCAGACCGGCCGAACGGGCCAGGCGGTTGCATTCGCCCTCGATGAAGTTTTCCATCGTGTACTGCGGATTGAGGTGCGGATCGATGTTGAGCCGCTTGATGCCCGGAATCAGATAGGGGCTGCCTTCATAGCTGGCCGCCACATCCGGTGCGGGAATATCCACGTTGCGGATCCGCGAAGCGGGACGCTGATTCTCCGTGAAGAAGGTATCCGCAATCCGGACCTTGTAGCGCAGGCGGGCATCCGGACCGATGATTCGGTGCAGCACTTTGCTCAACAGATCCAGGAAGTTCGCCTCGATGTGTTCGCGGACGTAATCCGACTGGACTTCGATGGTGAGAATGTTGTTGTCAAGGGAGACGGAACGGATCGGGGCGAACCATGTGCTGTACGCAGAAACAGGGATATTATCCCTGATTACCTCCTGGCACTTTTTCCACACATTTTCGTGTTTTTGCACACCCATATTATCCGTTTTTCGAGGTGACAAAATTGGGTGAAAAAAATGTGATAAAAAAATGTTTTTGCTATTGTTTTTTTCAAGAAAAATACAACTGCCTAAATATCAGCACAAAAAAATGTTAAAAACTTTTTTAGTACTGATTTACAGCCTATTACGCGCCAACTCACGCACCCCAGCACACTCCAGCCATGATACTTTTTCAACATTATCGGACAACCGAACCGTCGGGTGCAACCCTTATTAAAAAAGCGCCGGGAAATTTGGATTTTAAGCCGGACAGCGCCCCGGCCGCCTCGAATCGGGTTTTGTAAAAACCGATACAATATTTGTAGGCCTCCCCCACCTTCAGGCAATCCACCTTCTCCCCCTGGAATTCGGGCGCTTCTGGAGCCAGTTGGCGCGACAGCGAAAAGACCTGAATCCGGAAAAGCGTATCGGTTACCGGCACGACGGTGGGCGAAGCAACGGAATCCGGTGCAAAAGCGGAGTCCGGTGAGGCAACGGAATCCGGCGCAGCCACGGGAGCCGGCGCAGCAACAGTATCCGGTTCTTCCGGCCGTTCCGGTTCGCGGTCGAACTCCTTCTTGAAGGCCGCAAACGCCCGGAAGATGCAGTCCGCAATCTTTCCGCGCGCATCCCGGTCGGTCAGCTGCTCGCGGTCTTTCTGGTTGGAGAGGAATCCGATCTCCACGAGCACCGCGGGCATCGTCGTCCGCCAGAGCACCAGAAGTCCCGCCTGCTTGATGCCGCGGCTGGGCGTGATGGGGCCGCGGGCGAACTGCTGTTCGACCAGTTCCGCCATCCGGACGCTCTGCTCCAACTGGGCATTCTGCATCATATTGAAGAAGATAAAGGATTCCGGCTCCTTGGGATTGTATCCTGCGTAGGTGGTGGTATAGTCCTCCTCGAGCAGAATCACGGAGTTTTCCCGTTTGCAGACCTCCATGTTGGAGCGGCTGTTGGCCGTACCCATCAGGAAGGTCTCCGTTCCATGCGCCCGGTTGTTGGGGACGGAATTGACATGGATGGAGATAAAGAGGTCCGCCTTGTTGCGGTTTGCGATTTTGCCGCGCTCGTGCAGCGGAACGTAAAAATCCTTGTCGCGCGTGTAAATCACCTTGACATCCGGATAGGCCTTGCGGATCTTTTCGCCCAGCCGGACCGCCACGTCAAGCGTGATGTCTTTCTCCCGGATCTTCCCGTAGACCGCACCCGGATCGCGGCCGCCATGCCCGGCGTCAATCACCACCGTGCGCAGGGTGAAACCGGGACTGTCCTGGGCCCGGACCGCCGCAAACGAGACGACGGACAGCATCAGGACAAGCGCGAGCTTGGGAAGAAATTTGGGGTGCATTATATAGGTATTCGGGGAAAAATGCTAAATTTGTCCCTTTGCAAATATAAGGATTTCTGGTTAAATGTCAAGAAAGCGCCTCTTCCTCTCCATCGCGGCTCTCCTGCTGACGCTGCTTCCCGCAGTCGCCCAGCAGCCGGACACGCTGCTGACGAAGCAGGCATTGCCTGACACCATAGACCGGATCCAGCCTGCCGCCGACACCGCAGCACGGGCCGGTAACCTGGAGCGTCCCGCCTTCACCACGGCCCGGGACTCGGTGATCGAGGATCTGGAGAAAAACATCATCTACTATTTCGGCAACGTCACGGCCAACTATGGCGACATCGCCATCACCGCCGACTATATGGCCTACAACATGGACCTCAACGTAGTCTACGCCCGGGGCCAGTTCGACGCCGCCGTCGATTCGGTGGTCGGAAAACCGGTGATGAAAGACCACAGCGGCGAGTACCAGATGGACGAGGTCTATTACAACTTCACCACCCGGAAGGCGAAGATCAAGAACATGGCCACCAAGCAGCAGGAAGGCACCCTGGTGGGTGACGACCTGAAGATGATGCCCGACCAGTCCTTCAATATCTCCGGCGGCAAATACACGGTTTGCGACGCGGAACATCCGCACTACTACCTGCGCATGACCACCGCCAAAATCATGACCGAACCCAAGCAGAAAACGATGTTCGGCCCGGCCTATCTCGTGGTGGGCGACGTCCCGCTGCCGATCGGCCTCCCCTTCGGATTCGTGCCCGAACGGCCGGACCGTGCCAGCGGCCTGCTGATACCCTCGTACGGCGACGAAACCGCCCGCGGCCTCTACCTCAAGGATTTGGGATACTCCTTCGTGATCGGCGACTATGCCGACATCGCCCTGACCGGCGACATTTATTCCTACGGCTCCTGGGCCGTGCGCCTGAGTTCCCGCTACAAACTGCGCTACAAATTCGACGGTTCGCTCTCCATCAACTACTCCGACGACATCACGGGGGAACGCGGCACCCCGAGCTTCAACGAATCCCGCAACTTCGGCGTAAACTGGACCCACTCGCAGGACTCCAAAGCCCATCCGGGAACCTCGTTCCGCGCTTCGGTCAACTTCTCCAGCCCTTCGAACAACCGGTTCAATTCGACCGGCATCACCCAGAGCCTGCAGAACCAGACTTCGTCTTCCATCTCCTATTCGAAGACCTGGAGCGGAATGAGCGTCTCCATCAACGCCCTGCACAGCCAGAGTTCGCGCGACAGTTCCTACGCCATCACCTTCCCGAACATCACTTTCAACGTCAACCGCTTCTATCCCTTCAAACGCCAGAACCGAGTCGGGAAAGAACGCTTTTACGAGAAGATTTCGCTCAGCTACAATACCACGCTCCAGAACAAGATCAACTTCAAGCTCAGTGAGATTCATGACCCGAATTTCTGGAACAAGATGCAGAACGGCATGACCCACAATTTCCAGATTGGCCTGCCCTCCTTCTCGCTGCTGAATTACTTCCAGTTCTCCCCGTCGGTCTCCTACGGCATGAACTGGTTCTTCCGCGAGCAGCTGCGCGTCTACGATCCCGACCTGGACCGGGTCGTGAGCAGCTATTCCGACCTCTTCAGCACCTTCGGCGTGACGCAGAACTTCTCCGCCGGCATCTCGATGAGCACCCGCCTCTACGGTACCTTCAACTTCGGAACCAAGAGCAAGGTGCAGGCCATCAGGCACATGATCACCCCTTCGTTCAGTTTCAGCTGGCGGCCGGAGATGGGCACGCCGGCCAACGGATACACGAGCCTCACCTACACCAAGGCCAACGGCACCACGGTGACCGAGGAGTACAACCGCTACGCCGGAATGCTCTACTCGCCCCCGGGCAAGGGCCGTACCGCCGCCCTCTCCTTCTCGTTCGCCAACAACCTGGAAGCCAAGATCAAGAGTGCCCGGGACACGACGCATGGCGGTGTAAAGAAAATCAAACTGCTGGACCAGCTGGGCATCAGCGGTTCCTATAATTTCCTGGCCGATTCGATGAAGATGTCCAACATCTCCATCAGCGGAAGCACCACCATATTCGGCAAGCTGGGTGTCAACGGAAACATGTCCCTCAACCCCTATGCCATCAATGAGAAAGGTCAGGTAATCAATACGTTCAATATCGTCAAGACGGGGCGTCCGGCCAGAATTACCAACGCCGGGGCCTCCCTCTCCTACTCGATTTCCGGAGGCGGCGACTATAAAGGCAACGACGGCCACGGAGGCGGCACGGAAACCGGCCATGAAGGCCACGAGGGTCACAGCCACGGAGGAAACAGCGACTACGCCTTCATCTACTACCATCCGGTTACGGGCGAATACATCCCGGGCGGCTGGTGCTACTATATGAACCCGAACATTCCCTGGTCGCTGCGTATCGGCTACAACTACTCTTTCTCCCGGTCGTACCAGTATTCCAACGAACGGCTCCAGGTGAAGGACAACCACACCCAGACCGTTTCGCTTTCGGGCAGTCTGTGGCTCACCAAGGCGCTCGACATGAACTTCAACACAGGCTTTGACCTGACCAAGATGAAGATGTCCACCAC
>R22__coassemble_1440_pt1 | contig 11901 bp, 11 predicted proteins | sample R22__metabat2_low_PE_033 | metagenome-assembled genome bin R22 | reverse complement strand
AAGGGGTGGTGCTTGTTTTTCCGGTACCCGGTAGGGGAGTATTTTTAGCACGTAATAGCGTGATTTTTCCCTATTTGTCTACAAAAAACTATTGCCAACTACTCTAAAATCTTCTCCTATTACACCCAGCGTTACACCCAGCGAAGGCGGTCAAGCGAGCTTCGGAGGGTACACTTTTTCGAACTCATAGATGAACTTCCGAAGATCTCCACGAAGCCATCGTTCCTCCAATCGCTCGCGTGTCCATTCCGGAACGCCGAAGAACGCCTCAGCGATGGCACCGGTGCAGGCTGCGAGGGTGTCGCTGTCGCCGCCGATGCTGATCGCGTTTCGGATGGCGTTTTCGAAGTCTGTTGCTTCCAGGAATGCGACGATGGCTGGTGGGACGGTGCCCATGCAGGTCACGTCGAACTGATAGAATGGACGGATGGCGTTGAGCGTGAAGTCCAGGTTGTAGTACTCCCGCATCTTCGCCCTGATTTCGTCCTTCGTGCTCCCGTGCAGGGCCATGAACGTGGCGACAGCGATAGCCTCCGCGCCCTTAATGCCTTCCGGGTGGTTGTGGGAGATCTCCGTGACGGCTTTGCTCATGCTGATGCACTCGTCGAGCGTCTGCGCTGCCCATGCGACCGCGCTCACGCGCATGGCCGAGCCGTTGCCGAGGCTGAGATACGGCTGCGGGTCGTCCGTGTAAAGCCATTCCTTGAATCGGTTGCCCCATCCTGCAGAAGGACGTGGGCGTCCGATCTTCTGCATCCAGTAAATGCAATCCTTCCCGAGCTGGCTCCTGTCCTTGTTTTCCACGATAGCTTTTGCCACGGCGATGGTCATAAGCGAATCGTCTGTGATAAAACAATGTGAATCCAGAATATTGCCAGGTCTCTTTTTAACGTTGTGCCATTCAAACCGCGAGCCGGCAACGTCTCCAACGATAGCGCCGATCATGCTGCATCACTCCCCTTTCTATATAGCATATCACACCTGCCATCATCAGCGCAAGGCGGTGAACCCTTGCGGACACCCCGGAGGGGTGTTTCGGCTTATTCCCAGGGCAGCTCGTCGTCGAGCTCGTCATCGTCCAGCGCCCCTTTGCGGTGCATGCCGGCAAGGAGCAGGTGCGTCCCGTGGGTGAGCACGGGGCAGCCGTTGTCGTCGTAGTGGTAGATCCGGCCGTAGATGTCCATGCAGAACTCCGCGCCGTCGTAGAGCATGCCGTCCGCATCGATCACGATGTCGTCATCCAGCGGGAGCATGGTGTCGTACGGCTCGTACGGGAGGATGCTCTGGTGCCGGTGGATGATGCCCTCCCATATCGGGGCACGGTCAACGTACATGTCATACCGTGGCTTGTAGGACCCGTTCGAGTAGGAGCAGCCGTCCTCGTCCGCGATGAATCCGCTGGTCAACTGCACGGCCCCGCTGCCGTACATGAACGCGAACTTGCTGCCGGTCTCGTTGGCGATCTGCCTGATAATGCCGCCGTCAAACGGAGGCTTGATATGCGACAGGCGACGGACGATGTACTCCTGTGTGTCGGAGTAGCCTTTCAGCGGCCTGACGCAGTGGATGATGCCGTTGTGGGCGATGGCGAACGGAGCGTCGAAGACGAGCTTTTTCAGCGCCTTGCGGTCCTTCGTGATCGGGAACGGGTGTGTATTGCCGGGCGTGTTGCCGCCGTGGGTGCCGATGCGGTAGTGGAATACTACCGGCAGCGCAGTGAAGTCGTAGGTCTCGGCCAGCTCGGCCAGGCGATCCTCCATGGCGTCGAAGGTCATGAAGCCCTTCTCGATGTGCACGTGCCCGTCAGTCGGGAACATAAAGCCTGCGCCGTCAGGATTGCGGCGAAACATTTCGGCGCGGCGTTCCGCGCTGGGGATCGGGGTGTTTTTGGGTGAGTGAGCGATGATACACATACGCATTTCCTCCTGTGTGTGGTATTTGCCCTATGCATAATAGCACCTGAGAGCTGAGAAAAGGTCGCCTGACAAGCGACATTAGCCTGCCATCATCAGCACGGGTAGGCAATCTCCCGTGGACGCCCTGTCGGGCGTTTCGGCTTATGCGATACGGATGACGATACTCGAACCGTACAGCGGGTTGAAGTCCGCGTACATGTCCACAACGGGCTTGTCCCCGTATTCGTCCACGATGAAGTCTGTGGAGCAGGCAAGCGCCAGGAACTCGTCCAGGCTGTTGGATTCAATGGATACCGTACCGTGATCCCGGCAGAGGATGTCTTTCAGGTCGTTGATTGTCATGCGCTCACCCCCTTGTCCAAGTATTTGCGCACCTGCTCGGCGGCGTAGCGTCCGTTACCGTTGAGCATGCGCTGCCATGCGCCCTGCGAAGGCGCCCACTTGAACCCCCACGTCTTGAGCGTCGAGCGTGTCTGCTCGTCGGGCTTGCCGTCAAAAATGAACTGGATGCGTCCGGCTTCAGCGTTTTCTATCAGCCGGTAACCGTCGCCGGTGACGGGCTCTGCGCCCTTGTTGGATTCGGCACGTTCCGCCTCCTTCTGCAGGGCGGCAATCCGGTCTTGGATGCGGTGGATATCCGCGTTGTTGTTTGAGAGGGCCCAAGGCTCAAACGGCATGGAGTTGACGCGCCATCCCTGCGCCATTTGGGCGTTGAGCCTGTTACGCTCACCGTCCGTCAGGTCCGGGCACCCGTCCAGGGTCTTGTGCTTGCGAAAGTAGGCGTTGACGGCCTTCATGTGCTCCTGCGCCTGCTTCCGGGCTTCCAGCTTGGCGGTCAGCTTGGCGATGGCGTTCTTATCGTCGGACACGATGCCGCCCATGCCGGTGCTCTTGATGCGGTCCAGGATGCCCTCGATGCACTCGTACTCCTTCCAGTTCTTGTCTCGGGCGGCGTTCTGCTTCTCCTTCTTGCGGACGGGGAAGTTGCTGCCTCCGGCGATCATGATGGACGGGCACCGGGCGTCAATCTCGTTGCGGTGGTTGATGTTCTCGGCCAGCTTCCGGGCGTAGGCGTCCAGGAGCTCGTCGATCTTCGCGTGGTACTCCGTACCGACGCGGAGTTTCTGCGCTTCGGCGATCCTCGCGGCGGCGTCGCACATGCGCCGGTATTCCGCCGTTGCGGACCCCTGCACATAGTCGGACCAGCTGTTGGCCTCTTTCGCCCTTCGGGCGGCTTCCTCGCTGATGCTGTAGTACTGCATTGCGTTCCCTTTCTCGCCTGCCTTCGTCAGCGTACGGAGGCGATCCCGTACGGACACGAGCGGGCCTGAGCCCGTCCGTGTTTCGGCTGTGTGCTTACGCCGCCCGGTAGTAGGCGGAGAAGCGGTCCAGGTACTGTTTGCGCTCGTTCCAGTAGGTGGTCAAGGTCTCGTCGTTGATCCAGGCGAGGAGCCCTTCCCAGGTGACCGTGTGCGCTTCGGGCGTCGTGTGCTGCTTGCACCAGCGGACCAGCCCGTCAACCAGCGTGATGGTGGCGTAGAATGTGTCCGGCTTCAAGGTTCCCTTGAACAGGCGGAACTCGATCGTGCTCGGGTTCTGCAGGTTGAGAGCGTGGTAGCGCCGGCCGTCGTGCACGTTGAAGCCCTGGCTGTCCTGGATCGCGGCGGCCTTGCGCTTGAGAGCGCGGCTGCCGTCCGTCGTGGAATGGCCGTAGCCGGTAGGCTGGCACCACTGGGACGTGGTGATCTCCCGCCTGGCGAAGCAAGAGAACTGCTGGCGGAAGCGTTCCATGATCTCCATGATCTTGGCGATGCAGAGGCGCTTGGCCTCGTCGTCGTTGCCGAGAGCGGCACGGGACACGTGGACGTGCAGGCCGCAGGTGTTTGTGTCGTGCGCCCTTGCGCCGAAGCCGTCCAGCTTGGCGAACAGGCCGGTCCATTCGGTGGCTTTATGTGCCGCCAGGGTCATGGGCGCAGACACGATCTCGAAGCCATTGTGAAGGGAGCCGTCCGATTCGACCCGGGCATACTGAGAGAAGTTCTCTCGGACGAAGGCGACGGCCGCTTCCAGGTCGCTGTGCGTGGGGTAGTGGTCGTTCTCGACCTCGACGCCCAGGTAAAGCGTGTTCCCGGCGTTGGCGGGCTCGACGGCCTTGACGCGGTTGCGGCGGTCGGTGCGGTAGAACTGCAGATCGGAATACGTAGTATCGGTGTGGGAACGATTGTCGTGATAATTGATCGGCATAGCTAAACTCCTTTCTGCGGTAGGTCGCAACCCGATTTATGGGCGGGCTTATCGGTGCCCGTGGACCGTATGCGTCTTTCGTCTTTCCCTTTTCCCCGGGTCGTTATCGCTCTATCCCGAGTGGGGCAATACGGCTTGATGTTCAGTTGTCAAGGTGCCCGGCGTTTCAGCGTCCCGCCGTGCCGTCCGGTCGCTGTTCCGTCCGGCGAGGCCACTATGCCACGGCGGGCTCCGGTGTCAAAGGTGGAGACGAGGCTGAAAGCCTCGTACTACCTTGACACCGGTGGGAGTATAAAGCTTACCCTACCCCCTATAATCCCCCTTCCCGGATGCCCCGAAAGCCGCCGTTTCTGCCGGTTGCCGTCTTCCCCCGTATAGGGGGGAAGGATCGCGTTTCCTGCCGCCCTGGATCGTCGCATTTCCGCCCCTCTTTTTGCACTCATTTTCGATTTTTGCCCTTCATTCTCTGAAAAAATATATTCTGCGAAAAAACGTAGACAAATAGGCAAAAAATACAATATGTGTCTAAACTGTAAACAAAATGTGCAGCACACTTTTGTGAATTTTTCGTGCTAAACTGGTAGTGTGCAAAAAGAGCAAGTCAATAAGTCGTTGACCTGCTCTTTTCTGTTGCTTAAGTCTCTGTTATTTAATTATATTAAATAATATTATTTAATTAACTTAATCACGTTGGAAAGAGAGGTAAGCGTTGTATGGTTACACGTCCTTGTAAATTGCAAGAAAAAGACTACGAAAGACTGGAAAAGCTAATTGACGAGTACTTCTCTGAAAGAGAAGAAAAGCAAGAGGTTAGAGAGTTGAAGAACGGTGATAAACGAGTATACCGTGAACCTCCCAGTAAGTATCGTCTGTGCAAAAAGATTGGCATTGATACAGATACATTTGATCGTTATGTGAATCAGGAGTATACAGAAGATCGTGAAAGTTATAGTGAAAAGATATGCGGTCTTCTCATAGACGCAAAGAAACGCATCATCAATGAGCTGTCTGAGGGTGTTCTATTGGGATATTGGAACGATAGAGTAGCCTCTGCTATGCTTGTAAAGTTTGGCGTTATTGGTCCTACAGAGGATTCCAGAGAGGTTAAAATCACTATACAGGGCAATAGTTCATGGGCAGAGTAACGGAAATATACAGAGTATACAACGATATACATAGTATTATAAGCCGTTTATGCAGCAGAATTCGTCTAACTATTCGTTAAAGAGCCATTTAGCGAATAGTTTATTCCTTCCTTCCCAGGGTTTTTCTTAATACTCCTATGGGGGGTCGAAATCCGATAGAAACATAGACGGACGTAGAAAAAGGCGGTTTGGTTCCATGCGGTCCCGAAAATCTACGTTAACCCACGTCCGCACGTTTTCTACAATCTGGCAGATCGCTTTACCTTGCAATTCACTTGAAAGGCATTGCAAGGTTATTGCAAGGTTCACGGCTCGCAGGGGTTGGCGGTTCCCCCTGCGAGATACAGCAGACGATACAGGTTCCATGCTGGCGGACACGCTCCTCCTCCCTGTATCGTTTGCTGTTTTGTTTGGAGGGGCGTATGGCAAAGAGACAGCTTGAACTAAAGGGAATACCCAATGAGAAGCAGATCCTTTTCTTCGAGGCACGGGCACCGCACATAGCTTACGGGGGAGCGCGAGGCGGCGGGAAGTCCTGGGCCATGCGCCGTAAATTCGTACTACTTGATTCACGGTATGCGGGGCTGCGATCGCTGCTACTGCGGCGGACCTTCCCGGAGCTCGAGGCCAACCACATTATGCCGCTGCGGGCGGAGCTGGACGGGTATGCGAAGTACAGCGTAGAGAAGCGTATGTTCACGTTCCCGAACGGGAGCATCCTCAAGCTCGGCTACTGTGACACGGAGGCAGATGTGTTTCAGTATCAGGGGCAGGAGTATGAGGTCATCGGTTTCGAGGAGGCCACACAGTTCACCGAGTTCCAGATGAAGTACATTGCCACCTGCAACCGTACGACACGGACGGACTTCAAGCCGCGCATCTATTACACCTGCAACCCCGGAGGCGTCGGGCATGACTACATCAAGCGTCTGTTCATCGACCGGCGTTTCGTCGACGGGGAGAACCCGGACGATTATGTGTTCATCCCGGCAAAGGTGACGGACAACACAGCCCTTATGGAGGCGGACCCTCAGTACATCAAGAACCTGGAATCGCTGCCGGAGCATCTGCGCAAGGGCTACCTGGACGGCGAGTGGGATATCATCGAGGGACAGTACTTCTCTGAGTTCGAGCGCAGAAAGCACGTTGTCGAGCCGTTCGACATCCCCCGGGAGTGGAAACGGTTCCGGGCCATGGACTGGGGTTACAACGATCCGTGTGCTGTTCTCTGGTTCGCTGTCGCGCCGGATAAGCGCGTCTATGTGTATCAGGAGTATTACGAGCGTCAGCGGCTTGCGCACGAAGTCGCGCGGACCGTTACGGAGATGTCGCGGTTCGAGGATATTTCGTACACGGTCGCGTCACCGGACGCCTGGCAGGAACGCGGCGCCGGGCGCAACGCTATGAAGGGCGAGAGCATTGCGGACACGTTCCTGTACAACGGCGTGCCGCTCATACCTGCCGACAACTCCCGCATCATCGGCTGGCAGCGCGTTCACGAGAACCTGGCTATTGCGCCGGACGGGCTGCCGTTCGTGCAGATTTTCAGCAACTGTGTCAACCTTATCCGGACGCTGCCGCTGCTCACCTACGGGAAGATAAGCACGAACAAACACGAGGATGTTGCCGACAACTGCGAGGACCACGCCCCGGAGGCGTTCCGGTACGGGCTCATGTCCAGGCCGTCACCGGCGGACGTAAAGCCGCAGAACAAGGCGCGAATCCTTGCCTTCGACCCGTTTTCAAAGCCGAAAGACAGAGTGCTGTCCGGAGGCTTTTTCAGTATCTAAGGAGATTAAGCTATGCCCAAGGAAGAATACGTTATGTCGGCAACCGGCACTTTTGTCCCTGCGGACTGCATGACCGCCATCATCGATGGCATCAAACAGCCGCACGAGGCCATCGAGGGCGGGGACGAGTTCGTCGGCGCTATCTACGGCCTGTACGACCAGTTCCGCCAAGACAAGTTCGACCGGGAATGGCTGCGTCTCGAGGAGAACACGAAGATTTACGACGGCGATCATTGGTCCACTTTCGGCCAGGACAACCCGGATAACGCCCTGTTGCCGCGTCCGTCCATCCCGACGATCACGAGCGCCATCGAGAACCTGAAAGCCGATTACAACGACGAGTTCCCGGAGGCGGTCATCACCAAGGAGAGCGTCCACAGCGAACGCCTCGCCAAGGTGCTCACGACCATCGTCCGCGAGGAGCTGGACATCTGCGGCTTCGAACAGGCATACGGCGACAAGGTGCACGATCTGCTGCAGGACGGTTGGGGATGCTGGGAAATCGGCTACGATCCCGATATGAACGAGGGGCTGGGCGGCTCATACATCCGACACGTCATGGACAAAAACTTCATGTGCGATCCGCACGTCCGCGATCTGCAGGATGGCCGGGCGTGTTTCAAGATCGACTTTAAGCCCAAGTACTGGTTCAGACAGCATTACCCCGAGAAGTTCGCGCTTATGACCTCCGACGTCGACGAGAAAGACGAGAACCACCAGAACAAGACGGACAAGACGGCCCCGTCCACCGACCGGACGTACATGCTGTTGGAGTGCTGGGTGCGGCTATACAACCATGAATCGAAGCGGCACGAGATCCATTTCGTCAAGGTTGCCGGGCATCAGCTCCTCGAAAACTCCGCCGACGAGTACCCGGACGGATACTATGCGCACGGCCTGTACCCGTTCGTCGTTACGGCGCTGTTCCCCCAGCGGGGCACGCAGCTGGGCATCGGCCTGGTCGATATGTTCAAGGATTCGCAGCGATACTCCGACAAGTCGATGCAGATCATTCTGTCGAACCTGTACCGGGCGGCGAAGCCCCGGCTGCTCATCGACAAGAACTATGTCGACGACATCAACGACGCTCTGGACTTCACGAAGGAAGTCATCTTTATGAAGGGCAACCTGCAGAACGCATACGCCTGGCAGCAGCCGCAGCCGCTTCCGAACACGGCGTTTTCTGCCGTCGACTTCCTTACAAACACTATCAAGAACGAATCCGGAACCAACGACCAGTCCAGAGGACAGACCGGCGCAGGCGTCACGGCTGCGTCTGCGATCACGGCTCTGCAGACGGCGTCCACAAAGCGGTCCCGCATGGGCGAGCTCCGGCTGCAGTTCTCTTTCCGCCGCGCCACTATGATGCTGCTGTACGTGCTGCGTGAAAAGACCATCGTGCCGCGCAGCGTTGAGATCACGATCAACGGTCAGCCGGAGAGCATCCGGTTCGATTCCAAGTGGTTCGACGAGCAGATGCACACGGCGGACGGTACGACCATCGTGCCCTTCATCGCGGTCAAGTCCGCCAGGCAGACGCGCTTTGAGAAGCTGGCACATAACGAGCTGGTGCTGCAGATGATGAAGGTCACGCAGGGGATCACCGATCCTGTCATCATGCTGGAAGCTTTTGAATCGGACGACAAGGAAGCGATCCTCGACACAATCCGCAAGGCACAGCATGAAGGTATGCTCAACCTGCAAAAGCAGAACGCAGAGCTGTCTGAGGCTGTTAAACAGATGTCGGAGGAGCTGTCGCAGTATAAGCAGGCCATGGCGTCCGCCGAGGCGAATATGCAGCAGATGGCGGAGCAGCAGGCACTGGACGCACAGCAGGCTCTCCGCCAGCAACAGGAAGCCCAGGCACAGGGCCTGCAGGACCTTAACCTACAGAATATGCGGTAATCTGGTGCCGCCGACCATAACGGGCGTATTTAAGGAGCATCAAAATGGAAAACACGGTTGATACGAACGCACCCGAAATCGCGGTTAGCGATGCACAGGCGGTCGACGCGCCTGCAGCGGGTGGAGCAGAACAGAACGAGGTCAGCGTATCCGAACTTCTCACAGATAGTTCCCAGGCTGGAACGGTCGATAAACCGGGCGACGACAGCCCGCAGCCGAAGGTGAACAATCAGAAGGACTTTAACGACGCCCTGTCCAAGCGGCTCTCCCAAGAGAACACGAAGGGCTACAACCGGGGCAAGTCCGAGATCGAGAACTCACCGGAGATGAAGTATATCCGTGCGATCATCGACGATCGGGCACGGGAGAAGGGCATCACGCGGGAACAGGCGTTGCGCGAACTGAACGAGGAGCGTATCAATGCGAGAGCGCAGCAGTACGCCAAGGACCCCGCATCCTGGTACAGAGACCAGATGCTCGGTCAGCAATCCAACCCCAACGCACAGGAAAGCGCTCAGACTGGTGGCCTGTCTGTCACGGAGATAGCCCGTCAGATGGCGGACGCAATCCGCGCCAACGAGCTCCCGGATGGCTTCGATCCGCGCAATCCGGGGAACGACTTCTTCGAGGCAGCCGGTCAGTACGGCGTGAAGGCCGCCCTCCGCATCTGGAAGGCAGAGCATGCGTCGGAGGTACAGGCACAGGTAGACGCCCGCCAGATCGCCCAAGAGGTAGAGAGGCGGCGCGGTGCGGCTAAGCCCATGTCCCCGTCCGGCGCGAACCCGGCCATCCCCCGCGAGATCGACTTCAACCGGATGTCAACCGAGGAGTTCCGGGCCTTCGAGGCAAAAGTGAAGCAGGCGCAGAGAGAGGGCAAAACTGTGCGGTAATCAAAATTCACAGTTGAAAAGGAGACAGAAACCATGCCTAACATGAATGTCCAGACCACCGTCAACACCGCGGCCCCGACCGCGTATTTCAACAAGACCTACTACGACAAGAAGCTGCTGGAAACTGCCAAGACGCAGTTCGTCCACGCCAACTTCGGCCAGAAGCGGAACATCCCCAAGGGCACCGGTAAGACCGTTGAGTTCCGCAAGTACAACCTGTTCACCCCCTCGGTGCAGTCCAACAAGCTGGATGAGGGTGTGACCCCCGACGCTCAGACCCTCAGCCAGACCAAGGTGGAGGCGACCGTCGCCCAGTACGGTGCGTACGTCGTCATCTCCGATCTGCTCAACATGACCGCGTACGATCCCGTCATCTCCGACACCACCGAGCTGCTGGGCGAACAGATGGGCACCCTGCTCGACTGGATCACCCGCGACGCCATGGTCGCGGAGGCGTCCGATCAGTTCGCTGCCGGTCGCGCGTCCCTGTCTGCGGTCACCGCTTCCGACAAGCTGACCATGACCGAAATCCGCAAGGCGGTCCGCACCTTGAAGAAGAACAAGGCGCGTCGATTCAACACCAACGTCGTGGACGGCAGCCGCCGTGCGCCTCATTTCATCTGCATCTGCTCGCCTGATTCCACCTTCGACCTGCAGAACGATGAGAACTGGAAGGACGTTTCCAAGTATCAGAACGCGGAAGCGATCTATTCCGGTGAGATCGGGCGCATGTTCGGCGTCGTGTTCGTCGAATCCACCGAGGCCGCCGTGTCCTCTCGGAGCGTCCTCAACAAGGTGAACGCGAACACTTCTTCCAGCACCTCCTTCGTGTTGAAGAACACGCCCACCGACCGTGAGGCTCTGTTCCTGTCCACCGCAGGCAACAAGATCATGATCGGCTCCAACGAGTACACCATCGCGTCCTTCGAGCGGTCCACCAAGACCGTCACCCTGTCTGCCTCCGCGTCCCTGTCCGCTGGCGACATCGTGTACAGCAAGGACTGCGGCGCTGTCGATGTCACCACCAAGGCCGGTATCGACGTGCATCACACCCTCGTGTTCGGCGCGGACTCCTACGGCACCATCGACATCGACGGCTCCGGCGCTGTTGAGACCATCATCAAGCCTGCCGGTTCCTCCGGCGTGGCTGACGCCCTCAACCAGCGTTCGTCTGTCGGCGCGAAGATCAACGCCTACGTCGCTAAGGTGTTGAACCCGCTCTGGATCATCGACATCCAGCACGCCGTCTCCGCGTAAGCGAAGCAACCACGGGAGGGGTTTAAGACCCCTCCCGGTTCATTTCAACATCAACAAGGAGGATAAAAACCATGCCTAAGGCAACCCGTGCAAAAGAAATCGCCACCGGAGCCGCCGCCGAGAAGGCAGCTGTCAAAGCCGAAAAGGACACGCTGAAAGCTGTAGCAAAGTCCGGCGCCGTCAAGGTCATGTTCGGGCTCGACCCGACCATGCCGAAGGATCACCAGTTCCTCGAATACTGCATCAATGGCGTCATCTACCGTTATCCTCGCGGGGTCATGGTGGAGGTGCCCGCGTCCGTGTTCGAGACCATCGAGCGCAAGGAGCAGTATAAGCGTATGTCCATGCAGATGATTTCCAGCTTCATGGACGACGGAAAACAGCTCGACGTATAAACGGAGGAGGCTATGAACCTGAACGAGATTATTTCCGATGCGCTTGCGATCCTCGGGCTGGGGACGGAATCGACTTCCATCCGTGTGTATATGCGTGAGTTCACCCGGTTCGCCAATGATGCGGTGCTTCTGATCTCGCGCAGGTTCAGGCAGTCCCGCACCGAGAAGATGTCCCTGGACGATGAGCATTGCTTCCGGCTGGCCGACCTGGACCGAGCCTGCTTCAAGATCGACCGCGTCCGCAAGCTCACGGGCAAGGACGTGTACTGGGAACAACCGGACAGAGGATCTGGCGATGTGTACTGGGGGCCGTTAAAAAAGTCCCTGAAACAGTAAAGGCCTACGGAAGGGTTTCCGTG
>R22__coassemble_1396_pt1 | contig 12252 bp, 8 predicted proteins | sample R22__metabat2_low_PE_033 | metagenome-assembled genome bin R22 | reverse complement strand
GGCTACTACACTGGCGCTGATGCGGAGCGGATTCTCGTGTTCTACCCGGTTCTCCAGCCGGTGGAAATGGATCCGGACCTGGATATCCCGAATCCGGACGGTTACTGGGCATCCCGTCCCTTCAACGGCCGTACCGACCGCATCGACGTGGCCCGCGCCATCTATGGCGTCAAGAAAGGAACGGAGTATGTCCATTTTGACAATCAGCGTTATCCGTATGTAACCAGTAGCGGCGACCTGACTCCGGTCCGCGAGCGCAACGTCATCTTCGGAAACGCTCAGATTGTTGAGGTGAATGCGTACACGCATACCCTCAATGCCACGATGCAGAACCTTTATTCGGTCATCAAGCTGACGGCAGTCCTTCCTTCCGGCCTCACCTCTTCCGACGTGATCCAGAGAATTCGTCTGGAAACTTCTGCCGGCTATTCTTTCGGTCCGAACGGCAACTGGGGATATCTGGCGGATCCCTCAATGGTTCTTAACAAGAACTCCGACTATCTGGATGTCTATTTCGGCAATATGAATCCGAACGAGGGAACCTCCACCGGCATAAACCTTCCGGTCGACCGCACGCTGGTCTGCTATATGGTCGCTTCCATCAAGGACCAGCCCGCTTCCACTACCTGGACGGTGACCGCTTATCATGAGAACGGCGATAAATATACGAAGACCATCACCCTGCCGTCGCTCACCTCTTTCGAGGCCGGCAAGATGTACCGCCTGACGGTCAATCTCGAGGGTACGGCTTCCTCCACGCCGCCCGCCGCTACCAACCTGAGCCCGATGAACCATACGGCCAACTGCTACGTGGTGGCTTCCGACACGCCGGGCATCTACAAGATCAAGAACTGCAAGGGAACCGATTTCAATTATCTGAACTCTACCGCCGTTTCTGCGGAGGTGCTCTGGGAGTCCCTGGCCAACGGCATGAATGTTCCTTCGGTTGGTGACATCATCGACGTTTCCGACCCGGCCATCACGAACGGCATCGGCATCTACGACGACGGCTACGTCTATTTCAAGACCACCGGCGCCCGGGGCAATGCCCTGATCGCCGTCAAGGACGGCTCCGGGAACATCCTCTGGAGCTGGCATATCTGGTGCACGGGCGCTTCGTTCGACCCGACGACGGATTACCACGATGCAGACACCTACTACTTGATGAAAGTAAACCTCGGCGGCTTCAGCTACGATTACATGACCGGCGACAGCAACGGAGTGGGCAGCACGGAAACCGCAGGCCTGCTCTACCAGTTCGGCCGCAAGGATCCGTTCCGCGGCGTCAAGAACCTCTATGCGGACAACGATCCGGTTCAGATTTACACCACCAATTCCGGCAACTGGAATTATGTCGAGAGCACCGTCGCGACCGGCACCGTGGCTTACGCGCACGCTCACCCGATGACCTACATCAAGCCGAACCGCAACGGCGGCTATGGCAACATGGACTGGGTCTATACGGAAGGGGAAGATCTGCAAGCCCGTGACCGCTGGAGCAGCAGCAATGACGATCCCTGCCCGTATGGATGGACCGTGATGGGCAGCTACAACGATATCCTTGGATGGGAAAAATCGGACTATATCCTGAATACCGACAAATATGCCGGCGTCAATTTCTTCCATGCAGATTTTCCTCACGGCAATGTTGACGCGTACTTCCCGTATGCCGGTTATATTGATGAGGATGGGAACGGTATTGTTCAGCAGTATTACGACTATCGTGGATATGGATACTACGATTACTTCCGTTACGCGGGCTTCTATTGGACCACGAGCGGCGGAACCACCAAGTATCGCCAGTTTATGCGCATCCAGGACAGAAAGGCATACGACAACCCCTCCACGATGAACGAAGCAGATGACAACAAAGCTCCTATCGTCGAAATTATGCACACATACAATAGCGTCGATTGGGGTGTCTATATATGGGGACCGCAGATTGGTTGTGGCAATGCCATGTCGGTACGCTGCATGAAGATCAACAACTAATGCACTCCGCAGACAACAGGAAGGGCGACCGCAAGGCCGCCCTTCTTTTTTGCTTCACGCAATAAAGCTAAAGGGTGATGAGTTCCTTCTTGATGGCGTAGAGCACCAGCTCCACCGTGTTGTTGATGCCGAGCTTGCGGAAGATATTGTTCTTGATGGTGACCACCGTCAGGTACTTGATGCCCAGCTGGCCGGCGATTTCCTTGTATTGCAGGCCCTTGCAGCTGAGGCGGATGACATCCAGCTCCCGCGGTGTGAAAAGGCTGTCGGAGGCCTTCTTGGCAAAACTGATGCGCTCGATGAGCCGGGCGATGTCGGTGCCGAAAAATTCATAGCCGGCGGCGACGCTGCGGATGGCGGATAGCATCGTCTGCTTGTCGCTGCCTTTGGAGAGAAAACCGTCGATGCCGATATTCAGCAGTGGCTCCAGCGTGGCCAGCGAAGTGTCGCTCGAAAGTACCAGAAGCGACACATCGGGCATCTCGGCCCGCATCCGCCGCGCCAGTTCGATACCGTCCATGCCGGGCATCATAATGTCGAGCAGCATGACATTCGGAAGGGGGTTCATGGAAGCGAGCATGGCGAGCGCCTTGGCTCCGTCCGCCGCCGTCCCGACGATCTCGATGTCGGTCTGCCCTTCCAGCATGGCCCGGATACCCATCAGCATCAGCGGATGGTCGTCAACCAATAGGATGCGGATCGGATCAGCCATTTTCAGGAGTGTTGACAATCAAGATGGTAAAGACGCTGCCGCTGCCCTCTCCGCTCTCCACGAGAAGTTTGCCGCCGCTCTCCTCAATCAGGTCGCGGCTGACCGCCAGCCCGAGTCCGTTGCTGGGCTCGCCGTCGGTGCCGGCGCGGCGCCAGGGGGAGTCTGAACTGAAGATATGGGGCAATTTGTCCTGCGGAATCCCGACGCCGTGATCAACCACTGAAACGGCGGCGCCCTCCGCGTTCGGCTCGATCCGGACCAGGACGTCACCGCCTCGATAGGAGAACTTGACGGCATTCGAAAGCAGGTTGCGCAGTACAAGCGCCAGATTATTGCGGTTGGTGCAGACGGAGACCTCTTTCGGGGATTCCAGCGAGAGGTGGATCTCCTTGAGTTCGGCTGCACCGGCATATTGCGTAAGGGTTTCGCGGACCAGTTCGGGGAGAGAGAAACGCACGGATTCGGGGGCCCCGTTGCCCACTTTGCGTTTGGCCCAGCGAAGAACGTTTTCAATCAGTTCCACTTCGGATTCCGCCTGCCGCTCCAGCTGTAGGAAAACCTCGTTCATCTGTTCGGGGGAGAGAGAGGCTACGCTTTCGCGGATCATCTGAATCCCGCGCAACTGCGCCACGGCCGGGGAGTGGATATCGTGGGAAATAACCTTCAGCAGGAAGTCTTTCTGGGCGTTGCTCTGTCGGAGACGCCGTTCGCTGCGGTGCTGCCTGACGGCGAAGATGACGGTGACGCAGGCGGCCGCAATCAGCAGCAGGAGAAGAATCAGAAGGATATCCCGTTGGAGCCGTTTTTGGGCGATATCTTCCTGCTGGGCGGCGATGGTTGCTTCCCTCCGGGCGGTTTCATACTCTACATTGAACAGTTCGAGCGCATTGTTGCGTTTGCTGTCCGCGATTTCTTCCTGAAGACGGGCCGCCTCTTCCAGATAACCATAGGCTTCCGCCGGATGGCTCTCGCGCAGCGAAGCGGCCAGGCGGCTGCAGATCTTTTGCAGCAGCGGCTGGTCATTTAACGCCCGCGCGATGGAAGCTGCTTCTTGCAAATATTTCTGTTCCAGTGTCTTGGAGCCACCTTTCCGCCCATATTCCTGGGCCAGCTGGAAACAGACGATGGCGAGGGATTGCCGGGCGTCATTGTCTCGGAAAACATCCTCGGAAAAGCGGAGGTCAGCGAGCGCCGCCTCGTGCCGGCCTAATGCACTGAGCGGATAGGCCCGCTGGCTTCTCCGGATAGCTTGTCCAAGACGGTTGTTCTGTTGCTGTGCAATCGCTACGGCCCGGTCTGCGAAGTGAAGCGCGGTGCTGTCCGCCCCAAGGGCATGATAGACGTCGCAGGCCTTTCCGTAGGCCATGGCCAGCTTGTCCGGGCGGTCCAGCAACTGCTCGTTGGCGATGGCCTCCAGGGCATAATCGAGCGCCAGTTCCGGCTCCCCGGCATAGACATACATCGATGCCAGGTTGATTAGCGAAGAGGTCAATCCCTTCTGCTCGCCCTGCGCCTTGTCGTAGCGGTAGCAGCGGATCATATACTCCGCCGCCTTGTCGAAAGCCCCGAGCCGCGCGTAGCAGCTGCCCAGAATGGACCAGAACTCCACGGCCTGCTCCTCCGTGATGCCGCTCTGCGAAGCCCCCTCCTGCGCCACGCGGATGGCCTCCGGGTAACGGTTCGCGTAATAGAGCTCTTCCGCCTCGGCATACCAATCCCGTGCGGTGCTGTTCAAAGCGCCGGCAAGAAACATCAGGGTTATGACGAGAAACTTTCGCATACCCTGCAAAAATACACAGAAAAACCCGGAAAGGCGATACATAATAATATGTATCCGCCTCCCCCGCCTATTTCACCACGGTTACCAGGTTGCGGTCGCCGAAGCCGTTGTCCACACGGGCGCAGGCCGGCCAGAACTTGTTCTCGCGAACCCAAGGCAGCGGGTAGGCAGCCTGTTCGCGGCCATAATTGTGGTTCCACTCGTCTGCGCAGACCTCCTCTGCCGGGTGGGGTGCCATCCGGACGGGGTTGTCCTCGGCGTCGAGTTTGCCGGCCTTGATGGCCTCGCACTCGGCGACGATGGTCTTCAGCGTGTCGACAAAGCGGTCCAGTTCGGCCAGCGGTTCGCTCTCGGTAGGCTCGATCATCAGGGTCTCGTGAACCGGGAAGGAGAGGGTCGGTGCGTGGAATCCGAAGTCCATCAGGCGCTTTGCAACGTCGGTTGCATCCACGCCGTATTCGGCTTTGAAGTGACGCAGGTCAATAATGCACTCGTGTGCCACGTGGCCCTTGGCGCCGGTGTAGAGCGTCTTGAGCTCCGGCAGCAGCTTGGCCGACATATAGTTGGCGTTGAGGATCGCGATCTCGGTGACCTTGCGCAGGCCGTCGGCACCCAGCAGCTTGATGTAGGCGTGGGTGATGGGGAGAAGCAGCGGGCTGCCGTACGGAGCGGCGCCGACTGCATCCATGCCCTTGCCGCCGCACTCCGGAACATCCGGGTGACCCGGCAGGTACGGGGTGAGAGCTTTGGCCGTGCAGATAGGGCCTACGCCCGGACCGCCGCCGCCGTGAGGCATGGCGAAGGTCTTGTGGAGGTTGAGGTGGCAGACATCCGCACCGATGTAGCCCGGGTTGGTGAGGCCCACCTGGGCGTTCATGTTGGCGCCGTCCATGTAGAGGAGGCCGCCATGGCTGTGGATAATCTCTGCAATCTCGCGGATGCGGACTTCGAAGACGCCGTGGGTGGAAGGGTAGGTAATCATCATACCTGCCAGACGGTCGCCGGCCTCACCGGCCTTGGCGCGGAGTTCTTCCACGTCGATGTTGCCGTTGTCGTCGCATCCCACCAGGACGATATCGAATCCGGCCATCGCTGCGGAAGCCGGGTTGGTGCCGTGCGCGGAGGTCGGGATAATCATGATGTTGCGGTTTTCTCCGCCGTTGGCCTTCAGGTAGCGGCGGATGGTCATCAGGCCGGCATATTCGCCTGCCGCACCGCTCGTAGGCTGGAGCGAGCAGCCGTCAAATCCGGTGATCACAGCCAGGTCGTGCTCCAGTTCGCGGATCACCTGCAGGGTGCCTTCGCACTGGTCTGCCGGTGCGTAGGGGTGTACGCCGCCGAATTCGCTCCAGGAGAGCGGCAGCATCTCGACGGCCGCGTTGAGTTTCATGGTGCAGCTTCCCAGCGGAATCATCGAGTGGGTCAGGGAGATATCCTTGCGCTCCAGCTTCTTGATGTAGCGCATCATCTCGGTTTCGGAGTGGTAGCTGTTGAAGACGCTTTCCGTGAGGATCGGGGTTTCGCGGACCAGGTAGTCCGGTTCGCCCGGTTTGTTGGCGGGGCAACCCTCCTTGCAGCCGAAGATTGCAGAAAGGGCCTGGATCTCAGCGCAGTTGGAGAGTTCGTCGAAGCTGATGCGGATGTGGCCGTCGGCGGTGTAGAAGAAGTTGTAGCCGGCGGCGAGGGCCTTCGTGCGGATGGCCTTCACGTCTGCGCCCACGATCTCGATCGTGTCGAAGAATTTCTCTTCAGCCAGCTTGTAGCCTGCTTCGCGGAGTTTGTTGGCGAATGCGTGTGCGCGATGATATGCGTTCAGTGCAATCTCACGGATTCCCTGCGGGCCGTGCCAGACGGCGAACATGCCGGTCATGGTGGCCATCAGGGCCGTTGCGGTGCAGATATTGGAGGTTGCCTTTTCGCGTTTGATATGCTGTTCGCGGGTCTGCAGGGCCAGACGGAGACCCGGTTTGCCCAGACGGTCCACCGAAATGCCGATGATACGGCCCGGCAGGTTGCGTTTGTACTGGTCGGCGCAAGCCATATAGCCTGCCACCGGACCGCCGAATCCCATCGGAAGGCCAAAGCGCTGTGCGGTACCGCATGCAATGTCGGCACCCCAGGCAGCGGGCTCTTTCAGGACGGCCAGTGCGAGCAGGTCTGCGTAAGCGGTGACCAGAGCACCGGCAGCGTGTGCCTTGGCGCAGAACTCCGCATAATCGCGGACCGCGCCGTTGGCAGCCGGATACTGGATGAGCGCACCCACGCACTTCTCTTCGAATTCGTAGGTTGCGTAGTTGCCGAAGTGCAGTTCGATTCCCAGACCGCCGGCACGCGTGTTGAGCACGGAGCGGACGGCGGGGAAGATGTTTTCGTCAACGAAGATCACGTTCTTGCCGGCCTTCACGGCGTCGCGGCTGCGCAGTTCGTACATCATGCGCACGGCCTCGGCAGCGGCGGTGGCGTCGTCGAGCATCGAGCAGTTGGAGAGGGTGAAACCGGTGAGCGAGGAGATCATCGTCTGGAAGTTGATGAGCGCCTCCAGGCGGCCCTGCGAAATCTCAGCCTGATACGGGGTGTAGGAGGTGTACCAGCTCGGGTTCTCGAAGATGTTGCGGGAGATGACGGCCGGCGTGGCGGTGCCGTAGAAGCCCTGTCCGATCAGCGAGCGGAACGGTTTGTTCCGTCCGGCGATCTTTTTCAGGCGGGCCAGGTATTCATGCTCGGAGACGGCCTCGTCCAGTGCGAGAGGCTCTTTGAGCAGAATGTCTTCCGGAACGGTTTTCTTGATGAGTTCATCCAGCGTGGCGACTCCGAGTGCCTTGAGCATCAGCTGTTCGTCTGCCTGACGCGGACCATTGTGTCTGTCAACGAATTTGAGGGGCATATAGTGCGGTTTTTAATGATTACTGAAAGAATCGTGCTATTAAAAATAATCTACAAATATAAGGCTTTTGCCGACATCTTTTGCTAATTTTGCAGCCACAATCCTGCAAATGCCGGTAGTTGCCCGGAGAGAGTCTCCGCCGCAGCGAAACCGGGCGATTGCAGCGAATGGACATCGATGGCAAAAACGAAGACGATAGAGATCAAAAACCGCAGAGCCTCCTTCGAATACGAGTTTCTGGAGCGCTACACTGCCGGTATCGTGCTGAGCGGCTCGGAGATCAAAAGCATCCGCGCCGGCAAGGCGTCGCTCGTGGATGCCTGGTGTTATTTCACCCCCGCCGGCGAACTCTTCGTCCGGGGAATGAACGTGGCCGAATACTGGTGGGCCTCCGCCTTCAGCCGCCACGATCCCAAGCGCGACCGCAAACTGCTGCTCACCCGCCGCGAACTGCGCAAACTCGCCCGTGCCGTCAAGGAGAAGGGTCTCACCGTGGTCGCCACCCGCCTGTTTATCTCCGAAGGCGGCTACGCCAAACTCGACATCGCCCTCGCCCGCGGCAAGCGCGAATTCGACAAGCGCGAATCCATCAAGGAAAAAGACCTCCGCCGCGACCTGGCTGTGTAGACTGGAGCAAGCCCCAGACCCCCCGCTCCGCTCTTGCTATCGCGCAGGCTTCCCCTGCCCGTTCTCCGCTAGCGCCTGCTGGCGCTTTTCGCCGCTGTCGCGGCCTTCGCTCCGCAGGCGGAAGGGCAGCTCCGCGCTGGCGGAACTCCGCTCGTCCGCTCTCGCGGCCTTCGCTCCGGCCCTTCCCAGCGTCTCCTGCGTTATTTGGCCTTGGAAAGCGAGCTTTCCCGGCCAAATAACTTGTATCCGCCGGGCCCCTTCCCCTTCCCGTGTCCGGGGATGGACGCGTCCGCCTGCGCGGACTGCCCTTCCGTCCGCTCCGCGACTTTCGCCAAACTGAAGCACGCTGATACTCCCTAGATGACCCTGAAACCAGGGTAAATGTGCTTGAGGGCCCGAAATCGGCTTCTCAAGCATAAATACCATTCTTCCGGATACCCCTATCGCCCATCGCTGTGCTTGACTTTGGCGAAATCCCGTCAAGTGTGCCGCTTGCGTCCCCAAAACAGAGACGCTAGTGGCATTCCAGCCCATTATTGCTGTTTGCGTCCTGTTTTTAGGACGCTAAGGTCTTCTGAGATACCGTTTCCGTTCTGGCTCCGGGAAACGCTCGATGGAGTAGCGGAGCATGGTGCGGGGCATGACATGGTAACGGGGGAGGGGTTTCTGGCCAGGTCCGGGCGTGACAGCCGGGGCGGGATCCTGCAAAAACCTTTTCAGGGCGGATTCGTCGCGCTTGCCGGCTTCGCGCAGCATCCAGCCTACGGCTTTGTGGATCAGGTCGTGCGGATGGTACAGGAGGATATCGGCGATGGCGAATGTATCATCCAGCTGCCCCTGGCGAATGAACTGCAGGGTGCTCACAATCCCGATGCGCTGCTCCCAGAGGGTTTTGCCGCTGTGCGCCAGGTCGTAGAGCAGCGTGCGGTCTCTGTCCAGCAGCCAGGTTCCCAGCAGCGGGTAGCAGCTCAGGTCCACCAGGTCCCAGTTGTTGATGTATTCCGTGTGGGAGAGATAAAAGCCGATGCATTCTTCCTGGGAAATAGCCGGTCGCCCCGGGCAGCGCGCACCCGTCTTCCCCGACATGCCCGGAAGCTTTTTCGCGTGGTTGAAAATCTCCACCAGCGCGAGCAGCGCCGCCAGCCGGATCTCGTGATACTCGCTGCAGATGCACTCCTCCAGCATCTGCAGGTCACATTCCCGCCAGAGGGACTTCACCACCGCTCGCGTCACGGGAACCTTGATTCCCAAGAACTTGTCGCCCTCGCCATATTGCCCCGGCCCCGTCTTGAAAAACCGCATCAGCCCCTCTACCTGCGACGCGTCGCGGCGGGAATACATCTCCTCAAACAGCTTGTTTTTCTGTCGTCTCAACATAAGAACTTTTCAGCCAATTATACGAGTCCGTCTCAGACCTCCACCCACTCGATGGGGATGCCGCGGCGTTCCATGCCGCGGAACCAGGTCATCTGGCGTTTGGCGAACTGGTGGATGGCGATCCGGAGCTTTTCCACCATCTCGTCGTAGCCGAGGGCGCCGGTCAGGTAGAGGGTCAAATACTTGTATTCCAGGCCGTAGTAGATCAGGTCCTCCGGCGGAATGCCCCGCTCCAGCAGCCCCCGGACCTCGTCCACCATCCCCTCCTGCAGGCGAGCCTCCAGCCGCGCGTCGATCCGCGCATTGCGCACCTCGCGGGAGACCAGCAGCCCTATATAGCGCGTCTTCTTGGGCAGGAACGCGGTGAGCGTCACCGGGTGCGACTCCTCATAAACGGCAATCTCCAGTGCCCGGATCAGCCGCTGGCGGGTGTCGTAGTCGGTGGTGTTGTGAGGCGTGCGCAGCGCCTCGTAGCGGGCAATCAGCGTCTCCGTGGGCAGCGTCTCCAGCTCCGCCCGCAGCTTCGGGTTGGCCGGCACGTCCGGCAGATAATACCCGCAGGTGGCTGCCTCCAGGTAGAGTCCGCTGCCGCCGCAGAGAATCGGCACGCGACCCCGCGAAACAATGTCCCGGTAGGCCGCCTCGAAATCGTGCTGGTATCGGTAGATATTGTACTTTTCGCCGGCGTCGGCGATATCGATCAGATGATAGGGAACCTCCCCGTAATCAGACAGATCCTTGCCCGTGCCGATATCCATTCCGCGATAGACCTGCCGCGAGTCGCCGGAGAGAATCTCGCCGCCGCAGCGCCGCGCCAGCTCCACGGCGTAGCGCGTCTTGCCGCTGGCCGTGGGCCCCAGCACGCAGACCAGGTCGCATCCGCGCAGGACCTCCGCCGCGCCGCCCGGAAGCAAACTATCTTCCCCGTTGTTCATAGCACATTCGCAAATAGATGAATATCAGGATTGAAAAGGCCATCAGCGAAGAGCCACCATAACTCACGAGCGGCAGCGGAATGCCGATCACCGGCATCAGGCCGATCGTCATTCCAATATTGATGACCACGTGCATCAGGATGCAGACCGCCACGCACCAGCCGTAAACCCGTGCAAAGCGGTTGTTCTGCTTTTCGGCCGACGAGATCAGGAACAGGATCAGCAGGATATAGCAGAGAATCACCCCGCAGGCCCCCACGAATCCCCACTCTTCGCCTACCGTGCAGAAGATAAAGTCGGTGCTCTGCTCCGGCACGAAGTCGAACCGGGTCTGCGTGCCGGCCAGGAACCCTTTGCCCGTGAAGCCGCCGGAGCCGATCGCGATCATCGACTGGTGCACGTTGTAGCCGGCCCCCATCGGGTCGTCGCGGATGCCCAGCAGCGATTCGATACGCAGCCGCTGGTGTTCCTGCAGCACCTTGTACACCATGGTGTCGGCCGACAGGATGACCGCCGCGCCAACCAGGTAGATGATCAGCGCGCGCCGCAGAATCACTTCGCGCTTGCGGAACAGGGCGCGCACGATATAGAAAAGCGCCGCGGGCGCGGTGAGCAAAAGCAGCCAGAATTCCGGTTCCAGACGGCCCAGCACCGGGGCGAGCGCCTCCATCCGGCAGAGCTGGGGCAGGAAGGCCAGCAGCGCGATGGCCACGCCGCCGAACAGGACAAAGTTCAGGTCATGCCGCTCTACGGTGAGCCAGATGAGGATAACCCCCGCCAGAATCAGCATCGTCGCGAACGGCGAGAGCACCAGCGACAGGATGGCCAGCGCGATGGTCAGGATCCCGAAAGGAATCACCCAGCGGTTCATTCCCTCGCGGTAAAAGACCAGCAGGAAACCCAGGTAAACCAGCGCCAGTCCGGCCTCTTTCTCCAGCAGGATCAGCCCCATGGGCACAAGCAGCAGGAGCGCGAGCGTCACCACGTCGCGCCGGTTGTCGAAAGAGAAGGTGAACTTCTCCATGACCGTGGCAATGGCCAGCGCCACCGCGATTTTGGAAAATTCGGCGGGCTGCAGGCGCAGCGGTCCCAGCACCAGCCAGGACTTCGATCCGTTGACCGTGGTACCCACGAAGATGGTGACGGCCAGCAGTGCCAGCGTGAGGAAGAAGATCCACCAGACGAACACGTTGTAGAAGCGCGACGGGACGGCGAACAGCAGCAGGATGTCCAGCACCAGCACCACCCCGAACCAGATGAGTTGCATCACATATTTGGAATCCCAGTTCCAGGTGACGGTGGCATCCGCGGTGGCGGAGGAGTAGATGTTCAGCAGCCCGAAGAGAATCAGGGCGAAATAGCAGATCACGATCCGCCATTCAATGCGCTTGCTCAGGGTATGACGGCTGCGAATCATCTGACTCTGACTTTATGGAGAAGGTTCGCGGATTCCATGCGCTGCTGCAGCCACTTGCGCTCGGGCGCGATGCCGTCGTGGAGGTACTGCTCCACCAGCAGCGAGGCGATCGGAGCGGCCCAGGTGGCGCCGAATCCGGCATTTTCAATATAGGCGGCCACCGCAATCTGCGGATTGTCGGCCGGTGCGAAACAGATAAAGACGGAGTGTTCGTCGCCGTGCGGGTTCTCCGCCGTGCCGGTTTTGCCGCAGACCACCACGCCCGGAACGCGTGCGATGCGTGCCGTAGCGCCGGCTCCGCCGTTTACGGCCATCCGCATGCCGTCGATCACCGTTTCATAGTGGACGGAATCGAACGGGGTGTAGTGCCGTTCGCGGAAGCGGTCGTCGATCGGGCATTCCGGCCGGTCCTTCTGGATGTGCGGGGTGTAGTACCAGCCGCGGTTGGCGATGGTGGCGGCCAGGTTGGCCAGGTGCAGCGGGGTGATGCCCAGTTCGCCCTGTCCGATAGAGAGCGAAATGATGGAG
>R22__coassemble_1391_pt1 | contig 12273 bp, 11 predicted proteins | sample R22__metabat2_low_PE_033 | metagenome-assembled genome bin R22 | reverse complement strand
CCTTGTCAGAGTCCTTGAAGTCGCTCATCTTTGTGGCCAGAGAGTCACAATGACGGATGTTTGGGGCCTCGATATCATGGACAAGTAAGTTCGTGATTGACAGCAGATACGGCAGAGGTTTCCACTCCTGGCCATACACCGCATTCTGAAATTTATCCCGGTCTTCTGTGGTAACAACCTGCTTCTCCAGATAGTTCAGAGCAGAAGTTAGGAAGCCGCCGGTGCCGGATGTGAAGTCGCCGAACTTTTCCCCAAGCTTGGGCTGGAGCGTGTGAACCATAAAATCGGTAAGGGCACGAGGCGTGTAGAACTCACCAGCGTTGCCGGCAGATTGCAGATCCTTCAAGATGCCCTCATAGATGTCGCCAAAGGTGTGACGGTCTTCTGCATCTGCGAAGTCAATCTCATCGATAACATTGATTACCTGACGGAGCAGTATGCCGTTTTTCATGTACTGGTTCAGATCAGAAAAGACCTCCTTGACAATGGCTTTGCCTCTGGGTGTGTCCGGAGTGATAGGCAGGTTTTTCAGCGTCTGGAAAAGGCCTTCTGTACCATTGATAAACTCAAGCAGCGCATCGCCGGTTAAAGCCTGACCATCCTTCTCATCAACAGCCCAGTTTCTCCACCGGAATTGTTCTGGAATAATGGATTCATACTGGCGTCCTTCGGACATCGCATTTATCTCCCAGGTTTCTTCCTGAGAATCGTACACTTTGAGAAAGAAGAGCCAAACCATCTGCTCAATTCGCTGGGCATCACCATTGATGCCAGCGTCCTGTCTCATGATATTCTGGAGGCGTTTGATGAGGTTGTTTACTGCCATATCTTATGCTGCGTAAAGTCTTGATTCCATATTCTTGACGGCGGACATATACCCTTCCATTCCACCAAAGTATTTCATAATCTTCTGTGGTTTCCCAAACTGGGCAAGTTGTGGCGTAAGGAGTATAGCGATATTCTCCAACTCCAAGATGCCTGTATCTGCATATTTGTCAAGGAGCACTTCGAGGACACGCCTTGCTTCTTCGCCATACTGCGAGAAGTAATCGCTCTTCTTAACCTTGTTGGCGCGTTCTTTCCTGGTCATTGGCTTCTGTCCGAAAGCGACGTGACAGACTATATCGAAGATATCAGCATTGGCCAGATTGGGATTCTGCTCACGAATGGCATCGATGAGCACGTCATAGTCCTTCAACTCGTCTACAATGACCTTTTTTCTGTCAGCCTCAGACCACTTCTGCAGGAAGTCATTGAGGGTGGGATAACGGCCACGAATGCGCTTCTTAGTAAAGTCGATGTATGAATCCTTGATAAGCTTACCATCGGCGCCCAGGAAGGAAACATATTCTTTGTCAATCTGGATTTCACCGCCATCGACATAGTATTTCTTAGGCCCAGGAGGAGTGGGCGGAGTACCGCCACCCCCACCATTACCGCCGCCGTTTCCGCCACCATTACCGCCTTGGCCACCCTGAGGCGGCTCTGGATCTCCATCAAACTCAGGATCGTGGAATAGCTGCGTTGCATTACGGAAGTCCAGGATCTCAAAATGCCATTTTCCTTTATCCTCACGGATGCGGGTACCACGACCGACAATCTGCTTAAACTCCGTCATAGACTGGATTTCCTTGTCTATAACAATCAATCCGCAGGTCTTGCAGTCAACACCGGTAGACAGCATCTCAGAGGTGGTAACAACGCAAGGATATGGCTGGTCCACATCGATGAAGTTATCAAGCTGCTTTTTGCCCTCATAGTCATCACCAGTAATCTTCATTACATATCTGGAATCCTTCTGGCAAAGATCAGAATTGAGGTTTGTAAGCAGCTGGCGCATCGCCTCGGCTTCCTCGATGTCAGGACAGAAGACAATCGTCTTTGTCATCCGTCCAATCTGACGAAGCATCTTGGTAATACGGCGGGCCACAATCTCACGACGCTCCATTAGTGCCAGCCCCCGGCCAAAATCTTTGCGGCTGAAATATCCTTGCTGGATAAGGTTGCCGTATATGTCCTCTTCTCCGTCCTCAGGAACATAGCCTGTGAGGTCAATGTTCAGGAAGGAATTTGTAACACGGTACGGAGCCAGGAAACCGTCCTCTATACCCTGCTTCAAGGAGTAAGTATAAAGCGGCTTTCCGAAATAATCCAGGTTATTTGCACCATCAACAGCCTTGGGAGTGGCTGTCATTCCTATCTGTGTTGCAGAGGAGAAATATTCTAAGATAGCCCTCCACTGCGAATCTTCCTTTGCAGAACCGCGATGACACTCATCAACAATAATCAAGTCAAAGAAAGACGCCTGAAATTCAGTGAATGGATTTGGAGTATCTTCATCCGGAGAGACCAGCTGCTGGTAGAGTGCCATATACATCTCGTAGGACGAATCCATGTAACGGTTCTGAATCTTGGTCATTCGGCCTTTGAAAGGACGAAAATCCTGATTCATTGTCTGGTCAATCAACACGTTCCTGTCTGCTAGATAAAGAACCTTTTTCTTAACTCCAGCTTTAGTAAGGCGATGTATAATCTGGAAAGAAGTAAAGGTCTTGCCAGTGCCAGTTGCCATTACCAGAAGAATCCTGTTCTGCCCTTTTGCAATAGCCTCAACAGTCCTGTCAATAGCAATTCTCTGGTAGTAACGCGGCTCGTGCGAGTCGAAATCAAAATAATATGGCGTTTCAACAACTTTCTGCTGCTCAGGAGTCAGGCCTTTTGCCTGAATTAATCGCTCCTGAAGTTGTTCTGGAGAAGGGAAATCGTTCAGCCCGATATTCTTCTCTATGCCGGTGGTAAAATCATATTCGGTGAAGCCGTCGCCGTTGGAACTATAGGCAAACTTCAAGTCCAGGATTTCGGCATATACTTTAGCCTGGCCAATACCACCGCTTATCGGCTGGTTATTATCCTTTGCCTCAACAATAGCTATGGGAGTTTTATTGGCGCCTACCTGTAAAAGATAATCAGCACGTTTTTTAGCCTTCCTGGCATGAGAAGACTGACCTTGGAATATAATTCTCCCGTCGGTGAATGCATATTCCATGCGAATATGTTGATTATCCCACCCAGCACTGTTCAGCGCAGGTGTGATGAATTGCAGTTTAATGTCCTCTTCGGACAACTGCTTTTTATCGCACATAAGTATGTAAAAAAAGTGTTTTGCTGCTTCACCATGCGCTGATAATAAATTATTATCAGAACACAATCGCAAATTTAACAAAAAATTACCGAATACACCGCATAGGGGATGATAACGTCAATTATAGAAGTACTTTCAACACATCCTGTCCACATCGTTCAGAGCGTCCACGGGCGAGGACAATGGACGAGAAATGCTATGATTCGGCGCAAAAGTTCCGATTGATTTGCCACAAAAGTTCCGGTTATGCTTGGCAGTTCGGGAGAAGAAATGTATCTATACGCGTGAAAAAAGAAGCACCTCGTTATCAGGTGCTTCTTAGTTTTGCCTCAGTCTTGCGCAGTTCTTTTCTACCCGAAGGTGGGCCCCGCCCAGGCGAGGACTTTTGCTCAATGGCTTATCAGCCCAAGAGACTGCGTCTAACCAGACCGACGCAAAGGTATGATGTTTTTCTTTATCTGCCAAATATGGGCGCCCGCAGTCTGGCTATTTCAACTTGAAAATATAGGTGATGGAACCCTTCTGGAGCTCCGAGCCGGCGGAGACGGCGCTGAAGCGGGCCTTCAGGGCCGCCTGGCGGGTATTTTCGCGCAGGATGGCGCTGCTGATGTTGGTGTGCTGCACGTCAATCTCCGCACGCTCCACCTTGCCCTCGTGGTTGACCCAGATGAATACGGTAATCATGCCGCGGTCCTGCACGTCATAGGCGGGCAGGGGAAGGTCGCCCACCGGCTCGCGGCCGTAGAGATGCGCGTTGGGGGCGCCGTCCGTGGGACCGTTGGAAGTCAGGCCGTGGCTGTTGCCGTCGGTGAGGGCGTCGGAGGCTTCGCGGGCCACCTGGGCGGCCAGGGTGTCTTTCTTGCGGTTGTTCGTGGCGGAGAAGAGGGCGCGCCGGTTGATCTCCTTGGGCTTGACGACCTCGGGCGTTTCTACATCACCTTCCGGACCGGGCGTGGCTTCCACGGACTCGTTCGGTTTGGGCTCCTCCACCTTGAGAGGGGCCTCCGCCTTCTTGACGGGATTCTCCGGGAGTTCCGGTTCGGGCTCCGGGCTGCGGAGCTCTTCGGACGAACCCACCTCCACCGGCTTCAGCTCTTCATCCGGCGGAAACTCCATGGTGATGGCCTTCTCCTCCGGCGGGGGATAGATATACTTGAGGCCGGAATGGACCGTATAGAGAGCCAGCGCACCGTGGAAGAGCACGGTGAGCGTAACGCCAAAGATGACGGGCTTGTTGGTCTGCTTCATTCCGGACCTGTTTGAGCGGCTGCCTGGTTACTCCGGCGAGGTCGCCATGATTACTTTGTAGCGGTTCCGCTTGGCGATATTCATCAGCGCCACGACCTCCTTGACGGGGACCGATTCGTCGGCGTAGATGGAGAAGGTGGGGTCTTCCTGCCCTTCCAGCAACTCCTGGACGGCCGGCTCGATTCCGCTGAAGGGAACCGGCTTCTGGTTGCCGTTGATGTGGTAGGTGACTACGTCAGGGCCCTTTTCGGGGTAGTGCTTGATGGAGACGCTCACCGTGGCCTTGGCCGACACCTGGCCCGTGCTCTTGGGGAGCAGTAGCTTCAGGGCGTTCGGGTTGACCAGCGTGGAGGTCACCAGAAAGAAGATGAGCAGCAGGAAGACGATATCCGTCATGGAGGACATCGAGATGCCTGCCTCAACTTTTGTCAAACGTTTGATGGCCATAATCCTGCGTGTTTATTCGGCTTCCGGGGTCTGTTCCTGCTTGGTGAGCGCGGTGTCGAGGAATTCCACGGTGGTATTCTCCATCTTGAAGACCAGGTTGGAGATGCGGGAGGTGAGGTAGTTGTAGCCGAAGTAGGCCAGAATACCCACAATCAGACCGCCCACGGTGGTGATCATCGCGGTGTAGATACCGCCCGAAAGGATCGAAATATCCACGTTGCTGCCCGCCTGGGCCATATTGAAGAAGGCTTGCACCATACCGATCACGGTGCCCAGGAATCCGATCATCGGGGCGCCGCCGGAGATGGCTGCCAGGATGGGGAGACCCTTCTCGAGCCGGGCGACCTCCAGGTTGCCGACGTTTTCGACTGCGGCCTGCACCTCGGAGAGAGGCTGGTCCATCCGGGTGATGCCCTTGTCCACCATCCGGGCGATCGGGGAGTCGTTGCGCTTGCAGAGTGCGCGTGCGGAACGGACCTTGCCTTCGAGGATATAGTCCTTGATGTCTTTCATGAAGTTCTTGTCGATCTGTCCGGCTTTGTGGATAGCCCACCATTTGCTGCCGAAGATGTAGATGGCGATAATGGAGAGGATCAGCAGGACGATCATCAGCCAGCCGCCCTTGGCGGCCATCGCAAAGATGGAGAACGAGAGTTCTTCGCTGGTCTGGAGGAGTGTAAGAAGCATATTGAATAGATTTTAAATTGTTATCAGGGGATAGGGGTACCGGATCTCTTCCAAAAACAGTGCCTCTCCGGGTACGGACTGTCCGGCGCGGCACCGGTCGCGGGCGGCAAGCACCTCGTCGATCCACGCTTCGTCGCGCTTGCCCCGGCCGACTTCGAGCAGCGTGCCGACCATCGCGCGGACCATGTTGCGGAGGAAGCGGTTGGCCGTGACGGTGAAAACCAGGTGGGTGGCGTCGATCCGGTCCCAGCGGGCGTCGGTCACCTGACAGAGGGAGGTGCCGTTGTCACTGCCCGTCTTTTCGAGCGAAGTGAAATCGTGCGTGCCCAGCAGACGGGCCGCCGCACGGTTCATCGCTTCCATGTCCAAATCGAACGTATAGAGGTAGGAGAAGCGTGCAAAAGGGTCTTTGGCGGTGTGCAAATAGTAACGGTAGGTGCGGCTTACGGCGTCGTAGCGGGCGTGCGCTCCTTCCGGAACGGAAAAGATCTCAAAAACGCAGATTTCTTTGGGCAGTATGGCATTTATTTTGCGTACAGCCTGTTTCGGCTCTTTGATCTCCCCGCCTGTCAGGTCGAAGTGCGCAATATAGCTGCGCGCGTTGACCCCGGCGTCCGTCCGACCGGCTCCGGTCACCTCCACGCTCTCTCCGAAGGCGATGGAGAGCGCCCGTTCCAGTTCCCCCTGGACACTCTTCTCACCGGGCTGCGACTGCCATCCGCAGAACGGAGAACCGTTGTAGGAGAGGGAGATGAAGAATCGCATAAAAGTGTTATTTTTGCACGGATACAACCGACAAATTTACAAAACATTTTAAACATAAAATATGGATAGCGTAAACATTAAAGAACTTAATGAGCGTATCGAAAAGGAGAGCGCGTTCGTCGATCTCATCACCATGGAGATGAACAAGGTGATCGTGGGGCAGAAGCCGCTGGTGGAGAACCTGCTGATTGGTCTGCTGGCGAACGGACACATTCTCCTGGAGGGCATGCCGGGTTTGGCCAAGACGCTGGCAATCAACACGCTTGCGCGCATCATGGATGCCAAATTCAGCCGTATCCAATTTACGCCGGACCTCTTGCCGGCCGATCTGATCGGTACGATGATCTACAGCCAGAAGAGCGAACAGTTCCAGATCAAGAAGGGCCCCGTCTTCGCCAACTTCATCCTGGCCGATGAGATCAACCGTTCCCCGGCCAAGGTCCAGTCCGCGCTGCTCGAAGCCATGCAGGAGCGCCAGGTGACCATCGGCGACGAGACCTTCAAGCTGCCGGAACCGTTTCTGGTGATGGCCACCCAGAATCCGATCGAGCAGGAGGGGACCTACCCGTTGCCCGAGGCTCAGGTAGACCGTTTCATGCTCAAGGTGGTGGTCTCCTACCCGAAGAAAGAGGAGGAGAAACTCATCATCCGGATGAACAACCTGCACGATTTCCCGCAGCCCTCCACGGTACTCAAGCCGGAAGACATCATCCGCGCCCGCGAAGTGGTCCGCGACGTCTATATGGACGAAAAGATTGAGAAATACATCGTCGATATCGTCTTCGCCACCCGCCATCCGGAAGATTACGGACTCGGGAAGCTGAAAGATATGATTGCCTACGGCGGTTCGCCGCGTGCCAGCATCTCCCTCTCGCTGGCGGCCAAGGCATACGCGTTCATCAAACGCCGCGGCTACGTGATCCCCGAAGATGTCCGCGCCGTCTGCTACGACGTGCTGCGTCACCGTATCGGTCTGACCTACGAGGCTGAAGCCGAGAATGTTACAACGGAAGAGATTATCTCCGAGATCCTTAATGCCGTAGAGGTTCCGTAATGGACAGCAACGAATTGCTCAGGAAGGTCCGCAAGATCGAGATCCGGACGAAGGCCCTCTCCCACCAGATTTTCGCCGGCGAATACCATTCGGCGTTCAAGGGCAGGGGTATGGCCTTCAGCGAGGTGCGCGAATACCAGTACGGTGACGACGTCCGCAACATGGACTGGAACGTCACCGCGCGGCTCCGTGCCCCGTACGTCAAGGTCTTCGAGGAGGAGCGCGAAATGACCGTGATGCTGCTGGTGGATGTCAGCGGCTCGCGGCTCTTCGGTACGACCGGCCGCTCGAAGCGCGAGCTTCTGGCCGAAATCGCCGCCGTACTCTCCTTCTCCGCCTCCATCAACAACGACAAGGTGGGCGCACTCTTCTTCAGCAGCAAGGTTGAAAAGTTCATCCCGCCCAAGAAGGGCCGCAGCCACCTGCTGCGCATCATCCGCGAACTGCTCGAATTCGAGCCGCAGGAGAAGGGGACCGACGTGGGCGAGGCGCTCCGCTTCCTGACCAACGCCATCAAGAAGCGCTGCACCGCCTTTCTGCTCTCCGACCTGATGGATGTGGATGCGCAGGGCAATCCGCGCTACGAAGATGCGCTGAAGATTGCCGTGGGCCGGCACGACCTTTCCGCAATCGGCGTATACGACCCGCGCGAACGGGAACTGCCCAATGTGGGCCTGGTCCATGTCCGCGACGCGGAGACCGGCAGGCAACTGTGGGTAGATACCGCATCGGCGGCCGTCCGCCGCAGCTATGCCGACTGGGGCGCCGCTGTGGATGCGAACACCACCCGGCTGCTCCACCGCCACAAAGTGGATTCGGTCCGGATTGCCACGGACAGCGATTATGTCAAGGATTTGATTTCGTTCTTCAAAAGCAGAACCTAGCAGATGAAACGATTGATACTGATAGTATGGGTGTTGCTTGCGGGCGTGGGCCAGGCCTTCGCGCAGGAGGCGGAGCAGCAGCTGCAGAGTCGTCTGAGCCGCGATTCCATCCTGATCGGCGACCAGGTCCGCTGGAGCGCTTCGCTTCGGCTCCAGAACGGAGAGGAGTGTTACTTCGAAAAGCCGGACGAACCGGTGGCTGAAGGACTCGAGACGATTTCCGGCTTCGCCGTGGATACGCTCAAGCAGCGCCGCAAACAGCTGGAGGGCGAGTGCCACATGACGCTGACCGCCTGGGAGGCGGGCAGCTATTTCCTGCCGCCGCTCATTGCGCAGATTCAGCGGACGGACGGCAGTGTGGACACCCTGATCATTGACGGCCCCGTCCTGGAGGGCGCCACGATGCCCATCGATACCGCCACCTTCCGGCCCTTCGACATCAAGAAGCAGATCCGCTATCCGCTGACCTTCGGCGAAGTGGCGCCCTGGGTGCTCGGCATGCTGATTCTCGCCGCCCTGGTGGTGATGCTGGTGCGCTATCTGCGCTACCGGAAGGACCACCGCGACTTTTTCGGCCGTCCCAAGGTGCGCGATCCGCCCCCCGTGGTGGCGCTTCGCGACCTGGACAAGATCCGCGGCAAGCAGCTTTGGCAGAACAACCGCCAGAAGCAGTTCTACACGGAGGTGACCGACACGCTCCGTCAGTATATGGCCTCATTCTTCGAAATCCCCGCACCCGAGCAGACCACCGCGGAAATCTTTGATTCCCTCAAGGACAAGCAGATTGATGCGCGTCTCTACGAGGAGGTCAAGGAACTCTTCGAACGGGCGGATTACGTGAAGTTCGCCAAGCATACGGCTACCGACGCCGAGAATGAGGGTACGGTTCCCACGGCCGTCCGGTTCGTGAATTCCACCTTCCTGCAGCGTTTGGAGCAGGAGAAAAAGCAGGAGGATGAATAATGTTCTTTGAGTATCCCTATCTCCTCTGGCTGGAATTCCTGCTGCTGCCGCTCATCGCGCTCTATGTGTGGCGTGAACTGCGCGGCGGTTCCCCGCGAATGGCGGTATCCGATGTCCGCCAGTGGGCGGCAGACGGGCGCAAGAGCGCGCCGCGTACCTGGTTCCGTCACCTGCCGTTCATTTTCTTTGCAATTGCCATTGCGCTGATTATCATAGCACTGGCGCGCCCCCGCACCTCGCAGGAGGTACAGAAGGTAGACACGGAGGGTATCGATATCGTCCTGACCATGGACGTCTCCACCTCCATGCTGGCCCGGGATTTCAAGCCCGACCGGATCGGGGCGGCCAAAGATATCGCCATCGAATTCATCGCGTCGCGTCCGAGCGACCGGATCGGCATCGTGGTCTTCGCGGGCGAGAGTTTTACCCAGTCCCCGCTGACTTCCGACCGCGTGACGCTCATCAATCTGATGAAGGAGATCGAGACCGGACTCATTGAAGACGGTACGGCCATCGGAAACGGCCTGGCGACCGCCGTGGCCCGTCTCAAGGACTCCGACGCCAAGAGCAAGGTTGTGATCCTGCTGACGGACGGCGTGAACAACTGCGGTGAGATTTCCCCGGTTACCGCGGCGGAGATTGCCCGCACCTTCAACGTGCGCGTCTACACGATCGGCGTCGGCGCCAAAGGCACCGCCCCGTATCCGGTGCCGACTCCCTGGGGCGTTGAACTCCAGCAGGTCCGCGTGGAAATCGACGAACCGCTGCTGCAGGAGATTGCCTCCAAGACCGGCGGTAAGTATTTCCGCGCCACCGACAACACCAAGCTGATGGAAATCTACGGGGAGATCAACGAGATGGAGAAAAGCAAGACCACGGTCGAAAGCTTCCCCGTCTATACGGAGCTCTTCATGAAATACGCCGTTGCGGCGCTCGTGGCCCTGCTGCTGGCCTTCGTCCTGAAACTCTTTACAAGGAGGTTGCCGTTATGATTTACTTTGCGCAATCTTCCGCTTTGCTGCTGTTGCTGCTCGTGCCGCTCTTTTTCGTGGCCTATGCAGTGGCTCTGAGGCTTCGTCGCCGCAGGATTGCCCGCTTCGGCAATCCGGAACTGGTGGCACAGCTGATGCCCACCGCCTCGGTAGCCAAAGGATGGCTCAAGGTCTCCTTCTTCGCGGTGGCCTTCTTCTTCTTTGCGATCGGCCTCTCCCGTCCGCAGCTGGGCGCCCGCCTGAAAGAGCGCGAGACGAAGGGCGTTGAGGTGATGATCGCCCTGGACGTTTCCAATTCGATGCTGGCGGAAGATTATTCGCCGAACCGTCTGGAACGCTCCAAACTGGCTATTTCAAGGCTGGTCGACAACCTCGCGGGCGACCGTATCGGCCTCGTGGTTTTTGCCGGACAGGCGTTTGTGCAGTTGCCGATTACCACCGACTACGTTTCCGCCAAAATATTCCTCAATACCATCAACACCGGTTCCGTCCCCGTCCAGGGAACGGCACTGGCTGATGCGCTCGCAACCTGTGCGCGCAGTTTCAGCTCGCAGAGCCAGAAGAGCCGCGCCATCATCCTGATTACCGACGGCGAGGACCACGAAGGCGATGTGATTGAAACCGCAAAAAGCCTGGCGGAAGAGGGCATCCGCATCTACTGTATCGGTGTGGGCTCGCCGGCCGGAAAGCCGATCCCGGTGGGAGGAGAACTGATGAAAGACAAGAAAGGCAACATCGTGGTCAGTAAGCTGGACGAGAGCATCCTGCGCCAGATAGCCGGCGTAGGCGGCGGTGAATATGTCCGTGCCGGCAACAGCGAATTCGGCCTGAATCCCATCATCGACAACATCCGCACGCTGGACAAGGAGGAGTTCCAGTCCATCGTGTTCGAGGACTTCGACGAACAGTATATGTATTTCTTCGGAATCGCCCTGTTCTTCCTGGTGCTGGAATTCCTGGTGCCCGAGACCCGCAGCCGCCGAAAATTCTTCAAGGAGGACCGCAAATGAAACGGATGATCGTATGGATGCTGATGATTCTGGTCGCCGCCCCCGTCGCGGAGGCCCAGAGCGAACGGAGCAGTGTCCGCAAGGGCAACCGCGCCTTCAATCGGGAAAAATACCAGGCGGCCGAAATCGATTACAAGAAAGGCTTGCTGGCCGATTCGCTTTCGAATGCAGCCGGTTACAACCTGGGTAACACCTACTACCGTCTGGAGAATTACACGGAGGCAGACAAGGCCTACGGCGCAGTCGCGGATTCGCTGGGAAAGGATTCCCGCTACGGCGCGCAGGTCTATCACAACATGGGCAACTCGCTGCTCGCGCAGCAGAACTGGCAGGGAGCCATCGAGGCCTATAAGAACGCCCTGCGCCGCAATCCCGCCGACACGGAGACCAAATCCAACCTGGCCTATGCGCAGCTGATGCTGCAGAACCAGCAGAATCAGCAGAATCAAGACCAGAACCAGGATCAAAACCAGGATCAGCAGAACCAGGACCAGAATAAGGACCAGGATCAAAACAAAGATCAGGACCAGGACAAGAACGACGATCAGAACAAAGATCAGAAACAAGACCAGAACCAGGATCAAGACCAGAACCAGGATCAGAATCAGAATCAGCAGGATCAGCAGGGCCAAACCCCTCCGCCCCAGATAAGCCAGCAGGATGCGCGCCAGATGCTCCAGGCTATCCAGGACAAGGAAAAGGAGACCCAGGAGAAGGTGAAGAAGGAGAAAGCCCTCCTCTTCAAATCGAAACAAAAGGAAAAGAATTGGTAGAGCTATGAAACGACTGTGTATCGTATGGATGTTGCTTTTCAGCGCGCTCGCGGCAATGGCCCAGAACACGCTGACGGTGGATGCCCCGAAGGTGGTGACGACGGATGAAAACTTCCGGATTGTCTTTACCGCCAACGGCCGGATGTCCGATTTCAACTGGCCCGGCTCGGAGCATATCTCCATCCTGTGGGGACCGCAGTCCGGCTCGATGTCCAGCACCAGCATTGTTAACGGGAAACGCACCTCTACGCACCAGGAAACCTATACCTATATAGTCCAGGCCCTCTCGGAAGGCACTTTCACCCTTC
>R22__coassemble_1374_pt1 | contig 12436 bp, 10 predicted proteins | sample R22__metabat2_low_PE_033 | metagenome-assembled genome bin R22 | reverse complement strand
ACTGTGGAACAATCCGCAGACGGGCATCCTTTATGGCGGTATGCTTTTTGTAACGGCATGGTGGGGCATCTGGCACATCATTTCGGGCCTGACGCTTGCCTCCATCTTCCGCAGCAAGAAGCTGCCTGAGACAGAACAAATAGCTAATAGCTAGCGATTTATGAAAAAATCTTTCATTTTTGCACTCTGCGCTGCCACCCTGCTTCTGACGGCCTGCGGCGGCGGCAAGAAGTCGGGCGGTTCCCAGGAACCCACCCCCGTCGACGAACCGGAAAAGACCGAAATCACGACTCCCGATCCCGTTAAGGAGCCCGAAACCAAAATCGACCTCACGATGCAATACGAACCTAAATTCAAGATTGAAACCAGCGAAGGCAATATCGTAGTCAAACTCTACGAAGAGACCCCGCTTCACAAAGCCAACTTCATCAAACTGGCCCAGAAGCATTTTTACGACGGAATCCTCTTCCACCGCATCATCAACGGCTTCATGATCCAGACGGGCGACCCGCTCACCAAGGACAGCACCAAGGTGAATGCCTGGGGCACCGGCGGACCGGGCTATACGATTCCCGCAGAGATTGTCAAGGGATTTTCGCACAAGAAGGGCGCGCTGGCCGCTGCACGCCGCGGCGACTTCGTCAACCCCGCCAAGGAATCTTCGGGTTCGCAGTTCTATATCGTACAGGATGAAAACGGCTGCCGCCATCTGGACGGAGAATATACGATCTTCGGCGAAGTGGTCAGCGGTCTGAATATCATCGACAAGATTGCCGCCAAACGCACCGACAGTCACGACCGTCCCAGCGAGCCGGTCAAAATTATTTCGGTTACGCCAGTCGAATAAAAAGTTTGGCACACCCTTTGCTTTAACCTAAGGCGAAGACGAAAGTTTTTTCATAGGTTAAGTTTAGGTTAAAAAGAGAGATGGCGCGCCGCAAGGGGCGCCGTTTCTTTTTAAAAGGACTTGAAGTACTTGCATATTCCGGAAAATGTGTATCTTTGCAGACCTTTTCTCGAGAAGATAAGGAAGTTAACGTATTTAGTAACTTTAATTTACATTTGAAATGGCTGTTAAAATCCGCCTCTCCCGCCACGGCAAGAAGAATTTCGCATTCTTCCACATTGTGGTCACCGACGTGCGTTCGCCGCGCGACGGCCGCCTGATCGAGCAGATCGGCATTTACAATCCCAACACCAACCCTGCAACCATCGCTCTCGACGGCGAGCGAGCTCTCTATTGGCTCAACAACGGTGCACAGGCAACTACGACTGCCCGCCGCATCCTCTCCTACGAAGGCGTCCTGCTGAAGAAGCACCTCCAGGGTGGCGTTGCAAAGGGAGCCCTCACCCAGGAAGAAGCTGATAAGAAGTGGAATGCCTGGAAGGCTGAGAAAGACGCGAAAGTGTCTTCCAAGAAGCAAACCGTTTCGAATGCAAGTGCAGAGGCCCACAAGGCAGCTGTAAGCGCTGAGGCTAAGGTCAACGAGGCTCGCGCTGAAGCAATTGCCCAGAAGAAGGCCGAGGCTGAAGCTGCTGCCCGCGCTGCTGCTGAGGAAGCTGCTGCCGCAAAGGCTGCTGAAGAGGCCGCTGCTGCCGCTGAAGCCACCGAGGCTGAAGCTGAAGCTGCACCTGCAGAAGAAGCACAACCCGAGGCATAAGGTGCCGAAGGTCCTGAAATCCTACGGCACGCAGGGCGCAGTGGTGACGAACCTCTGCCCGTCCGATTCGGATTTCAATCCCAAAGAACCGGTATTCATCGCATTCGATGAACTACCGGTTCCTTTTTATATCGAATCCATCCAGCCCAAGGGCGGACGGACCATCATCAAGTTCGAAGATATCGATTCGCTGGCGGCCGCCGAGAACCTGGTGGGCCGCGAGATCAGCCTCACGATGGACGGTGCGGCGGAAGAGGAAAAAGAAAACCTCGCCGGCCGTCTCATCCGCAATGCCGCAGACGGCTCCGAGGTCGGCCGCGTCTGCGAGTGGTACGACTTCGCAGGCAATCTCTGCGTGGAAATCGAGCGGGAGGGCCGCCGCATTCTGCTGCCCCTCCACGAAGACCTCATCAAAAAGGTGAGCGCAGACAGTATCTGGCTCACCATTCCTGAAGGACTTATCTAATCGAAAGCCCGCTATTCGAACCGCGCGATGATCTCGCGGGTTTTGGCGATTTTTTCTTCCAAGAGTTTCTTGCTCGTGGCCTCGCAGAGGAAGCGGAGGTAAGGCTCGGTATTGGAAGGGCGGATGTTGAACCACCACTGCGGGAACTCCACGCGGTAGCCGTCGAAATCCATCGTGGCGGCGGGCTGTTCCTGCGCGCAGAACCAGTCGCGCACGGCATCCATCGCTTCAGCCTTGCGGTCCAGTTTGAAATTGATTTCGCCCGAATTCTCGTAGTGCGATATTTCGGCGATCACCTCGGAGATCCTGCGGCCCCGGCGCTTGAAGTCGGAGACGATGTTCAGCACCAGGATGGAGGCCAGCAGGCCGCTGTCGCTGTAGAAGAAATCCTTGAAATAGTAGTGGCCGGCCAGCTCGCCGCCGAAGATACCGTCGATTTCACGCAGGCGGGGCGCCGCAAAGGCACGGCCCACCTTCCAGGTGCAGACCTCGCCGCCCATCGGGCCGAGGTACTCGGCCACGGATTTGGAGGAACGGATGTCTTGCAAGACTTTGCCGCGCAGTCCGCGCTCCTTGAGGAAGTAGTTGCCCAGCAGGGCGATAATCAGGTCGGGCGAGATAAAGTCGCCCTTTTCATCCACGAACATCACGCGGTCGGCGTCGCCGTCGTAGATCACGCCCAGGTCGCACTTTTGCGCGCGGACCGCCTCACTGATGGCCACACGGTTTTCCGGCAGAAGCGGGTTGGGCTCATGGCCGGGGAAGGTGCCGTCCGGCGTATCGAACAGATAGCAGGGCGCTTCGCCGAAGAGCTGGTGTACGAACTTGGAGGCCATGCCGTTGGAGCAGTCGATGGCGACGTGCAGGTTGGAGATGTCCTTCAGGTAGCCGCGCTGGAAAGCCAGATACTCTTCGGAGATGTCGAACGGATGGACGCAGCCGGGACGGGCCGCCTTCGGAGTAGGCCTGCCCTCCTCCATCCAGCGTTTGATCACGCCCAGGCCGGCGTCAAGGCCCACAGGGAGCGCATTCTCGCGCGAGACCTTCATGCCGTTGTACTCCTTGGGATTGTGCGAGGCGGTAATCTGCACGGAGGCCTTGAAGCCGTGGCGCGCCGTGGCGTAGTAGACCAGCGGCGTGCTGCTCAGTCCCAGGTCCCAGACGTCGGCGCCGGCATCGGTGATGCCCGCCACGAGACCCTCGTAGATCTCGGGCGACGAGCTCCGCATGTCGCGGCCCACCAGCACTTTGTCTGCGTTCAGCAGTTCGGGGATGAAATAACCGGCCTTGTAGGCGAATTCTCTGTTGATTTCGTCCGGGTAGATGCCCCGGATGTCGTAAGCATGAAATGCTCCCATACGGTAATAATTGTATTTTTGTCCGGTCCCGCCGGTTAACTTCGGCAAGGATTTACAAAAATACAATTATTTCCCGTATTTTCCGACTACTCCTGATCGTGCACAAATACAGGCGGAGTGTGAGGAGGAAGCTTCCGTTCTATGACACGGCCGTCGAAGAGGACAATTTTCTCCGGAGCACGGCTAGCCTTGCGTATGCGGCGTGGAGCGGGCGAAGGCGACGGGGCCTTGTCGAAGGCCACAAAGGATTCGTAGTCGTAATATTCCGCAAGGAAGGACGGCCAGTCGGCCCATTCCCGCTCACCGCCATAAGCGCGGAACAGCGTCCACTGATATATGGACTCACGGGATGGAGCATTGAAGTGATCACCGCCTTCGCCAAACTGATCTCTCATGACGGAATTGGCCGAAGGACGATACCAGCCAGTATTGGCATAGAAGGCGCCCTCAAACACGCCCAGGCCTTCACCGGCATAACGGGCGTCTGACAGGAAGTTGTGCCAACGTATGGTCGACGGATCGGAAACATTGTCAACGTTGGCATATCGTCCATGGTTTGTCCAATAAGGATATGTGGACGGGGCGGAACCCGGATTCGACGTATCGGCATTGTATTCATCAGCCAGCTTGCCGATTCCGTGACCGAGAGTTTCGTGAACAAAGGTTGAGATGAATCCGCCATAATCCGGATGAACGGGAGTATAGGCCAACGCATATTGCCAACTGTTAAGCGAATAATATCTGGAATAGCAGGTTCCGCCGTACGTGCTGGAGTTCATCAATACCGCTATCACCGCGTTCCTGCAGTCCTTGCCAAGCACCGAATTCATGAAAGCGACGATCTCGGTATGTTTTCCATTAACGATCGAAGCTTGACCAGGATTTTCATGCCAGGTCCCGAATTTGGTGCAATTCCAACTGAGCACTCCCGTACCCGCCGTACGGGAATGGACATAAACCAGCCAGACATTGTAGTATTCCGCAAGTTTGTCATACGGATCCGTTTGGAGGAAAGTTTCCGCACAGGCTGTCATATAGGTCTCAAGCGTACCACCTATGGTATTGTTTTCCGCAGAGAAACCGTCACCGGTGATGATAAGGTCGATTCCCGGCCCCTTGGTAGCGGCGTGGTACAGCACGGCCTCGCCGTCGGGATGGACTGCCCCGGTACCGTCGACATCGCTCTGATACAAAATATTGGGATAGTCGTACACATAGGATCCTCCCTCCTGGGTTTCCCTCAGAACCTTTTCGTGCTGGGGCAAGAATCGTAAACGGCCTGAGCTTGCGTAGTATTTACTGTCGTAATCAAGTAGCGAAGCCGCCGGAACGATGATGGTCGCGCCGGAGAAGGCGCATCCTGACAGATCGAGATAAACCCATTTGTCGGAAGTGAGGATAGCGCTGGGGACATCCCCGCCCAGCGGATAGCTCCCACTAAGATCCAGTTCCGTGAGCGATGGCATCTCCGCTATCCATTCGGGGAGGGTGCCCTGAACACGGCAATCGCTCAGCGAGAAGGACTCAAGTCTCTCAAGGGTTTTCAACGACTCGGGAATCGGAGCGGACACTTTGTTGCCAAAGCCGAGCAATCCAAAGTGCTCGAGGTTTTTAAGGTGACCGATATCTTCAAGTGAAGTGATGGTTTCATCCAGAGTAAACCAGTCCGAGAAAATGACAAGATAATCAATCTTGCTCAACTCATAGGCAGACAATCCACCGTCTTGGTTCACATCATAATACTGATTGTTCTTAAGGATCATGTCCCGGAAGGCGGTGCTCTCGAATTCAACAGGCTCCAGCAAATTCTCACCCTTATAACGGATTTCGGCATCTCGGGCAAATCCGTACAGATCCGGAAGCGTAATTCCAGTCATCAGCCAGATGGTTTTTATCGACCAGTATTCCGACCTGCTTGAAATGGAAATCTGTTTGAGCGCCGGACACATACTGAGGTCTATTTCCTCCGGCACAGAATCAATGGTATCAATGCTGAGATACGTAAGGTCAAATGTATCTTGCGGAAGGATAATGTTGGAATATGAAAGGGACGGGCAGTCCCCAATATATAAGTTTTGCAGTTTCGGACAGGGAGCAATGATTTTGGCAAGCGACGGGCTCGTATTTACGGAAAGATAGTAAAGTTTGCTATTGCCGGAACAATCCAGTGTTGTCAGCCAGGGGCAATCGTATAGATATAAGAGTTGGAGATTCTTAAATCTGGAGAAATTGTCCATTCCCGTCAGGGACGGGCAACCGTTGAGCGTCAAATCGGCGAGATCGGAACTGTCGATGGTTAGACTTTTGAGATTAGGAAGATGGTTTAAAGACACCTGCCTCAGCTTTGGATTGCCGGACAAGTCGATTACCTCGATATCGGCGCCGCCCTCCTGGGCCGACCAGTAAAACCTCAGATATTCCAGGTTGGGGAAATACTCCAGGCCTTGTACTGACTTGACGCCCGGAGTTTCATTAAGAGTCCATTCTATACCTGTTACTTTGTCGCACTCCGCCTTCGAGAGATCCCCGTCATGGTTTTCATCAAACTGACTCAGAAGCCATCCGTAGAAAGCCGCATCCGGAATATACATCTCCCCGGCGCCTTTCTGGGTAATGGTCACCGTGTGCGACTGCCCGAGCGCGGGGACGTTGATGACCACCTCGCCGGTTCGGGAAGTATTTGAGGTGTTTTCAGCTATTTGAAGTGTTATTGCCCTATCGGTCAGCGCTTTGGTTTTAACTACGCTGATCCAGTCGCACTTCGACTCGGCCACAACATCCACGCTGGAGCGGGACCTCAGTTCAAGGGTTTGTTGTAAGGAGCTTATCGTATATTGGTCTTTGAAATCGGGGATGAAGCCATCGACCCCGTCCTGCCGGACTGTGACCGTCTGGGTGAGGCCACCGGCCTGGGCAGTATATCCGTCATAAGTGAACGGAGTGCCGGCCGTAAGGAAGTATGCACGGTTTTGGTCTGGATTCAGGTAGATGTCGAACGTGCCTGCCGGCAGCTTCATATTTCCGCCGCCCTGCGCAAGAACCGCAATGCAATCCCCGGGATAGGTGGTCACGGAATAGCTGTTCGACCCCAGGTTCACATCCCAATCCTTATCTTTGCGGAATTTGAATTCATCGGATGCCGCGAACGGGACGGCCAAAGCAACGTGCCACTTGCCGTCCGTCTTCATTTCGATATCCCGTGTCCAGGTGTCGCCTCCCATCGAGCCGATCAGACTCCAAGGGCTTTGCTGCGAGAAAGGAGACTCTCCCGCCCCGCCGGTGAAAGTGATGGTACATTCGCGGATGTCGTAACCGGGGTTTGCATCCACCGTAAAGTCATAGGTGCGGGTGGTCATCGCCCGGGTGCTCGCCTGGTGTACCCAGGACTCGGAAATCGCCACTTCCAGGTCGATGTTCGCCGAAGTCTCTATGCTTATGTTCCCGCCGTCCGCCCCGATTTCATACAGGGACTGTGCCACAACGAGGGCGTTCTTCTGCATCTGCGTCACGGTCACCGAAGCCTCGACGCCGGTATCTGCATTGCGGAACGTGATCCTGCCGACTCGTGAATCTGTAGTTTCATTCGCTGTGGCCTGGAAGGTATAGGTATGGGTGCTCATGGAACGGGTCGTAACCTCGCTCAACCACTCCGCACCTTCCGTGATGGTCATGGTCACGTCTACATTCGTATTCACGTCTACCGTGAAGGTGCCGCCGTCCGTCTTTACGGGGACATCGTCCGCAGAAAGCACGATGGTGGGACTGGCAGCCTCCTGGTAGATGGTGATCTTTTCGTTGCCAAGGGCGCTCTTTACCGTCACGGAGCCTTCCCGCTTGCGGGTGTCTTCGTTCTTGTCTACGGTAAACGTCGTCGTTTTCGTAGTGATTGCCCGGGTGGATGACTGGTGGATCCAATCCCCGTCAATCTCAAAGCTGTATTCGATGTTGGCTTTCACCTCGATGGTGAAGTTTCCGCCCTCGGCGTCAAATTGCGTTTTGGAGGGAGACTGCGTCAGGGCGTCTTTCTGCTTCTGCGTAAGCGTGACCGATGCCGTCGCGTTGCCGCATTTGACGCGGATGGTCGCGCTGCGGTCGTCTGGAGTATCATTGGGATCCACCGTGACGGTCACAGTGGACTGTCCGGCCGTTCCGCTGGCAGGATTGATGGAAAGCCACGTTACCCTGTCGTTTGCCAGTGCCGCAGTCCAAGCGTCGCTGGAAGTAAAAGTGATTTCAGCAGTACCTCCTTCTGCACCGACCGTGAGCGTCGTGGCTGAGGTGAGCTTGACTTCATCAGATTTGGGTGTCGGGCCTACCGGTTGCTCGCAGGCGACAGCCAGAAGAGCGAGAAATGCGAGGGCGAATAATCTATTTTTCATACAATTAACGTGTTTTCGGGTTAAAATGGCAGCAAGTAGTCGTCCGGGAATTTCTTCCGGATACGGTATTTCATGGTGTAGACACTGGAGGGCTCGACGTGCATCGCAGCGGCGATTTCATCTGTAGTCTTGCCGTCCAGGAAGAGAAGGAAATATTTCTTTTCGTTGATTGACAGGGGCTTTACGGCCGAAGAGAGTATCTCGTCGAACTTGGGGGATTTGCCCGGGGTTTCATAACTCGTGACAGGGAAAAGCTTCGAAAACCGCTTCCACTGCACATAATGAATTCCGGCCAGGAGCAGAGCACCCGCCCCCAGAAGAATGCACACGAACAGCAAAATGATTATCAGATTATCCCCGTCCAAAACCGAGTGGTATTATACAACCACAAAGTTAGGAAAGGGGCAAGGGCCGCTAAATAGACAAATCTAGACAAACGATGTACAAATTTTGAAAGATTTGTCTAAAAAGGTTCAAAACGGTAGCGGGAAAGTGTCTGAAAACTTCTTTTTGATGCGGTACTTCATGGTGTAGACGCTGGAGGGCTTGACGTGCATCGCGGCCGCAATCTCCTCCGTGGTCCGTCCGGACAGGAAAAGGAGGATATACTTGCGTTCCACGGCGGAGAGCGGCTTCTCTGCCGCAGCGAACAACTTATTCGCCCGGTCGACGGAGATGCGCTCCGTGATGGACCGGACCTCCTCATCCGTCTCCACAAGGGCTTCGACGGCAGCTGAATACTGCATCTGCAACCGATTGCGGCGCCACAGCAACAGGACGATCGTGGAAAGGGCGAGCAGCAAGACCAGCCCTCCGGCAAGAATCAGCCCGGTACGCAGGCGCGCGACCTTCGCTTCAGCCCTGGCGAAGTTGTACTGTGCCTCCACCTTCCGGACTGCCGCATTCCGTTCGGCCGAAAGCCGCTCCAGGTCGTTTTCGTTCTTAAGCTGCTGATAGCGCAGCGCTTCCTGCGGCCTGCCCGTATTCGAACAGAGTTCCACAAAGAAGGCGAAGGCTTCTCCCTTTTCGGTCAGCACCTCGTTGGGCGCAACCGCTTCCACGCTGTCCACCAGGGCCAGAACTTCCCGCATCTCCTTTTCGGCCCGGGCATACTGCCCGTCGTAGTAATAGAGCCAGGCCTGCATATCCTTGATGGAGATATCGCCCTGCCAGCGCTTGTTTTGATCCAGGTGCGCGGTGGTTTCGTTCGCGATGCGCGCCTTATCCAGGTAATACTCGATCGAATCGGTCTGCGGTTCATCGTACATCAGATCGAATTCCACCGCGCGGTTGTAGTAGTTCCAAACTGGGTTGATACGGTACTCCTGCCATTGATCAGGGGTCATCTGCTCCAGCAGTGCAATCGCACGGGACGCGTTGGACTCCATCGAATCACGGTCTTCTCCGCGCGGCTCATCCTGATACTTGACGGCGTAGAAGGTCTCCAGCACGGAATAATAGCTGTAACCGACGCCGGGCTTTGCGGGATTGGCCAGCCAGAGTGCCTCCATCTGATCCAATACGTTCTTCAGTCCTGTCGTGTCCCACTGGTTCAGGTAGTTGGAGCCCATCAGCGCCAGGCACGCGGATTCCAAATCATAGTTCCCTTCGCGATGGAACCGTTCGGAGATTTTCTTCAATTCCAGATGGGCTACCGCCGGGTCGGCTTCCCTCACCAGGCTGTCCACCCGGCTCAATTCGTCGTGCGTAACCTTAGGGCCATGACCGTTGCACGCCCCCAGCAGAAGCGCAGCGAAAAGCAGAATGACAAGACGTTTCATCCCAGTTTAACCCGATAAGAAGTGCGGGCGATGCCTTTGGCAATGTTGTTCAGCTTGCCGGCCAGCATCTTTTTGCGGATGGGGCGGGCGCGGTCGGTGAAGACGATGCCGTCCAGGTGGTCCAGTTCGTGCTGCAGCATCCGGGCTGCGAATTCGTCGAACTCCTCCTCCCTTTCGACCAGGTCGGCGTCGAAGTAGCGGACCTTGATGCGTTTGGGACGGACGATGTCGGCATCGAGCCCCGGGAGGCTCAGGCAGCCTTCGTTGTATTCGGAGGTCTCCTCGCTTTCGAAGGTCACCACGGGGTTGACCATTTCGCGGTGGAAGCCCGCGAGGGCCGGGTAGCGGTCCCTGAGTTCATTGCCGTCCACCACCAGCAGGCGCTCGGAGATGCCGATCTGGGGCGCGGCCAGACCGCAGCCGTCGGCGTTGTGCATGGTCTCGACCATGTCGGCAATCAGGGTTTTGAGTTCCTCTTTCCGCGAAAGGTCGGCCTCGACAGCTTTCTCGCGCAGGACGCGCGAACCATATAGATAAATCGGGTATATCATTTTGCAGATGTTCTTTCCAGATAGGTTTGCAGGATGAGGGCAGCGCTGACCTTGTCTACGGCACTTTTGTCGCGGCGGTCCATCTTGCGGACGCCGCCGTCGATCATCGCCCGGTGGGCCAGGACGGAGGTAAAGCGCTCATCCTCGAGCGATACGGGAACCGAAGGGAACTTTTTGCGGAGCAGATTGAGGAAGGCGTCCACGTCTTTGGCAGCCTCGGAAGGCTTGCCGTCCATATTCACCGGGTATCCCACGACGAAGCGTTCGATCGGCTCCGCCGCGGCATATTTTTGGAGATATTCTATTATCTTTGCACTTGGAACCGTTTCGAGCGCAGATGCGAAAATCCGCAGCGGATCAGTGACCGCCACCCCGACTCGCTTGCGTCCGTAATCGATTCCCACGATTCTGTCCATATCGTTGCAAAGTTAGGATTTTATATGGCAAAACGAACAAAAAGAATCAAAGAAAACTCCGCGCCGCGGCGCCTCCGCGTCACGGTCGGTGACGACGCCACCCACGAGGAGCTTTTCCACTTCAAGACCACGAAAGGCAACTTCCGCCTGATCGTGGCCCTCATCGCGCTTGCCATCATTGCCGGGACATACTGCCTGATCGCCTATACCCCGGTGCGCCGGACCATCCCGGGCTATCCTTCCAACGAAACCCGCCGCAAGGCCATGGAGAATCTCATCAAGATAGACTCGCTGGAGAACGTGATCGGCATGTGGTCGTACCAGATGACCAACGTCCAGCGAATTGTCAGCGGCAAGTCCCCGATCCCCATCGACTCGCTGGCCGTCACCCCCTCTTCCGGCGACGAAAACATCCGCGGCCTTTACGCCGAGAACGACTCGCTGCTGCGCGAGGAGGTCCGCCGCCAGGAGCAGTTCAATATCTCGCTGCCGGACAACTCCACCATCTCGCAGATCGAAGGCCTTCACTTCTTTACGCCGGTCAAGGGCATCATCACCGAACCGTACGACAAGGCGGGCGGCCATCCTTACGTGGATATCGCCGCCGAAACGGGTACGATGGTCTACGCGGTGCTGGGCGGTACGGTCATCTCTGCACTGTGGAACGACGAAGTCGGTTATATTCTTGAAATTCAGCACGACAACGATATCATCTCTATCTACAAGCACAACGAGCGGCTGCTGAAAAAGACGGGTGACGAGGTCAAGGCGGGCACGCCGGTCGCCCAGGTGGGCAATACCGGAATCCTCAGTACCGGAAGCCATCTGCACTTCGAACTCTGGCACAAGGGCACGCCCATCGACCCGACCCTCTACATCAAATTCTGAGTTATGTCCGAATCCAATCCCCGGCGCCACGTCGCCATTCTCGGGTCAACCGGAAGTATCGGTACGCAGGCGCTTGACGTGATTGCGCAGCATCCCGACCTCTTCGAGGTGGAACTGCTCACGGCCAACAACAACGTGGAGCTGCTGATCGAGCAGGCGCTCCGTTTCCAGCCCAACCAGGTGGTCATCTGCAACCCGGATCTCTACGACCGCGTGGCGGAGGCGCTGCAACCCAGGATGATCAAGGTCTTCGCCGGAATCGATTCGGTCTGCGACCTGGTAGGCAACCCTTCGATTGATATCGTGCTCGCCGCGATGGTGGGCTTCAGCGGACTGCGTCCCACGATCGCCGCGCTCGAAGCGGGCAAGGCTGTCGCGCTGGCCAACAAAGAGACGCTGGTGGCGGCCGGCAGTCTGGTGATGCCGCTTGCACGCGCGCACCAGGCCCCGGTGATTCCGGTAGATTCCGAACATTCCGCAATCTTCCAGTGCCTGCAGGGCGAACGGGTGAAACCTTCGAAGCTGATCCTCACCGGTTCGGGCGGCCCGTTCCGCAAGATGCCCGCCGCCGAGATGGCCGGCATCACCCGCGAAGCGGCGCTGAACCATCCCCGCTGGAAAATGGGGGCCAAGGTGACCGTCGATTCGGCCACGCTGATGAACAAGGGACTCGAGTTTATCGAGGCTCGCTGGCTCTTCGACATGGCGCCGGAAGATATCGAGGTGGTGATTCATCCGCAGTCCATCATCCATTCCATGGTGCGCTTCAGCGACGGGTGCGTGATGGCCCAGCTGAGCAATCCGGACATGCGGCTGCCCATCCAATACGCCCTCTCCTACCCGTACCGGATTCCGCTGGGCATGGACCCGCTCGATCTGGTCCGCACGGTAAGCCTCACCGTCGAGGCGCCCGACCTGGAACGGTTCCCCGGTCGG
>R22__coassemble_1362_pt1 | contig 12504 bp, 13 predicted proteins | sample R22__metabat2_low_PE_033 | metagenome-assembled genome bin R22 | reverse complement strand
AGGTAGAGGCGTCGGACATCCCGGCCTTCCTGGTCGTAATACTGGAACTGGCCCAGATAGGTCAGTTTGCCGTCGTAGTTGTTGATCTGCCAGAAATGGGCGCTCTGGTCGAGCCGAATCCCCCGCGTGCTGACCATATCATAATAGAAGGGGAAGCAGAGCGCGGGATCCGACTGGCTGCCGGGAGCGATATAGTCTCCGGAGGCGCAGACGGAGATCGTCACGTTGTAACGGTCGAGAAGATCCTTGTAGAAATAGCGGTCTATGAGCCGGTTGCGGATCAACTCGCCGGCCTTGACACCCACGAGGGTTCCGATAAAGGGGTCTTCCGAAATCTCCTGCTCGATGGTGCGCAGGTAGAATTCAAAGGGCAGGTCGTGCTCCACGGCCAGCTTGGCGGTGGTCACACGGTTGCTTTCATATTCCCGTTCCACCCCGAAAACAGTCTCCGCCACCACGAAGAAGAGGGCGAAGACGACACTGCTCAGGATAATGTTCCGCCAGGAAAAGAGGGAAACGCGCCGGAAACGCCGGGTCAGCAACAACGCGGTCTGCAAGGTCAGGAGCAGTGCGAGGGCAAGCATCGCGAAGGTTCCGTAGCAGAGCAGCGTCGCGCCGGTGAATTCGTTAATCCGGAAGGGCTCCAGCACCAGACTGGAATTCATGATCAGCGACCGGAGTGTCATGTAGATGTAGAAGGCCAGCGCAACGGAAGCCAGCAGCATGAGCAGCGGAGCAATGATCCGCAGGGCGGGCAACTTCCGGCCGCGACGCTCCACCCTGCGCAGCATCGGGAACCGGAGCGCAAAGAGCAGGTAGGCCACCGAGGCCACGTAGACGTTATTGAGCAGGAAATCGCCCAGCGTCGGGAACAGGGTACTGTCGGCGTAGAGGATGGGCGAAAAGAGCGGAAGAGTGTGGGCATACTGACCTGCCAGCAGCACGGCAGCAAGACGCAGCAGTGTCAGACCGACGAACGCGATGCCGAAGGTCCGCCACGACGGGTGCCTGAAATGGAGGGCGAAGAGCGCCAGGGCCGCCAGCAGGAAGGAGAGCCACTTCAACAGCCGGCCCATCGAGGAGAATGCCGTGGGGGAATCGGCCACGATGGAGAAGACCGGCGTACCGTCGGCGGCGTGCACGGCTGCCGGCGGATTCTCCGTCACCTCAGCCAGGTGAAAATAGTGCCCGAAGGGCAGCCGGTCCACCTGGATACCGGCGACAATCTTCACTCGGCGCGAGGTGGAGTACCATTTGCTGACGATATAGTGTTTTTCACCCAGGTCCAGATACTGCCACTGATCGCCCAGACTCGCCAGCGGATAGATGCCGGTTTCCGATTCAGTAGCCATCCCCAGGCGATAGGAACCGGGATAGATGTCGCGGTCGTCATGCTGGATGGGGAACTCGTTGATCCATGAATGGAGTGTGTCCAGGTTGTACTTGTAGAGCACCATGTCGTCGGGCAGGTCGTCCATATCCAGACAGACGTCGGCAGACTGGGAGAGCGCGTTGCGTATATAGCCCTCGATGATCCGCTCCCTCCCCTGCAGCGCCCGTTCAATCCGGGCAACGCGCGAGGCGAGCTGCGATTCGTAGCTGCGGGAATGGAAGGAAAAGACGAAAAGGAGTATGGCAAGCGCACCCAGCAGTTCAACCAGGTAGCGGGAGAGCAGGCGTCCGGGACGCGAGGAAAAGGCACGCTTCGTTTTCATCTATTCATGGTGGTAGGGTTCCCCCCGGATAATCGTGAACGCACGGTAGAGCTGTTCCACGAACACCAGGCGCACCAACTGGTGGGAGAAGGTCATTTCGGAGAGCGAGAGCAGTTCGTCGGCACGGTCGGTCACCTGTTTGGAAAAACCGTACGCGCCGCCTACGACAAAGACCAGGTCCCGTGAGCCGTGCAGCAGCTTCTGCTCCAAATCCCGTGCCCAACTGACGGAGGTGAAGCGCCGTCCGTGCTCGTCCAGCAGAATCACGTAGTCCGAATCCTTGAGCCGGGCGGCGATCAGCGCCCCTTCGCGCTCTTTGATCTGGTCGCGCGAGAGTGCGGAAACCTGCTTCAGTTCGGGAATCTCCTCGACGGAAAAGGCCGCATAGTGTTTCAGGCGGCCAACATAGTCGGCAATCCCCTCTTTGAGCGGGGCGCCGACCGTTTTACCGACAAGAATCAACTTCAGCTTCATGTGCGCGAGTATTGACTTGTAAAGGTAATGTTTTTTGTCCGTTTTTCAACGCATGACGTGGCTTGATTTTTGCATCGGTTTCGTCCGCTTTCCGCTGTTATGAAACTGTACCGATTGCTTCCCCTGCTCGCGCTGCTGCTCGCCGCGACTCCCGCCCGGAGCCAGAACACGGTCCCGGCCAGTCTCGTCCCGGCTGCCGGCCAGGATTTCTTTACCCCCATCAGCAAGTATTTCCAGGCCGGAGATTACAACAGCCTCTCCGCCTGGTTCGCCGACAATCTGGAACTGGACCTGCTCGGCTCGAACAGCAACTGTTCCCGCAACCAGGCCCGCCGGATCATGAAAGATTTCTTTGCGGATTATACGCCCAAGTCGTTCGAGATTGTCCATAAAAGCGGAAAGGCCCCGATGCGCTATGCGATCGGAGTCCTTCACGCTGGCGGCGAGACCTTCCAGGTCACGCTCTATGTCCGGACCGGCGAGGGAAAGAGCGCTATCCAGCAGCTCAAGATCGAACGCCGGTAAAAGCCTTATCGTTTGAGATAATAGGTGACCGAGGTCACGACGCGGACTTTCTTGGTCTGCGGCGTATTGCTGTCGCGCGCCTCTATGCTGAAGGTGCCCTGCGAAGCGGTGCGGATCTTGCCCAGCGAACTGCCGCTGTCCTTGGCAAACTTTTCAGCCACCTGGCGGGCGTTCTTCGTGGCCTCCTCGATCATCTCGGGCTTAATCTCGTTCAAGCCCTCGAAGAGGAATTGCGGCGTGGACTCCCAGCCGCTGTCAAGAATGATATCTTTGCTGAGCAGTTCGCTCTGTGCGGCCATCAGGGAGAGCACCTTGTCCACTTCCGTAGAGCAGACGGTGATGGTGCAGGTCGCCACATAGCGATAGAGCCGGGTGTTGCCGCCATACTCCTGGGCATCCTTGTCAGAGAGGGAGGGAACGGAAATGGAGATGTCCTGAGGGTCGATTCCGCCTTTCTGCAGGAAGGAGATGATAATATCCTTTTTATTTTCGATGGAGCGGTAGACCGAACCCAGGTCGTTGCCCACCACTTTGTAGACCACCGGCCAGATCACCTTGTCGGCGGGAACTTCACGTTCGCACAGGCCTTTGACACTGACGGTCCGTTCAAAGGAACGGAATTCGCGGGCGGTGCGGGGAAGCATCAAACCCAGAAAAATCAGACCGACCATGATGGCCAGGCCCAGAGAAAGTTTGCCTTTATTTTCCATACGCGTATAGATATTATATTACAAATATAAGTATTTTTGTAGTTTGAACACGCTAATTCAATCCTGAATATGCTACAGTGCAAAAATATTACCAAACGGTTCGGTGACTTCACCGCCATCCAGGATATCAACCTGGAGATTCCGGAGGGCAAGATCTTCGGCCTGCTGGGACCGAACGGCGCCGGCAAGACGACCCTGATCCGCATCATCAACCGGATTACCATTCCCACCGCGGGCAGCGTCTGGTACAACGGCGTCCCCATGACCGACGAAATGGTCCGCACAATCGGCTACCTGCCTGAGGAACGCGGCCTCTACAAGAAGATGAAAGTGGGCGAACAGTGCCTCTACCTGGCCCGGTGGCGTGGAATGACCGCTGCCGAAGCCACCTCCGAACTCAAGAAATGGTTCATCCGTTTCGGCATCCAGAACTGGTGGAACAAGAAGGTGGAGGAACTCTCCAAGGGCATGGCCCAAAAGGTGCAGTTCATCACCACCGTACTTCACCGGCCGCAGTTGCTGATTCTCGACGAACCCTTCTCGGGGTTCGATCCGGTCAACGCCCAGCTGATCCGCAATGAAATCCTGCGCCTGAAGGACGAGGGCGCCACCATCATCCTCTCCACCCACAACATGGAGTCGGTCGAGGAACTGTGTGACGAGATCGCCCTCATCAACCGTTCAAAAGTCGTGGTTTCGGGACAGACCGACGCCATCCGCCGGGAATACGGCGACAACCGTGTGGAACTCGTCTACAGCGACGGCGAAGGCCGCCATACGGAGATTCTCGAGATTGACGGCGACCCCAACGCCGCTTTGCGCGAAGTGCTCGATCGGGGTGTCACCATTCACTCCTGGCGGGAACTGGTTCCGCGCATGAACGATATCTTCATCAAACTGGTCACCGACAAAGAATAGGAGGAGCGACGTATGAACATTTCAAAAATCGGCCTGGTCATCGGCCACGAATATGCGGTACGCGTCCGCAAGAAATCCTTTATCCTCACCACCCTCCTCACGCCGCTGCTGTTCGGCGCGCTGATCTGCGTGCCGGCCCTCATCATGCTCTGGGGCGGCGGCGGTGAACAGAAAGTCAAGATTATCGACGGCACCGGCGAAATCGCCGCCCGTTTCGAAGACAGCGGCAACGCCCGCTACGAACTGGCCGCCAAGGGCGAGACCCTCGACCTGATGAAAGAGCTCTTCAAGGAGATGGATCTTTATGCCATCGTGGATATCTCCGATTTCAACGAGAATGATGAAGTTTCCGTCACCACCTACTCCAAGGAGCCGCTCAACATGGAGATCAAGTCGGCTGTCAGCCGCACCGTCAACAAAGCGGTGGAGGACCGGAAGTTGACCCGCTACAATATCAACAACCTGGAGGAGATCATGGCCGATGTCAAAACGGACATCCGGCTCAACACCCTCACGCTTAAAGAGGACGGCAAGGCAGAAGAGGATTCCGTGGAGATCTACATGATTCTTTCCTACGTGATGAGTTTCCTGATCTATATGTTCGTCTTCATGTTCGGCACGATGGTGATGCGCAGCGTGATAGACGAAAAGAGCAGCCGCGTGGTGGAGGTCGTCGTCTCCTCGGTGAACAGCGTCGATCTGATGATCGGCAAGATCGTGGGCGTTGCACTGGTGGCGCTCACGCAGTTTGCCATATGGATCGGCCTGACCGCCGCGATTGCCGGCGGCGTGATGGGTGCGGCAGGCCCGAAACTGATGGGCTCGCTCGGAAATACGGAGCAGTTGGTTCAGATGGCCTCCGACCCGTCGGTCGGCGTGCATCCGGACAACCTGGACCTGCTCACGCAGGCAGCTGCCGACGACAATGCTCCGCAAGCGCTGAAAATGGTCGCCCAGATCCGCAACCTCAACTGGGGATACATCGTGGGATGCTTCCTGCTCTATTTCCTGCTGGGCTACCTGCTCTATGCGGCGATGTTCGCCGCCGTCGGATCGGCCGTAGACAACGAAGCCGATACCCCGCAGCTGCAACTGCCCTTGACGCTGCCGCTGATTGTAGGACTCTTCATCATGCTCCATACCTTCGAGCATCCGGGCAGCCAACTGTCCATCTGGGCCTCCATCATTCCATGGACCTCTCCGATGGTGATGCTGGCCCGCATCCCCTTCGGAATCGTGCCGGCATGGCAGCTGATCCTCTCGCTGGTCCTTCTGGCCCTGACCTTCCTGGGCACCGCCTGGGTATCGGCCAAAATCTACAAGGCCGGCATTCTGATGTACGGCAAAAAATCCACTTTCAAGGATTTGTGGCACTGGATTCGCATGAAAGAATAACCAAACATTCCCATTATCATGAACCTCAAACGTCGCATCGTCCTGTTCGTACTGCTGGTGCTGATTCCGGCGACGGTTTCGGCCCAGGTCCGGTACAACTGGTGTACCGTACAGATAGACAGCCGGTTTGACAGCGGAACGGACCGGACCATCGCCATAATCATCGAGAAATACAGTCCGCTGGTCGCGCCCCTGCAGGAGATCATCGGTTACAGTGAAGCGGAGTACGAGAAGGCGCGCCCCGAAAGCGGTCTTTCCAACTTCGCAGTCGACATCATTCGGGAAACCGCTGAAAAAGCGTGCGGCCAGCACGTGGATGTGGGCCTGACCAACTTCGGCGGCATCCGGACCAGCCTGCCCAAGGGTGCGGTCCGCGTCTATGATATCTTCTCCATCTTCCCCTTCGAGAACCACATTGTCATCTTCGACATCCGGGGAAGCGACCTGCTGAAGTTCTTCAAGCAGATGGCCGTCCGGCCGGAAGCGCTCAGCAATGTCTCGCTGGCGGCCAGAGGCGGCGAAATCGTCTCCCTGCAGATTGGCGGGCAGCCCCTCGACATCAACCGTACCTACAAGATGGCGACCATCGATTTCCTGATGGACGGCGGTGACGGCGTGAGTTTCACCAAATGTGCCATGAACAAGATTGAAACCGGCATCCTCATCCGGGACGCCATCGTAGACTATATCCGGCAGATGAACGCGGAGGGCAAAGTGCTCCGTCTCGTCAAGGACGGGCGCGTAATCATCAACGAATAAGGAGAAGCAGCCATGAAACGATTCCTGATTATCATCGCACTGCTGGCCGTCACCGCTCCGTTCACGGATGCGCAGCGGCTCATCATCCTGCATACCAACGACTCCCACAGCCAGATCGAACCCCTTCGCGTTGGCCGAGACAAGGGTTTCGGCGGCGTGGAACGCCGGATGGAATACATCCGCCAGGTCCGGGAGCAGTATGGCAAAAAACGCGTCCTGCTGCTTGATGCCGGCGACTACAACCAGGGCACTCCCTACTTTACCGTAGCCAAGGGCGACCTGGAGATGGAACTGGTCAACGCCATGAAATATGACGTGGCCACTCTCGGCAACCATGAATTCGACAACGGCCAGCAGGAACTCGCGCGCCGGCTCAAGAAGGCCCGCTTCAAGACCCTGACCTGCAACTACGACTTTTCGAACACCTGCCTCCGCAAACTGGTGAAACCTTACACCATTGTTCGGCGGGGCGGCATGAAGATCGGCATCGTGGGCGCCACCTCCTACCTGGAGGGGAACGTGATGCATTCCCACCTCGACGGCATGAAACGGTTGAACACCATCGACGAGGTCAACCGCTGGGCCGACTATCTCAAGAACAAGAAGAAATGTGACCTGGTCATCTTCCTTTCGCACCTGGGTTACCGGGGCGGAACTCCGGACAGGCCTTCCGACGAGATATTGGTGGCCGCGTCCCGGAACATCGACCTGGTGATCGGCGGGCACAGCCACACCTTTATCAAGGCGCCTCTTCTCATCAAGGATCTGGACGGCAGGGAGGTTCCCATCGTCCAGGCCGGATGCCAGGGCGTCCAGGTCGGCAAATTTGAAATCTATTAACGACTACGAAATATGGCAGCTAAAAGACTTTACAGAAAACAGCAGGGCCGTATGATCGGCGGCGTCTGCAACGGCATCGCCGATTACTTCGACATCGATCCCACCATCGTGCGCCTGGCCTGGCTGATTTGCATCTTCGCCGCAGGCGGTGGCCTGCTGGCCTATCTGATCGCATTGATCGTCATCCCTTCGGATGGAATCTATATCTCTAAACAATAAGCAATTACCATGACTATCACGATTATTGTCCTCGCCGTCGTGCTGCTGATCGTTCTCTGGCTGATCGGCGCACAGCGCAAACTGGTTTCCGCAGAGGAGATCTGCAAGAATTCGCTCAGCCAGATCGGCGTCCAGCAGAACAGCCGCTGGGATGCGCTGACCGCACTCGTCGAACAGACCAAGGGCTATGACGAGCACGAATACAAAACTTTGATGGACATCATCGCCCAGCGCACCGCGGTCGGCCGCAACGCCACCGCTGCCGACGTGCAGGGCAACGAGGAAAAGATGGCCGAGGTACTCCGCCAGATCAACGTGGTCGCCGAGCAGTATCCGAACCTTAAGGCCAACGAGATGTACGGCAAAACGATGGACAGCGTAAATACCTACGAGAATCAGGTCCGTACGAGCCGGATGGTCTACAACGACTCCGTCACCCGTTACAACCGGATGGTCCGTCAGTTCCCGGATTCGCTGGCAGCATCGCTCTTCCGTTTCGCTGAGCGGGATTACCTCTCCGAGCCGAAGGGGAAGACCGAAATGCCCTCCATGCGCTGATGAAACGGCTGTTCTGTCTGCTGGGACTGCTCTTCGTCGTTCTGACGGAGGCCGGCGCCACGCGTATCCGCAGCGTGCGCATCGTAGCCACGCTGGAGCGCGACGGCTCTGCGACGGTCGTCGAGACCTGGGACGTCCAGGCAGACCGCGGAACGGAGTGGTACCTGGTCAAGGACAACCTTGATCATATTGTCCTCTCCGACTTCACCGTCATGGAGAATGGGCAGCAGTTCACCAATATCGGCAGCTGGGACGTCGACCGCAGCCTGAGCCAGAAGGCCGGCCGGTGCGGAATCGTCCGCAAAAAGAACGGCTGCGAACTCTGCTGGGGACTCGGTTCGATGGGCGACCATCTCTTTACCGCCACCTACCGGCTTTCCGGGCTGGTCGAATCCTTCCATGAAGCGGACGGGTTGCATTTCCAGTTCGTTTCGCCGGGACTCTCCGCACCGGCTGAATTCGTGGAAGTCCAGCTTGTCCCCGGGGCGGGAGTCGCTCCTTTTTCTGCTGAAAACGCCCGTATCTGGGCTTTCGGCTATTCCGGAACCAGCGCTTTTGCGGACGGAATCATCACGGCCCGCTCCGACACCGCATTCTCCGGGCGGAGTTCCGTAATCCTGCTGGCCCGCTTCGACAAAGGTGTATTCTCCCCGGCTCACGTGACCGACAAGGACTTTTCAACCGTGCTGGATGGAGCCCTGGATGGATCAGACTTCGGAGATAATGACGAACTCCCCTGGTACGGAGTCCTGTTCATGGTCTTCTTCACCGTCTTCCTCCCCGTTCTGTGCATCATTGCAGCCATCCTATCCGTCCGGAAGCGCAACCAGAAGCTGTTCGGCGTATCGCGGATGAGCCAGATTGACTGGTGCCGCGACGTGCCCTTCGACGGCGACCTTCTCCAGAGCGATTACATTCTCCGGAAGGTCAATACCGTTGCCGGCGGCAGTGCACTGGCTTCCGCAATCATTCTCCGGATGGTGGACCGCGGCCATATCAACGTCCTGCGCAGCGGCCGCGACAACCGTCAGGTGGAACTGGCCTTCAACGACAATGCCCCGCTGGAAACTCTCTCCGAGAGCGAACGGATGCTCTACCGGATGATGAAAGAAGCCTCCGGCAGCGACAGTATCCTGCAGAAGAATGAATTCTCCCGCTGGAGCCGCCGCAATACCAAACAGATTGAGCGGTGGATATCCACGGTGGAAACCGAATCCCGGAAGCGGATTGCCGATAACGGCCATGCCGGTGAAGGCGGCCAGGCGGAAGCCCGCAAGGTGATCGGACTTCGGAAATTCCTGAAAGACTTCACCTTGATTGAAGAACGCGGTTCTGCGGAAGTGGCACTTTGGAACGATTATCTGGTCTTCGGCGCCCTTTACGGAATCGCCGACAAGGTGGCCAAAGAGCTTTCTGAAATCAATCCCAAGGTCTTTGAGCAGACCGTATACAGTGACCCTTACACGGCCCGTCAGGTAGTCTGGATGAGCCGGGACCTTTCGAACAGCATTACCAATGCGGCGGCTCGTTCCGCATCAGCCGCAAAGAGTGGATTCGGAGGCCATGCTTCATTCGGAGGAGGCGGAGGATTCCACGGGGGCGGATTCGGCGGCGGAGCAAGATAACAAACGATTTACACTATGGCATCAGTTACCAAGAACTTCTTCCGATTTGGCGTGCAGGTCTGGCACTTCGTCGGACTTCCCATTTTCTTTTTTGCAGTATCCATGATCTATCATCCGCTGGATATCCGCGAATTCATGGACATGGGCCTGGGCAAGCTGGACTTCAACATGACCATCGTCACCAGTATCTTCTTTGGCGTACTGCTCATCTCGCGTCTGGTTTTCTATCTGACCCGGAAATCGTTGAATCTCAACCTTCCCCTCTACGCAGCCTGGTGCGCGTCGGAAGTCTTCATCGCCAGCGCCTTCTCCGCGCTCTTCATTCACCTGATGTCAAAAGGAGAGATGGCTTATTTCTGGACATGGGGCAACCTCTTCGGGTACGCACTCTCCATTCTCATCTTCCCCTACACCGTTCTCACCCTGTTGATGATCATGCGCGGAATGCGGGAAGAGGCCCTCGTGGATACGGAAGACCTCATCCGCTTCCGCGATTCGAACGGGAAACTCAAGCTGACCATCGCCCCGAAGGCCGTCCTTTACGTGGAGTCGAAAGAGAATTATGTGAATATCTGCTACCAGGACGGGACCCGGGTACGCGACTATCTTCTGCGCTGCTCGATGAAGCGCACCGACGAACTGCTCACCCGCCACGGAATGGTCCGCTGCCACCGTACCTGTATCGTCAATCCCGCCCACGTCAACATCTTGCGTCGGGACAAGGAGGGACTGATTTTCGCGGATCTGGACGTGGAGGGATGTCCTTCCATTCCGGTTTCCAAACCGAACTACGACAAACTCTCATCCCTGCTTTAAAACCACGCGTATGACTGTTGAAAAATTCGTCACGGCACTCGGAATCACCGTTTCCGTCTACTGCATCAACCACGGCTCGTTAGCCCTCTCCATCCGGTGGCCGGATTCCGACCGGAACTATACGGTATGGGTGGATCCGGTCGCCGATTATTACGGAAAAACGATCGATTTCAGCGGCGTCCCGGCTCCCGATGCGCTGCTCGTCACCCACGGACACAACGACCATCTGGATACGGCGCTGGCCGCTTCCGCACTGCGCACAGGCGCCCTCTGTATCGGATCTCCGGATGTCTGCGCCCACTTCCCGCAGGCCACCCTGCTGCGGATCGGGAGCAGCACGACGCTGACCCCGGGCATCACGGTCACGGCCGTTGCCGCTTACAACAACTCGCCGGGACACACGAAGTTTCACCCGCAAACGCGCGAAGACAACGGTTATGTGATCGACATCGAAGGGTTCCGGGTCTACGTGGCCGGCGACACGGAGGTGATTCCTGAAATGAAAGCGCTCTCGGGCACGGTCGACCTGGCTTTCCTGCCGGTGAACCAGCCCTACACCATGACTGTAGACCAGGCGGTGGAAGCCGCCCGGATTATTGCGCCCAAAGCCTTGATGCCCTACCATTTGACCGATACATCGCTGGAAGAATTGTCAGCCGCGCTGAGCCAGGCCCTGCCCGGCTGCGACATCCGAATCCGAGAAGATTTTCGATAAATAATCACATTTTTTATAAATTTGTAGTACCATCACTTTAAAATACTGCACTATGGGAAAATTTGAAGTTTCTGTAAGAAAGAACGGTGAATTCCAGTTCAATCTGAAGGCCAGCAACGGTCAGGTCATTCTCTCCAGCGAAGGTTACAACACGAAGGCCGCCTGCCTCAACGGTGTTGAATCCGTGAAGAAGAATGCCGTAGAAATCAAACGCTTCGAGAAGAAGGTCGCCAAGAACGGCAAACCGTTCTTCTGCCTCAAGGCCACCAATGGCCAGGTCATCGGACAGAGCCAGATGTATGCCAGCGAAAAGACTTGCGACAACGGCATCGCTTCCGTCATGAAGAATGCGCCCGAAGCACCTGTCGTAGAAATCTAATCAATAGTACTTCGTAAAAACGAAAACGACCCTTGAACAACTGAAACCTGGCGAAGCTGCCCGGATACTGTCAGTAGGCGGAACCGGGCAGTTGCGTCAGCATTTTCTGGACATGGGCCTCATCCCCGGGGCCGTTGTCAAGGTTACCAAGCTGGCCCCGTTGGGCGATCCGATGGAGCTGCTTGTGGGCGGATACGCCCTTTCGCTCCGGCGCGCCGACGCCCGAAGCCTGACCGTGGAACCGGCCGTCTATGAAGAGCCGGCGGTGCCCGCAGATCAGGACGCCGAATGGAGTTCTCTCCACCCTGGACTCGGTGAGGGCGGCAAGTACCACCAGAAAGATCACGAACAACCGCTCCCCAAGGATACGGTCCTCACCTTCGCTCTGGTCGGCAACCAGAACTGCGGAAAGACCACGCTCTTTAACCAGCTGACCGGATCGAACCAGCACGTCGGAAACTTCCCGGGCGTGACGGTCGACCGCAAGGACGGCGTGATCCGGCGCCATCCGGAAACCCGTATCACCGATCTGCCGGGCATCTATTCACTGGCTCCCTACACGGCCGAAGAGCGGGTGGCGCGCGACTTTATCATCAAAGAAAAACCGCACTGCATCATCAATATCCTGGATGCAGGCAATATCGAACGCAATCTCTACCTGACCATGCAGCTGATGGAGCTGGAGGTCCCGATGGTATTGGCGCTCAATATGATGGATGAGGTACAGGGAAACGGCGGCTCCATTCGCGTGAACGAAATGGAGTCCATTCTGGGATTGCCGGTCCTGCCCATCTCCGCCATCAAGAATCAGGGTGTGGACGAGCTCGTGGAGCACGCCGTCCATATCGCGAGATAT
>R22__coassemble_1300_pt1 | contig 12901 bp, 9 predicted proteins | sample R22__metabat2_low_PE_033 | metagenome-assembled genome bin R22 | reverse complement strand
ACAAGAACCTACGCAAGGAGAAGATCGCGGACGGTTATCAGGCTCCGGTCGTGGACGCAACTGCCGGTCCGGAAGGGGCGGCGAAAGCTCCCGCTGAAGAGGCAGAAACCGCGTCTGATACAGTTTCCGTCAATCCTTTCGCTGAAATCGAGCGCGGTTTCAAGGAGCTCTACGGCCAGTATCGGGCCATCCGCTCCCGCAATGCGGCCGAGCTGGAGAAGAAGCGCGAAGAGAACTACGCGGCCAAGCTGGCGCTGATCGAGGAGCTCAAGGTGCTGCTCGATGCCAAGGAAGATCTTAAAGATACCTTCCCCGCATTCCGCGACATCCAGGCGCGCTGGCGCGAGATCGGTCCGGTCCCGCAGGGCAAGGTGAAGGATCTGTACGACACCTACCAGCACTACGTGGAGATGTTCTACGACTACGTGAAGATCAACCGCGAGTTCCGCGATCTGGACTTCAAGAAGAACCTCGAGGCCAAGATTGAGCTCTGCGAGAAGGCGGAGGCGCTGGCTGAAGAGGAGAACGTGGTCGAGGCCTTCCGGACGCTGCAGAAGTACCACGAAGAGTGGAAGGAGCTCGGTCCGGTAGACAAGGAGAACCGCGAATCTATCTGGGAGCGCTTCCGCGCCGCTACCGCTGCGGTGAACCGGCGCCACCAGGCCCACTTCGAATCCATGAAGGGCAACCAGCAGGAGAATCTCGAGGCCAAGACGGCCCTCTGCGAGAAGGTAGAGGCGCTGGCCGCTCAGGAGATCAAAGACTCCGGCACCTGGAACCGTCTCTCCAAGGAGATTGAGGATATCCAGAAGGAGTGGCGTACGATCGGTTTCGCCTCCAAGAAAGACAACCAGAAGATTTACGACCGCTTCCGCAAGGCTTGCAACGACTTCTTTACCAAGAAGAAAGCCTTCTACAGCGGCTATAAGGACCAGATGCAGGAGAACCTGGAGAAGAAGATCGCCCTCTGCGAAGAGGCCGAATCGCTCCAGCACAGTGAGGATTGGAAGGAGACGACCAACCGCTTTATTGACCTGCAGAAGCGCTGGCGCGAGATCGGTCCGGTCTCCCGCAAGAAGAGCGACCAGGTCTGGAACCGTTTCCGGGCTGCCTGCGACACCTTCTTCGAGCGCCGCGACAAGAGCGGCGCCGCTTCCACCTCCAAGCAATATGCAGACAATCTGGCTGCTAAACGCGCGCTGATTGCCGAGGTAGAGGCATTCGAACCGCTGGAGAGCCGCGACGAGACGGCGGCCGCCCTCAAGGCCTTCCAGGCCCGCTGGAACGAGATCGGATTTGTGCCGTTCAAGGAGAAAGACCGTGTGCAGCACGCCTTCAAGACGGCCCTGGACGCCCAGTTCGACCGCATGCGCGGAGAGATCCGTACGACCCGCCGCGAGGCCGCTGTGAAGGATCCGGTGCGCAGCGAGCGTGAAAAGCTTGTGCAGGAATACCTTCAGAAGGAACAGGAGATTGCAACGTGGTCCAACAACATGGGCTTCTTTGCAAAATCCAAGAACGCCGACGCCCTGCTGGCCGATATGGACACGAAGATCGAGGCCGCAAAAGAAGAACTTGCCGCACTGGAGGCACGAATCAAGGAGTTTGACCAGAAACATGAAGTGGTAGATGAACAGTAAGGGAAACAGCATCATCGGCTTTGCGCTGATCGGAGTTATTCTATTATTATTCAGTTGGTATAATTCAAAACAGGAAATCGCCCGCCAGGAGGCCATCCGCGCCTACGAGGACTCGGTGGCGCTGGCCAACCCGGTACCGGAAGAGGTGACCGCCACCGCGGCGCCGGTTGTGGCTGCACCCGCGGATGAAGCGCAGCTTTACCAGAGCGCGTCGCTGCAGGCCGCTGCCCGTGCGGAGGCACAGTTCCTCACGCTGGAGAACGAAAAGCTGGCTGTGACGCTCTCTACGAAGGGTGCGCAGCCATGGTCGGTGCTCGTCAAGAACTATTTCACCTACGACAGCCTGGCCCTGAACCTGATTGGCGAGGGGCGCAGTTCGCTCGAATATGAAATCAACGCGGACCAGTGGATCAACACCGGCGAGCTGAACTTCACGGTGGTGTCGGCTTCGGCCGAATCGGCCGTGCTGCGCCTGCCCTTCGATGCGGATTCCTACATCGAGGTGACCTACACGCTGCCTGCAGACAGCTATATGCTGGATTACGACCTCCGGTTCGTCAATATGAACGACATTCTGGACCGCCGTACCACGCAGGTGGAGATGAAGTGGGTGGCCGACCTGCCGCGCCTCGAGAAGGGTTATAAGAACGAGCGTAACTACTCTTCGATCGCCTTCCGCTATGCCGGCGAGAAGGGGACCGTCAAGACCCTGGGCCAGCGTAAGGAGAGCTTCCGCGAGACCTACTCCACCCGCATGCGGTGGATCGGTTTCCAGCAGCAGTTCTTCTCTGCCATCCTGGTGGCCGACAACGATTTCAGCAGCGGCACGCTGGTCAATAAGTTCTACGGCGAGAACAACGCGGACCGCCTGCTGATGCAGTCCGGCGCCGACATGACTCTGGATCTGGATGCCCGCAGCGCGGATTACCGCATCCCCATGCACTTCTACTTCGGCCCGAACCACTTCCCCACGCTGAAGAGCTACGGCCAGAAGTTCGAGAATATCATCCCGCTGGGCGGCAAGGTGATCGGAACCATCTCGCGCTACGTGATCATCCCGCTCTTCAACTGGATGAGCGGCTTCATCCGTTCCTATGGTCTGATTATCCTGCTGCTGACGCTGATCATCAAGATCGTGATTTCACCGCTGACCTTCAAGTCGTATATGTCGTCGGCCAAGATGAGCGTCCTGAAGCCTGAGATTGAGAAGATTAACGCGCGCTATCCGAAGAAGGAAGACGCCATGAAGAAGCAGCAGGCCACGATGGAACTCTACAAGAAGGCCGGGGTCAGCACCATGGGCGGCTGCCTGCCTATCCTGCTGCAGTTCCCTATCCTCTGGGCCATGTTCCGCTTCTTCCCGGCTTCGTTCGAGCTGCGCCAGCAGGGTTTCCTCTGGGCGGACGACCTCTCCGGCTACGACTCCATCCTGGACTTTGGGTTCAACATTCCGCTCTTCGGCGACCACTTCTCGCTGTTCGCCTTCCTGATGGCGGTATCGATGTTCCTCTACACGCGCATGACCATGCGCAACCAGGATACCTCCGCGATGCCCGGCATGAAGTTCATGAATACCTGGCTGATGCCAATCATGATGTGGTTCCTCTGCAACAACTTCTCCGCCGGTCTGAGCTACTACTACATGCTCTCCAACATCATCACCATCCTGCAGAACTGGGTGATCCGCAAGTGGTTCGTAGATGAAAAGAAAATCTACGCAAAGCTGCAGTCCGCGACTGTAAAGCCCACTAAGAAATCCAAGTTCCAGCAGCGCATCGATGAGATGTACAAGATGCAGCAGCAGGCACAGCAACAGAAAAACCGAAAATAAATGAGCATTGCTTCGCAACTCACGGAACTGAACCAAAAACTGCCATCTACTGTCAAGTTGGTGGCAGTTTCAAAATTCAAACCGCTCGCGGCGGTGCTGGAGGCATACGATGCCGGCCAGCGTCGCTTCGGGGAGAACCGTCCGCAGGAGATGGCCGCCAAGGCGGTGGCTGCCCCCGCGGATATCGAGTGGCACTTCATCGGCCACCTGCAGACCAACAAGGTGAAGCTGGTAGTGCCCTACGCTTCGATGATCGAGTCGGTGGATTCCGTGAAACTGCTGGGCGAAATCAACCGTTTCGCGGCCTCGCTGGGCAAGATGACCGACTGCCTGCTGGAGGTCCACATCGCCCGCGAAGAGAGCAAACAGGGCTTCTCGCGCGAGGAATTGCTGGCCCTGGTGCTGGAGTTCGGCAAGTATCCCTTCATCCGCTTCCGCGGCCTGATGGGGATGGCCTCCAACGTGCCGGATATGGATCAGGTACGCAGCGAGTTCCGCGGCCTGCGGGCGCTCTTCGAAGAGGTGCGTGCGCTGGGCGAGCAGGATGTGCGCCGCTGGGTGCGGGACTTCGACCAGCTTTCGATGGGCATGTCGCACGACTGGCCCGTGGCGGTGGAGGAGGGGGCGACCCTGATTCGGATCGGGACCACGATCTTTGGCCCGCGGAATTAGCGTTCCGGGCTATTTGCTGACGATATCCTGCGCAATCTGCGCAACGCAACCGGGCCGCGAAAGCAGGCCGCGGAGCGCATCGTAGTCGGCGGTCATCTGCGCGCGTGCGGAGTCGTCGAAGGTGATGCGCGCGAGCTCCGCAAGCATCTTTGCGGGGGTGGCGTCGCCTTGTAACAACTCTGTGACAGCCAGGCGGTTAAGGATCAGGTTGGGCAGGCTGGCCCAGCGGACCTTTACCGTCTTTCGGGCAATCCACCAGGTGAGGGGATGGAAGCCGTAACAGACCAGTTGCGGGGTGCCGATCAGCGCCGCTTCGAGCGATGCGGTGCCCGAACAGACCACGGCGGAAGCGGCGGCCTTCAGTAGCGCGTGGGTGCAGCCCGTCACCACGCGGATGCGCGATTCGGCGGACAGATAGGGGCGGTAATCGGCCGCGGTGCGTCCCGGCGCGGCGGCAATCACCAGTTCGTAACGGTCCCAGCGGCGGTCGGAGCGCATCAGCTTCTCCAGTTCCGAATAGCGGGGTGTGAGCCAGGCGATCTCGTGGCTCCGGCTGCCCGGCAGAAGGGCGATGGTCCGCTTGTTCGGGGCCTGCCGGAACGGCTCGCTTTCCGCCTGCCGTGCAATGCGTTCGCCCAGCGGGTTGCCCAGGTAGCGCGCCTCTACGCCGAACCGGCCAAAGTATTCAGTCTCAAAGGGAAAGAGCACGTAGAGCCGGTCCACGTCGCGCTGGATCCGGGCGATCCGTTTTTCGTTCCGCGCCCAGAGTTTGGGGGCTATATAGTAATAGACCCGGATGCCGCGCGCATGGGCGTAACGGGCCATCCGCAGGTTGAATCCGGGATAATCGATCGGGATGAAGATGTCCGGGGCGAAGCTGCGCAGTTCGCGTTTCACCTCGCGCGCCGTGCGGGCAATCGCGCCCAGATGGCTGGCCACTTCGGCGATGCCCATAACGGAAACCATCTCTTCAGAGCTGCGGAAGCGGATCTGCGCCTCCGGATCGGCGGCGCGGAGGGCATCGGCCAGCTCGCGGCCGTACTGGTCGCCGGAAGGTTCGCCGGCTAGGAGATAATATCGCATTTCCAGTCGCGGGCCATGCGTGCGGCCACGTCGTAGTCGGTGGTGTCTATCCGGTGGGGAACAATGCTGATGTAGCCGTCGTCCAGTAACTTGTGGTCGCCCTGGAGGTAGCCGCCGCTGATGTACTCCTTCTCGAGGTCCAGCAGGGTGCCGCTCATCCGGAAGCAGTCACGCCCCTGGGCGTCGCGCACTTCGTCGAATTCCCGGCGCCAGCTGCCCGCGCCCTGGTGGGCGATCCGGATACCCTTGATCTGGTCGGAGGGGATGGCGGGGAAGTTGATATTCAGGTAGATGCCGGCGGGCGGCGTGTTTTCGAAGAACTTCTCCAGAATCAGGTCTGCGTAATCCGTGACGGGGGTGAAGTCAGCATCCGGTTCGTGGCTGGTGAGCGAAAACCCGATGGCCGGAAGTCCGTAGAAGGCGCCTTCTGCGGCGGCGCCGATCGTGCCCGAGTAGGCCGACGCGGCGGTGGCGTTCGATCCGTGGTTGATGCCCGTGACCACCAGGTCGGGCCGTCGGCCCTCCGATTCAAAGATGCGCATGCCCATCTTGATGCAGTCGACCGGCGAGCCGCTGAACGAGAAGAGGCGGTAGCCCGGTTCTTCCTGCAATTTATTGAGATACAGGTCGGTAAATAGGGTGAGGGCGGCGGATTTTCCGCTCTGGCCGGTAGCCGGAGCGACCACCGTCACGTCACCGTATTTGCGCATGTGGGCGGCTATTACCTGGAGCCCTTTGGCATCCCAGCCGTCGTCGTTGGAGATGAGAATCTGGAGTCCGTTCTTTTTCACGTTGCAAAGATAGGAAATTGGAGAATAATTGTTACATTTGCATATATTAGCAACCGCATTAATAGAACTTAACAGTAATAAATCATGAGAAAAATCAAAATCGGTATCAACGGTTTCGGCCGAATCGGCCGCCTGGTCTTCCGTGCTGCCCAGCAGCGTGACGATATTGTCGTCGTAGGTATCAACGACTTGATCGATGTCGAATACATGGCTTACATGCTCAAGTACGACTCGATGCACGGTCGTTTCGACGGCACTGTCAAAATCAAAGACGGCATGCTCGTGGTCAACGGCAAGAAGATCCGCGTCACCGCTGAGAAAGACCCGGCTAACCTCAAATGGGGTGAGATCGGCGCTGAATACGTTGTGGAATCCACCGGTCTGTTCCTCACCCGCGAAAAGTCTGAGGCTCACCTGAAAGCAGGCGCAAAGCGCGTGATCATGTCCGCTCCTTCCAAAGACGACACCCCGATGTTCGTCTACGGTGTGAACCACACCGAATACGCAGGCCAGGACATCTTCTCCAACGCTTCCTGCACCACCAACTGCCTCGCTCCGGTGGCCAAGGTGCTGAATGAGAAATTCGGTATCGTGAACGGTCTGATGACCACCATCCACTCCATCACCGCTACCCAGAAGACGGTTGACGGTCCGTCCGTCAAGGATTGGCGCGGCGGCCGCGCTGCCAGCGCAAACATCATCCCGTCCACCACGGGTGCTGCAAAGGCAGTGGGCAAAGTGATCCCCGCCCTGAACGGCAAACTCACCGGTATCTCCATGCGCGTCCCTACGGTGGACGTCTCCGTGGTTGACCTCACCGTGAACCTCGCCAAGCCGGCAAGCAAGGAAGCCATCTGCGCAGCCATGAAGAAGGCCGCTGAGGGCGAACTCAAGGGCGTTCTGGCTTACACGGAAGACGCAGTGGTCTCCAGCGACTTCCTGACCGATCCGCACACCTCGATCTTTGATGCCAATGCGGGCGTCTATCTGACCGATACCTTCGTGAAAGTGGTCTCCTGGTACGACAACGAGTGGGGCTACTCCAACAAGGTGCTGGACATGATTGCCTACACGGCTACCAAATAGTTTCTGATTATGCGCCGGAAACGCGCAAAACAGCCGATGGGAATCAAGCGCCGCGTGTTGCTTGGTTGCATCGTACTCTGTCTCATATTGTTTGCATCGAGCCTGATCTCGTTCTTCGAGTTCGGCTCGATGAACAATTATGTGGCGGACGTTGTGGCCGACAACATCCGGAGCATCAACTATTCCCGCGAGCTGCTCACGGCTGCCGAGAATCACAATCTCCGCCTGATGTACGAGATTGACGGCAGCTACGAGGATCTGGGTAATGTCTCTGACACAGAGCTGATTGCGGCCTTCTCCGACATCCGTTCGTCGTTCAAGACGGATGCCGAGAATGCGGCCGCCGATTCCGTGGTTTTCGCCTATGCCGCCTACATGCAGGTGTCGCGCGAGGCGGCCAACGTCTGGCTCTCGGATCCCACGGAGCGCCGCGACTGGTTCTTCAACCGGCTGCAGCCCGTCTATTCGCAGCTCTGCGACTACATCCAGAAGCTGACCTTCACCTGCCAGGATACCCTGATTGCCAATTCGCAATCCATGCAGGAGAGCTTCCAGCGCAGCATCATGCCGCCGCTGGTCTCGCTGCTGCTGGGCCTGGTGCTGGTGCTGCTCTTCAATTATTACCTGAATTACTACCTGATAAATCCGTTGCTGAAGGTGACCAAGGGCATCCAGGGTTACCGCCGCTACAACAAGCCCTACAACGTCACGCTCGACACGCTGGATGAAATCTCCGAGCTGAACGAGACGGTGAAGGACATCATCGACGTCAACGAGTCCTACAAGGCCCAGCTGCGGAAGGAACAGACCCGCAAATAACGCAGGATGAACCTGGGCATCATATCCCGTAACGTAGGCATCGCGCTGATCTGCACGGCAATTTTTATGCTGCTGTCGGCCGGCGTCGCCGCCATTTACGGGTTTGACAGCTCATTCTCGCCGCTGGTGCTCAGTGCGCTGATCACCGGCATCTTCGGCATCTTCCCGCTGATTTTTGTCAAGCGCAGCCGCGACATCAACACGCGCGAAGGCCTGGCCATCCTGTTGCTCGCGTGGCTGCTGGCCTGCATCTTCGGCATGCTGCCCTACGTGCTGTGGGGCGGCGAGTTCTCGCTGGTAAACGCTTGGTTTGAAAGCACTTCCGGCATTACAACGACCGGCGCCACCATCCTGCAGGATATCGAGGCGCTGCCGCACGGCCTGCTTTTCTGGCGCTCCGCGAGCCACTATATAGGCGGTTTGGGAGTCGTGGTCTTCATCATGATGATCCTCCCGTCGTTCGGTTCCGTCCGCTTCCGGATGAGCAAGATGGACGTGCTGGACGTCTCGCGCGAGAACTATCACTACGTTTCGAACAAATACGTCCGCGTGATTGTGACGGTCTACGCGGGCATCACCGTGCTTTCGTTCGTCTCGCTGCTGCTGGCCGGCATGCCTGTGTTCGACGCCATCAACCACGCTATGAGCGTGACGGCGACCGGCGGTTTCAGCACGCGCACCGCCTCTGTCGCGGCATTCGATTCGCCGCTGATTGAGGCCATCCTGATCTTTTTCATGATCGTGGCCACGCTGCACTTCGGCCTGATCTACGCGTCGTTCGCCTCGCGGTCCCTCAAGGTGCTGCGCAACCCGGTCACGAAGTATTACCTGCTCACCATCCTGATTGCCGTGGTAGCCGTCACGCTGAACCTCTATTTCAGCGGAACGACGGGCTTCCTGCAGGCCTTCCGCGAGAGTGCGTTCGAGGTGGTTTCCACTATCTCCACGACCGGTTTCGCGATTGCCGACACCAACGGCTGGCCCATCTTCACCACGCTGATCCTGCTCTTCGTGGCCATCCAGTGCGGCTGCTCGGGTTCTACCACGAGCGGTCTGCGCTCCGACCGCGTGCTGATCCTGTTCCAGGCCTGCAGGGCGCAGATTCTCAAGCTGGCGCACCCCAACGCCGTGGTGCACGTCAAATCGGGCAATACCATCATCGAGCGCGAACTGGTGGAGAGCGTGACCACCTTCACCATCCTGTATCTCTTCTTTACCTTTATCGGCTCGCTGGTCTACGCCTGCTTCGGGTTCGACCTGCTCGAGTCGATCGGCGTCTCAGTGGCGATGATGAGCAACGTGGGGCCGGCCTTCGGGTCGGTGGGCACGATGTCCAACTTCGCCGCGGTTCCGGCGCTGGCCAAGGTCATCATGGGCATCCAGATGATCGTAGGCCGTCTCGGAATCGTCTCCATCTTGATGATTATCCCTACCTTCAACAAGCGCTACTAAAATGGGTGTTGCCGACTTTCTGGTCTCGACCATCACCCGCCATCTTCCGTACGAGCCAACCCCTTGCCAGGCGGCCCTTTTCGACAAGCTGGCCGCATTTGCCGTGCAGTACGGCGAGAGCGACATCCTGCTGGTGAGCGGCTATGCCGGCACCGGTAAGACCTCGGCCATCGCTGCCTTCGTCCGCGCGCTTAAAGAACTGGAATACAAATACGTGCTGCTCTCGCCCACGGGCCGTTCGGCCAAGGTGCTCTCCGGATTTACGGGGGAGAAGGCAAGCACGATCCACCGGCATATCTACCGCCAGAAGACGCTCAAAGGCGGCCTGGGCGAGTTTGAACTGGATATCAACAAAGCCCGGGAGACCTTCTTCATCGTAGACGAGGCGTCGCTGATTGCCTCGGAGAATGCGGTGATGACGGATTCGATCTTCGGCAGCGGCGACCTGCTCTCCGACCTGATTGCCTACGTGCGCGCCGGCGTGGATAACAAGCTGATTATCATAGGTGACCGCGGACAGCTGCCGCCAATCGGGATGGAGGAGAGCCCGGCGCTCGACCCGTCGTACATGGCGCGATTCGGTCCGGTCTGGACAGCCGATCTGACGTCCGTCGTGCGCCAGGCCGCGCAGAGCGGCATCCTGACCAACGCCACGCTGATCCGGCAGATCATCGAGCGCGGCGGGTGCGACGAACCGCGGCTGAAGCTCGCCGGTTTTCCGGACGTGGCGCGCGTGACAGGATCGGAACTCATTGAAACCCTGTCGGATGCAATTGGGCAGTACGGCCTGGACAACGTGGTGGTGCTCTGCCGTTCCAACAAGCGCGCGAACCGCTACAATGCAGGCATCCGTTCCATGGTACTCTTCCGCGAGGAGCGCCTCACGCGCGGCGATAGGCTGATGGTGGTGAAGAACTGCTACCAGTTCCTGGAGGAGGTGCCCGAGATGGATTTCATTGCCAACGGCGACGTGGCGGAACTGATCCGCATTTCGCACTACGAGGAGCGCTACGGGCTGCATTTCGCAGAGGCGGTGCTCTCCTTCCCGGATTACGGCGATGTGGAGATCACGGCCAAGGTGATCCTGGATACGCTCGACAGCGAATCGGCCGCGCTCACCAAGGAGCAGCAGGAGGCGCTCTACGAGGGGGTGAATGCCGACTATGCGGACGTCAAAGGTGCGCGCAAACGCTATAACAAAGTGCGCGAAGACCTCTGGTTCAACGCGTTGCAGCTCAAGTACGCCACTGCCATCACCGGCCACAAGTCGCAGGGCGGGCAGTGGGACTGCGTGTTTATTGACAATCCCTTCTGGAAAGAATTGGAGCCGCAGGATCTGAAATGGCTCTATACCGCCGTCACACGCGGCGTGAAAAAAGTATTTTTTGTTAACTTTAAGGATTCATTCTTTAGCAAATAGATTATGGAAGACGTATATGGAATCAGCACCGGGCTCGGAAGCATGACGATCGGCCCGAATGCAATGTACTGGATCCTCTTTATCGGGGTCGCCATCCTGAGCTATATCGTGCAGGCACTGCTGCAGTCTCGCTTCAAAAAGGCCTCGCGGATTGGCCTGCGCAGCGGGATGACCGGTGCCGAAGTGGCAACCAAGATGCTGCATGACAACGGTATACACGACGTGAAGGTGGTCTCGGTCCCCGGTTCGCTGACCGACCACTATAACCCGACGAACAAAACGCTGAACCTGAGCGAAAGCGTCTACGGACAGCGCTCCGTGGCCGCTGCGGCCGTGGCGGCGCACGAATGCGGGCACGCCGTGCAGCATGCGCGCGGGTATGCGCCCCTGCGGTTGCGTTCCGCGCTGGTTCCCGTGGTGAACTTCGCCTCCAAGGCGGTCACCTGGGTGCTGCTGGCCGGCATGCTGCTGATCAACATCTTCCCGAACCTGATGCTGATCGGTATCGGACTCTTCGCGCTCACCACGCTCTTTGCGTTCGTCACGCTGCCGGTGGAGATCAACGCCAGCCGGCGCGCCACCGAGTGGCTGGAGACGGCCAGGATGACTGACGGCACGAACCACTCCGAAGCGGTCGGAACCCTGCGTGCAGCGGCCTACACCTATGTTGTGGGGGCGCTCAGCTCGCTGGCAACGCTCATTTATTATCTGATGATATTCACTTCCGGAAGACGCAATTGATATGAAACGCATTTTCACCGCAGCGGTCGTGTTGCTGGCCGCCTGCACGGCTTTCGCCGCAAAACCCGTCAACAAGATCCGCCTGACCGAGGAGCAGCAGCTCCGCGGCCTGCCGGAGGGAACCCTTACCCGCATGTCCGTGCCCGTGAAGCTCGAGGGCAGGGGAAACATAGTGCTTCAGGAAGGTAAGAGCCGCTACGTGCGCTACAATATCTTCCAGCAGACGCGCTTCGCATGTCTCTACACGCCGCCCAAGAAGATGGAAGATTTCGCGCACAAGGTGCCCGGCTGGGTCAATCCCACCTGGTCGCCCGACTCCACGCGAATCGCCTATACGCTGGACAACGATCTCTATTCGGTAGAGGTGGCCACTGGCCGCGTCACCCGCCACACCTGGGACGGCAGCGACCTGATTCTCAACGGTTACGCCTCCTGGGTCTATTACGAGGAGATTCTCGGCCGCCCGTCCCGCTACAAGGCCTTCTGGTGGTCGCCAGACAGCAAACTGCTGGCTTACTATCGCTTTGACAATACCCGCGTGCCCATGTTCCCCATCTACCATGCGGACGGGCAGCACGGTTTCCTGGACCAGACCCGCTATCCCGCTGCCGGCGATCCGAACCCCACGGTGAAGGTGGGTTTCGTCTCCGTGAACGGAGGGGAGACGGTCTGGGCCGACTTCAGCACGGAGGCCGACCAGTACTTCGGCATTCCCTTCTGGAGCAGCGACGGCAAGCGTTTCATGGTGGCCTGGATGCCGCGCAGCCAGGACGATCTGGAACTCTTCAGCGTGGATCCTTTGACCGGCGGCAAGATTTCCGTCTACAAGGAGCACCAGAACTGCTGGATTGACTGGATGGAGGAGATGCTCTTCTCCAAGGAGGGCATCTACATTGTCCGCGACTTCACCGGCTGGCAGCAGATCTACTTCCTCTCGTACGACGGCAAGCAGTTCGAACAGCTTACGGAAGGTCCGAACTGGAGTATCAACCTACTGAAAGTCAGCAAGAAATATTTGTTCTTCACCGCCAAGCGCGAATCGTCCACCCGCGTGGACATCTACCGCCTGACGCTTAAGAACAAGGCGCTGGACCGCATCTCGTGGGGTGACCTGAGCTATTCCAACGTGATGGTTTCCGACGATGACTGCGACGTGGTGGCGATCGCCTCCAACACCAAAAACCCGCCGCAGCTGCGCGGCATCAGTATCCCGAAGAGCGGTAACCTGCTGCAGGCTACGCGCCGCGTGATCGAGGATACCCGCACCGCAGAATTCGACAAGTATCTCTACGCCACGGCCGACTTTCTGGAGCTGACCATGCGCGACGGCGTGAAACTCCCGGCGCTTGTCGTCTGGCCGGTGGAT
>R22__coassemble_1249_pt1 | contig 13280 bp, 11 predicted proteins | sample R22__metabat2_low_PE_033 | metagenome-assembled genome bin R22 | reverse complement strand
CGGCGAGAAAGTACAGCCGCTGTTCCGCATCGCAGTCGAATATTTCAGAAAAACAAAAGCATAGAATCAGGATTTGAGTATTTTCGGAGTTTATGGCGCTCCGCACGCCGCCAACCTCGTCTACTATGGACTTCACGCCCTGCAGCACCGGGGGCAGGAAGCTTCCGGTATCGCCGCTTTCGATGAAAACGGAAAGGGCCTCCGTCACCGCGGCCTCGGACTGCTGGGCGAGGTGTTCAACCAGGAAATCCTTGACTTGCTCAAGGGAAGCATCGCAATGGGCGGCGTCAAGTACGCCAACGCCTCCAAGGGCGGCCTGGACAATGTGCCGCCCCTCTTCTTCCACCACCATTCGGGCGATTTCGCCATTGCAAACGACGGCAACCTGATCAACCGGGAAGAGGTGGTCCGCTATCTGGAATCGCGCGGCAGCATCTTCATGACCGATACCGACAGCGAGCTGATGGCGTGCCTCATCAAGAAAGAGTCCGACGACGACCGTATCTTCAACATCGTCAGTGCACTGCAGAAGATGGAGGGCGGCTTCACCTTCCTGATCATGACCAAGAACCGCCTCTATGCCTGCCGCGACCGAAACGGCATCAAACCGCTGGCGCTGGGCAAGCTGGGCGACGGTTACGTGGTGAGCAGCGAGACCTGCGCCTTCGACCTGGTGGGCGCCACCTTCCTGCGCGACGTCGAACCGGGCGAAGTCGTCACGATCGACCACCACGGCCTGCGCAGCATGTTGTACGACGAACACCCGCGCCGCCTGATGTGCGCGATGGAGTACATCTATTTCGCCCGTCCGGACAGCGATATCGACGGCTGCAACGTCCACGCTTACCGGAAGGAATCAGGACGGCGTCTCTGCCGCGAATGTCCGGCCGACGCGGATATCGTGGTGGGCGTTCCCGACTCCAGCCTGAGTGCTGCGATGGGCTACGCGGAAGAGTCGGGCCTGCCCTATGAGATGGGGCTGGTCAAGAGCAAATATGTGGGACGCACCTTTATCGAGCCTTCGCAAAGCATGCGCGAACGCGGCGTGAAGATGAAACTCTCCGCCGTACACAGCATCGTGGACGGCAAGCGCGTGGTGCTGGTGGACGACTCGATTGTCCGCGGTACCACCTCCCTGAAAATCATCAACCTGCTGCGCGAAGCCGGAGCCCGCGAGGTCCACGTGCGAATCGCCAGCCCCATGATGACCCACCCCTGTTTCTACGGCGTGGACACCTCCACCAAAGAGGAGCTGCTCTGCTCGCACCGCACCCTCGAGGAGGCACGCGTCAAGATCGGCGCCGATTCGCTGGGCTACCTGAGCCCCGAATCTACCGTCGCTTCCTGCCCGGGCCGCGAGTCGCTCTGTCTCGCCTGCTTCACGGGCAAATATCCGACCCCTATCTACGATCACGAAACTGAAATAAACAAATAGACCTATGGCAGAGAGTTACGAAAAAGCAGGCGTCAACCTGGAAGCAGGATACGAAGTGGTCCGCCGCATCAAACAGCACGTGGCCTCCACCGCCCGTAAGGGCTCGATGGGGAACATCGGCTCCTTCGGCGGCATGTTCGACCTTTCCACCCTCGGCATCCGCGAACCGGTGCTGGTGAGCGGAACGGACGGCGTGGGCACCAAGCTGAAGATTGCCTTCGCGATGGATAAACACGATACCATCGGCATCGACGCCGTGGCGATGTGCGTCAACGACGTGCTTGCACAAGGTGCAGAACCGCTGATTTTCCTGGACTATGTGGCACTGGGCCACAACATTCCCGCCAAGGTCGAAGCCATCGTGGCCGGCGTGGCAGAAGGATGCCGACAGGCCGGCTGTGCGCTGGTAGGCGGCGAGCCGGCCGAAATGCCGGGCATGTACGGAGACGGCGAATACGACATTGCCGGCTACACCACCGGCGTGGTGGAGAAATCCAAACTGATTGACGGCAGCAAGGTTGCCGTGGGCGACGTTCTGGTGGGCATTGCCAGCAGCGGCGTTCACTCGAACGGTTTCAGCCTGGTACGCAAGATCGTGGCGGATGCCGGAAAGAACTATTCCGATCCGATTCCCGAGTTCGGCGGCCGGAAGCTGGGCGAAGTCCTGCTGACCCCTACCCGGATCTATGTCAAGCAGGTATTGGATGTCATCCGGCACTGTGACGTGCACGGCGTGGCGCACATCACCGGCGGCGGCTTCGACGAGAATATCCCGCGTGTGCTCCGCGAGGGCCAGGGTCTTGAGATCCGTGAGGGAAGCTGGGAGATTCTCCCCGTCTTCCGGATGCTGGAAAAGTGGGGCGGCATTCCGCACCGTGAAATGTTCAACATCTTCAACATGGGTATCGGCATGGTGCTCGTACTGAACGGAAAAGAGGCTTCGGAGGCCATCCGGATACTGGAGAGCCACGGTGAAAAAGCATCGGTGATCGGCCGCGTGACGGACCGCCCGGGCGTAAACATCATCCTGCAATGAAACAGATAGCCGTATTTGCCAGCGGAAGCGGCACCAACTTCGAGGCGATTGCCCAGGCCTGCGCCGACGGACGGTTGAACGCCCGTATCGCGCTGATGGTCTGTGACAAGCCGGGAGCCGCCGTCATTGCGCGGGCAGAACGATTCGGCGTAGAGAGCTTCGTCTTCGACCCCAAATCGTACCGCACGAAGGCGGATTACGAGGCGGAGATCGTGCGGCGGCTGGACGCCTGCGGCGTGGCGCTCGTCTGCCTGGCCGGCTATATGCGGATTGTGGGCGACACCCTGTTGCGCGCCTACGGCGGCAGGATCATCAACATCCATCCGTCGCTGTTGCCCGCCTTCAAGGGGGCGCATGCCGTGGAAGACGCCGTGGCTTACGGCGTCAAGGTGTACGGAATCACCATCCACTGGGTCAACGACCAGCTGGACGGCGGACAGATTATTGCCCAGCGGGGTTTCCCCTATGAAGGAAACGACCCGGAGGAGGTTCACCGGATTGGAAAGAGAATCGAACATCAACTCTACGTAGAAACCATATCAAAACTTTTATAATGAGAGCTTTAGTCAGTGTCAGCGACAAGACCGGCCTGGTCCCCTTCGTGCAGGGGCTGCAGGCGATGGGCTGGGAAATCATCGCCACCGGCGGTACGCAGCGGCTGCTCGAGGAGAGCGGCGTGCGCACGATCGGCATCAGCGAGGTCACCGGCTTCCCGGAGATTTGCGACGGCCGCGTCAAAACCCTGCATCCCAAGGTGCATGGCGGCCTTCTGGCCCGCCGCGATATCCCCGCGCATATGGAAACCCTGCGCGAAAACGGCATCGAAACCATCGAGCTGGTCTGCGTCAACCTCTATCCTTTCCGCCAGACGATTGCCCGCGAAGGGGTGACCATGGAGGAGGCGGTCGAGAACATCGATATCGGAGGCCCGTCCATGCTGCGCAGCGCTGCCAAGAACTGGCGGGACGTAACGGTGGTCTGCGATCCCGCGGACTACGGCACCATCCTCGACGAGATCCGCGCCGGCGGCAACACCACCCCCGAGACGCGGCTGAAACTCTCCGCCAAGGCCTATTCGCACACCGCCTCATACGACATGTGCATTGCCCGCTACATGCGTGCGCAGGCCGGCCTGCCGGAGAAACTCTACCTGGAATTCGATATCAAACAGCCGCTGCGCTACGGCGAGAACCCGCACCAGAAGGCCGACTTCTTTGCCGCGCCCGCTGCGGAGCCTTATTCGCTGGCGTTCGCCGAACAGATTCAGGGAAAGGAACTTTCTTACAACAACATCCAGGATGCCAACGCCGCCCTGAACATTGTCCGGGACTTTGAAGAGCCCTTCTGCGTGGCACTCAAGCATATGAACCCCTGCGGCGCAGCCGTGGGCAAGACCGTCGAAGAGGCCTGGCAGGCAGCCTACGAGGCCGATACGGTCAGCATCTACGGAGGTATCGTGGCCGTAAACCGTCCGCTCACCGCTACGGTGGCGATGGGAATGAAACCCATCTTCCTGGAGATTGTCCTGGCCCCTGACTTTACGCCGGAGGCACTGGAGATTCTCTCCGCCAAGAAGAATCTCCGCGTGATCAAGGTAGATATGACCCGCTGCGACAAGCCTGTCACGCAATATGTTGGCGTGAACGGCGGCATGCTGGTCCAGCACCTCGACACCGCGGTTGAAATCCTTACCCCCGAAATGTGCGTGACGGAGAAAAAACCGGATGCCAGCCTGATGGCTGACCTGCAGTTCGGCTGGAAGATTGTCAAACACGTCAAATCGAACGCGATTGCCGTGGTGCGCGACGGCCATACCCTGGGAATCGGAGCCGGTCAGATGAACCGGGTCGGGTCGGCGGAGATCGCCCTCAAGGAGGCACAGGCCGCCGGCTTCACGGAGGGGCTGGTACTCGCATCCGACGGGTTCCTTCCGTTCGGCGACACGGTGGAACTGGCCGCCCGCTACGGTGTGACCGCAATCGTCCAGCCCGGCGGCAGCATCCGCGACGAAGAGTCGATTGCCAAAGCCAATGAACTGGGCATCACGATGCTCTTCACCGGCGTCCGTCACTTCAAGCATTAGAAACGCATGAAAGATAAAAAAGTACTGGTCGTAGGAGGAGGCGGGCGCTGCCACGCGATTGTGGACGCGCTGCTCCGGTCGCCGCAGGTGGCGCAGGTCTTCTGCGCACCGGGCAATGCGGGAATCGGCGCAGTCGCGACGAACGTTCCCATCCGCGATACCGAGATCCCCGCACTGCTGGACTTTGCCCGCAACCAGGCTATCGACCTGACGGTGGTAGGCCCCGAAGCGGCGCTGGCGGCCGGCATTACCGACGCCTTCCGCGCGGCCGGTTTCAAGATCTTCGGACACACGAAGGCTGCGACACAGATTGAGAGCAGCAAACGGTTCGCCAAGGAGCTGATGCAGAAATACGGCATCCCCACGGCCGGCTACCGGGAGTTCAGCGATTTTGCCGAGACGCGCGCTTACGTGGCGTCGCGTCCCTTCCCCGCCGTGCTCAAGTACGACGGACTGGCTGCCGGAAAGGGCGTGGTGGTGGCACAGGACCTCGCCGAGGCGGAGGCTGCGCTGCGCGGCATGCTGCTCGAAGAGAAGTTCGGGGCGGGCCGCGTGATCGTGGAGGATTTCCTCACCGGTCCCGAGTTCTCCTTCATGTGCTTCGTGAACGGGGAACAGGTGGCGCCGATGCCCCTCTCGCAGGACCACAAGCGCGCCTTCGACGGTGACCAGGGTCCGAATACCGGCGGAATGGGCGCCTACACGGGGCTGCCTTTCATTACGAAAGAAGACGAAGCATTCGCTTTCCGGGAGATTCTCTGCAAGGCCGCGCATGCCATGTGCAGCGAAGGAACGCCGCTTTCCGGCGTCCTCTACGGCGGACTGATGAAGACCCCGCAGGGTATCAAGGTAATCGAGTTCAACGCCCGCTTCGGAGACCCCGAAACGGAGGTGGTTCTGCCGCTGATGGAGAACGATATATACGCTGTTTTCGAAGCGGTTGCAACCGGCGGCGAAATCCCGCCGATTATTTGGAAGAATTGTGTAACTTTGGGGGTTGTACTGGCCTCGAAGGGATATCCCGGCGGATATGCCAAAGGGTTCGGGATCCAGGGAACCGACACGGTCAAAGCAAAGCTTTTCCATATGGGCACTACGCTTCGGGAGGGCAAGCTTCTGACCGCGGGTGGCCGTGTGATGATGGTTGTTGCGGAAGGCCCTACGGTAGCCCAGGCCCGCGAAACGGCCTATTCGGAACTCCGGAAGATCCGCTGCGAGAACCTCTTCTGGCGAAACGACATCGCACATTGTGCGCTCGATAAAGACAACTGATGGATATGGCAACAATTATAGACGGAAAACGCATTTCCGAAAACCTGAAGGAAGAGATGAAGGCGCAAGTCCTTGCGCTGGAGAAACAGTATGGCCGCCGTCCCGGTCTGGCCGTCATTATCGTAGGCGAGAATCCCGCCAGCCAGGTCTATGTACGCAACAAGGTCAAGGCGGCTGACTTCGTGGGACTCCGTTCCATCCAGATTACCCTGCCCGAATCCACTACGGAAGCCGAGCTGCTCGCGCAGATCCGCGCGCTGAACGAAGATCCCGCAGTCGACGGAATCCTCGTGCAGCTGCCGCTTCCCGCCCATATCGACGAGGAGAAGGTGATTGACGCGATTGCGCTGGAGAAAGACGTGGACGGATTCCACCCCGGCAATGTCGGCGCCCTCTGGCTCGGCAAACCCTGCGCCGTCCCCTGCACCCCGAAGGGCTGCCTGCATCTCATCAAATCCACCGGCATTGAAATCCGCGGCGCGCTGGCAGTCGTGATAGGCCGGTCGAACATCGTGGGCAAGCCGATGGCCAAACTGCTGCTCGACGAGCATGCCACCGTGGTGATGGCCCACTCCCGCACCCGCAACCTGGGTGAGATCACCCGGCAGGCAGACATTATCGTAGCCGCCGTGGGCAAACGCAACGTGGTGACGGCCGATATGGTCAAGCCCGGCGCCGTGGTCATCGACGTCGGCATGAACCGTGACGACGAAGGCAAACTCTGCGGCGACGTGGACTTTGCCGGCGTCAAAGAGGTGGCCGGATATATCACCCCCGTTCCGGGCGGAGTCGGTCCGATGACCATCACCGTTCTGATGCAGAACACCTTGGAGAGTTTTATCAAACGCGAATCAAAGAAAGTTTAACCCTATATGAATCAACACGAAAGAAGAGTCGGGACTGTGTCCCGCGGTATCCGGTGCCCGATTATCCGGGAAGGAGACAACATTGCTGAAATCGTATCTGCCTGCGTGCTCGAAGCCGCAGCAGAGGAGGGATTTGCGCTGCGCGACCGTGACGTGATTTCCATTACGGAATCCATCGTCGCCCGTTCGCAGGGCAACTACGCTTCGGTTGCCGCCATCGCGAAAGATGTCAAGGCAAAAACCGGCGGCGAAACGGTGGGTGTCATCTTCCCCATCCTCTCCCGCAACCGCTTTGCTATCTGCCTGCGCGGTATCGCCAAAGGTTGCAAGAAGATTGTCCTGATGCTCAGCTACCCGTCCGACGAAGTCGGCAACTCGCTGGTCAGCCTGGACGCACTGGACGAAGCCGGCGTCAACCCCTACTCCGACGTTCTCACACTGGAACACTACCGGGAACTCTTCGGCGTTGTCCGCCACGAGTTTACCGGAATGGATTACGTACAGTACTACGGCGATCTGATCCGCGAATGCGGCGCCGAGGTGGAGATTGTCTTCGCCAACCGTCCCAAGACCATCCTGCAGTACACCGACACCGTGATCTGCTGTGATATCCACACCCGGTTCCGCACCAAACGCATCCTCAAGGATGCCGGCGCGCGTATCGTACTGGGACTCGACGACCTGCTCGACGCGCCGGTGGACGGCAGCGGCTACAACGAGCGTTACGGCCTGCTTGGCTCCAACAAAGCGACCGAAGATACCGTCAAGCTCTTCCCGCACCCCTGCAAGGAACTGGTTCTCGACATTCAGGCCCGGATCCTGGAAGCTACCGGCAAGCACGTGGAGGTGATGATCTACGGCGACGGCGCCTTCAAAGATCCGAAAGGCAAGATTTGGGAGCTGGCAGACCCTGTGGTCTCGCCCACCTTTACGGACGGCCTGATTGGAACGCCCAACGAGCTGAAGCTCAAATATCTGGCCGACAACGAATTTGCAAACCTCAAAGGGGAAGCGCTCCGCGACGCCATCGCTGCAAGCATCCGCGCCAAGGATGCGGACCTCAAGGGCAAGATGGTTTCCGAGGGTACGACTCCGCGCCAGCTGACCGACCTGATCGGTTCGCTCTGCGACCTCACCTCCGGATCGGGTGACAAGGGCACTCCGATCGTGCTTGTACAGGGCTACTTCGACAACTATACCAGCGAATAACGATGAGAATCGGTTTTGACAACGGAAAATACGTGCGCATCCAGTCGGAACACATCCGCGAGCGCATCGCCCAGTTCGGGGACAAACTCTATATGGAGTTCGGCGGCAAACTCTTCGACGACCACCACGCCAGCCGCGTCCTTCCCGGATTCGAGCCGGACAGCAAACTGAAGATGCTGACCCAGTTGATTGACGACGTGGAGATCATCATCGTCATCAGCGCCCTCGATATCGAGAAGAACAAGATCCGCGGGGACCTGGGCATCACCTACGATGAAGACGTGCTTCGCCTGAGGGACGAGTTCCGCAGCCGCAACTTCCTGGTAGGTTCCGTCGTCATCACCCACTACAACGGCCAGGCCAGCGCCGACGCTTACCGGGCAAAACTCAAGCGCAAGGGCATCAAGGTCTATTATCACCACACGATCGAGGGTTATCCCAACAATGTGGCCCTGATCGATTCCGACGAAGGGTTCGGCAAGAACGACTACGTGCAGACCTCCCGTCCGCTCGTGGTGGTCACCGCCCCCGGTCCGGGCAGCGGCAAGATGGCTGTCTGCCTGAGCCAGCTCTACCAGGAGCAGAAGCGCGGCATCAAGGCCGGGTACGCCAAGTTCGAGACCTTCCCTATCTGGAACCTGCCGCTCAAGCATCCCATCCAGATGGCCTACGAAGCCGCTACGGCCGACCTGAACGACGTCAATATGATCGACCCGTTCCATCTGGAAGCGTACGGCAAACTGGCGGTCAACTACAACCGCGACATCGAGATATTCCCGGTACTCGACGCCCTCTTCGAAGGCATCTACGGCCAGAATCCTTACAAATCGCCCACCGATATGGGGGTGAACATGATTGGATTCTGCATCAGCGACGAAGAGGTGTGCTGCCAGGCGGCCAAAGACGAAATTATCCGCCGCTACTACACCGCACTCGACAGACTGGCCACCGGCGATGTCAGCGACAGCGAAGTGAACAAGATTGCCCTGCTCATGAAGCAGGCGCAGATTACCACCGAGTTCCGCCGTACCACCGTAGCCGCCAAACAGCGGATGGAAGAATCCGGCGTACATTCAGCAGCGATCGAACTTCCGGACGGCCAGATCATCACGGCCAAGACCTCACCGCTGCTCGGCCCCAGCGCCGCCCTCATCCTCAACGTGACCAAGCACCTGGCCGGGATCGATCACGGAGTCAAACTCATCCCCCAGAGCATGATCGAACCCATCCAGAAGACCAAGGTCTCCTACCTGCACGGCCACAACCCCCGCCTGCACAGCGACGAAGTGCTGGTGGCCCTCTCCATGCTGGCTCCGCAGGACGACAACTGCCGCCGCGCACTGGCCCAGCTGCCTGAACTGCGCGGATGCCAGATGCACTCCACCGTGATGCTCAGCGAGGTGGACCGCAAGATTTTCAAGAAGTTGGGGGTAGATCTGACCTGCGACCCCGTCAAGAAAGGTTAGGTTCTACTTCAGAAACAGCCGCGGATCATTGGTAATGACCCCGTCCACTCCTTCGGGAAGTTTGGCGGGGTTGTTCAACGTCCAGACCTTCACCTCTTTGCCAGCCTCATGCATCTGCCGGATAAAGCGGCGGGAGGCAAAACTGTGGTGAATATTGAAGGAGGCCACGTAGTGGTACTTCTCCAGTGAGAAACGGGTGATGTGCATGTCGAAGCAGAGCCCGAAGGGGAGACGCATCACGAGCAGTTTCTCCAGGCGCAGGGTTGTATCCAGCGCATAGAAGTTCTCCAGGACCAGGTCATCGAACGATTGGAAAACGGTCGTCTCGCGCATGCCAGCTGCGTCGACAGCCGCCAGGATCTGCGCCTCGATTCCCGGATACTGGTCCTTCCGGTTGCGCTTGACCTCCAGGAGCAGGTTGCAGCGCCCCTTGACCACTTCCAAGACCTCCTCCAGCGTAGGGACGGTCTCGTCGGTGGGCTGGCCTTCCGCGTCCACGATGCGGGCCGCTTTGATCTCGGCTAGCGTCATCGACTCGATCTTCCCCCTGGTGTCCGTCGTGCGGTCCAGGGTCGGGTCGTGGCAGACAATCAGGGCGCCGTCGGCGCTCTGGTGCACGTCGATCTCTACGGCGTCCGCACCGGTTGCAATCCCTTTCAGAATACAGGAAACCGTGTTTTCATACCCCAGGAATGCGCCGCCGCGGTGTGCGGTGACGGTCATGGCGGTTGACTGGCCTGCGCAGGAAAAGCCGAAGGTCAGGAGTAAAAGAGCGGTTGCAAAGCCGGTTATTTTCATGGTCGAGGATGTTTTTCTGCAAAGATAACCATAATTAATTGTTGCGATTGGCTCTATTAATTCTTATATTTGGAGAAATTTTCCTACTTAAACCTACTTAAACCTTTACACTATGGAAAAAATTGACATCATCAAGACCATCAAGGACGGTTGCACCCTTGGCTTCAAGAACTTCTGGCCTATCTTCCTCACGGTGCTCCTCTATGCGATTACCTGCTGGATTCCCTATGTGAACATAGGAACCACCGTTGGCCTCTACAAGGCTATCATCGCAATCGGACGTGGCGAGAAGATTGAACCGACCGCTATCTTCAAGAAAGAAAACTACGCTTATTTCAGCGATTTCTTCCTGCTGATGGGTCTGAAGTGCATGGGTATGCTGGTTGCCGGACTTCTGTTCCTCGCTCCCGTCATGGCAATCGCATGGATGTTCGCATTCCTCTTCCTGATCGACAAGAAGCTCCCTGCACTCAAGGCGCTCAACCTCAGCTACAAGGCTACCCTCGGTGAGAAATGGCGCATCTTCGCCATCCTGCTGCTCTGCAATCTGGCAATCGGTATCATTTCCTGCATCCTGGGCCTCATCCCGTACCTGGGCGGTCTGCTCGTCTTCTGCGCTACCCTCGTCTTCATGGCAATCATGATGGCAGTAGAGAGCTTGATGTTCAACCACTTCAACAAGAAGGCAGACGCTATTGCAGAATAGTCCGATCTTCTGAAAAGCAATCGGCGGTCCATCCGGGCCGCCGATTTTTTTATGTCAGGGAGGAGATCAGTCCGATCAGTTTGCGGAAGAACCGCTTGTAACGCGGCGTCGAGAGAATCTCGTCCAGCGTAATCTCGCGGCAGAGGGCGAGGTCTTCTTCGAAGATAGCCTTGTTGCGCAGGGCTGTCTCTTCGTCGTAGATATAGGTGTTGACCTCGTAGTTGAGGTTGAAGCTGCGGTTGTCGATATTGGCGCTGCCAATGCTGGAGATGTAATCGTCGGCTACGAAGGTCTTGCTGTGGATGAACTCCCCGCCCCGCTCGAAGATGCGGACACCCGCCGCGAGGCACTGCCGGTAGTAGGACTTGTTGATGGAGCCCATGAAAATCGTGTCGTTTATCCTGGGAATCATCAAACGCACATCCACGCCGGAAAGGGCTGCGGCCTTCAGGGTGTTCAGCACTGCCTCCGGGGGCGCAAAGTACGGGGTCTGAAGATAGACGTATTTCCGCGCGTTGAGCAGCACCCACTCGTAGCTCATCTGCAGGACGGGCTGTCCGGTATTGGGTTCGTCCTGGACAATCTGCACCAGTTTATCCTTCAGGGGAGCGGTCGGCTCCATCGTGGAGCCCTGAAGCATCGGATAATAGTGAGGCAGCGGATGGTCCAGGCGGCCGCCGCCGATAATCCATGAGTCCAGGAAGATGAACTGCAGGGCAGCTACGGCGTTGCCTGTCAGGCGCAGGTGGGTGTCGCGCCAGACCTGGAAGTAGTTGTTGTTGATGTTCATTCCGCCCGTATAGCCGATCTTCCCGTCAATGACCACGATCTTCCGGTGATTCCGGTGATTGAGGCGGGTAGGCAGTTCCAGGAGGTGTCGCCTGGGGTCGGTGAACTTCAGCACCTCGATTCCGGCGCGGCGCATCCGTCCGTAATAGCCCGGAAAGAGCGAGAAGTTCACGATATTTTCGTTGATAAAGCGCACCTTGACGCCCTCTCTGGCTTTTTGGATCAGGACGTTGCGGACATCTTCGCTGCCGCTGTCGGTACCGAACCGGAAGTATTCGATATGGATGGATTCCTTTGCGTTGCGCAGATCCTCCAGCAGCAGCTCGTATTTGCGCTTTCCGGAGGTGATGATTTCAAAGGCGGTGGCGTCTGTCGCGCAGGGATGGAACCCCTTGCCGAGAAGACGTGCAAGCGGACGAAACTCTTCGCGGATAAAATCGTCACAACTGTGGCCGAACAGCAGGTTGGAAAGTTCCGGACTGGTCTCGGCTTCGAGCAGGGCGGTATAGCGGCGGTGCCGGCGTTTGAAGAGGTAATGGTACCGGTTGTTGATGCCGAAAAGCAGGTAGAGCACCACGCCCACGACGGGAAGCAGGGCGATGGCCAGAATCCACGCAAGTTTGGCTGCAGGTGCCGTATCATCGAAAACTACGACCACAATACTGCTGACCATCAGCAGAATGACGAAAACGGTAAGAAAGGAGTGCCAAAACATACCCGGTATTCTTATGCCAAAGATAAGGAATTTCTTACATTTGCAGACAGAATCCAAACGAAAGCGAGATGATCAAGATTATCGTTGACTGCTATGGCGGCGACCACAGCCCGCAGGCCAATATTGACGGCGCCCTCCGTGCGCTCGAAAAGAATACCGACCTTTACCTGATCCTGACCGGCGACGAAACGCCCATCCGGGCCTGCCTGGAAGGCAAGTCCTATGATGCAGACCGGCTCGAAGTGGTACACGCTCCGCAGGTGATCACCTGCGATGACAAGCCCACCGACGCCATTCGCATGAAGCGGGATTCCTCCATGATGAAAGGCATCATGATGCTGCGCGACTGCGACGATATCGCGGGAATGGTCAGTATCGGATCGACCGGTGCGCTGGTGACCGGTGCGCTGGTGCGGCTCGGCCGGCTCCGCGGCGTTATCCGTCCCACTTTCTGCCCGATTCTGCCCACCATGAAGGGCGGAATCGTGGGAATCTGCGATTCCGGTGCAAACGTGGAGGTCGACAGCGCCATGCTCCGCCAGTTCGCCATCATGGCCTCGCTCTATTTGGAGAATGTCTATGAAATCAAATCCCCCCGTACGGCACTGCTCAACGTGGGCGTCGAGCCCGGCAAAGGCGACACCATCCGCCAGGAAGCCTACGGCCTGCTCAAGGAGACCGAATGCCTCAACTTCGTGGGCAACATGGAGAGTCGCGACCTGCTCGGCGGCAACTATGATATCGTGATTTGCGACGGGTTCTCCGGCAACGTCCTGACCAAGACCACGGAAGGCACGGCCCTCGAGATGCTCAAGCTCCTCAAGGGAAAGATCTACACCCGTACCCGCTACAAGAGCGGCGCCCGGCGGATGGGGTTGGATGCGGGGGTGAATTGGGGTGGTAGG
>R22__coassemble_1217_pt1 | contig 13478 bp, 10 predicted proteins | sample R22__metabat2_low_PE_033 | metagenome-assembled genome bin R22 | reverse complement strand
CTTCCAGGAGGTTGAATATGTGTGGCCGCGCCTCGGTTACCCGCCGCTGGTCACCCCGTTCAGCCAGTATGTGAAGAACACCGCCCTGATGAACCTGATGCACACGCTCAAGGGCGAACCTCGCTGGAGCACGATCGACCCGGATACGATGAACATGATTATCGGCAAGACCGGCAAGCTCCCCGGTCCGCTGGCTCCTGAAATCGTGGAGATTGTCAAGGCCAAAGGACTCGAGTTCTACACCGGCAACCCGCAGGACGCATTCCCCAACGAGCTTCCGAAGTTCGAAAAGATGATGGAAGAAGAGGGTTGGGACCGCGGAGAGGACGACGAAGAACTCTTCGAACTGGCCATGCACGAGCGCCAGTACCGCGACTACAAGAGCGGAATCGCCGAGAAGCGTTTCAACGACGCCCTCGAGGATGCCCGCGCAAAGGCCGGTGCACCCAAGATCGTCACCCGCCCGGTGGTGGAAGTTCCTGCTTTCGACGTGGAGAAGGTACTCGAGCAGCATCCCGCTGCCAAACCCGTCCAGGCACCCGCTGAAGGCCAGCTCATCTGGACCGTGGATCCGGCACAGGAGAGCGTGGCTCCGAAGATCGGCGAGAAGATTACCGAAGGCCAAACGGTCTGCTACGTGCAGGCCTACTACGGCATCGAGCCCGTCAAGGCCCTCTCTTCCGGCCGGCTGGTCTCCATCAACGCCAAGCACGGCGAGCGCGTGGAGAAGGGTCAGATTCTCGGATTTATCGAATAGGGTTATTCCCGACGGAAATGAAAAAGCGCGGCTCTACGGAGTCACGCTTTTTTGTTGTGCCGCACGGGCGGCTCGGCGCGCTTCACGTTCCGCACGGCGGGCGGCGCGACGGGCCTTGCGGGCTTCGCGTCGGAGGGCGCGGCGCTCCCTCCACGTGAGCTTTTTGGCGGGCTTCACCTCGGTGCCCTGTTCCGCCTTGACAACCTCTTTGGCGGGCTGGCTGTTCGGGAAGAGATTCATCTTCTCCTGCGCAGGCACCTTGAACGGATAGAGCGAATCCAGCAGCGCCAGGGTCAGCGTATCGGTGGCCGCGCAGAGCGAATCGATCTGCGCCGCATCGGCACGCGCCCACTCCGCGCGCATCTCCCGGGTGGATTTCTCCAGGTCTTTCTCTATCTTCCTCCATCGACGGGCCTCGGCACGCGCCTCCAGCTGTTCGAAGACGCCCTTCATATAACCTTTGAAATAGAGGTCGGTTTCGCGGAACGCGGGCCGCTCCACCCCGTCGAACAGCGGACGCCAGGTTGTCGGGATCGGCATCTGCGTCACATCGTAACGGGTCACGGGACGTTCTTCGCCGCGCCACTCGAACCCCTTGAACTTCTGCTTTTCGCTCTCGATATCCGGGATGGGATAGGCGTCGCTCTTGATCTCTTCCAGATAGAGCAGCCGGGTGGCCGCCGCATTCTTGATCATGGCCGTCAGCGACTTGGACTCCTTGATGTTCACGTTGGTCAGCACCCCGTTCTCTTCCATATAGAAGATGGCCGCCACGTTGCCCAGGGCGTCGTAGCGGTAGAGCTCGTTGTCGTGGAAGAAGCCCATCATCTCCGTGCTCTTGATCTGGTTGAAGTGCTCGGCGTCTTCCCGCGTGGTGATGCGAGCATCGGTAATCATGCTGCCGCGATGCACGCTGCCGTCCTTGATGAAGAGGTGCATCTTCTCGCTGGTCAGCTGGTTCTTGACCTTATTCCACATCACGGGCCGGCCGTTCATCACGGCAATCGAATCGAGCGTGGAGAAAGTGACGCTGTCGGCAGCTGCCTGCAGGTCGTTGCGGAACATCCGCACGTTGTGGTAAGCCCAGATGCAGTTGACGGCGGTGGTATCGGTATCCTCCTCGACCGGTTCGGGCAGGACGGATTCTGCAGCGGTGGTGTCGGTTTCGGGTTCAGGCTCGGCTTCAGGGGCCTGCGGGCGCGCTTCCCCGGGTTTGGCCGAGAGATCCAAAGCGGACGATGCCGGAGGCGCTGCAGCCGTCGAATCCGCCTTCAGCGGCGGAAGCTTGCCGGCCGCCCGGAGCGATTCTTCCACCTTCTGCTGATGCTCGGCCGCCTGCCGGGCGCGAAATTCAGCCAGCGCATCGAAGAGGGCGTCTTCGCGCCGCTTGCGGGCCGCAGCAATCTCTTCTGCAGAGAACTCATGGCGAGGCACCGCACGGAATACCATCGTGTCGGAGGAGATGAAGAGCGAATCCGCTTCGTGATTCTCATTCTCTCCATAATAGGCTGCCGCCGGATTCTCCAGCAGATAGGCTTTGGAGGAGTCCTGCAGGTAGCGCAGCCGGTTGCCGTAGAGCACGGTCTTGCGTTCCGGATTGAACACCTGCACCCGGCTGAGCAGTTCCACCTCATGGGTCGGACCGCGGCGGTAAGCCTCGTTGCACCAGATCTCGTAGGTCTCGTCCATCGCGTAGACGTTCTTCTGGTAGCATAGCGTGCTGTCTTTGCGCGTATACCATCCGCCGTCGGCCCGGACAAAGGTCTCGTCCATCCAGGTATGGGTTTCCGGGCCGAAGTAGGCCTTTTCCTCATTGGAATCGTAGGTCAGCCGTTCGGTCCGCATCAGGATGGAGTCCATGTAGAGATTGACGTTCTCTTCGAACGTAAACTGCTTGGTGCGGGAGTCGTAGGTGCCGTGCAGGCCTTCTATGACGTTTCCCTCCTTGGATTTCATGGCCCCGCCGTCGTGGAAGAAGGCAAGGCTGTCCTTGGTGTTGTATTCGAGCTGGCGGGTGCGCAGCAGGTTGCCGTCCTTGTCGAGCAACTCCACCACGGAGCCCTTGAACTGGGCCAGGTTCTGCGGAATCAGGTAGGTCAGCTGGTCGCTGGTGAGCATCGTCTCTTCCTGCATCAGCCGCACGTTGCCGTAGGCCTCGATCACCTCGGAATCCACATTCCAGGAGGCGGAATCGCAGAGCAGGTAGGTATCGTTGTGCAGAAAGCGGGCGTCGCCCTGCACGCGGCGGTAGTTGACGCCGTTCTCCGTGATCTGCCAGGCCTTTTCGGCGCTGATCAGGCGGACGATCGAATCCTCCGGCGGTGTAGCCGTCTGCTGCTGTTTCCGCGGCTGCGCGAAGGCCGTACCGGAAAGGACGGCCGCCAGCAACAGGGTGACGATACACTTGGGAGCGGTCATGACGGATTAGCGGACCCAGCCCTCGTACCGGAAGTCGCAGCCCCGGAACATCGGGTCAATGTAGATATGGGTCTCCTTCTGCTTGGTCTTGATGAAGTTGTCGATCGCCTCTGACGCGTGCTTGCTGTTGACGGCGCCCAGCAGCTGGTTGTAGTCGGTTTCAAGCGTGGCGGTATGCGAAGGGATAATCTTCTCGAGATAGATGATCTTGTAGACCGTATTGCCGTTGCGGCCCTCGTTGTCGAGCGACTCGAACGGTTCGGAGACATCCCCTTCCTTCATGTTGCGGATGACGGCGTAGTCGGCCGGCTTCAGCTGGTCCTTCTCAAAATAGGAGGAGCCGCTGTAGGGATCGGCCAGCAGGCCGCCGGAGACGCTGGTGGAACGGTCCTGCGAATAGGTTTTCGCCGCATCGGCGAAAGCGAGCGAATCCTTGACGATCAGGGTGCGGATGCTGTCGAGGCGGTCGAACGCCCGGATGCGGTCCTGCGACGTGTAGGTGGGTTTGATCAGGATATGCCGCGCGTTGAACATGTCGCCTTCGCGGGCAATCAGCTGGATGATGTGGAAGCCGTCGGGGGTCTCCACGATCTGCGAGACCTGTCCCACCTTGAGGGCCATCGCCGCATCGGAGAAGGCGGGCCAGAAGACGGTCTTCGAGAGCATTCCCAGTTCGCCGCCCTTGCTCACGCTGCCCGGATCCTGCGAATAGATGCGGGCCAGGGTCGCGAACTTTTCTCCGTTGAGCACGCGTTCACGCAGGCCCAGCAACTTTTCCTTGACAGCCAGGTTGGCTGTTTCGCGGTCCGGATAGACCAGAATCTGGCGGAGCCGGTACTGGGTGGAAATCACCGGAAGATCTTCCTTGGGCGTAGCGTTGTAATAGTCCGCCACGTCGGCCGGGGTCACGCGGGCACCGCCGGTAGAGACCGCCTGCTGCTTCTGCTGGATGAGCGCCTGCTCGTTCAGGGCCTCTTTCCACTCCATGCGGAGTTTGTAGAGCGGCTTGTGGAAATACTCCTCCACCCCTTTCTCGCCGCCGAGTGCGGAAAAGGCCTCGTCGAGACGCTGGGTCAGAACCTGTTCCACGTTGGCATCGTTGACGGTCAGGGAGTCCTTCTTGGCCTGCACGTAGAAGAGCTTGTTGATGATCATCGTCTCCAGAATCTCGCAGCGGGCCTTCTGGTCGGCGGCCTGGCCGCGCATCCGCATCATCTGGACCTCGGACTCCAGCTGCGAAAGCATGATCATGTCGTTGCCGATCACAGCCACGGATTTGTCTATGAGACCGTCGGTATATTTCTGGGCACGGGCCGGCAGCAACGGCAGGCAGAGCAGCACGGCCGGCAGCAAAGTGCGGAACAATCTATTCATCTTGGTCGTAAATAATCAGTTTTCCATTGATCTTGGCATCTTCGAACAACTCTTGTTCCAAAGATGCAAGAAGCTCCTGTTTCCGCTTGCTCAAGAGCAGTTCGCGGATCTTTTCTGCGTTGTATTCGAACGGCGAGGGCTGGTTCGGGGCAATCCGGCCCAGAAGATAGACCAGGTGGTTCTGGCCGTCGATTTCCCGTTCAAAGGAGCGTCCCCGCGCGAATTCCGCCTCGCAGGCGGCCGTCTCCATGCCCAGTTCCTTGGCGAAGGTAGCCACCGGCACCCAGTTTTTGCCGAAGTCCACGTACTTCTCCGCGGATGCGTAGCACATCTCCTCCAGGTCGGCCACATCCGTATCGATTTCAGCCTGGTAGCTGTCCTTGATCATATCGTAGTAGGGCGACTTCCTGGAGATTCGGATGATGCGCGCCTTGACCAGCGAATAGGGAAAGGTGAACTGCGGCTTGTGTTCCTCGTAGTAGGCCATCGCCTCTTCGTCGGTCACCAGCGTGTCGAGCCGGGATTCGATATAGAGTTTCTCGTAGCGGAAGGTAAGCAGGTTCTGGCGGAACTCGGCCACCTCCGCGCTCACGTCCTTGGACTCCTTGGAAAGGTTGGCCTCCGCCTGGAGCATCAGCAACTTGCCCTTTGCCCAGGTGTTGATGTACTGCTGCACCATCCGGATGCTGTCTTCCGCCGGAACGCCCTGCGGAATCAGCTTGCGGATGTCGCTCCGGTAGAGCACCTCGCTGCCCACGCGTGCCACGGCGTCGTCGCCCGCGTCGTGGAAGATGCGTTCCACGAAGTTGCAGGCGCTGAGCGAAGCAGTCACGCAAAGGAGGGCGAAGAGGCGGCGGAGCGTTTTCATCGGTTATCGTTTGTAGTTCGGAGCCTCACAGAAGGCGGCCAGGTCGTGCGGATGGCTCTCCACCATACCGGCCGCGGTGATCTTGATAAACTTGGCGTTGCGCAGTTCGGGGATGGTGCGGGCGCCGCAGTAGCCCATGCCGGAACGGATACCGCCCACCAGCTGGTAGACCACGTCGGCGAGCGGGCCGCGATACGGCACGTGCGCCGTCACGCCTTCGGGCACCAGTTTCTTGATGTCTGCCTCCATGTCCTGGAAGTAGCGGTCCTTGGAACCCTTCTGCATGGCCTCGAGTGACCCCATGCCGCGGTATGCCTTGTATTTCTGGCCGTTCATCACGATCACGGTGCCGGGGGTTTCGTCGGTGCCGGCGAAGAGCGAACCGGCCATGATGGTGGAAGCACCGGCGGCCAGCGCCTTGACGATATCGCCGGAGTAGCGGATGCCGCCGTCTGCGATAATGGGGATGCCGCTCCCCTCCAGTGCCTCGGCGGTGTCGAGGATGGCGGTCAGCTGCGGTACGCCGATTCCGGCAATGATGCGCGTGGTGCAGATGGAGCCGGGTCCGATACCCACCTTGACGGCATCCACGCCGCAGTCGCGCAGGGCGCGGGCCGCGTCGGCCGTTGCGATATTTCCGGCTACGATCTGAATCTTCGGGAAGGCCTTGCGCGCCTTGCGGATGGTGTCGAGCACCATCTGGGAATGGCCGTGGGCCGTGTCGAGCACCACGGCATCCGCGCCGACGCCGGTCAGCGCTTCGATATTGTCCAGGCTGTGCGGATTGATCCCCACGGCTGCGGCAACGAGCAGCGAATGGCCGGCCGCGTCGGTGCAGGCCTTGACCTGCGCCACCTGCGCCGTCTGCTGGTCGAGCGGCATGTTCTTGTGAATCACACCGATTCCGCCCAGGCGGGCAAATGCTTCCGCCACGCGGGCGTCGGTCACCGTATCCATGGCGGAAGAGACCATCGGGAGACGGAGGGAGATTTCACGCGTGAAGTGCGAGGTGATATCCACTTCGCGCGGCAGGACGTCGCTGTGGGCGGGGATCAGAAGGACATCGTCGTAAGTGAGACCCTCTTTGATGATTCTATCGGACATATCGCAGTTATATTAAAGTTTATAGTATGGCAACTTATTATATAACCGCCAAAATTACGAAAAATTATCGACAGACTCAAATTAGAGATTCGCTGCCTTTATCCAAAAAAAACAGAGGATGGCCGGGGGCGGTCATCCTCTGGGATTATTTCAAGGGTTCTTGTACACCTTTGGGTTACAGAAGCGGTGCGGAATTGATCGTATACAGTTTTCCGGGCTCGAGATCCTTGTTTGCGGTAAAGATTTTTTCTTCCGAATAATCCTTGGTACCCGAATAGGCATGAACCACAAACTTCTGGCCGCTTGTAAAACTGTACTTTGAAGCGCCTTGCGTATTCAGGACGAATGGAATATAGAACGTTGCCTCGGTCCCGGTAACAGTCAAGCCTGTTCCAGTACCACTTACAATCGATGAGCCAAGGCAGAGATCGGCATTATTGGAAGAGCCACCAAGAGGGAAGGACTTAAGTTGTGAAATATACCCCCATCCCAGCCCCACGGCAACGAGAGGAGAATCGTCGGCCTTCTTCATCTCGACATCTACGCTTTCAATATTGATTCCCGGAGAAGGCAACGTGAGTTTCAGCTTCAGGACCGTGGTCATATGCTCAAGATTCACAGCGAGGGTATTGGTTTTGATGGCGGCGATATCCGCTTCGCCACGCAGAATCATGTAATTCTTCAGGTGCGAAGGGCTGTCCAATGCGGTCTGTAAATAATACCAGCCTCTGATTCGGATATAAACATCACTAAGACCTTCGAGAATTCCGCAATCAGAGTACCCGTTTTCTGAGGGAACCCGCCATTTTGTCACAGACGACTCTTCATAAGACTCGGTCAGGGCCGGATAGAAGACCACGACCTTATCCGCACTTGCTCCACCGGTAAAAGTTCCTGTAAAGTCGGCCGTTGAGCCTCCCGCTGTAGCAGTGAAGATGTCATTGGCAATTAAAACACCGCTTGAGTTGACGGAAATCACAGAGATTTTGTCTCCGGCCTCCCAGGCAAACGTGAGTTTCCTGCCGGCTTCGTCATCGGTGGCGGTTATACGCGTTGTGGGATCGTCTATGGTGGCGGTAATGGTCATCTGAACACCTTCCGGTGTCTCAGTCTCAGGCAAATTGTTTTTGTTGCAGCCGACGGCTGTAATCAGTAAAGCAACTGATACAAAGAAGAATAACTTTTTCATGACTTCATACCTTTAAAGATTAAAATAAATCATCCCCATACGGGACCTCTGGAATAGAAGCGGCGATGAAGCCTTCCAGCTTGATTTCCACCACCTCGGTTTCGGGTGATGTGTACAATTCTTTTTCTTTCATAAGCTTATGGGTTTTGAATTGGTTGGGACACACAAAAAACGCGGAACTCCTTGCGAAGTCCGCGGCAACGATTATCTAAAGCACTGATTAAATGAGCGTTATACCCCCCCCCCGAATGCAGGAAGTGCTTTGGTTGTAAGAAGATTTGAATTGAAATGAGTCATCACGGCTGTTTCAATTGCCGACGAAGATAACTGTTTTCAGGCGAAAAAGCAAGAAAAAATGCTATCTTTGCCGACAAATAAACACCGAATAATATGAACCTAAGAGTTATTAAGAAGGATATCGAATTCCTCATCAGCGACTTTATCGACGACTGCTACCTCTTCATGATGATCCATCCGGACGACAAAAAAGCAGAAGAAGCCGAGAAACTGATGGACGAAGCCTGCGAACTGGCCAACAACCTCTTTGACCGCGTGAACCACCCGGACAAGAAGGCCGTCAAGGCACACTACAAGGCAATCGGCGTAGACCTGATCCAGGGTCTCGACGGCCTCTGCGACCGCCTCTCCGCCCTTGCAAAGAAGTAGTAATAACCATTACTTTAACAAAAAAAGCCCGACGGAATCCGCCGGGCTTTTTGTTTGCTCACGCTCTATTTGCGGGGACCTTTGTGGTCGCCGCGACCGTGGCCGTGACCGTTGCGGTCGCCGCGGCCTGCGGGGCGTTCGCCACCGTTGCCGTTGCCATTGCCGTTACCGTTACGCGGTTTGCGGACGGGTTCCACATAGCCTTCCGGCTTCTCGATGAGGGCACGGCGGGAAAGGCGCATCTTGCCGGTCTTGGCGTCGATCTCAAGCAGCTTGACATCGACCTCGTCGCCGACATTGAGGATGTCCTCAACCTTCTCCGTCTTGGCCCAGTCGAGCTCGGAGATATGAAGCAGGCCTTCCTTGCCCGGGAGAATCTCCACGAAAGCGCCGAACTCCAGGATGGAGACGACCTTGCCGTGGTAAACCTCGCCGACTTCGGGAACTGCGCAGATGCCCTTGATCCAGTCGAGTGCCTTCTGCATGGCCTCTGCGTCGCTGGAAGCGATGTCCACGACACCGACGGTACCCTCGCCGTTCGGGTTGGGTTCTTCATCGATATTGATGGCTGCGCCGGTCTCTTTCTGGATGCGCTGGATGGTCTCGCCGCCCTTGCCGATGATGGCTCCGATAAACTCGGAAGGAACCACGAGCTGGACGATACGCGGCACAAACGGCTTGTAGTCTTCGCGCGGCTCGCTGATGGTCTTCATCATCTCGCCCATGATGTGCATACGGCCCTGGCGTGCCTGCTCCAGTGCCTTTTCGAGCACGTCGTAGGAGAGGCCGTCAACCTTGATATCCATCTGGGTGGCGGTGATACCGTCTGCAGTACCGGTGACCTTGAAGTCCATGTCGCCGAGATGGTCCTCGTCGCCGAGGATATCGGTCAGGATGGCGTAGCGGTCGTTCGGGCGCTCAGCGTCGGTAATCAGGCCCATGGCCACACCGGCTACCGGCTTCTTGATCTTGACGCCGGCATCCATCAGGGCCAGGCAGCCGCCGCAGACCGAAGCCATGGAGGAGGAACCGTTGGACTCGAGGATATCCGAAACGATGCGGACTGCATAGGGATTCTCGGGCGCCATCGGAATCACCGGCTTGAGGGCGCGCATGGCCAGGTTGCCGTGACCGATCTCGCGACGGCCGGTGCCGCGCTGCGGCTTGGCTTCGCCCGTTGCGAAGGGCGGGAAGTTATAATGGAGCACGAACTGCTGGTCGTCCTGGATCAGCACCTCGTCCATCTCTTTCATATCCATCTTGGTGCCGAGGGTGACGGTCGCCAGGGACTGCGTCTCGCCGCGGGTGAAGATTGCGGAACCGTGTGCGCAGGGCAGGTAGTCCACTTCGCACCAGATGGGGCGGACCTCGTTGCAGCCGCGGCCGTCCAGGCGGATGCCTTCGTCGAGAATCATGTTGCGCATGGCTTCTTTCTCGACGTTATGATAGTAGCGCTCTACGAGCGGGGTTTTCTCTTCGAGTTCCTCTTCCGGAATGGTGGCGAGGAATTCTTCCTTGATGGCTGCAAAGCCGTCTTCGCGCTCGTGCTTGGGCTTTGCGCTCTTTGCCAGGGCATAGCACTTGTCGTAGCAAGCCGTCTGGACTGCCTTGCGGAGATCTTCATCCTCCACGTCGTGGGGATAGTCGCGCTTGATGCCGTCGGTGCCGAGTTCGTGCATCAGCTCTTTCTGGATGCGGCAGTGCTTCTTGATCTCCTCGTGGGCGAACTTGATGGCCTCGAGCATGTCGTGTTCGGAAACCTCTTTCATCTCGCCTTCCACCATCATGATGTTCTCTTCGGTAGCGGCCACCATCAGTTCGAGGTCAGCACGCTTGTTGTCTTCGAAACCCGGGTTGATGACGAACTGTCCGTCAATGCGGGCCACGCGGACCTCGGAAATAGGGCCGCCGAAAGGCAGGTCGGAGGTTGCCAGGGCAGCGGAAGCGGCCAGGCCGGCCAGTGCGTCGGGCTGGATGTCCTTCTCCGCGCTGATCAGGTTGACGTTCACGAAGACCTCCAGGTGGAAATCATCCGGCCAGAGCGGACGGATGGGGCGGTCCACCAGGCGGGCGATCAGCACCTCGTAGTCCGAGGGACGGCTTTCGCGCTTGAGGAAACCGCCGGGGAAACGGCCTGCGGAATAATACTTTTCTCTGTAATCTACGGTGAGGGGCATGAAATCGGTGCCCTCTTTCACCTCTTTCGCTGCGCAGACGGTGGCGAGCAGCATCGTGCCACCCATCTTGACCACAGCCGAGCCGTCGGCCTGCTTGGCCAGTTTACCGGTCTCGATCTCGATTGTCCGACCATCGGACAACGGAATAGTTTTCTTGATAATATTCATAAACTCTCTTAAAATCGCGCAAATTTCGCTTTTTTGATTTGATTTTGCAACAAAAAAACGGGCAGCCCGCCGGACCGCCCGTTTGAAGTTTCCTTCCGTATGTTACTTGCGAAGGTTGAGGGCCTTCACGATCTCACGGTATCTCTCGATATCTTTCGACTTGAGGTAGTCGAGAAGCTGACGACGCTTACCTACGAGACGCAGAAGGGCACGCTGGGTGTTGTGGTCCTTCTTGTTGTTCTTGAGGTGCTCGGTCAGATGAGCGATACGGTAGGAAAACAAAGCAACCTGGCTCTCAGGAGAACCGGTGTCAACATTAGACTTTCCGTATTTGCCGAAAATCTCTTGCTTTTTGTCTGCGGACAGATACTCTGACATAATTGCAAAAAGGTTAATAATTAAGTAAATAAGCGGGGCCTGAGCCCCGTTTGTCGGGAAGAGGTGACTCGAACACCCGACCTCTGCGTCCCGAACGCAGCGCGCTAGCCAACTGCGCCACTTCCCGAATTGGGCTGCAAAGATAGAAAAACTTTTTAACCTTTACGCCCTTTTTGCTTTTTTTTGGAAAAAATCCTCTTCCGTCGCGCCTCCTTCCTGCTGAGACGGCGCAGGCGCCAGTGGTCGGCGATGCGCTGCTCGAGATGCTCCTGCGAACTGGAGAGCCACGGGAAACGGTCCAGCAATTTTGCCGCCGTCTCGCGGATGAAGGAATCGATGTGACGCCCACGCTTGTCTTCCGCCATTTCGTCGAGGGAAATCATGATGCAAGTATCGTAGATATCGCCGAACTCGCGGTAGATGCTGGTGCCGAACGAACGCATCGTGGGCGACGCGTTGATGTAGGTATTGATCATGGGCGGGATGCCGGAACCGATCTTCTTGAGCGCATCCTTCAGGTTGCGGTAATCGTCCTTGAAATCGGCATCCTTGAGAATCAGGTCCAGGATCTCGGCGGGCGTTTCGATCTCCACCGGATCGAACGGCGTGAGCAGATTGTCCGGATCGGGGAAATGCTTGCGGATGAAGTAGAGCAGCAGGTCGCGTGCCGCGGCGGGATAATCCTTGTAGAAGGACATCTTGCCCACGAAGTACATGATGTCCGGGTGCTGCAGCATCACGGCCGCAATGCCGTCCCAGAGGTTATCCAGCGCGAAGAGCGCCTTGGCGCCCGCCTTGCTGCTCTGGTAATCCGGCACCACGAAGGCCCTGCGGAGCTCCATCGTATGGGGCAGATAATCCTCTATGTACTCCTTGGACATATGATACATATGCCCCAAACCGGTCCGGGCGTGACCCTCTTCGTCGAAGGTGACGTCCGGGCCGAGTATGTAGCAGTAACCGCCGATGATCGCCTCCGCGTCCGGGTCCCAGACAATAATCTGCTGGAAGGGCTTCTCCATCAGGTCCAGCTCGTCTATGTCGCAAGCCACGCCCGCGCCGCCGCCCGCCGCGCGGAAGGTCAGTTCGCGGAGACGCCCGATCTCCCGGAGGGTGTTCGGGGCGTTCTGCCAGTTTACGACATAGATCTCATTGTGGCCCTTGTTGGTGTCACGGAGTTTCCGGTCCGGAGTGAGCTCGCTTTTGAGCACCTCCAGGGGAATGGGATCTATCAGGGGTTCTTTTTCCATTCAGGATTGATTACCAGCGGTTCAGGGGACGGCCGCTCATCTTCTGGCGGACCATGTCGTGAACCTGTGCAATCACCTGATCGTCTTCCACGTTCATGAGAACCTTGTCGATAAGCTCGACAATCTCAGGCATATCCTTCTCTACGAGACCGCGCGAAGTGACGGCCGGCGTACCAACACGGATACCGGAGGTCTGGAACGGGGAACGGCTGTCGAACGGAACCATGTTCTTGTTGACGGTGATGCCGGCACGCACGAGCGCCTTCTCTGCCACCTTACCGGTCAGGTCGGGGAACTTGGTGCGGAGGTCGATCAGCATCAGGTGATTGTCGGTACCGCCGGAAACCACCTTGTAGCCCTTGGCCACGAATGCGTCTGCCATGGCGGCGGCGTTCTTCTTGACCTGCATCTGGTACTCCTTGAATTCGGGCTGCAGGGCCTCGTAGAACGAGACGGCCTTGGCGGCGATGCAGTGCTCGAGCGGACCGCCCTGGATGCCGGGGAAGACGGCGGAGTTGATCATCGCGGACATCTTTTTGATTTCGCCCTTCGGGGTGGTGATGCCCCAAGGATTGTCGAAGTCCTTACCGATCAGGATGATACCGCCGCGCGGACCGCGGAGGGTCTTGTGGGTGGTGGAGGTGACGATGTGTGCGTACTTCACCGGGTTCTTCAGCAGACCGGCAGCGATCAGGCCGGCAGGGTGAGCCATATCCACCATGAAGATGGCGCCCACCTTGTCAGCGATGGCGCGCATGCGCTCCCAATCCCATTCGCGGGAGTAGGCAGATGCACCGCCGACGATCAGCTTGGGTTTGTATTCCAGCGCCTTGCGCTCCATATCGTCGTAGTCGACCAGACCCGTTTCCGGATTCAGCTGATAAGCCACCGCATGATAGAGAATACCGGAGACGTTGACCGGGGAGCCGTGGGTGAGGTGACCGCCGTGTGCGAGGTCGAGGCCCATGAAGGTGTCGCCCGGTTTGAGGCATGCCTGGAAAACGGCCATGTTGGCCTGTGCGCCGGAGTGCGGCTGTACGTTGGCGAACTCTGCGTCAAAGATCTGTTTGATGCGGTCGATAGCCAGCTGTTCGATCTGGTCTACCACCTCGCAGCCGCCGTAGTAGCG
>R22__coassemble_1160_pt1 | contig 13879 bp, 15 predicted proteins | sample R22__metabat2_low_PE_033 | metagenome-assembled genome bin R22 | reverse complement strand
TTTGTGCGAAGTAGAGCGGTTTGACCTGGGTGGGCAGCGAGAAATACTTCAGCGCCTCAATCCCGAAATGACGGCCGAAACTCCGCACCACGGCCACCGTACCGTTGATTTTGCCCTGCTGCGAATAACCGGCGATGTGCGGTGTGGCGATGTCGGCCGCTGCCAGCAGCGCGGGGTTGATGGCCGGCTCGTTACGCCAGACATCGAGCACCACGGCGGAGAGTTTTTCGCGGACCGCGAGCAGCGCCTCTTCCACCACCACCTCCCCGCGGGAGGCGTTGAAGAACATGGCACCGGGCTTCAGGGCGACGAAGAACCGTTCGCCCGCGAAGTTCATGTTGTATTCCAGCGGAATATGGATGGTCACGATGTCCGACTCCTGCAGAAGCTGCTGAAGCGGGCAGAAATACCCGGGTTCGCGCTTCTCCAGCGCCTCGCGCGGCGGGTCGTTGCGCAGCACGCGGAATCCGATCTGTTCGGCCAGATCGGCCACCCGGCTGCCTACATGGCCTACGCCGATCACGCCCAGCGTCTTGCCTTCGAGCGAAATCCCCTTGCGCGCAGCCACTGCGTACAGCGACGTGAAGAAATGCTGCACCACGCCGCCCGCATTGCAGCCCGGCGCTGAGGCGGTTTCGATACCGCGTTCGTCACAGAAGTCGAAGTCGATATGGTCCGTTCCCACCGTAGCCGTGCCTATGAACTCAACCGGAGAATCTTCCAGCAGCAGCTCGTCGCACCGGGTACGGCTCCGCACCAGCAGTGCGTTCGCATCGTGCAGGTCGCAGCGGCGGATCTCGCTGCCCACCAGGTAGCGGACAGAGGCATAGGGTTCCAGCACGCCGGAAATGTAGGGAATGTCGCGATCGACAATGACGTTGACTGTTTTCAGCATAAGCGAAGGGGTTTACTGAAGGACGATTTTGTCCACGACCGGTTCGGGGAGGCGGGCGTTGAGCAGCGGCAGCAGCTGGTCCATCTGCATCTGGAAATGCATCCGGACCATCGAGGAGGCCATCTTGCAGGTAAGTGTACGGTCTTTATAGTATTTGCGCAGCGTGAGTGCGGCCGCCTCTTCCGGGGTGTTGCCCGTCCGTTCGGCGACCAGCGCATCCCAGGCGTCGAACACGCGGCAGCGCATCAGCCCTTCGTCGAAAGGTTTCTGCGCCACGAATTCGCGGACCAGGTCGCCGATCATCACCAGGTTCTGCCGTTTCATGGTCAGCGCTGTTCGTAGCGGCCTCCCTCCACCGCAAAGAAGGCGCAGTCCGCCTTGAAACGGTTCACGATTCCCTCCACGCGGACCTTGTTGCTGTCCGTGAGGAAAATCTGCCCGAAATCGCTGGAGGCGGCCAGCGAAAGGAGCAGCTCCACGCGATTCGTGTCGAGCTTGTCAAACACGTCGTCGAGCAGCAGGATGGGCGTCAGGTTGTAGCGCTCCCGCATGAACCGCATCTGGGCGAGCTTGAGCGAGAGCAGGAAGGTCTTCTGCTGCCCCTGGGAGCCGCATTTGCGCAGCGGATGGCCGTCCAGGCGGAAGTGCAGTTCATCGCGCTGGATGCCGCCCAGGGTGAAGCCCAGGGCGCGGTCTTTTTCCGCATTGAGGGACATCAGTTCGGTGAAGGAGCGGCCCGCGAGATGCGAACGGAACTCCATCGAAACCTCCTCTGCGCCCCCGCTGAGACGGTTGTAGAGCTCCTGCGTGATGGGGAGCAGCTGTTCGCAGAGGGCGCGGCGCGCTTCGAACACATATTGCGCGTGGGGCTCCATCTGTTCCGAAACGGTCTCGAGCAGCAGCTCGGATTCCACGCCGTCGTGCAGCAGCCGGTTGCGGCGCAGCAGCAGCTGGTTGTACTGCTGGATGTGCGAAAGATAGGCCTTATCTGTCTGGGATAGAATAAAATTCAGGTACTTGCGCCGTTCGTCACCCGAGTCGTTGACCAGCGCGGAATCGGAGGGTGAAACCACCACGACCGGAATCAGGCCGATATGGTCCGAAAGACGCTGATAGGGCTTTTCGCCGCGGCGCACCGTCTTTTCGCCTTTGCGCAGCGAAACGGCCACCCGTTCCTCGCACCCGTTGTCCATCCGGTAGGTGCCGGCGACGACGGCCTCCTCGCAGCCGTGGCGGATCAGGTACTGGTCCGAAGCGGAGAAGTGACTCTTGGTCATGGACAGGTAATAGACGGCGTCCAGCAGGTTGGTTTTGCCCGCACCGTTGCTGCCCGAAATGCAGTTGATTCCGGGAGAAAAGGAGAGCTGCGCGTCGGCGATATTACGGAAGTCGTGAAGAAGAATCTTTTCTAAATGCATACAGCGGCGATAACCCTACAAAAATACAAATTTATTTGTACCGATATATGCTTGCCGTTTCCCATTTTTGTAGTATATTCGCGAGATATTTATAACGCAATAATCAAATATTAGCATATCTATGGCAAAGAACAAAAAAGCACAGGAAGAACAGCCTGAAGTTCAGGTTTCTTCGTTCGAAAAATTCATCAAGAAATACCAGAACATCCTCACCTGGGGCGTCATCGGTATCCTCGTCATCGTATTCGGCATCATCGCCATCAACCGCTGGGTCGTGAAGCCCGCACAGGAAGAGGCTCGCGGCCAGATGTTTGCCGCCGAGCAGCTCTTCGCGGAAGGCAATTACGAGCAGGCGCTGAACGGTGACGGCAACATCCTCGGGTTCGCCCAGGTGGCCGACCAGTACGGCTCCAAGGCCGGCAAGGCCCTCTGGCTCTATGCAGGCATCTCCGCATACAACACGGGTGACTACGAGGCAGCTGTCTCCTATCTCAAGAAATACAACGGCAAAGACAAGATTCTCAAGGCACGCGCCCTCTGCTGCCTGGGTGACGCTTACGTCAACCTGGACCAGAAATCCACCGCACTGGGCTGCTACAAGAAGGCTGCCGCCCTGGAAGACAATATCTACCGCGCTGGCTACCTGATGAAGGCCGGCATGCTCTGCGAAGAGATGGGCAAAGATGCGGAGGCGCTCAAGTTCTACAAAGAGATCGAGACCCGCTATCCCCAGAGCCTCGAGGGCTATGAAATCCAGAAATACATCTCCAGAATTGAAAACAGATAGTCGCTATGGGAAGAGCATTTGAATTCCGCAAAGAGAGAAAGTTCAAACGTTGGGGCCACATGGCCAAAACGTTTACCAAGATCGGTAAGGAAATCACCATCGCCGTCAAGCAGGGCGGCCCGGACGTAACCGGCAACCCGCGCCTCCGCGCGCTCCTGCAGACCGCACGCGGCGAAAACATGCCCAAGGAGAACATCGAACGCGCCATCAAGCGCGCCTCCGAGAAAGACCAGGCGGATTACAAGGAGATCGTCTATGAGGGATACGGCCCGCACGGCGTAGCCATCCTCGTAGAAACCGCTACCGACAACACCAACCGCACCGTCGCCAACCTGCGCAGCTACTTCAGCAAGTTCGGCGGCAACCTGGGCACCTCGGGCAGCGTGGCTTTCATGTTCGACCACAAGTGCGTCTTCAAGATCAAGAACTCCCCGGACATCGACGTCGAGGAACTCGAACTGGAGCTGATCGACTACGGTGCCGACGAAGTTTTCGTCGACGAAGTGGAGAACAAAGACGGCGACACGGAGGAACAGATCAACATCTACGGCGAATACACCGCCTTCAACAACATCCAGAAGTTCATCGAGGAGAAAGGCTACGAGATGGTCTCCGCCGGTTTCGACCGCTTCCCCAACGGGGAGATGAAGGCGCTCTCGGGCACCGACCGCGAGGATGTGGACAAACTGCTTGAGAAACTCGAGGAAGACGATGACGTCCAGAACGTCTACCACAACATGGAATAACCAACCACAATAGTCATACAAATGGAACTTACACATATTGAACACCTCGGAATTGCCGTCAAGTCGCTTGAGGAAGCCATTCCCTATTACGAGAACGTACTCGGCCTGAAATGCTACGCCATCGAAGAGGTCGCCGACCAGAAGGTCAAGACCGCTTTCTTCAAAATCGGCCAGACCAAGATCGAACTGCTCGAGCCGACCTGCCCGGAAAGCACCATCGCCGGTTTCATCGAGAAACGGGGCGAAGGCATTCACCACATGGCATTCGCCGTGGCAGACGGTGTGGCCAACGCAATCGCAGAAGTCGAGGGCAAAGGCCTCCGCACGATCGACAAGGCTCCGCGCCGCGGCGCAGAAGGCCTGGACATCGCTTTCCTGCACCCGAAGTCCACGATGGGCGTTCTGACAGAACTCTGTGAAAAAGGTAAATAATCAATCAAAGCATACTTCCATGAGCCAGCAACTCGAAAAAGTAAAAGAGCTTATCGAACTTAGGGAGAAAGCTCGTATCGGTGGCGGTGAAAAAGCCATCGAGAAACAGCACGCGCAAGGCAAATATACCGCTCGTGAACGCATCAACATGCTCCTCGACGAGGGCAGTTTCGAAGAATTCGACATGTTCGTGACCCACCGTTGCCACAACTTCGGCATGGAGAGCAAGAGCTACCTGGGTGACGGCGTCGTGACCGGCTACGGTACCATCGCAGGCCGTCTGGTCTATGTCTTCGCACAGGATTTCACCGTGATCGGCGGTTCCCTCTCCGAGACCCTCGCCATGAAGATCTGCAAGGTGATGGATATGGCCATGCGCAACGGCGCGCCCATCATCGGCCTGAACGACTCCGGCGGAGCCCGCATCCAGGAGGGCGTCAACGCCCTGGCCGGCTACGCTGAGATTTTCCAGCGCAACATCCTCGCATCGGGTGTCGTGCCGCAGATCTCCGCCATCCTCGGTCCCTGCGCCGGCGGTGCCGTCTACTCCCCCGCCCTCACCGACTTCACCATCATGGTGGAAGGCACGAGCTACATGTTCCTCACCGGCCCGGCAGTCGTCAAGCAGGTGCTCGGTGAAGAGGTTACCCAGGAGCAGCTGGGCGGCGCTTCGGTCCACGCTTCCAAGAGCGGTGTGGCGCATTTCTGCGCAGCCAACGAGGAAGAGGCCATCGCCACCATCCGCGACCTGATGAGCTACCTCCCGCAGAACAACATGGAAGAGCCGAACTTCCTCCCGACGAACGACCCGGTCGACCGTTGCGAGGATTCCCTCAATGAAATCATCCCGGACAGCCCGAACGCTCCGTACGACATGTACGAGGTGATCCGCGACATCGTGGACGACGGCAAGTTCCTCGAGGTCCACAAAGACTACGCGAAGAACATCATCGTGGGCTTCGGCCGTTTCGGCGGTTCCGCAGTGGGTATCGTGGCCAACCAGCCCAAGGTGCTCGCAGGCGTGCTCGACATCAACTCCAGCCGCAAGGGCGCCCGTTTCGTCCGCTTCTGCGACGCCTTCAACATCCCGATCGTCACCCTCGTGGACGTGCCGGGCTTCCTGCCGGGTACGCAGCAGGAGTACGGCGCTGTGATTCTCCACGGTGCGAAACTGCTCTACGCTTACGGCGAGGCCACCGTTCCCAAGGTTACCGTGTCGCTCCGCAAGTCCTACGGCGGAAGCCATATCGTGATGAGCTGCAAGCAGCTCCGCGGCGACATCAACTACGCTTGGCCTACCGCCAACATTGCAGTGATGGGTGCCGACGGTGCCGTTTCGGTCCTTTACGCGAAAGACATCAAGGCTGTCGAAGATCCTGAAGAGAAGGCCAAACTCGCAGAGGCGAAGAAGAAGGAGTACAACGACCTCTTCTGCAACCCGTACAACGCTGCGAAGTACGGCTATATCGACGACGTGATCGAGCCGCGCAACACCCGTTTCCGTATTATCCGCGCGCTTGAACAGCTGAGCAACAAGAAACTCGTCAACCCTGCCAAGAAGCACGACAACCTCCCGCTCTAACCGTTAACTGATTCCCGCATAATGAAACGCATCAAAATCCTTTTGACGGTTGTCTTTCTGACGGTCTCCGCGGCAGCGTTCGCGCAGAGTCAGGGCCAGATGCGCCTGAACGAATACCTGGTGACCAACACCAACGATTTCCAGGATGACTTCGGACAGCAAAACGCCTGGTTCGAGCTCTTCAACGCCTCCTACGGCACGGTCGATATCGGCGGATGCTATCTCTCCGACGATCCCGGCAACCTCAAGAAATACCAGATCCCAGGCGGCGACGTTCTCACGCAGATCAAGCCGCGCCAGCACGTCCTCTTCTGGGCTGACAACCAGCCCTTCCGGGGCACGTTCCACGTTAATTTCGATTTGGAAAACGCCACCGAGATCATCTTCACCAAAGGTGACGGCAAATCCATCGTAGACCGCATTCCGGTCCGCCACGATCTTGTTGAGAACCAGTCGTTCGGCCGCGTGGCCGACGGTGAAGGCTCCATCAACGGCGACGGCGAAGGCTGGGTCGTTCTCGACCGTACCTCGCCGAGCACCAACAACGCCATCATCGACAAAGCCGCCAAGCCCGACAAGATGAAGGCGATCGACCCGCACGGTTGGATTCTCGCACTGACGGCGATGACCGTCGTCTTCACGGCGCTCATCATTCTCTATCTCCTCTTCAAGCTCATCGGCATCATCAATATCCGCGCGGGCAAGAAGAAATCGGCTGCGGCCCAGGCCACCACCGTGGAGAAATCCACCTATGGTGAAATCCCGGCCGAGACCTATGCCGCCATCGCCACCGCCCTCCATCTCTATATGGTAGCAGAGGAGGCGCACGACGACGAAAGCTTTGTGGTCACGCTGAACCCGGTCGACCGGACCTATACCCCCTGGAGCACGCATATCCAGGGCTTCCGCCAGACCCCTACCGTCATCAAAAAGAAGTAAATCCAAACGAATACACGACTTATGAAAGAATATAAACTCAAAATCAACGGCAACGACTACAACGTCACCATCGACGAAGTCGTTGACAACATCGCCAAGGTAGAGGTCAACGGAACTCCCTTCAACGTAGAGTTCGACCAGCCTGTCGCAGTCAGGAAGAAACCCGCCGTCGTCATCAACACCGGCCGTCCCACCACGCCGGCAGCCCAGACCGTCCAGGTCAGCAAACCGGCCGCTTCCGGCCCCGTCGGCGGCACCAAGGTCAATGCTCCGCTCCCGGGCGTCGTCCTCTCGCTCAACGCGAAGGAAGGCGAAGCCGTCAAGAAGGGCAGTGCATCCTCATTCTCGAGGCCATGAAGATGGAAAACAGTATCGAAGCTCCGTGCGACGGTACCCTCAAGCAGTTTATGGTCCAAAAGGGCGACTCCGTGCTGGAAGGCGCACCCCTGGCAGTTATCGAATAGGACGTTATGGAAAACATTCTCTCCAACCTCCAACAGTTCTGGCAGTATACCGGCTTTGCGAACTGCAACGGCCAGTATCTGATCATGATCTTCTTCGGTCTGCTCTTCCTCTACCTGGGTATCAAGAAAGAGTGGGAACCGATGCTCCTGGTCCCGATCGGATTCGGTATCCTGATTGGCAACATCCCGTTGTTCCAGGGTCTGAAGGTCAGCGTCTATGAAGAAGGTTCCGTGCTCAACATCCTCTATCAGGGTGTGAAACAGGGCTTTTACCCGCCTTTGATTTTCCTGGGCATCGGTGCCATGACCGACTTCTCCGCCCTGATTTCGAACCCGAAGCTGCTCCTGATCGGTGCAGCGGCCCAGTTCGGTATCTTCGGCGCATACGCCATCTCGCTGGCCTTCGGGTTCGACCCGGCACAGGCCGGTGCAATCGGCATTATCGGCGGTGCGGACGGCCCGACCGCCATCTTCCTCTCCTCGCGACTGGCTCCTGACATGATGGGCGCCATTGCGGTGTCGGCCTACTCCTATATGGCCCTGGTGCCTGTGATACAGCCGCCTATCATGCGACTGCTCACTACTAAGAAGGAGCGCCTGATCCGCATGAAACCGCCGCGTCCGGTCTCCCCGGTCGAGAAGAAGCTCTTCCCGATCATCGGTTTCCTGCTCACGGCCTTCATCGTGCCGTCGGGTATTCCGCTGCTCGGTATGCTCTTCTTCGGTAACCTGATCAAAGAGTCCGGCGTCACCAAACGTCTGGCCAACACCGCCAGCGGTCCGCTGATCGACATCGTCACCATCCTGATCGGTCTCACCGTGGGTGCATCCACCCAGGCCGACCAGTTCCTGCAGCTGCGTTCGGTTTGGATCTTCATCATCGGTGCATGCTCGTTCGTGATCGCAACCTTCACCGGCGTGCTCTTCGTGAAGATTTTCAACCTCTTCCTCAAGGAGGGCAACAAGATCAATCCGCTGATCGGCAACGCCGGCGTATCCGCCGTGCCGGATGCCGCCCGTGTGTCGAACAACGTTGGACGCGAGTACGATCCGAGCAACTTCCTGCTGACCCACGCCATGGGCCCGAACGTGGCCGGCGTGATCGGTTCGGCAGTTGCCGCCGGCATGCTGCTCGGTTTCCTTGGATAACAAATATTTATACCCTATATGGACAACAAATTACAAGCATTGACGGACAAACTCTACAATGAGGGTCTGTCAAAGGGAAAACAGGAGGCGGAAGTGCTGATTGCCAAGGCCCGCAGCCAGGCCGACGATATCGTGGCCGAGGCCAACGAACAGGCCGCGGAAATCATTGCGAAGGCACAGAAGGAAGCTGCCGCACTGCAGGCAAAGACTGCCAACGACCTGCGGATGGCTTCCAACCAGAGCATCACCGCCACCAAGCAGTACGTTGAGCAGATGATTCTCACCCGCGGCGTGGCCGACAGCTCCGCCAAAGCGCTCTCCGACACTGCATTCATCAAAGAGCTGATCAAGACCGTGGTAGGCGCGTTCAACGCAGCCAACCCCGAGTCCGTTCCCCTCTCCGTCATCCTGCCCGAACCGCTCAAGAAAGAGCTGGACGGCGCCCTGGAGGCGGAAATCCGCAAACAGCTGAACGCCGGACTCGAAATCGAGTACGCCAAGGGTATGGCGAACGGTTTCAAGATCGGTCCCGCCGACGGCAGCTACCGCATCAGCTTTACGGCAGAGGATTTCAGCCGGTTGATCGGCGGTTATCTCCGCCCGGCCACCCGTAAAATCCTGTTCGGAGAATAATGACCAACTATCCCTATCTGATAGCCGGACTGCCGGACTTCCAGAGCGACTGCGAGCCGCATCCCTTTGACTTCGCGGAACTCTCCGCCTTCATCAAGGCGCAGTGCCCCGCACGCGACGCGCGCCTGATCGACTGGCTGGAGACCGGGCTGGACGCCGACCGGATCGGACACGCCTTCTACGGAGGCGCCGCCCGTCAGCGCAACCCTTTCCTCAAGGCCTTCTTCGCCTTTGACCGGAAGGTGCGCGACGCCAAGGTCGCCCATCTGGAAGGCCGTCCGTACACAGCTGAATTCGAAGAACTTCCGCAGCTGGAAGCCATCTTCGGCACCAAGGACATCCTGGAGCGCGAAAAGCAGCTGGACCGCCTCTACTGGCGCAAGTCGGAAGAGTTGACGCAGTTCAACCTCTTCGACATCGACGTCGTGCTGGCCTTCCTCGTGAAGGCGCACATCGTCAGCCGCTGGAACGCGCTAGATCCCAAGACCGGTGCGGAACTCTTCAGCAAACTGGTAGACGAGGTGCGCGGCACCTTCTCCGGCGTCCATTACGATCCGAACACCAAATAACGAAATCAATCACTGTTTACCTATATGAAAAGCACAGGTATTGTAACCGGCATCATTTCCAACCTCGTGACCGTCCGCATTGACGGCGACGTGGCGCAGAACGAGATCTGCTACATCAACCTCGGCGGCACCCGGCTCATGGCCGAGGTCATCAAGGTCACGGGCAAGGATGCGTTTGTCCAGGTTTACGAAAGCACCCGCGGACTGAAGAAGGGCGACACCGTCGAGTTCGACGGCCACATGCTGGAGGTAACCCTCGGCCCTGGCCTGCTCTCGAGCAACTACGACGGTCTGCAGAACAACCTCGAGACGATGGAAGACGTCTTCCTGCGCCGCGGTGAATACACCTCCCCCCTGGACCACAGCAAGCAGTGGCACTTCACGCCGATCGTCAAACCCGGCGACAAGGTCGTGGCAGCCGACTGGCTCGGTGAGGTCAAAGAGGGCTGGCTCCCTCACAAAATCATGGTTCCGTTTGCCTTCAAGGGCGAATATACCGTCAAATCCATCATCGGCGAAGGCGACTACACGATCGACGAAGCCGTGGCTGTCCTGACCGACCTCGACGGCGAAGACCACAAGGTCACGATGACCCAGAAATGGCCCGTCAAGGTGGCTGTGGGCGGCTATGTTGAAAAGCCCCGCCCCTTCCGCATCATGGAGACGGGCGTGCGCTGCATCGACACGATGAACCCGATCGCCGAAGGCGGTACCGGCTTTATCCCGGGCCCGTTCGGTTGCGGCAAGACGGTGCTGCAGCACGCCATCGCCCAGCAGGGCGACGCCGAAGTGATCGTGATGGCTGCCTGCGGCGAACGCGCCAACGAGGTGGTGGAGATCTTCTCCGAATTCCCGGAGCTGATCGACCCGCACACCGGCCGCAAGCTGATCGAACGTACCACCATCATCTGCAACACCTCCAACATGCCTGTGGCAGCCCGCGAGGCCTCCGTCTACACGGCCATGACCATCTGCGAGTACTACCGCGCGATGGGTATGAAGGTGCTGCTGCTGGCCGACTCCACCTCCCGCTGGGCACAGGCGCTCCGCGAGATGAGTAACCGTATGGAGGAACTTCCAGGTGCCGATGCATTCCCGGTGGACCTCTCGGCCATCATCTCCAACTTCTACGCACGCGCAGGCATCGTCCGCCTGAACAACGGCGAGACCGGTTCCGTGACCTTTATCGGTACGGTCTCCCCGGCCGGCGGTAACCTCAAGGAGCCGGTTACGGAATCCACCAAGAAGGCGGCCCGCTGTTTCTACTGCCTGGAACAGAACCGTGCCGACAAGAAGCGCTACCCGGCCATCAACCCCATCGAATCCTACTCCAAATATCTCGAATATCCTGAAATCATCGAATTCCTGGGCGAAAAGGTCAAGGCCGACTGGGTAGACAAGGTCCACCGCGCCAAGAACCTGGTGCTCAGAGGTAAAGAGGTCGCCGAGCAGATCAACATCCTGGGCGATGACGGCGTGCCGGTAAGCTACCACGAGCAGTTCTGGAAGTCCGAGCTGATCGACTTCGTGATCCTGCAGCAGGATGCCTTCGACCCGATCGACGCCTGCACCCCAATGGCCCGTCAGGAGTATATGCTCAGCCTCGTGCTCGAGGTCTGCGACCATCCGTTCGAATTCGAGAACTACGAGGAGTGCTCCAGGAAATACAAGGAAATCATCAACATCCTGCGCCAGATGAACTATTCTGAGTTCCACAGCGATGATTTCAACAAATATCACGAACAACTTTATAAAGCATTAGGCAATGGGGAGTAACGCATTTCAAAGAATCTACACGCGATTGGAGTCCATCACCAAGGCTACCGTATCGCTGAAAGCCGAGGGCGTTTCGAACGACGAACTGGCCACCGTAGCGGGCCGGCTCGCCCAGGTTGTGAAGATCAAGGGTGAAACCGTTACCCTTCAGGTGTTTGCCGGCACGGAAGGCATCCCTACCAATGCGGAGGTCGTCTTCTTCGGCGAACCGCCGACACTCAGCGTGAGCGAAGATCTCGCCGGCCGTTTCTTCAACGCCTACGGCGATCCGATCGACGGCGGTCCTTCCGTAGAGGGCGAACGCCGCCAGATCGGCGGTCCTTCCGTCAACCCCTACAAGCGCCGCATGCCTTCGCAGCTGATTCCTACGGGTATCGCAGGCATCGACCTGAACAATACGCTGGTCTCCGGCCAGAAGATCCCGTTCTTCGCCGACCCGGACCAGCCCTACAACCAGGTGATGGCCCAGGTGGCCCTGCGTGCCGACGTCGACAAGATCATCCTGGGCGGTATGGGTCTCTCGAACGACGACTACCTCTACTTCCGTCACGCTTTCGAGAACGCCGGCGCACTGGACAAGATCATCAGTTTCGTGAACACCACCGACCAGCCCCCGGTAGAGCGACTGCTTATCCCGGATATGGCGCTGACCGCTGCTGAATATTTTGCCGTTGACAAGAACGAGAAAGTGCTGGTGCTGCTCACCGACATGACGCTCTACGCCGACGCCCTCTCGATCGTCTCCAACCGTATGGACCAGATTCCGTCGAAGGACTCGATGCCGGGTTCGCTCTATTCCGACCTGGCCAAGATCTACGAGAAGGCCGTACAGCTGCCGGACGGCGGTTCCATCACCATCATCGCCGTCACCACGCTGAACGACGGCGACATTACCCACGCAATCCCTGACAACACCGGTTATATCACGGAAGGCCAGCTCTATCTGCGCCTCGACACCGATACGGGCAAGGTCATCATCGACCCGTTCCGTTCGCTCTCGCGTCTGAAACAGCACGTCCAGGGCAAGAAGACCCGCGAAGACCATTCGCAGGTGATGAACGCCTCCGTGCGTCTCTACGCCGACGCGCAGAACGCCAAGACCAAACTGGAAAACGGTTTCGACCTGAGCGAATATGACCTCCGCTGCCTGGACTACGCCAAGGAGTACGCCACCCGCATCCTCAGCATCGACGTCAACATCAAGATCGACGAGATGCTCGACACGGCCTGGGAACTCTTCGGCAAGTACTTCAGCCCCGCGGAGACCGGTATCAAACAGGCCATGATTGACAAATACTGGAAAGCTTAGCCCATGGCTATCAAATTTCAATACAACAAAACCTCTCTGACCAACCTCGGCAAGCAGCTGAAGGTGCGGCAGCGGGCGCTCCCTACCCTGAAGAACAAGGAGTCCGCCCTCCGCGTCAGCGTGCAGGCCGCCAAGGCGCAGTCAGAGTCGCTTTTGGCGCAATTGGAAAGCTCTCTCAAGGAATACGGATACCTCGCCGGCCTCTGGAATGAATTCACCCCGGGGCTGATCTCCGTGAAGGATATCGACCTGGTCACCGTCAAGGTGGCCGGCGTCCGCACCCCGGAGTTGCGCGAGGTCTTCTACGAGGTCAAGCCCTTCGACACTTTCGCCCGTCCGCTCTGGTACAGCGACGGCGTGGAGATCCTCAAGCGGCTGGCCCGGCTGGGAATCGAATCGGAGGTCTGCGCGGAAAAGAGCCGGATCCTCGACTACCAGCGCAAGAAGACCACCCAGAAGGTGAACCTGTACGAAAAGGTGCAGATTCCCGGCTACCAGGAGGCCATCCGTAAGATCAAGCGCTTCATGGAAGACGAAGAGAACCTTTCCAAGGCTTCACAGAAGATTGTGAAGGCGCGCCACCAGGCCGAAGAGGAGGCGGCGGAAGCATGATTGCCAAAATGACGAAATACAGCATCCTGCTGCCCGGCAGCGAAAAGGATGCCGTCCTCTCCGGGATCCGCGATCTCGGACTGCTGGACATCACCCGTTCCGCCAAACCCATAGACAAGCACTCCGACGCCCTGCTGCAGGAGATTCGCGAGGCGCGCAGCGCCGCCGACTCCATAGCCCGGATTGATTTCAGTCTGGACCCTGACGCAGAGGCGATTGCAAAGGAGGCCGAGGGCGTTCCGGACTTCGAAGGCGACTACCGCCACGAAGCCGAGGAACGGCTTGCCCGCCTGCGCACGCTGGAGACCCGTCTCTCCGACCTGCTCAAGGAACGCAGCCAGCTGGAGCCGTGGGGCCGCTTCGATGCGGACTCGATCGGCCGCCTGGCCGACAAAGGCATCACGCTCCACTTCTACATGGCGCCCGCCAAGCGCTTTGCCGACGACTGGGCCGCCCAGTGGCCGCTCGAAGTGATCCACCGCGACGAATCGAACGTCTGGTTCGTCGTGGCCGGCGAGGCCAAGGATATTCCGGCAACGGAAATCCCCGCGCCCGCATACGATTATAC
>R22__coassemble_1149_pt1 | contig 14046 bp, 14 predicted proteins | sample R22__metabat2_low_PE_033 | metagenome-assembled genome bin R22 | reverse complement strand
TCCACCAGCAGCACCCCGTACCCCAGAATCGAGGTACCCGGGTCGATGCCCAGGATAATCCGTTGCGGCGTCCCGGTCTCCATCTATCCGATGATGTCGAATCCGGTGTAGGGACGCAGCACCTCGGGGACGACGATCTTGCCTTCCGGGGTCTGGTAGTTCTCGATGATGGCCGCCAGGATGCGCGGGAGCGCGAGCGAGCTGCCGTTCAGCGTGTGGGCCAGCTGCATCTTGCCGTTCTCGTCTTTGTAGCGCAGATGCAGGCGGTTGGCCTGGTACGATTCGAAGTTGGAGACGGAACTCACCTCGAGCCAGCGTTTCTGTGCTGCGGAGAAGACCTCGAAGTCGTAGGTGATGGCGGAGGTGAAACTCATGTCGCCGCCGCAGAGACGCAGGATGCGATAGGGGAGTCCGAGCGCCTTGACGATCGACTCCACGTGGGCCACCATCTCGTCGAGCGCCTTGTAGGAGTTTTCCGGCTCCTCGATGCGCACGATCTCCACCTTGTCGAACTGGTGCAGGCGGTTGAGGCCGCGCACGTCCTTGCCGTAGGAACCGGCTTCGCGGCGCCAGCACGGCGTGTAGGCGGTCATCTTGATGGGGAAGTCGCTCTTCTGCAGGATCACGTCGCGGTAGATGTTGGTCACGGGCACTTCGGCCGTAGGGACCATATAGAATCCGTCGAGCGGCGCGTGGTACATCTGTCCCTCTTTGTCGGGAAGCTGGCCCGTGCCGAATCCGGAGGCTTCGTTCACCATATACGGCGGCTGGTATTCCAGGTAGCCGGCGTCGGTGTTGCGCTGCAGGAAGTAGCTGATCAGCGCCCGCTGGATGCGCGCGCCCTGGCCCTTATAGACGGGGAATCCGGCTCCGGTGAGCTTTACGCCCAGGTCGAAGTCTATGATATCCAGGTTCTTGACAAGTTCCCAGTGGGGCAGGGCCTTCTCGCCGAGTTCCGGCACCGTGCCGCCCATTTTGACCACCACGTTGTCTTCCGCGGTGCGGCCTTCGGGCACGTCGGCGCAGGGCAGGTTGGGCAGCAGCACCACCAGGTCGTTCTGCGTCTTCTGGCTCTCGGCCATCTGCTCGTCCAGCTGGCGGGATTTTTCCTTCAGCGCAGCCACGGCGGCTTTGGCGGCCTCCGCCTCGTCACGCTTGCCGGCCTTCATCAGGCTTCCGATCTTGGCGGCCTTCGCTTTCTGTTCGGAAAGGCAGTTGTCCAGTTCACCCTGAAGGGAACGGCGGGTCTTGTCGATATCGATAATCTTGTAAACAATCTCCCGTGCATCGAAATGCTTGACGGCGAGCCGTTCAATCACGAACTCCGGCTGCTCTCTGAGAATCTTGAGTGTTAACATGTTGCGTCTTTGTCTTTAGAACAGGCAAAAATACTGAAAAATACGGGTCATTGTGCCGCGAACCAGGAGAAGTGCACGTTGCCGTAGTGCTTCTCCCGCAGGAATCCTGGCGCTCCCTCGAAATGGAAAGCAGCCGGATGCTCGAGAATCAGCCGTCCGTCCTCTTTCAGGATGCCGGCTCCCAGAATCTTTTCGGGGAGCGTTTCCAGCCCTTCGAGTGCGTAGGGCGGATCGGCGAAAACCAGGTCGAACTTCTTGGTACAGATGCCCAGAAAGTCGAAAACGTTGTGGTGAACCACCTGGACGGTCGAGGCCAGCCCGAGCGAGGCGGCGGTCTTTTTGATAAAGGCGGCGTTGGCGGGATTCATCTCCACCGTCACAATGTCCGGACAGCCGCGCGAAGCGAATTCAAAGGAGATGCTGCCGGTGCCGCCGAAGAGGTCCAGGACCGCCATTTCCGTGAAATCCCACGCGCCCGTCAGGGTGTTGAACAATCCCTCTTTGGCGAAATCGGTGGTCGGCCGCGCCTTGTAGCCCGCGGGCGGGTTGATGGGGCGTCCTTTCAGCGTGCCGCCAATGATTCTCATAACCGTTCCACCCCCTTGAAATGGCGGAAAAGATCGTTCATCAGTTCGCGGGGCGCCTCGCCCAGGAAGTAAACGGTCGTAATCTGCGGGTTGAGCTGGAACTGCCGCAGGGCGGCGAAGAGAAAATATTCGGCCGTCACGGCGTCCGGGGCAGGGTAGGCGTTGGCCAGCAGCAGCCGGTCACCTTCCGCGAGCACGATACTCACGGTGCCCTCTTCCACACGCGCCGCAACTTTGTTGTGGTCGGCGATACGGCCGAGCGCGCCGAGCAGCCCGGCTACGGGCGGGAGGTCGTTCTCCGTCTCTGCAGCATAAACAAGAACTGCCTTTTGTTCAGGCAGTTCTTTGTAGTAGACCTTGTCGGTTTCCTCGAGTTGTACCGCTTCCGCAAGAATCTGGTATGTCTTTTCCTTGTCGAAGAAGGCTTCCGGTACCAGCGTGAACTTTCTCACTACTCCCAGTTTCCGGCGTTGTTGTTCGGCGAATCGATACTGCCGACCATCAGACCCGGATAGCGGTTGGTCTCCTCACGCTCGGCGTTGAGGTTGATGATCAACTGTTCGTTCATACCTGCGAGCAGACCGCGGAAATCTTCGCCCGGAGCGGGACGCCATCCGTAAGGGATCTTGGCCTCGAAGAGAGGAACCTCCACGCCGGAAACCGTCTTGACGGCGGTTGCCATGATGATGGTGTCACCGTCTGCGAACGGGATGTAACGGAGATCTTCTACATTGAAGTTCGGGCGGCTGTGGAACAGGGTATCCTTGACGGCGATGGGAACCGGAATCTTGATGATCAGGTTGTTGTCACCCTTCAGGTAGAGGTCGTAGAGGAACTCCTCGGTAGCCTTGCGGCCGTAACGGCGCTTGACGGCGTTGGTGTGTGCTACGGCCAGCGAGTCGTCAGACGAACCGATCTGCTTGACAATGTTGATTTTACCGTTGTTGTAGAAGTCGATCAGCGTATCCATGCAGGGCGCATATTTGTTGAATGCGGATTTGTAGGTGGTCTGCAGGGTACGGATGTCCTTCAGACGCTCGATAGCGACCTTTTCGCGGGCATCTTTCTCCCTGTTGAACTTCACCGGCTTGTTGATGCTGCTGATGAGCAGGTACGCAAATACAATGATGCACAAAGGCAAGATGCAGTAAGTGAGGAGTTTTTTCATATTGTTTTTAATGTTTTTCAGTTCTCTTTTGACCTACAAAAGTAAAATAAATATTTAGCTCTTGCAATATATTTTTTAAGTTTGCAATCTGAATTCTACGTTATGGGTCCCGATATCCGCGTTTCCAAACTTGAACAGATTGTCGCGGCCGCCAGGAAGGCGGTCGTGGTCAGTCATCACAGCCCGGACGGCGATGCAGTCGGATCGACGGTGGCGTGCGGACTCTATCTCGCGCAGCGCGGCGTGGAGGTGACCCTGGCCCTTCCCGGGGCCATGCCGGACAACCTGATGTTCCTCGCTCCCGCGCAGCATCCGCTGCTGATTTACGAGGACGATCCCGAACCGGTTCTGGCCGCCATCGCGGAAGCGGACACGATTTTCTGCCTGGATTTCAGCGGACTGTCGCGGACCGAACACCTGGAGGAACCGCTCCGCGCGAGCCGGGCGGTGAAGGTGCTGATCGACCACCACGCTTCGCAGGAACGGGAGCCTTTCACAGAGGTTTTCGCCACGCGTGAAGTCTCTTCCGCCAGCGAGCTGCTCTTCTGGATCCTGATGCGGATGGGCGACGTGGCCGGCGATCCAAGGCGCCTCCCGATGCCCTGCCTCGAAGCCCTCTTCACCGGCATGCTCACCGACACGAACAACTTCGCCAATTCGGTCTTCCCGTCTACATTCGAGATGGCCTCCGCCCTGATTGCCGCAGGCGTCGACAAGGAACGGCTCCATCAGCAGATTTTCAACGTCTTTTCCGAATCCCGGATGCGGCTGATGGGCTATATGCTCAAAGACAAGATGACCCTCGTGCCCGAATACGGCGCCGCCTTCATGGTGCTTTCCGAGAAAGAAAAGCAGGCCTACGACTACCGTCCGGGCGACTCCGAAGGGTTCGTCAACCTGCCGCTGGGCATCGCCGATGTGCGCATCTCCGCGCTCTTCACCGAGACGCCAGAAGGCTACATCCGCGTGTCGCTCCGATCCAAGATCGGAACCGACGTCAACACGCTGGCCCGCGACTTCTTTAACGGCGGCGGTCACGTCAACGCGGCCGGCGGCCGGCTCCACATTCCGGTGGAGGCCGTTCCGGCATATTTCTTGGATTCCCTGAAAAAGCATTTCGGCCGATGAAAACGCTCCGCATCATCCTGTTTGCAGCCCTCGCGCTGACCCTCGCCTCCTGTGAGAGCGAGAAGGCGTTGGAGTTGGTCAACCAGGAAGCGGCCATCGACAAGTATATCTCCGCCCGTTATGCCGACAATACGATTGTCCGCAACGAAGGCGCCAACCGGGTGGTCCTGACCGCCGGAACCGGTGCGGAACTCGCCGCCGGCGACACGGTGGACATGCAGCTGGACGGCTATGTCTTCAGCAACGGCCCCGGCACCCAGTTTCTCTCGGAAAACGTCCGGTGCGCCGTGGGCAAGGGCAAGCTGCTCAAAGGGTTGGACAGCGGCCTGATCGGTGTCCAGGCCGGGGAGCAGAGCCTGATTCTCTTCTCCGCCAAATACGGCTACTATGACGAATCGGTGGGCGTGGTTCCCGCAATGTCCCCGCTGATTTTCACGGTCGTCGTCAACGAAATCGTAAAAAGTGCAAATTAAGATATGAACAGAACCCTCTCCATATTCCTGGCGGCTTCGCTGGCCGTTTTCCTGGCCGGCGCCTGCGCCCAGACCCCGACGGAACCTTCGACGGCCGCGACCGACCGTGTGCTGGCCGCCTGGGTCCGCGTCAACTACGGTACCGCTGTGGCTCCGAACGATTCCGGCGTATTCGTGCTCAGTTACACGCAGGGGGCCGGCGCTTCGGTGCCCGATTCCGGCTATGTCTTCTGCCACTACCAGCGCCGCACGCTGGACGGCAACATCCAGGGCTCCAATATCGAACCGCTGGTGGAACAGCTGGGCCTGAAGACCAAATTGACCGATTGCGGCAGCGATATCTGGCGGGTGGACGTCGGCTCCATTCCCAGGGGACTCGAACCGGTCATCAAGTCGCTCAAGGTGGGCGGCAAGGCCACGGTCGCCCTTCCGGTCTCGCAGAACGCCCTGTCGTACGCCGTCTACAACGCCTTCCCTTCGTCCGTGACGGAGAATATGATATACGAGATCGAGCTCGACGGCGTCGAGAATGATATCTTTGCCTGGCAGGACGCCCAGCTCCGGGCGCACTCCGTGGCCCATTACGGCGGAATGGATTCCCTGGAGGACGGCTTCTATTTCAAGCGGGTCAACGAACTCTCCAAGACCGACACGATCAGCGACGACACCTCCGTTTCGTTCTGGTATATAGGCCGCAGGCTGGACGGGCGTATCTTCGATACCAACGTCCGCGACACGGCGCGCAAGTATGAAATCTACACCGCCAGCGGTTCCTACGATTCGCTGACGATGACCTACTACCGGGAGCTCTCTACGATGCTCTCCAACAGCACCTACGTCTCCGGCTTCACCAAGGCCATCCACGAGATGCACAGGCGCGACACGGTGGAGGTCTTCTTCCGTTCAGACTGGGGATACGGCGCTTCCGGCAGCACCAACGTGATTCCGGAGTACTCCCCGCTGGCGTTCCGCATCTGGTTTACCAATACGACCAACGAGGATGAAGACTGACAAGGAAGCCGCCCAGGCCGCTTTCGCCCGTCTGCTGGGTATCATGGACGACCTGCGGGAGAAGTGCCCGTGGGACCGCAAGCAGACCTTCGAATCCCTCCGCCCGCAGACCGTTGAGGAGTGTTCCGAACTATCGGACGCCATTCTTGAGAGCGACATGAAGGAGATTTCCAAGGAGTTGGGCGACGTGCTCCTCCACGTGGTCTTCTACGCCAAGCTGGGCGAAGAACAGGGCTCTTTCGATATTACCCAGGTCATCAACAAGCTCTGCGACAAGCTGATCTATCGTCATCCCCACATCTATGGCGACGTCCATGCGGCCAATGCCGGCGAGGTCATCAAGAACTGGGAGCAGCTCAAACGGACGGAGAAGGACGGCAACAAGACCGTGCTCTCCGGCGTGCCCAAGAGCCTTCCGCCCATCATCAAGGCCTACCGGATGCAGGAGAAGGCCCGCGCCGTGGGCTTCGACTGGAACCGCCGCGAAGATGTCTGGGACAAGGTAGCCGAGGAACTCGGCGAATTCAAGGCCGAGATGGCTTCGCTCGAAAAGGGCGATACCGCAGCCCGCGAGGCGGCCGAAGGGGAGCTGGGCGACCTGCTTTTCTCCATGATCAACGCCGCCCGCCTCTACGACCTCAATCCCGACACGGCGCTCGAGCGCACCTGCAAGAAATTCCGCGACCGCTTCACCTATGTGGAAGTGGAGGGGAAGGCACACGGACGCGACCTGAAAGAGATGTCGCTCGAAGAGATGGACGCCCTCTGGAACGAGGCGAAAACCAAAGGATTATAATTTATGGAGCCCTGGCAGGAACGCACCCGGATGCTGCTGGGCGAAGAACGGATGGCGCAGCTCGCCCATTCCCGCGTGACCGTGATCGGTCTGGGCGGGGTAGGTGCCTTCGCCGCCGAAATGCTGGTGCGCGCGGGCGTGGGAGCGCGGCTGAGCCTGGATTCCGACTGCGTCGCCCTGACCAACAAAAACCGCCAGCTGCTGGCGCTCGATTCCACGCTGCGCCGGCCCAAGGCGCAGGTGCTGCGCGAACGGTTGCTGGATATCAATCCGGCGCTGAAGCTGACCCTCTGCGAATCTTATCTGGACGAGACCAACGCGGCAGATCTGATCCGCCCGGAAGAGATTGACTTTCTGGTAGATGCGATCGATACGCTGGGCCCCAAACTGGCGCTCATCCGCCACTGTGTGGAGAATCATATTCCGCTGGTCAGTTCCATGGGTTCCGGCGCCAAATACGATATGACCAAGATCCGCATCACGGATCTCTCCAAATCGTTCAACTGTCCGCTGGCCTATATCGTCCGCAAGAAGCTGCGCAAGATGGGCATCACCAAAGGCTTCAAGGTGGTCTTCTCCGAGGAACTGCCCGACGAAGCCGCCATCGTGGAGATGACCCCCGAAGAGCAGGCGGAAGTGAGCCACAAGAAATCCCAGGTGGGGACGCTTTCCTACCTCCCCGCCGCCTTCGGCTGTGCCTGCGCCCAGGCCGCCATCCAATATCTTATCGGAAAATAGTTTATTCGCCGGCGGCTTTGAGGCGTTCGGCGTTCTCGGCAATCTGCAGCTGGTCAATCACCTCCTGGATGTCGCCGTCCATGAAGACGGGGAGGTTGTACATCGTGTAGTTGATGCGGTGGTCCGTCACGCGGGACTGCGGATAGTTGTAGGTGCGGATCTTGGCGCTGCGGTCGCCGGTGGAGACCATGGTCTTGCGCTGCGCGGTGATGTCGTTCAGATACTTCTCGTATTCCAGGTTGTAGAGGCGCGTGCGGAGTTCCTGCATGGCCTTGTCGAAGTTCTTGAGCTGGGAGCGCTCGTCCTGGCACTGGACCACGATGCCCGAAGGGATGTGGGTCAGACGGATGGCGGAGTAGGTGGTGTTGACGCACTGTCCGCCCGGGCCGGATGAGCAGAAAGTATCCTTGCGGACATCCTTCATGTCAATCTGCACGTCGAACTCGTCGGCCTCCGGCAGCACCACGACGGAGGCGGCGGAGGTGTGCACGCGGCCCTGGGTCTCCGTCTGGGGCACGCGCTGGACGCGGTGCACGCCGCTCTCGTATTTGAGCGTACCGTAGACCTTTTCGCCGGATACCTTGCAGACGATTTCCTTGTAGCCGCCGGCAGCGCCCTCGCTCTGGCTGTTGATCTCCATCTTCCAGCCCTTGCGCTCGAAATACTTGGAGTACATGCGGAAAAGGTCGCCGGCAAAGATGGCGGCTTCGTCGCCGCCGGTACCGCCGCGGATCTCAAGGATCGCGTTCTTGCTGTCCTGCGGGTCGGCCGGAATCAGCAGCAGGCGGATTTCCTCTTCCAGTGCGGGAAGCTTCTCTTCCAGTTCCGCAGCCTCTTCCTTGGCCATCTCGCGCAGATCCTCGTCCTTTTCGTTCAGGAGAATCTCCTTGGCACCGGAGAGGTCGCCCAGCAACTTCTTGTAGCGGGCGCCGGCCTCGATGATCGGCTCCAGCTCCTTGTAGTCCTTGTTGAGCTGGACGTAGCGCTTCATATCGGCAATGACCTCCGGGTCAGCGATCTGAGCGGCAATCGATTCGTATTTTTCACGCAAGCCTTCCAGCTTGTCGAGCAAGGTGTTCTCTGCCATAGGTATCTCCTTCGTTCTCTGTGATTGGGGACGCAAAGGTAATAAAAAAAGCGAAGTGGCGGTTTTTTTTGTCCTAAACTCTTGCAGAACAAAGAAATAGTTGTACCTTTGCATTCCCCCGCGCAGGGGTACTTTACAAATATTGTCTAACTACTTATTGCTTAACAAGTTACAGAAATGGCAAAAGAAATTGAAAACGAAATCGTGGAAGAGGTGGCAGCTCAGCCGCAGGCAGAGGTGGTCGCTGAACCCGCAGAGGAACCGGTAAAGGTTGCTCCCAAGCAGAAAAAAAACAACGCATCCGCAGACAACGCAACGTTCGACTGGGAAGCATTTGAAAACGACGGCTTCAACGCAGCTGACAAGAAGGCTACCGAAGAGAGCTACAGCCAGACGCTTTCCCGCGTCGCTGAGAACGAAGTGGTCGAAGGTACCGTCGTCGCCCTCAACAAGCGCGAAGTGATCGTCAACATCGGCTACAAGAGCGAAGGTGTTGTCAGCATCAACGAATTCCGCTACAATCCGGAACTCGCAGTCGGCGACAAGGTCGACGTCTTCGTCGAGAACGCAGAGGACCGCAAGGGCCAGCTGATTCTCTCCCACAAACGTGCACGTTCCCTCAAGTCCTGGGATCGCGTGAACGAAGCATACGAAAAAGACGAAATCGTGAAGGGTTACATCAAGTGCCGCACCAAGGGCGGTATGATCGTCGATGTATTCGGCATCGAGGCATTCCTCCCGGGCAGCCAGATCGATGTCAAGCCCATCCGCGACTATGATATCTTCGTGGACAAGACCATGGAATTCAAGATCGTCAAGATCAACCACGAATTCCACAACGTGGTCGTTTCCCACAAGGCACTCATCGAGGCTGAACTCGAAGCCCAGAAGGCAGAGATCATCAGCAAGCTCGAGAAGGGCCAGATTCTGGAAGGTACCGTCAAGAACATCACCTCCTACGGCGTATTCGTAGACCTGGGCGGCGTAGACGGTCTGATCCACATCACCGACCTTTCCTGGGGCCGCGTAAGCCATCCGGAAGAGGTCGTCTCCCTCGACCAGAAGATCAACGTCGTGATTCTGGAATTCGACAAGGAGAAGAACCGCATCGCCCTCGGCCTGAAGCAGCTTACCCCGCACCCGTGGGAAGCGCTCGACCAGAACCTCAAGGTTGGTGACAAGGTCAAGGGTAAAGTGGTCGTCATCGCTGACTACGGCGCATTCGTAGAGGTGCAGCCGGGCGTCGAGGGCCTGATTCATGTCTCTGAAATGAGCTGGTCCCTCCACCTGCGCAGCGCACAGGACTTCCTGACCGTGGGCCAGGAGGTTGAGGCCGTGATCCTCTCGCTCGACCGCGAAGAGCGCAAGATGTCCCTGGGCATCAAGCAGCTCAAACCGGATCCGTGGGCAACGATCTTCGAGAAATACCCCATCAACTCCAAGCACACCGCAACCGTTCGCAACTTCACCAACTTCGGTGTATTCGTCGAACTGGAAGAGGGTATTGACGGTCTCGTTCACATCAGCGACCTGAGCTGGACCAAGAAGGTGAAACATCCTTCCGAGTTCACCGCGATCGGTGAGCCGCTCGAGGTCGTCGTCCTGGAAATCGACCAGGAGAACCGCCGCCTCAGCCTGGGTCACAAGCAGCTCGAGGAGAACCCTTGGGAAGCTTATGAGAACATCTACACTGTGGGTTCCGTTCACGAGGGTACTGTGAAGACCTTCGTTGACAAGGGCGCCATCATCATTCTCGACGAGAACATTGAGGGTTACTGCTCGATGCGCAACATCGTCAAGGAAGACGGTACCCAGCCGAAGGAAGGCGACAAGCTCGCATTCCGCGTAGAGGAGTTCAACAAGAACAGCAAGCGCATCCTTCTCTCGCACACCAAGACCTACGCAGCTGCAAAAGCTGAGGAGCCTGCAGAGAAAGACAGCGAAGCAAAGTCCACCCAGAAGGCCGTGAAGAAGATCAAGGCCAACCTGGAGAAGACCACCCTCGGTGACATCTCCGCTCTTGCATCCCTGAAGGACGAAATGGAGAAGAACCAGTAGTCTGATGGAGTTCTCCCTGACAACATTGGGCACGGCTTCCGCCAAGCCGATTGTTGACAAATATCCGAGCGCTCACGTATTCAACATACGTGGGCGCTTGTTCTTGGTGGATTGCGGCGAAGGAACCCAGACGCAGCTGCTCAGGAACAAGATCTCGATGATGAAGATAGACAACATCCTGATCTCGCACCTGCACGGAGACCACGTATTCGGTATCTTCGGCCTGCTCTCCACCCTGGGAATGATAGGCCGCACCGCGCCGCTGCACATCTACGCGCCGCGCGATTTTTCGTCCATCCTCCACTTCTGGCAGGGCCACTTCGGCGAAGGCGTTCCCTACGAGATCGTCCACCACACGCTGGCGGTCAAGGCCCCGGAGGTGATTTGCGAAATGCCTACGGTCGACGTGCGGGCCTTCCCGCTGAACCACGGGATCGACGCCTTCGGCTTCATTTTCCGCGAGAAGTGGCCGCTCGACCGCGCCGGCAATCCCATGCGCAGGGGCCGCACCGCCGCCTATTGCAGCGACACCGCCCCCTTCCCGCAGGAGATCGAATGGCTGCAGGGCGTGGACCTGCTCTACCACGAGGCCACCTACGGCGAGGAGATGCACGACAAGGCGCTCGCGCGCTACCATTCCACAGCCGCACGCGCGGCCACGGTCGCACGCGAAGCCGGCGTTTCGCAGCTGGTAATCGGCCATTTCTCGTCGCGCTACAAAGACCTGAACGTCCTGCTCGACGAGGCGCGCGCCATCTTCCCGGAGACGGTTCTGGCCCAGGAGAACGGCCGCTACGTGATTCCGGTGCCGGAACGATTGTAGCGCTTTTTTGCTATCTTTGCCTTCAGCTATGAATCGGAGACTGCTTCTGTCTGTCCTGCTCCTGTGCTTCCTCTTCCCGGGCCTTTCCGCCCAGGAACGGGTGCGCATCTCGCGTCAGGACTATATCGAGCGCTACAAGGCGATTGCCATCCGCCAGATGGTCGAATACGGCATTCCGGCCAGCATCACGCTGGCGCAGGCCTGCCTCGAATCGGGCGACGGCAACAGCACGCTGGCCGTTGAGGGCAACAACCACTTCGGCATCAAGTGCCACGGCTGGCAGGGCGGCAAGATCTACCACGACGACGACCTGCTGCAGGAGTGCTTCCGCAAATACGACAAGGTGGAAGATTCGTTCCGCGACCATTCGGAGTTCCTGCGCTACCGCGACCGTTACGCCTTTCTCTTCGAGCTGGATCCGAAGGATTACCGGGGCTGGGCCTACGGCCTGAAGAAGGCGGGCTACGCCACCGCGCCCGAATACGCGCAGCGGCTGATCGCCATCATCGAGCAGAACGACCTTGCGCAGTACGACGGCGTGGCGGAAGACGCATTCCCCGAGGCCGAGGCGATTCCCACCCCCATCACGGCGGAAAAATCGGTCCGCATTACCCCGGACAAGGGCAGCCCGCTCTACCGGATCTCCCTGGCCCGCCAGGTCTACAGCCGCAACGACGTCACCTATATCCTGGCCGAGGGGTACGACACCTACGAATTGCTCGCCAAGGAGTTCCGTCTCTTCCGGCGGGAACTGCTCCGTTTCAACGATTTGAAAGAGGAAATCCCGATCGTGGCCGGACAGGTCATCTATCTGGAGAAAAAGCGCACCCGCAGTGCAAAATACCTGGAGATGCACGTGGCGGAAGAGGGCGAAACGATGTACGACCTCTCGCAGCGTTATGCGGTCCGGCTGCGCAACCTCTATATGTATAATGGTATGAAGGAGGGAGACGAGCCGGTTCCCGGCCAGAAGATCTACCTCCAGCCGCGTAAAAAGTAAAGACGATGGGCAAACGGAAAAAGGGAGGACGCAGACGGTTTTCGCTGGGCGGAATCATGCTGGTCCTGGCGCTGACAGCCGCACTTGCGGGATTGAATTACTACGGAACTTTTCTCTACGACAATATCAACGAGGTGATCCCGGGCCGCGGCATCGTGGAGGTCGGCAAGAACGCCACCTACGAGGACCTCTGCAACGCGATGCTCGAGAGCGGCGTGCTGGACAATCCCAAGACCTTCCTCCGTGCCGCCAAGTACTACAAACTGCAGGACAACTTCAAGCCCGGCTGCTACCGCTTTGTCCGCGGCATGAACAACAAGGCCATCGTGCGCACCTTCGCCTGCGGATGGCAGGAACCGGTGCAGCTGACCTTCAACAGCCACGTCCGCACGCTGGAGCGCCTCTCCGCCGTGCTGGGCGAAAAACTGGAGGCAGACTCCGCTGAATTTGCGAGCGTGCTGCTCGATCCGCAGACCGCGCGCGCGTACGGCTTCCAGCCGGAGACCTTCATCTCCATGTTCATTCCCAACACCTACGAGGTCTACTGGACCATCACGCCCGCCAACTTCGTGACGCGTATGTTCAAGGAATGGGAAGCTTTCTGGAACGAGACCCGCACCCAGAAGGCCGACGCGATGGGCCTCTCCAAAACCGAGGTCAGCACGCTGGCTTCCATCGTGGTAGAGGAGACCCGCTTCTCCGACGAGATGCCCGTGATTGCGGGCGTCTATCTCAACCGCCTGCACAAGCGCATTCCGCTTCAGGCCGACCCGCCCGTCAAATTCCTGGTCCGGGAAGAGGGGGTGACCCGCATCCTGAACCGCCATCTCAAAATCGATTCTCCCTACAACACCTACCTGCGCCGCGGCCTGCCTCCGGGGCCCATCACGATGCCCTCGATTGCCGCCATCGACGCGGTGCTGAACTACCAGCGGCATAATTATCTCTACTTCTGCGCCCGCGATTCGTTCGACGGACGCCATGAGTTCGCCGCCACCTACAACGAGCACCTGCACAACGCGAACGCATACCACGAAGCGTACCGCCGTTGGGAGAAGGAGAAAGAAGAAGCGGCAGCCGCCGAAGCCGCTGCCGCCGCTGAAGCTGCCGCAGAGACGGTTACATCCGCTCCGGCAAACTGATTCCCAGAATTCCCATTGCCTTGACCAGCACGCCCGCAATCACGCGGATGAGCGCCAGACGCTGGCTGCGCACCGCCGTATCCTCTTCGCGGAGGATGGGGGTGTCGTGGTAATACTGGTTGAACTCTTTGGCCAGCTCGTAGGCGTAGTTGGCAATCAGGGCGGGGGAGTAGACCTCTCCGGCTTCGCGCACCTTGTCCGGATAACCGGCCAGCATCTGGATGATGCCCTCTTCCTTGGCGTTGAGCGGCGCGCCGCACACCCGGGCTTCAATGCCCTGCTCCGCCGCCTTGCGGAGGATGGATTTGATGCGGGCGTGGGTATACTGGATGAAAGGACCGGTATTGCCGTTGAAATCGATGGATTCCTTGGGATCGAAAAGCATGGTCTTGCGCGGATCCACCTTGATGATGAAGTACTTCAGGGCGCCCAGCGAGAGCATCCGGAAGAGCGCTTCCTGCTCCGCGGCGTCCATCCCTTCCAGCTTGCCCAGTTCCAGGGAGGTGTCGCGGGCGGTATTGTACATCTTTTCCAGCAGGTCGTCGGCGTCCACCACGGTGCCTTCGCGTGATTTCATCTTGCCCTCGGGCAGCTCCACCATGCCGTAGGAGAGGTGGTAGATGGCGTCGGACCAATCGAATCCCAGCTTGCCAAGCACCAGCTTGAGCACCTGGAAG
>R22__coassemble_1089_pt1 | contig 14627 bp, 18 predicted proteins | sample R22__metabat2_low_PE_033 | metagenome-assembled genome bin R22 | reverse complement strand
GCTGGGGCCCGAAAGAGGTGCTCGGCACCGACAAGGTCACCGGCATCGTCTTCAAGAAGTGCACCTCCGTGTTCGACGCTGATCACAAGTTCGCTCCGAAATATGATGAATCCCAGCTCATTACGCTGGATGCAGACCTGGTGATCTTCGCAATCGGCCAGACCGTCATCCTGAAGGACCTGCTGAAAGATACCAAGGTGGAATTCGTCCGCGGTGTCTATCCGGTGGCCGACAAACTGACCTATCAGACGGCAGAAGAAGATATCTTCGTGGGCGGTGACCTCTTCACCGGTCCGAAGTTCGCGATCGATGCCATCGCAGCCGGCAAGGAGGCGGCAGAAAGCCTGCACCGCTATGTTCAGCACGGCCATATGACCATCGGCCGCAACCGCCGCGACTTCATCGAACTCGACAAAGACGATATTCTGGTGGAATCTTATGACAACGGTTCCCGCCAGGTGGAAGGTCACGACAACGCGAACGGCCCGTTCCGCGAATACACGCAGACCCTGACGGAAGAACAGGTGCGCAAAGAGACGGCACGCTGCCTCTCCTGCGGAGCCTCCGTGGTGGATGAAAACCGCTGCATCGGTTGCGGTATCTGCACCACCAAGTGCGCATTCGACGCTATCCATCTATACCGCGAGCACCCGGAAGCCAGCGTGATGCGCACTTCCGAAGCCAAGTTCGGCGGCATCCTGCCGTATATGCTCAAGCGTACCGGCAAGATTATCGTCGGCAAGAAGAAATAACCCCGTCATGCACGAACTGGGCATTGTTTTCTATATCATCCGTGACGTCAAGAAGGTGGCGGAGGAACATCAGGTGAAGCACGTCTCATCCGTTGTCATGAACATCGGAGAGGTTTCCACGATCGTTCCCGAATACCTTACCGACTGCTGGCGCTGGGCTGCCGACAAAGAGGATCTGCTCCGGGGATGCGAGCTGAAAGCCAACATCATCCCCGCGGTTACCCATTGCGACGGCTGCGGACGCGAATACGAAACGGTTAAATATGGAAAGACCTGCCCGCACTGCAAGAGTGAAAATACCTGGTTGCTGCAAGGCAATGAGGTGGAAATCAAAGAAATAGAAGTATAATTATTAATAACCAACAACATGTCTTGTTTTTTAGTTCCCTTGACGCAGGCCGTCGTTACCAGTGCCTATCGTAAGCTCAATCGCCGCCCGGGAAACTCCGTGTTCTCCCGCAATCTTCACTCCCTGGAGCTGATGCTGTGGGGCGGTACCGCGATGCTGCTCGTCGATCATGCCGTGAACGGTGAACTCTTCCTGCCCGTAAATTGGAAGGAGCTGCTCACCGTGGGCTTGCCCATGTCGGTGGTCGTGACCGCCGTCTGGGCCATCTTCGTGCTGGTAAAGGCCCGCGCGCCCAAACTTCAGACCAAGTAACTTTTTAGTTTTCATCTACTATGTTCTTTAATGTTTACGGGGCTAACGCCCTTTCCCAGTGGGGGATGATGCTTGTCGTTCTCCTGGGTCTCATTCTTCTCAATGAGTTTGCACGCCGCACCAAACTCGGCGGCATCATCTCTTTCCTGGTTGTTCCGCTGGCGCTCAGCGCATACTTCATTGCCATCTGGCTCGGTGTCCGGGCCGGTGCTCAGTGGGCGCTGGAAAACCAGACCCACGTCTACATGCACGGCTGGTTCCACTATGCCAAGCTTTATGCCGCCACGGCCGGGTGTATCGGCTTCATGATGATCAAGTACAAATGGGGTATCGGTGCAAAACACTGGTTCAAACCGTTCCCGTTCATCATCGTGGCCATCAACATCCTGATTGCCTGCGTTTCCGACTTCGAAAGCGCAGCAATGGGCTGGAACAAGTGGTGGCTCACCTCCGAAGGCGTATGGCAGTTCGGTGGCTGGCACAACGTGATGAACGGCGTGGCCGGTCTGCTCAACATCTTCTGTATGACCGCATGGTGGAACGTCTATGCTTCCAAGGATAAGAAAGATATGATCTGGGCCGATATGACCTGGGTTTATATCGTGATCTACGACATCTGGAACTTCGCTTACACCTACAACTGCCTGCCGACCCACAGCTGGTATTGCGGTATCGCACTGCTTCTTGCTCCGACCGTAGCCGCTCTCCTCTGGAACCGTGGCGGTTGGATTCAGAACCGTGCCAACACCCTGGCTCTCTGGTGTATGTTCGCTCAGGTATTCCCGCTCTTCCAGGAGACCTTCAAAGACGGCCGTCAGTGGTTCAGCTGGGCAACGCTGCCCGTTCTCTATCCGGAAGGCACCGCTACCATCGAGCAGCTCTACGCTGCCGGCGGTCAGGCTGCAGCTGACGGTATTGTAGGTACTACGGTCGATCCTTCCGTCGTGGCCGCAAATCCTACGATGATGATCGTCATCAGCGCCCTGGCTCTCGCAGTCAACGTAATCGCACTGGGCTACATCATCTGCGTCTCCCGCAAGCGTCACATCAACCCTTACAAAGAGGATGTGTTCGTCAACCAGAAGTACTACAAAGACGCAATGGCTCGCGCCGACGTCTAACGGTATATCTGTTCAAAAAGAAGCGGACCAGTCTTTCGGCTGGTCCGCTTCTCTATTTGGTTTTCAGTGTATTAATACAACTTGACCGCTACGTCGTAAAGCAGGTCGGATTGAGCCATCCGCTGCGGGTTCGTACCGGGCACGCCCTGCGGAACCTCCATTCCCAACTTGCCGAACAGCCATTCCCAATAGGGCGGCATCGTGCCGTCGGGTGCGCAGAAGTTCATGGGTTCGCTGTGGAAAACCTGATTGCCGGAAGCGTCCAGATAGCTGTTCTGCACCAGTTCCGTGCAATACTGTTCTTCATTGTCCGGAAGGAAACAGACGTCATAGCCGCGGCCGCAATAGGTCCGGGCTCTCTGGACGGCTGCCTCCGTGTCAACGCCCTTGACGCGTTTGATGATGAACTCCGGATAGGTGCCGTCTTTCAGGGTGAAATCCTTGAGGAAAACGGCCAGCGGGTGGCGGTCTACGCCGTGGGCGATGGTCGCATCGATAATCCATACGCTGTCCGCATCGACCTCGGCAATCGCCACGTGAATCAGGTTCAGTGCACCATCCTCTCCGGTAGCCGCCGAAATGGCTGCATCCATCGAATCTCCTTCCGCGTCATAGTCCAGCGGAAGACCCACAAATACCAGGTCTCCGGTACGGAGCGTATCGACTTTCTGCCCGCAGCTGACCGCCAGGAGCAGAACACTGATTATCAGTAAAAAACGTTTCATAGATTATTCCCACTCAATGGTTCCGGTCGGCTTCGGGGTGAGGTCGTAGAGGACGCGGTTTACGCCGGGAACTTCCGTCACGATGCGCTGCGTGATGTGGTGCAGCAGCTTGTAGGGGATCTCTTCGATGGTGGCGGTCATCGCGTCGCGGGTGTTGACGGCGCGGATAATCACCGGCCAGTCCCAGCTGCGCTTGTCGTTTTTGACGCCAGTTGACTTGAAGTCCGGCACGATGGTGAAATATTGCCAGACCTTGCCCTCCAGGCCGTTCTTTGCGAATTCTTCACGCAGAATCGCATCCGCTTCACGCAGTGCGGCCAGACGGTCGCGGGTGATGGCACCCGTGCAGCGTACACCCAGGCCCGGGCCGGGGAACGGCTGGCGGAAGACCATATTGTCGGGGAGCCCCAGTTCCTTGCCGACTACACGCACCTCATCCTTGAACAGCAGCTTGATAGGCTCTACAAGTTCGAACTGGAGATCGTCCGGCAAACCGCCCACGTTGTGGTGCGACTTCACAGGGCCGGATTCCACGATATCGGGATAGATGGTACCCTGCGCCAGGAAGCTGATGCCTTCCAGCTTGCGGGCCTCTTCCTCGAATACGCGGATGAATTCTGCGCCGATAATCTTGCGCTTCTGCTCGGGATCGGCCACGCCGGCGAGTTTGTCCAGGAAACGGTCCGTAGCGTCCACATAAACGAGATTTGCGTGCAGTTCGTCACGGAACACCTTGATTACCTGCTCGGGTTCACCCTTGCGCAGCAAGCCGTGATTCACGTGCACGGAGACGAGCTGTTTGCCGACCGCTTTGATAAGCAGCGCAGCTACGACCGATGAATCTACACCGCCGGAGAGCGCCAGCAGCACCTTTTTGTCACCAATCTGAGCGCGAAGCTCCTTAATCTGTTCATCAATGAATTTCTTGGCCAGAGCGGGCGTAGTGATGCGCTCCATGTCTGCGGGACGGACGTTACCTGTTTTCATAATGGGAATGATTTTGCGTGATTCAGTTTTAACCGCGCAAAGTTACTCTATTTTTGCAATCTTTTTTTATTTTTGTGACGATGAAATTCTTCATTGTCGACGCTTTTACGGACCGTCCTTTCGGCGGTAATCCAGCTGGCGTAGTGCTGCTGGAGGGGAAAGACTATCCGGAAGAGAGGCTGATGCTTCAGGTCGCGGCGGAACTGCGGTTCAGCGAGACGGCTTTCGTGCGCCAGGATGCCGGCCGTGAGTTTACGCTCCGCTATTTCACCCCCAAAGCGGAAGTGGAATTGTGCGGACATGCTACGATTGCCTCCTTTCATCTGCTTCATCAGCGGAAGAATGTGCAGGGTAACTGCCTCTGCCACCCCCTTGCGGGCGATCTGACCATCGAGGCCGGCCCCCAGGTACTGATGCAGATGGCCGCCCCGCGCATCGTCAGCACTTTGAGCGAAACAGATATTGCGGCAGCCTACCGGGCCGTCGGAGCAAAACCCACCGCGTTGCGACCGCAGATCGTATATGCCGGCCTGCCTGACATCATGCTGCCCGTCGCCACGCTGGAAGAACTGAATGCCCTGCAACCGGACATGAAGGCCGTTTCGGACCTCACAAAGCGTCTTAATGCCGTCAGTATTCACGCTTTTGTACAGGCTGGAGATGGCTATACCGCACATGTGCGGGATTTTGCACCGCTTTACGGCGTCCCTGAAGAGTCTGCCACCGGTACGGCCAATGCTGCGCTTACCTGTTTTTTGGCGCAAAATATGCATGTTTCCTGTCCCGGTGATTACCGTTTTCTTCAGGGTGAAGTTATGGGAAGACCTTCCGTAATCACCACGCGTCTGAAATCAGACGGAACCCTTTACGTAGGTGGCACAGCTGCCATTGTGGCTGAAGGCAATATTTTGATTGATTGAAAGTTAAAGTATATGAAAAAAGAACGGCTGGCAAAAAAGACCCCCGCGAAAGAAATCCGCGCCGAAATGGCCAAACTGGATCACCGGATTCTTTTTGAGATTGGAGACTACAGGGCTTACCTGATTCCGACTTCGGAAGCTCCGCTTGTCATGCGTGAGCTGTACCGGCTCCGCGAGAAGACTTTCCGCGCAGTCGGCGAGGGGACAGGACATGCCATGGATACGGACGAATTCGACGCCTACTATGAGCAGATGATTCTCTGGATCATTTCGAAGCGGGAAATCGTCGGCGCATACCGTCTGGGATTCGGTCCGGAGATCATGAAAGATCACGGCGGCGTATCCGGTTTCTATACCTCTACGCTCTATAAATATGGGGAGAAGGCCCCTTCGCTGCTTAACAAAACCATGGAACTCGGCCGTTCCTTTATCGTTCAGAAATACCAGCGTGAAATCCAGCCGCTGCGCATGCTGCTGACCGGACTCGGCGTATCATCGCTGAGATATCCGGAAATGGAGTTCTTTTCGGGGCCCGTAAGCATCAGCAACGATTTTCCTGATCTCTACAAGAGCCTGATGGCTGACTATATCCAGAAGTATTACCGGATGCCGGATGCCGATCAGATTGCCACGCCCGAGCACCCCTTCGTGCCGGATTTCGGCTCTTTGAATCCGGACGATCTGCAGATTCCTCCCGGAGAAATCGGGGAACTCGATATCACGATGAAAAAGCTCTCTGACGGAAAATACCGGATGCCGGTCCTGGTGCGCATCTATCTGGAAAACGGCGCGAAACTCGTCTGTTTCGAAGTGGATCCGTACTTCAACAACACCCTTCCGGGCTTGATTTTCCTGCGTTACAGCGATTTTCCCAAGAATACGACCCGTTCCTTCCTCCGCGGCCTCCCGGAGGAGCTTCAGGATGCCGTCTGGATGCGCTTCTACGGCGAACCCCGTCCTTAGCGCCTGGTTTTCAGGTTCTTTTTATAGATTCTGGCCCGCTTGGTCAAATCGCGTTCAAAGTAGCGCCAGAGGTTCTGTACGCTGGTGTTGTCTTCCAGTTCCCGCGTAGATTCGATATACTTGATGCCGTTTTTTGTTACACCCTGAGCGAACTTGTCAAAAATCATTGCGATTACTCCTTTGTTTTTGTACTGGTTATCAATCGCTATTAGAAGTACATCCAGAGTGTCGTTTTGCCGTAAGGCTTTCAAGATGTGTACAAAACCAAACGGCAAGAGATTCCCGTTGGCTTTTTGCATAGCCTTGGAGAGCGAGGGCAGTGCAACGCCGAATGCTACGACTTGTCCATGGGAGTCGAGAATGATGGAAAGGTAGTCTACGCTTATATTGCTCAGAAATTGTTTTTTCAAATCTTCACATTGACCGGGCGTCAGTTCTGAGAAACCATGGAGATGTGAATAGGCTGAATTCAGGCATCTGAAGACTCCGTCCGCGTACTGATTGATATCGCTATGCCGACGGAGAACAGCCTGTCGCAAACCGAATTTTTCTTCAACAATCTTGGACATTTGCGCGTAGCGGTCCGGAATAACTTCAGGAATCAGGATGAGATACTCCACAAAATCGACCTCTTTCAGATAACCCAAGGCCAGAAGATGTGATTCATAGTAGGGCGCATTGTATTTTCCGTACGCAGTTGGGAGTTTATCGAAACCCTCCACCAGGATTCCGGCCGCGTCAAACTCCAGAAATCCCATCGGTCCGCTGATGGTATTCATTCCGTTTTCGCGCGCATATTGCTCAACCTTCTGCATCAATGCCCTGGAAACATTGCAATCATCCACGAAATCAATCCAGCCGAAGCGGCAGGTTTTTTCTTTGATCTTATTGTTGTACTTGTGATTAATAATCCCTGCCACACGCCCGACAATCTTTCCTTTGTCGTTGAATGCCAGCCAATATTTTCCTTCACAGACTTCAAACGCTCTGTTCTTTGACGGAGTCAGGGTGTCCCTCTCCATCGACTCAATTTGCGGAACGTAATAGGGGTTGTCCTTGTATAGTTCGTTGGGGAAATGGACAAACGCCCGCAGATCCTTCATTGTCTTAACTTCTTTAATGGTCACTATCATATTCATGTATTGTTCAAATGATACTCGATGCCATAGACAGAATTTCTCAACATCCTGCCATATTCTTCAATCCGTCCATATCGACTTTGCTCTTCCACTGAGATAATGGGGCCTATACCCAGACGGATGGTTTTGCCTTTCTTGTTGAGTATTTCCCTGGGGAGGCGCAAGACCCGGATTTTCCAGCTTATCAAGCCTAAAAAGTAAAAGAGGCTTGAGTTTTGGTCAAAGAAATGCACGGGAACGACGGGCACCATCATCTTTCTGACAAGACGGAGCGATCCCTTTTGCCATTCCCGGTCCCGCACACAACAATCCTTGAAACTGTAATCTGACACCGCACCCGAAGGAAAGAGACCGAGAGGGTGGCCTCCGTTAATATGTTCAATCGCCTTCTTTGTACCGGAGATGCTTTCTCTCGCTATTCCGCTGGATCTACCCGTATTCGGTACTACGCAGATAAAATTGTCCTTGATTGTACCCACCGTTGAAAGAATCTTGTTGGCCAGTACTTTATAATCTTTCCGATATTTCCCGAACAGATCAATAAGGACCAACCCGTCCAGGCCTCCGTAGGGGTGGTTGCTGACGGTAATGAAGGGGCCGTCGAGCACCTGCTCCAAGTGTTCCAGGCCCTGTACCTCGTAATTCAGGTCCAGGTCCTTCAAGAAGGCGCTGACGAATTCCGGACCGGCGAGGTTTTCGTGCCGGTCATAGCGGTCCGACAACTGATCGATTCCCGTAATCCGCGTCAGCGAACGTGCGAGTCCGTTTCCGACTTTTCCTTTGAATACCGGTAAAACGCTTTCAATATCTTCCATCGTAATCAGCGTCATTGCATGTCTTTCTTTTTCTGAAAACAACCATTTCGTTCATCATGAAGTTATAGGTTCCTGACACACACAGTGCCAATAAGTTACATATCACTACATCCCATTTCGACAGCGCCTGTATCAACAGAAGCATACCCATTTTGATCAGGAATCCCACCGTACAGGAGATATTGTAAGCCCCATAGTGCCTGAAGAACGATTTGATTGACCGTTGCGAGATACGGTCTCTCCATGTCATATTGTAGGAAACGACAAAGTTGGTAAAGACCGCAAACTCAAAAGAGATGGCGGGGGAGACAATCATTTTGCCGACGTAAGAATGAAACACGAGGTGTGAGAAAACCCACAGAACGAGTGTGTCCACGAGAGTCCCCGACAAGTTGCCTGCAACGAACTTGGGGAATCGGAGCAACAATGCTTTCGCCGATTTATTCATTATTTGTTCTTCGGATCGGTTTTCGCATAATAGCGGGCATCCTGGATGATGGTCACGAGATAAATCAACACCAGTACGAGAAGAATGAAGCCCCCAAGAATATCAAGGATATGCAGTTCAAACCTTGAAGAGAACCACTGTAGTTCCATCGCCCAGGTTCTCAGCCGTTGTGAGAACACCAGCACGGTGTTGGCAATGATGCAGATCAGACGGAATTCAGTAGGGCCCAATTTGGCATAGGTTAAGCGGAATTCGCCTCTGAGGTGCGCATTCATCGCGACATTGAGGGTCAGCATCAGGTACAGGATCAAAAGGATACACGACAGGTCGAAACGCATGAAAGGGGATATTCCCACCCCCATGAACATAATCGTCTCATTGATGGCGTCCATGGTGTGATCGAGATAAAAGCCGTATACGGGACGCTGCCGTTTCCGATAGCGGGCCAATGTTCCGTCAAGCGAATCGCCGTACCAGTTGATGACGAAACCCAGTGAGGCCAGCCACAAGTAGTTCGCATTGCAGTTCGATAAGATGTAGCCTGCTGCAATGACCAGCGCGCCTATGAATCCTATAAGCGTCAGGAAGTCGGGGTCAACCCACTTCGGCTGGCGCTTTGCCAGCCACAGCAAGACCTTCTTCTCGACCCCGTTCAGCAGCGAAGTTTGGATTCTTACGGATTGTTCTGACGATTTCATTTTCATCCCTATCTAATTGAATGATACAAAAGTAGGGTCATTCATATGGAAACTGCCATGCCCAAACTTCCTTTTTTATAGTCTTTATTTCGCAGAGAAGAAATAAGGAAAACATAAAAGGAGTTTTATGCCATTGGCCTCTCGGAAAAATGTTCGTTTCTTTGTAGAAAAATGACCAATCATGCTGAAATCATTCAATGACCTTGTCATTTCAGATAACATTGATGAGGTCAACATCGCGCCGGAGACCATGTCCAGCTTCTTCATCTCGTTTTATTGCGAGAGAGGCGTGTTGCAGTTTTCACTTGAAGGGAAAATGTATCGTGCCGAAGAAGGAGACCTGGTGGTTTGTGCACCCCGCAACATTCTGGGAATGTATATGCGGACGCCCGATTTACAGGGGAAGGTTATTTGTGTGGGGGAGTCTCTGTATGACGAGACTTTACCCAATGTTTTTCATATCGATCCAAATTGCTGGAAGAAGTTTTTCTACCTGAAGCAAAACCCTGTCATCCATGCCCCGGAGTTCAAGCGAAAGCTGTTCCTGGCCTATTTCAATCTTTTGAAGGCATATATGGAAGACAATGACAATCCGTACCGCCAGCGCATTATCAGACTCACATCGCAAGCAGCGGCCATCGAGATTTTACACGAATTCGACAACTGGAAGTTTCTGGAAGAAGGCATTGAGGACCAGGTGCTGCTGGAGACTTCGAAGAAGGACAGCCTGTTCCAGCGCTTTATCGTCATGCTCAGTCATCCTGACAATACCAAACGGGTGGTCAGCGCCTACGCCGAACAGCTGGTGGTGACCCCAAAGTACCTCAGTGCAGTCTGCAAGGAAAAGAGCGGACGTACAGCCATGGACTGGATTACGGAAAACACCGTCCGGCATATCAAGTATTACCTGTTGCAGACTGACCTTTCCGTCAAGGAAATCGCATTCAAGTTGGATTTCCCGGATGTCAGCTTCTTTTGCAAGTATGTAAAGAAGCATTTGGGGCTTGCCCCGCTGGAGTACAGGAATTCACAAATACTCTCAAACGTTTAGAACCCTCATAAACAGGTATTCTCTTCTTGCAGGTTTAGTAGTTAACTTGTGAGTGGAATAATTGTTAATTGGATGTACTCTACAAAAATACAGAAAAAACGTATATTTGTAGATATGAATAAGGTTAAAATCACTGCCCTCCGGCAGACCGTTTATCCCGATTTGATGGCGAAATATGAGAACCCCATCGAGCACACCTGCGTTGTAGTGGAAGGGCAGACGTGGATCTCCAAGGACGGCAAGTGCCCAGAAGGCATGTGCCCGTCCGCCTGGTATTCGATGCGTGAATACGTTGAATCGCTGGCCCGCGGAGAGGGGAATTTCTTCGACGGCTGGATGAAGAATCCGATGAGCGCGATGATCAGCTGCAACGACGGTTTTCGTCCTTTCAGCTTTTATATCGAGGTATTAATCGATAATTATTGATCTGAATATGAAGAAAATAGGTCTCTGGCTTCTCAAGAACAACATTCACATCATGACGCTCATCTTTTTGGGATGGGCCGTATGGGGTATTTGCAACTGGCAGAATCTTCTGCTGGTTCAAAAAATAGCGCTCGGCATGTACGCCTGGTTGATTGTCCATGAGTATGAAGAGGGGTACAGGGGACGCTTTCTGGACTTGATGGCCGGGAGGATGCTGCAGATAGACCATCGGGCACTTACTCCGGCGGGGCGCACACACATCGGACAGGCAGTATATATCACAGTTATATTCTCGCTGGCACTCTTGTTTCCCAATCAGTTGTGGCTCACCTTTGCAGTACTCGTCCTAGGGCTCTTTGAGGGTTTTGTCCACAATATGGGTATCTTCCTGTTCCAACTGAAAGGTGTTTCTCCGGGCTGGTATACAGCCATGCTGATGGCGGGCTATTCCATCTGGGCTATTATATTGATTAATCGCAATATCGATTACCTGGGCATTCAATGGCTCTGGGGATTCTTATGCTTCATCGGAGGCTTTATGTGCCTGCAGCTCAGCGTCCATTACCTGATGGGAAGTACGCCCATGAAGTCTTTCGCCAAAGCAAAAGTATTCCTGAAAAACAGATTCAAATAAAACGAAATGGTCGTTTTGATTATCGTTGCTGCGATTCTGCTCATTCTGGGCATCATCGTTCTTGTCGGTAAGGGGGACAAACTGATTGCCGGTTACAATACCGCAACTGAGCAAGAGAGGGCGAAATACCATGTCAAACGCCTTCGCGCCTTGATTGGTGGCTTGCGGATTGTGCTGGCCCCGATGATGGTCTTTCTGCTTGGGCAGGAAACAATGGCGGCGACAGGTACTTTCGGAGCCGTAACCATGATAGCCTGTATTGTTGTGCTTATCCTGGCCAACACCTGGGCGAAAAAGTAAACCGTTCCATCTGGAGTAAGCGGTCTTTCTTGTCAATGCCACCCGCGTAGCCCGTGAGATTTCCACTGGATCCTATCACCCGATGGCACGGTATGATAATGGAGATGGCATTGTGCCCTACGGCACCTCCTACAGCCTGTGCGGACATCTGTTTCAAACCCTTATCCTTTGCTATCCGTGCTGCAATCTCACCGTAAGTCACAGTATGCCCGAACGGAATGGAAAGCAAAATCTCCCACACTGTCTTTCGGAAAGGCGTCGTGCGCATCTTAAGTTCGGGCGTAAAGTCTGGTGCCTTGCCGCCAAAATAGATATCCAACCATCTGCAGGCATCTTGAAGGACTGGCAACAACTTCTCCTGATGCTCCTTTTCCAGTACATCAGCGAAGTGTTTCTGCCCGTCAAACCATAGTCCTACAAGCGCTTCTCCATCGCTGGCGAGCATAATCCCTCCAAGCGGGGATTCATAATGCCAGATACAATCCATTGGTCAAGTAACCCTTAAAAATCAACTGAACTGTTACACCAGGGCAATTGATTGTTCACCATATCGCAAGTACAGGACGGTGTCGCGAATGGAGTCCCAGATATTGATCGGGGAGTATCCCAATTCCCTTGTGGCCTTCTCGTGTGAAAAGTGCGCATTCTCCCCCAGTACGTTCAGGGAGTAGCGTGTGAATAAGGGGCGTTTGTGTGTGATCTTTCCAATCCAGGAGAAGACTGGGGCGAGGCATTTGATGGCTGAGAGCGGGAAACAGGGTGGCACTCTCTTGCCGGTCAACACGCCTAAATAATTGATGAGTTCTGAAATGGTAATATACTGATTGGAAAGGATGTAACACTCGCCTCTTCTGCCTTTGTCTGCCGCGAAGATACAACCCTTGGCAACATCCCGGACATCCACAAAGTCATAACCGCCGGTTACACTTCCAAGCAGTTTCCCGTCCAGAAATGTCTTAATCAGTTGGATGATATGATTCCGTCCGTCGTCAAACGGTCCGACGATTCCGGAGGGGTGTACGACAACTGCGTCAAGACCATCGTTGACCGCGTCCATAACAGATTGGGTGGCTTCTGCCTTGGTGATTGCATATCCTCCTTTGACCCTTTCTTTCGAGAAGGTATTGATTTCACGTATCACCGATTGTCCATCGCCTTCGGGAATAGCATGCACTGAACTGACATAAAGCATCCTCCGCACCTGATGCTTCCGGCACATTGATATTACATTCCTCGTTCCGTTGACGTTGACGGAATAAAGATCCGGTGTAATACTGTTTTCAATCGACACCAGCCCAGCCGCATGGATAACGGTTACTTCGTAACCATCCATGCCGGAAAAGATCTCTTCCATTGAGACGGGATCGGTGACATCCCCTTTGAAATAGGTAATACTCCCCGTGTCTTCGTGGCTTTCTTTCGGCAGCAGCAATCCTCTGACCAGACAGTTCTCCCTGGCGAGATACCGTATTATCGTACTCGCCAGATGTCCGTTAGCTCCTGTTATGATATATAATCTTTTCATTGTTGCATTGGGGATGCCGGTGTCCTTTCGCACACGGTTGTTATATGATTCTCAGTTCAAATGTAGTTCGGGAAATCTTAAAGTATCGTGGCGCAAAAATAATGCCACAAAATCTCCCATCAATTCTAAGCGATTTCCAACCTCTATTTTCCGATGCAATGGGATGCAACCTTTGATTTTCAAAGGGTTGCATTTAACGTTCGTTTTCTTTCATTGCTTGTTTGCGTTCAATTGCCTTGGAATTCATATGTTTTCATCTCATTTCAATTATGTTGTGCATTGGTTGTGCTCTAATATTAAATTGAAAGATTATTGTCGATAATGGTGGTGAGTTACCACCATTTGTTGAGTACAAACTTCAAAGCTCAGGCAATCCTTTTGGACTGTCGGGCCTATTCATTTCGATAAAAAGGGAATTTATCAAACCGCTTTCCCTAATTCGAAAGCATCCTGCAACTTGGCGCTGCCCTCTATCTCGCGAGCGTCGTTTACGCCGCCGCAGAAGAGCGTTCCGGCTAAACGGCTCTTTGGGAAGCAGTCAATCCAGCCTGTCAGGCCGGCTTCGGCACGCTTGGGAGTATCTTCCTCGTCCTCGGCGGCAGTGGTGAGCAGATACACATCGCGGAATTTGTAATCCAGCGGATACATCGAGTTCAGTCGGTCGATAAGCGTCTTCATCTGCCCGCTCATCTCATAGTAGTAGATGGGCGTCGCCCAGCAAACGACATCGGCCTCCAGCACCTTGGCCATAATGTCGTTCACATCATCCTTGATGACGCAGCGGCCCAGCTTCTGACAGGCAAAACAGCCCCTGCAGAACTGGATATCCCTTCCCACGAGGGAAACCTTCTCAACATCGTTTCCGGCGCTCAGCGCGCCTTCCACGAACCTATCAGCGAGCATGTCGCTGTTTGAGCCACGACGAAGACTCGTCGAAAGTACAATTACTCGTTTCATTGCTTTTATCGTTTTAGTGAATATGTGACAGAAATAGTGCTGGTGCCAAAGAACGCCTTCAATTCGTCCGCAGTCTTTCCGTCTACTTTCCCCAGCGGGGTATAAGACCAACTGTTATTTCCGTAGAAAACACAAATGTTGTTGCCATTGTAGAGCATGATGTCTCCGGAGACTGCCGAAATCTGCTCATCGTGTCTTTCCAACGAGAATCCGAGCGGTCCGTAATGCTCGAAACCATTGGCTCTCATCTCTACGGTTACAGATCCGGATTTCAGCTTTTCGGCCAACGCCTTGGCGGTGGCATTATCTGCCAGGGTGGCTATGATGGTCTTGCCCCCGGCAGTGATTTCCATGGTCATAGTCTGCGTGTTCTCGTTTCCGTTCTGCTGCCCGTTGTCCTCGGGCTGCTTCTGCTCCTCTTGCGGCTCTTTCTGCTCCGGTGGAACAGGAATCTTTTCGCAAGCCGACAAGGACAGGATGAAGCAGGACAAGAATGTGAGTATAG
>R22__coassemble_1080_pt1 | contig 14704 bp, 14 predicted proteins | sample R22__metabat2_low_PE_033 | metagenome-assembled genome bin R22 | reverse complement strand
CGAGCAGCTGCACCACCTGCGATTCGTGGGAGATGGTGGCGAAGGCCAGCGCGGTGGATTCCGCGAAGCCGTAGATGGGAACCAGCGTCATCGATACGATAAAATGGTAGGCGCCGAATCCGCCCTGAACCGGCACCACCCAGCCCAGTGCGCCGACCGCCATCAGGAAGAGGGCGTCGAGTCCCGTGAGGGATTCCGTGCCTGGGAAGGCGTAGATGGTCCAGAGGCAGCAGAGCCAGTAGGCGATCCAGATGAGGATGGTGTAGCCGAAGAAAGCCCATTTGCGCTCCATCCGGAAGCCGGCCTTGATGCCGTCCACCAGACCGTGCCAGAAGCGGATGAGGGCGGCCCCGAATTTGGTGGCGGCAATCTTGGCGCGGAAGGCCCGCAGCACGAAAAAGAGTGCGACGAGCACCGCGATCAGGAGCACCACCAGCCAGAACCAGCCGATCTGCATGGAATCCGCGGCCGGAAGGAACATCTTCTCAACCAGGAAATCCCGGAAGCGGCCGAAGAAGAAGAGCGGTACGATGGCCAGCACCACGCAGACCAGGTCCCACGCGCGCTCGATCACCACCGTTCCCAGCGTCCCTTCGAAAGTGGCTTTTTTGGTGCCGGCAATCATGCCGCAGCGCACCACCTCGCCGGAGCGGGGCAGCGCCAGGTTGGCCAGGTAGCAGACGGCGTAGGCGTCGTAGGATTCGTGACGGGAGATCTCTTTGCTGAGCGGCCGCATCATGATGCGCCAGCGGTTGCCGCGCATCAGCGTGACCAGGGCCTGCAGCGCCATCGTGGCCAGGATCCACCAGTAGTTGCAGCTGCGCAGGCTACTCCAGAACTCGCTCCAATCCACCTTGCGGAAAGCAAGCCAGAGGAGCACCGCCGCCAAACCCAGCAGCAGTGCGTATTTGAGAAAACTCTTGAGGGTGATCTTCATCCGGGGCGGTCGGCTTTAGACGTTCCAGAGGTTATGCGGGTAGAGGCCGGCGTCGCAGAGGCTGCGGAGCTTGTCTACCACGAAGGGACGGTCTTCCTTGTAGGTGACGCCGAACCACTTGGCGTCGCAGTCGATTACCTTGAAGGTGGAGCGGCCACTCTTGATGAGGTGGTCCACCACGTAGGGGATGAAGAATTCGGCCTTGAGGTTCGTCTTGGTCTCCGGGGCATCCAGGAAACGGCGGAACAGGTGTTCGCTGTGCTTGAAATAGTCGGGCGTGAAGCCCCAGAAATTCATGGAGACAGGGCAGTCCGCCGGCAGCGGAAGCACCTGGTCGTCCACCACGTGGATGACCTTGCCGCCCTTGCGCTCGATCTTGAAGCGTTCGGTGATGGTCTTCAGGAAGCCGTTTTCATCGGTTTCGCAGACGCCGCGGGAGACGCCGCCGAAGTCGGAGAGGGTATTCTCCAGGCGGTAGCCCACCATCGAATAGCGGTCGTGCTCGCCGGCCACGCTGCAGAGGAAATCCGCCATAGCGCGGAAGCTCTCGGGGCCGTAGTAGTCGTCACCGTTTATCACGGCGAAGGGCTCCTGAATGACCGGAGCGGCCATCATCACGGCGTGGTTGGTACCCCAGGGTTTTTCGCGGCCTTCGGGGACGGTGTAGCCCTCCGGGAGGTAATCCAGTTCCTGATAGACATATTCCACGGCGACCTTGCCGCCGAACTTTTCTGCGTTGTACATGGCCTTGAACGGCTCCGCGAAGGAGTGGCGGATCACGAAGACAATCTTGCCGAATCCGGCGCGGATGGCGTCGTAGATGGAATAATCAATGATGGACTCGCCGCTCGGGCCGAGGCCGTCCATCTGTTTCAGCGAGCCGTAGCGGGATCCCATTCCGGCAGCCAGTACAAGAAGCGTAGGTTTCATATCGTTGTTCGATTTGTTTCGTTTCAGGCCCGTCCCCAAGGGGACGGCAATTTGCAAATTTACCCCATTTTTCCTAAAAATCACATATTTATTTTTACCTTTGTCACGCACAGGATAATCCTTCCATCCGTTATGAAAAAGTTTCTATTATCGCTCGCAGCAATGATTGCAACCGTCAGCCTCTCCGCCAAGGCGCCGATCATCGGCGTTTCCGGCTATATTGAAGGTAGCACCAACCGTGTCAATGTCTCTTATACCACCGCAGTCCGGCTCGCCGGCGGCGTCCCCCTCATCATTCCGGAAACGGTCAGTGACGCACAGATCGAGGCGGTCGTAGAGGCTATCGACGCGCTCGTGATGACGGGCGGCTCGGACTTCGATCCGCTCAAGTATTTCAACGAGGAACCGGTCCGCGATATGGAAGAGATCGTCCCCTCGCGTGACGAATTCGATGTGAAACTGGTTCGTGCGGCCGTCAAACGCGGAATCCCCGTTCTGGGCATCTGCCGCGGCGAACAACTGCTGGCCGTCGCCTTCGGCGGCAGCCTGTGGCAGGACATCCCTTCACAGGTCAAATCGAGCTACATCAAGCATCGCCAGAACGGCACGCCGGGCTCTTACGGCACGCACAGCATCAAGATTGAAAAGGGCAGTTTCCTGGAGAAGGCGCTCGGCTCCGACAAGGCGGTCGTGAACTCCTTCCACCACCAGGCCGTCAAGAAGGTTCCGCAGGGCTTCAAGGTCGTTGCCAAATCTCCGGACGGAATTATCGAAGGCCTTGAGCGGGTCGCTCCGCTGAAGAACTATCCCGACGGCGGCGGCATCATCATCGGCACCCAGTTCCACCCCGAAGCACTCTGCACCGGCGGTGAAACCATCTTCACCAACATCTTCAAGATTATCGTCGACGCCGCTTCGAAGTAGTCTACTGGAAGAGTTTGCGGCAGAGGGCGGGGATATCCGGGATTGAGACAATCCGGATGTTCCCGCTCCTGGGTTTGAGGGCTTCGGCGCGGCTGAAGCTGGAGACGTAGATCTCCTCGAACCCGAGTTTGGCGGCTTCCGCAATGCGGCGTTCGACCTGCGGGACGGGGCGGATTTCCCCGCTGAGGCCCACCTCGCCGGCAAAACAGACCTTGGGCGAGATGAAGAGGTCGAAGTTCGACGAAAGGACGGAGGCCACGATAGCCAGGTCGCAGGCCGGATCGGAGACCCGCAGGCCGCCGGCCACATTCAGGAATACATCTTTGGCAGCCAGTTTGAAACCGGCGCGCTTCTCGAGTACGGCAAGCAGCATATTGAGCCGGCGGCCGTCATAGCCTGTGGCGGAGCGCTGCGGCGTGCCGTAGGCGGCCGTGCTGACCAGCGCCTGAATCTCGATCAGGAAGGGCCGGGTGCCGTCCATCACCGCGCTGACCGCGACACCGGAAAGGTTGTCCTGGTGCATCGGGATCAGGATTTCCGAAGGATTGGAGACCTCGCGCAGGCCGGTGCCGGTCATCTCGAAGACGGCCAGTTCGTCCGTGCTGCCGAATCGGTTTTTGATGCTACGCAGGATGCGGTAGGAGCCCTTGGTGTCGCCTTCGAACTGCAGGACCACGTCCACGATATGTTCGAGCACCTTGGGGCCGGCAATCGTGCCGTCTTTGGTGATATGGCCGATCAGGATGACCGGGGTGGCGCTCTCCTTGGCGTAGCGGAGCAGAGCCGCGGCGCATTCGCGCACCTGCGAGACGCTGCCCGATGCGGAATCGATCGCTTCGCTGTAGATGGTCTGGATGGAGTCCACGATCAGCAGATGCGGCTGCACCTCGCGGGCGCGGTCCAGGATATTTTCGAGCAGGGTTTCGCTCAGAACCAGGCAGTTGCTGTCGTCGCCGCCGAGCCGCTGCGCGCGCAGCTTGATCTGCTTGGCGCTCTCCTCACCGCTGACATACAGCGTTTTGAGGCCCGTACAGCGGAGCGGAATCTGGAGCGACAGGGTGGACTTGCCGATTCCCGGCTCGCCGCCGATCAGCACCATCGAACCCTCCACCAGGCCGCCGCCCAGTACGCGGTCCAGTTCGCCGCCGCCCAGCGAAAGGCGGTTGTCGTCCGTAAAATCAATCTCGCGGAGCGGCTGGGGACGCGCCTCCTCAACGGCCAGGATGGCCCGGTTGCGGCTGGGAACCGCACTGCCGCCGCCAGAAGATTTGGGCGCGCGGGGCTCTTCCACCATCGTATTCCATTCGCCGCACGCAGGGCAGCGCCCCATCCACTTGGGACTCTCGTTGCCGCACGAGGTGCAGTACCAGACGGTTTTCGCTTTCGTTGCCATAAGCTTACGCTCCGATATTTTCGTGAATCAGTTCCGTGAGACTGCGGATAATCTCCGCATTGTTGAGATTCATCCCCTCGAAGACCTCCTTGACGTCGGCCGTGCTCAGTTCAAAGGTCTCGCCGTCCATGATGTAGCGGATGATGAAGTTGATGTCCTGATACTGGCAGATAAAGTTGGCGAAGCAGCCGGAAAGGTCGCCCCGCGGCTGCAGATCGATGTGCGAGCGCTTGTAGGAGGCATAGATCTCGGTCCCCTCACCCACCTTGGATTTCAGGTAAAACTGCCCGTCGCAGAGCTGGGAATGGTATTTCAGCAGCGCGATGCCCATCCCGATCTTGCGCTCCTTGCGGCAGGAGTAGAAGCGGTCGTTGATGGCCGCAATCATATCTTCCGGCATGCCGCAGCCGTTGTCGATGATCTTGATGGAGAGCAGGTCGCGCGCGGCGCTGTCTTCCATTTCGATGGTAATTTGCGTGGCACCCGCCCGGATGGAGTTGTGGGTGATGTCGATGATATGGAGGTCGAGACTTTTCATAGGCTACAGGATGACCGGTTCGCCCTGGCGGAGGGCGTCGCGGAAGTTTTCAAAACTGAAGGAGGGCATCTCCAAAACACTGTGGATCTTGCCGATATCGGGAACGTAATGGGCGTCGCTGCTCTGGATGTAATTGAAGTCGCTGAACCAGGGGCACTGTTCCAGGAACTGATAGTTGTTCCGCTTGCAGTAGTAGCTCAGCTCCAGCGCGTGGAACTTGAGCTTGTCCGGCACGAATCCCAACTGCGAACTGATGGAGAAGGTGGGGCGGTCCACGTGGGCCGGGATGAAGATTCCGCCCAGCTCATAGACCTTCTGCTGCAGTTCGAGCATCGGGAGGTCCAGCGCGTTGATCAGCAGGTGCGGCACTTCGTCGAGCACGTTCTCCTCTTCGTCCACCACCAGCTGGTATCCGAACTTGTCCACGTCGTTTTCGAAAAAGATCACGCGGGAATCCAGGAATGCCTGGAATTCAGCGAGTTTCTCCACCGTAGGCATGAAGCCCAGGCAGTGCACCTCCTCTTTGGTGGTGACCTCCGCCCCCATCAGCACGTGGAGGCCGACCCGTTCGCCCAGGATGCGGGTGACGTTGGCATTGAGGGTGGAGTTGTGGTCCGTCAGGCCGATAATGTCCAGTCCCCGCTCCCTGGCCGTAGCCACGATGGCGGAGGGGCTCATTTCGATGTCTCCACAGGGGGAGAGCACCGAATGGATGTGCATATCGGCGTTGAACTTCACGGAAGTGCGGACGGGCCGCTATTTGATCAGTTCGTAGAGCTTGCCGCAGACGATAAAGGTGGGCTCCTGGCTCACGAGGATGCAGATATCCTCTTCTTTTGCATGCTCGAGCATGTCCTCGTCCGGCACGCCGCCGCGCACGATGATGACGGCGGGAATATCCTTGAGGGCCGCGATGGCGGTCACGTTCTTGTGGGTCTGCATGGTGATCCAGACCTGTCCGCTGCGGGCATTGCCCATCACGTCGCTGAGCAGGTCGGAAGAGTATGCGCCTTTGATTTCGGCGTCGAGATTGGCCTCATTGAGGCACTTCAAATCGAGTTTCTCGATGATTTCTTTGACAGTCATATCGGTAAAAAGTTTATTTCCGTTCAGGTTCCGCCGGCTTGACGCGGTCGCCCCAGATACGGCGGATGGCGGCTTCGGAGGCCTCGGTATTGCGGTTGATGAAGATACAGTTGTTTTCGTCGGCTTCGCCGCGGACGATATCTTCCGCCAGCGCGGCGCAAGAAGGCGCACCGCAGGCGGAGCAGTTGATGCCGGGCAGCGATTTTTCAATCTTCTTCATCTGCTCGGCCATCTTGAAGGCGGTTCCGAAATCCTCGTCGAGCTTGTAGAGCGAGCGCGGCTTGATCTCGGGAATCACCATCTCTTCTGCAATCTGTTCGGAGAATTCGGTATGGTCGTAGGTCAGTTCCTGCTGGTCGTGGTGCAGGCGGGCCAGCAACTTGGCGCGGGTCTCGATCCGCTTGCGGGCCACGAAGCAGTTCTGGGTGGTGAGCACGCCGCCCACGCAACCCTCTTCGCAGATACGGAGCTCCACCAGGCCGGGCGCGTCCACCTTGTCGTCTTCCAGACGGTCCAGGAACTGAATCACGTTTTTGAGGCCGTCCACCGCATACGGGGAGCCCGGGAAGCAGGCAGCCTCGCCGCGGCTGAGGGGCCACATGACGTCCGCCGGCGTAAGGGTGTGGTTGATGGGCTCCGCATCTTTGTCGGAATTGCTGAGCATCAGCTTCACCTTGTTGTAGAGGAAGTCCATGTTGATGACACCGGCAATGTGGGTGTCCTGGTTACTGACCGGATACTTGATGGAGGCAATCTTGGCGGCGCACGGCGTCACGTAGAAGATGCCGATGGCTTCGCGGCGGATGCCCTGGTCCAGCAGTTTTCTGAGGATGGCGCGGGCCGCCACGTCGAGCGGGGATTTCAGGTGGATGATGTTGTCAACCAGCGAAGGATAGCGCACCTGCACCAGCCGGATGACGGCCGGGCAATACGGAGAGATGAAGGTGCGGATCTCCGGGTGGCTGGCCATATATTCCTTGTAGAGTTCCACGAGAAATTCCACGCTGTGCTCCACTTCATAGATATGGGTGAAGCCCAGCTTCTTCAGGCAGGCGTAGATCTCCTTGGTCTTGTATTTGTCCTCAAACTGACCGATAAACACGGCAGGAACCAGCGCCACGCGGCAGCCGTAGTTCTCGATGAGGTTGAAGTCGTCCTGCTTGATATAGATGGCCTTGCGCGGGCAGCTCTTGAGGCACTCGCCGCAGTCCACGCATTTGTTGTCGGAGATCACGGCCTTGCCGCCCCGGATGCGGATGGCCGCCGTCGGGCAGATACGCATGCAGGCGGTACAGCCGGAACAGAGGTAGTCGTTGACCTTCAGGGAGTGGCGGAAATAGGTGTCGGTGGGAGCCATGAGATTCTCTTTAAGCCAGTTTGACGGTCATGGTCAGCGTGGTGCCGACTCCGATTTCGGTTTCGATCTTCAAATCGTCCGTATTCTTTTTGATGTTCGGGAGACCCATGCCGGCGCCGTAGCCCATTTCACGGACCTTGGGCGAAGCGGTGGACCATCCTTCCTGCATGGCGAGGTCGATATTGGGGATGCCGGGGCCCCGGTCGGCTACCACCATCACAATCTTCTCGCCGTCAATATCTACGTCGATGGTGCCGCCGTATGCGTGCGCCACCGCGTTGATTTCGGCCTCAAAAAGGGCGACTACGGTGCGTTTGATGTTGACCGGATCCACGCCCATCTGCTTGAGCGTACGCTTGACGCTGCTCGAAGCCTGGCCGGCGTCGGTAAAGTTTCCCTGTTCGATGGTAAAGGTATAGTGCATGGCGTCAATAGAGGGGTTGCAACCCGGCGTCGTAAAGGATGCCGCTGAGTTTGAAGAGACTGTATTTGGATTTGATGAGGGTGATGTCGGACTCTTCCGCGAGTTCGATCATATCATCATCCGGCTGTTTGTCGCGACCGATCAGCACCACGCGCAGGTCCGCCATCTCGGCGGTGCGGAGCGTCTGGTTATTGCAAAGGCCCGTAATCAGCAGGGTGTCGTCCATCGAAAAGCGGAGCACGTCGCTCATCAGGTCCGACGCAAAGGCCTTGGTAATCTCGTACTCAGGGTCGATGGCTGCTCCGACCATCTCGCCGGCGACCAGGGTAACAATTTCCTTGACTTTCATAGTCTGCACATTTTGTGTATCATGCAAATATAATAAAAAAGGCGCAGCCTGCAACGGTTGCGACTTAATCTTGGCCCTATCGGAAATACGGCCCAAAACGAGCTTCTCTTTCGGCCTTCAGAGGAATTATTCGTATCTTTGTAATTGTTCGGTAACGGAAATTAGATGATCAGCTTCGAAGAATACATCCGTCAGGGAGAGCCGGGACGCAGCGTCAAGGCGGCGGCCTGGCAGACTGCTATCGGCCTGCAGGACGTGGATGGGCTCAAACCTTCGGAGTATCTCGTGGAAACCGCCAAACGCCACATCGAGGGAGATGTCACCATACAAGAAGTCAAAGGACTCATCGACACCTATTATAAGTCCCGATCGGGAAGGCTGTCTGTTGAAGAGGAACGAACAGAAGAAGCTGACAAGGTCTCAGCCAGAATCACCGAAATCCTACAGGAAGAAACTTTCTCCTTGACCCCTGCCGAACTTCAGCGGATTCACCGCCGCCTGTTCGAGGGCATCTTCAAGTTTGCCGGTAAGTTCCGGGATTACAACATCTCCAAAAAAGAATGGGTACTGAATGATGCCTCAGTACTTTATAACCCCTATGAGAATCTGAAAGAAACGCTTGACTACGACTTCGCCGGGGAAAAGAAGTTTGACTACAGCGCTGCCACACCCGACGAAGCCATCAAGCGTATCGGAATCTTTATCGCCGGAATTTGGCAGATTCATCCTTTCGGAGAGGGTAATACCCGCACAACGGCCGTCTTCCTTATCCAATATCTCCGGAGTTTTGGCTACACCATTTCCAACGAACTGTTTGCAAGTCATTCCTGGTACTTCCGGAATGCTCTTGTTCGTGCCAACTACTTCAATCGTGAGAAGGGAATTGTCCCTACTGGAAAATATCTGGAGGCATTCCTCCGCAACCTCATCCTTGGCGAGCACAATGAGCTGAGGAACCGATACCTCCACATTGATTATTCCACTCAAAGTGAAACTCCAGATAATTCAAAGAGCAATAATTGCACTTTGAATTGCACTTTGGAAGAGCTTGCCGTATTACGACACATCAAATCCAATCCCAAGGCCACCCAAGAAGAACTGGCGAAACAAATCCACCGTTCTCCCAGGACTGTCAAGACCTACACTATTCGACTGAAAGAAAAAGGTTACCTCGCTCGCCGCAACGGCAAGCGCGACGGTTGGTGGGAGGTCCTGTTACCCCTCCCTGAAGAATAACCCGGCAACAACCCGGGCACAGTAAAAAGAAAAAGGCCGCCCGAAGTTCGGACGGCCCTCTTCAACGGGAGTGCCTCAATACTTGACGGGGGCTTTCGTTTAATCCGGGATCCAAGGATCGTAGATGGTATCCGGCGTAACGTCAGAATCTTTCTTCACCTTAGAAACCACCTTTTCAAACTTGGCGTAAGTTATAATGTTCCGAGGATGATGGCACCTTACCTCAACAATATACTCATACCCCTCTTCATATATTCCATCAAACTCATCCGTTTGCCACTGGTCTTTTCTTAGAATCCGCCAATAGTTCGATTCCGTTCCGTCTCCAATCTGTACTTTGTACAAATAGTGGCCGCTGTATGGAACGGGTTCAGACATGGGTTGTCCCGGCTTTGCTGACAGTGCCGCCTCAAAAGATGTGGTAGATGCAATCCGCCAGGTTTCCCTGCTGTCGTAGCGCATCTTCTCGCAGGCGGTCAGCAAAAATAGGATTGAAACAGCCAACAGACATAATACGAAATACTTTTTCATTGTGACAACGATTAATCCTCAACCCTATAACGGGGAACCGGCCATAATACGTCTCTGTAACTAGAAAAAGTTGTATCGAAATCCAACAGGGAAGGAGACCGTAACAGGATGGGTCGTGAAGTAGTTCTCAGGCGAGAAGGAGCGCGCGAAAGGTGTCCAGGAGAGTGAGGGCTCTATGTAAATTGTCACGCGTTCGGACAAGTACCACTGGGCGCCCAATACACCCTGTAGCGAGAAGACCGAATTATCATGAGAAATGCAGTCCCCCGCTTTTGTCGCCAACAGACAAAAGGCTTCTTCAAAGCCGCCACCTGCATATATTTCATATCTGCTATCGTCAAGAATAATTCCGTCAAGACGTAGCGGTATCCCCAAGAAATGGGCCCTCTGCATCTTGGGGGAGGGTGAATAGATCTCGGAAGAATACCGGGAATAGTTGAGGCCCGTCGTAATCCTCAATCGTGGAGTGAGAGGTATTCCCGCCGAGATTCCTACCTTGAAAGGCAAATAATGTCTGGGAGATGGAGTGGGCGTTATCGGTTCGGCCGGTGAAGAGGAGCCTCCTGACGGCAAAATGTCCGGCACGATGTTCAGCAAGAAACCAGCTGCTATCAGGCCAGATGTCCCTATCCCCATTATTTTAATGTCGAAATCTTTGCTGGAGATACTTTTATTATCCAAGCCTCCGGTAAACAATAGGCTGTCGGATTCTTTCGATGATATTTCTGTTCTCAACCCCATGTCTGCAACACCGTTTTTGGCGATGAGTTCTTCCGCTTTTATGTCATCTTGAGAATAATCATCAACACTTTGCGGACTGCCTTTAGTAGCCGTTCGTGTATTTCGATCAGTAATCCTTCCTTCTGCAATTGGGGGAATGTTTTTTATCTCAACCCTTTCCTGAACCGTAATATGACTGTCAAGAGAAATAGATGTGCGAATCGTTTGATGGGCAGGATGATCTGCCGGGCGATATATCAACAACACAATCAAACAGATGGCCGCCACTCCCGGCACCAAATAGCGAAGAAGCGGACCATATCCGGATCTCTTTTTTTGTCTGGATACAGATGTGTTTCCAAAGAGCGAGTCGAATCCACTCTCCGGAAGAGGGCTTTCGTAAGTATTCAGCCTATCTCGTATGGTGTTCTCCCATCTCATTATTATTCAAACTATTGAGATACTTGCATATTTCATTTTTCAGCTGTCGCTTCGCTTTGCTTAAGATGCTGGCAGAACCCTTCTCGCTTATACCAAGCATACTTGCAATCTCTTTGTGAGAATAACCATCCAAACAGTAAAGATTGAAAACAGCCCTTCTGACATCAGGGAGTTCCGCAATGAAAGCCAGCAATTTCTCCTGTGGGATGCGTTGAATGTCCTCTTCCTCCAACTCAACGGAATCCTCAACAGCTGGCGCCTTAAAAGGGACCAGTCGCCAATGCTTCTTTCGGACTCTGTCAACGGCTTGATTCGTGGCAATCCGACAGAGCCATGCGTACAATGACCCGCCTCCCTTATACCTGAAAGACGAAATACGGTCAAAGGCTATGAGGAAGGTATCATGCAGTGTGTCTTCCGCATCTTGATTACTACTACAGTACCTGCGACAAACAGTAAGGATCCTGGCTGCATACTTTGTATACAACTCCCTTTGCGCCGCCTGATCTTTTGCGGAACACCTCTTGACCAAATCCTCTTCTTCCAATTGTTGTTCGGTCTATCCTATTACAAAACGTATTGACTGGAGTAATACGTCTTTTTCAAATTGGCTTATTTACAAATATATAAAGAAAAAGGCCGCCCGAAGTTCGGACGGCCCTCTTCAACGGGTAAGCAGGGAGCTTATTCAGCGTACTCGGCGAGGATGCCTTTGATCTGCTCGGGAACGAGACGGCCGTAGGTCTTGCCGTCGATGGTCATGACCGGAGCAAGACCGCAGGCGTCAGGCCTTACATTATTATATAACACGTTATTAATTCCTTGTTCTCTTCATCAAAAATTAATAGCCGACTATCATCCCAATTGGGCGTCAACAGCAAGTACCATCCCCTCTTGAAAGCCTGGTTTGCCATGTTATTAGCATAGTTTACTACCATGAGATTCTCTTCGATTGGCAATTGTGATGCTCCCAAGGAAATCATTCTATTTTTCAATAGGTCAAGTTCTTCCTTAGAAGTTTCTTTGAGCGACAGGCGAAGAAAACCGTTTCCGTCGCCATTGATTGTCCATCGCTCAACTTTCTCTACTAGTGTATAGTTAATATCTTTTATGTCTATTGAAAACGCCGCCTTTATCATCTTGTTTGGAGTCCTTACACAAGAACACGGCAGAAGGGCACATAAGAGAATGATTGTTATATGTCTTACAATTCTTATCATTATTTGAAACTGCTTATTATAATAGATGAAGAATGACGTCCCTGTTGATAAAAATATTATATAAACGAGTGGCGATTTCAGCAGTAATAGGCCTTACGAATAAAGGCCTGGGATTAAAGTTATACTCATCTTTAAAACCTTGTACAAATATGATTCTTGACATATAATATCGTTGCACTGCCAAATGAAAACTTTAGATTCCTATAAGTTCCATAAAAGTCTACTCTTGTAATCATTTCGGTATTCTAAATACGGGCTCAAAGTATAGTTAACTATAAAAAGGCTCGCTTGTTAACAGGTATCTTGTATATTATTGTTCAGCCACTACAGACAGACCGTCTATTAATAACGATAAGGATAGCCCCACTTTAATCGTGCTAACTGAATATTATGCTCTACTATCGGCCGATCATCTTCCCTAAAAAAAATGTCCATTGACAGTTTATGATTAACCCAGCAGTCCTCAGGAATAAAAACGCCCCGTAAAGTATATTCCTCTATAGCCCTTTTAGAAAGTTCGTCAAATCTATCCCAACATTCGCTGGCATAATCCAAAGAAGAAATATAGATTAGCGTTTCCTCCTCGGAAAGTGAGGGCAGACTGTGGTGTAGTACCACAATCTTTTTACAGTTTAACCATCCCAAATCAGTAATAACTTCTTGAAAGCCGTCCCAATTATCTCCTTTATATGGCGATTCTAATGCTTCTGAAAAATAATCGATAACACTCCGCCTCCCTTTGAGGTGACAATCAATATCAATGGTTCGAATACTCTTAATCATCAAAGTATTATTTGATGAAACAGGAAAATCTTTTTTGGGGGCAAATATCAGCATTGTTATGGTTTAAATCTAATATACGTACGATTCGTGTAGGACCAGATGCTTCCGTCATGTTTATACTTATATCTAACGCCATCTTGTAGATCGGTAAGACCGAGACCATCCGAAGTGACTTGAACCTGTAATAGGGTTGATTCCTTCACCCAAAAGGATAGATGCAGTACTAACTGCAGAAAATGTTCCTCCTATCAGCACGCTTGACCAAAGGCCATCAAAAGAATCAACGAAAGCCTCATTGATTGCTTTCCCTTGAGAAATACCAGAAAGAAACAAGCAAAAAGACAAAAACCACCGGGAGAAGCGTCGCATAACAGAATAGATATTAGACAACTACGAAGATAGTTATTGGGATTGAAACTGCCAAATAAAGAAAGAAGGCTGCTCCGATCGGGGCTGCCTTCTTTCAATGAGGTAAGCGGGGAGCTTATTCGGCGTACTCGGCGAGGATGCCTTTGATCTGCTCGGGAACGAGACGGCCGTAGGTCTTGCCGTTGATGGTCATGACCGGAGCAAGCCCGCAGGCGCCCACGCAACGGAGGACGTCGAGCGAGAACTTGCCGTCGGGGGTGACGTCACCTTCGGAGATCTTCAGCTCGCTGCGGAGCGCGTCGAGGATCTTCTCTGCACCCTTGACATAGCAAGCGGTACCGAGGCAGACGGAGATGGCATATTTGCCCTTCGGCTTCATGGTGAAGAAGCTGTAGAAGGAGACCACGCCATAGACTCTTCCGACAGGAATTCCCAGGCACTCTGCCACCACTTCCTGCACTTCCTGCGGGAGGTAGCCAAAGTGACCCTGCGTCTTGTGAAGGACGTTGATCAGTTCGCCCGGATTATTGTTGAACGAAGCGCAGATTTCCTTTACTTTAAGGTAATTGGCTTCCGATATTTTAACTTTGGATCCACACATGGTTCAATTATTTTTCAAGGTCAAACTTCATCTTCTTGTCGAAATAGTGCGTGTGAAGCAGGTGGTGCGACTTCTCCGAGCAAGGAGCACCGAAGAACTCTTTGTAGATCGAGATGATCTCGGGGTTCTCGTGGGACTTGCGGATCGGCATCTCACGGTCTGCCTGGTAGGTAGCGCCGTAGCGTGCTTTCACGATTGAGGAATCACCGTGGTGATAAGGCTGGCCGGCGCCGTCGATACAGCCGCCCGGGCAAGCCATCACCTCGACAAAGTGGTACGGGCAGTTGCCTGCCTTGATCTGTTCCATGATGACGCGTGCGTTCTTCATGCCGTAAGCAACGGCGACCTTCAGGTCAGCGACGCCGGGGATGGAAACCGTAGCTTCGCGGATGCCGTCCAGGCTGCGGACCTCTTCGAAGTCGATCTTCGGGAGTGTCTTGCCGGTGAGCACCTCGTAAGCGGTACGGAGCGCTGCCTCCATCACACCGCCGGTAACGCCGAAGATGACGGCTGCACCGGTGGATTCACCGAGCGGCGAGTCGAACTTCTCCTCCGGAAGACTTGCAAAGTCGATGTTGCAAATCTTGAGCAGGCGGGCGAGTTCGCGGGTGGTAATGGAGTAGTCAACGTCAGGATTGCCGTTCACCTTGAGCTCTTCACGCTCGCACTCGTACTTCTTCGCGACGCAAGGCATCACGGAGACGCAGACGAGTTTCTCGCGCGGGGTGTTGATCTTGTCGGCGAAGTAGGTCTTCACCGTTGCACCGAACATGCCCTGCGGGGATTTTGCGGTGGAAGGATACTCGCGGAGTTCCGGATAGTACTTCTCGTAGAAGTTCACCCATGCCGGGCAGCAGGAGGTCAT
>R22__coassemble_1072_pt1 | contig 14845 bp, 14 predicted proteins | sample R22__metabat2_low_PE_033 | metagenome-assembled genome bin R22 | reverse complement strand
ATCTGGCAGTGCGGCAAGTATTATAAGGAAGAGGTGGACGCCTTTGTGGCGGCCCATCCCGCGGCCAACGTCCGTCATTACGATTTTATCCGCCGGATGGACCTGGCCTACGCGGTGGCCGACGTGATCGTGTCGCGCGCGGGTGCCGGCACCATCTCGGAACTCTGCGTTGCCGGAAAAGCCACCATTTTCGTACCTTCGCCCAATGTGGCGGAAGACCACCAGACCCACAACGCGATGGCGCTGGTCAGCAAGGATGCCGCCCTGATGGTTCGCGACGCCGAAGCGGTGGAAAAACTGATGCCCGTGGCCGAATCGCTGCTGGGCGACGGGGCGCGGATCGCTGCCCTCGAGGCCAACATCAAGAAGTTGGGCCGCAAGGACGCCGGCGAAGTGATCGCACGCGAAGTGCTCAGACTGATTAAGAAGAAATAACGATGGCTACCTATAAGAATTACTACTTCCTGGGAATCGGCGGAATCGGCATGAGCGCCATTGCCCGCTACTTCCACCACGCGGGCTATGCAGTGTCGGGCTACGACCGCACCTCGTCGGCCCTGACGGCCGCCCTGGAGGCGGAAGGGATTGCCATCCATTACGAAGACCGGCCGGAGATGATTCCTCCGATGGCGGAGACCTTCGTGATCTATACGCCGGCCATCCCGGAGGACCTGGGCGAAATGCGCTACGTCCGCGAGAAGGGATATGCCCTCTGCAAGCGGAGCCGCGCGCTGGGCGAGATCGCGCGCGACCAGAAATGCCTGGCCGTCTCGGGCACCCACGGAAAGACCACGACCAGCACGCTGCTGGCCCACATCCTGACGCAGGGCGGCGGGTGCACCGCTTTTCTGGGCGGTATCTCCAAGAACTACGGCACCAACCTGCTGCTGAGCCGGAACCCGGTGCTCGTGGCGGAGGCCGACGAGTTCGACCGGTCGTTCCTGCAGCTCAACCCGGCCATTGCCGTGGTCACGGCCACCGACGCCGACCACCTGGATATCTACAGCGACCGCAGCCATCTGCTGGAGGCGTTCGGCCAGTTCGCCGCGCAGGTCAGCGAGGCAGTCATCGTAAAGGCGGGCGTGGAACTTCCGCTCGAGGGCGTGAAAGCGCGCGTCTACCGCTATGCCTACGACACCCCCTGCGACTTCTATGCATCGGAAATCGTGGCGAAGGAGGGCGGCAAGTTCGACTTCACCCTGAATACCCCCATGGGACGCTTCCCGCACTGGAGCGTGGGCATCCCGGGCTGGGTCAACGTAGAGAACGCCGTGGCGGCCGCCGCCGTGGCGCTGCTTCACGGCGTGGAACCGGAAACGGTGCGGAAGGCCGTCGAATCGTTCAGCGGCGTGAAACGCCGGTTCGACATCCATGTCAATACGCCCCAGATCGCCTATGTAGACGATTATGCGCACCATCCGAACGAGATCAAGGCGGCCATCTCCTCCATCCGGAACATCTTCCCGGGACGCAACCTCTGCGGCATTTTCCAGCCGCATCTCTATACCCGTACGCGCGACTTCGCCGACGACTTCGCCGAAGCGCTCAGCGGCCTGGACGCCCTGATCATGCTCCCTATCTATCCGGCGCGGGAACTTCCCATCCCCGGCGTCTGTTCGGAGATGATCCTGGACAAAGTGACCCTCACCGACAAGCAACTGGTCCCCAAGGACCGGCTGATGGAAACCCTCGCACAGCGGAGAATCGACTGCCTGATCACCTTCGGGGCGGGCGATATAGACCGTTTCATAGACCCCATTGAAAACTGGCTTCGCGGATTATGCTGAAAAAAGTCCTACTCACCATCCTGATTATCCTGGGCGTTGCCGGGATCGGCGGCTGCTATATCTGGTTCGTCGGTCAGATGGAGCGTGCGGAGCGGGCGAAAGTCGTCTGCGGCAATGTCCGTATCGCCATCAAGGGCGACGGCAGCAACCTGATCGGGACGGATGACATCATGGGCATCATAGGCGGCGGCAGCGGGATCGTCGGGACGAAGGCCGACTCGGTGGACCTCTGCGGAATCGAGCAGAAACTCGCCACCTGCGGAGAGATTCTGGACAGCCAGGCATACCGCAAGACGGACGGCACGGTGCAGATCGACGTCCGTCACCGCCACGCGGCACTGCGTCTCTTCTGCGGAAACGGCGTCTACTACAGCGACCCTACGGGCTATCTCTTCCCGCTGCGCAACCCCGCCGACGTGCCGGTCGTGACCGGGCGGATTCCGCTGCAGATTGGCAGCCGTTTCCAGGGACGTCCCCGGACGGCGGCGGAGAATCAATGGCTGAAAGAGATTCTCGCGCTGGGCGACTATATCGAGAACCACGATTTCTGGCACCGCCAGGTGGCCCAGATCGACGTCACCCCCAACGGAGACCTGGTTCTCTACATGAACAACGGCGGTGAACAGTTCATTTTCGGCCGGGCGGACGACATCGCCGGAAAGTTCGACAAGATCAGCCGCTACTACCGCAGTATCGCTCCGCTGCGCGGAACAAAACCCTATAAAACCGTCAACCTGAAATACAAAGACCAGATTGTCTGCAAATAATCTTCAACAGTATATGAGTACTTACGTAACAGCCGTAGATTTCGGCTCCGGGAAAATCGCCGTGGCAGTCGGCGAGAAGCGGGACGGACGCATCCATGTGGTCCACTACGAATCCGCGCCCTCAGCAGGTATCCGTTACGGCGAAATCTTCAACGACTACCAGGTCAGCCGGATCCTCTACCCGATGATCCAACGGGCCCAGCAGGCGATAGGAGAGACCATCTCCAGCGCCGTAATCAGCATTTCCGGCAAGTTCATCCAGGAACGCGACAGCGAAGCGCGCGACAAACAGCGTGACGACAACCGCCGGATCAATACCGAGGATGTCCGCCGGATGATTGCCGACCAGTACAACCGGGCCGGAAACGGCGAACTCGTCCTGGAGGTCGCCCCGCAGTCCTACAGCGTGGACGACCAGATCGGGCTTTCCGGCGACGACCTCGACGGCATCCGCAGCAGTTCGCTGGACGGATATTTCAAGATCTTTACCGGGAAAAAGGCGCTCTTTGAGAAACGCAAGGCGGTGCTGGCCGAGTGTTCTCTCACGCCGCGGAAGGCTATCTTCTCGCCCATCGCATCGGCCCGCGCCGTCCTCACCGCCCAGGAAATGGACAACGGCGTGGCGCTGGTGGATATCGGCAAGGACCTGACGGAGATTGCCATTATCAAGGAGAACGTGGTCCGTGACGCTTTCGTGATTCCCTTCGGAGGCGAATCCATCACGACCGACATCAAGAACCTGACCAACTTTACCGCCACCTGGGCAGAAACCGTCAAGGTCGGCGTAGGCTCCTGCCTGGAGGAAAAGGTTCCCGACGGCAAGATGGTGGAACTGCAGGGCGAAGAGGGCAATATAGAGGGCAGTGTGGATCTGCTTCAGCTGACCCGGATTATCGAAGCCCGCATGAGCGAGATTCTGGACGCCGTCAAGTACCTGATTGACGGAAGCGCCTACAGCGATCGCATTCCTGCCGGTGTGGTGATTACCGGCGGAACGGCCTATCTTTCCCACCTGCCGCTGCTCGCCGGTGCCATCCTGGGACGCAAGGTCCGCCTGGCCGCACCGCGCAGCTGTATCGCAGACGATTCGGTGGAAGCCGCCAACGACACCTTCGCATCCACGGCGGTGGGTCTGCTGCTCGAGTTCTACGAACCGAAGCTCTCCACCACGCAGAACGTACCGCAGAAGCCGGAAACGACGATTTCACGGCCTACCGTGTTCGGCGACCCCGCTCCGGTCACATCCGCTCCGGAACCCGAACCCGTCAAGCCGGACAAACCCAAAGACCGGCACGATAAACCGAAACCCAAGCCCGCACCCAAATCCGGATTCCGCAACCTGTTCAGCGATATCTTCGGCGACAACAATAGCGGCGATGAAGTATAAGGAGGCACTACTATGAACAATACCATCGATCAATCATTGATTCCCAATACCTGGCAGAAACGCACCAACATCATCACCGTGATCGGTGTGGGCGGCGGTGGCGGCAATGCCGTCAACTATATGCAGAACCAGGGCATCAAGGACGTGGACTACGTAGTCTGCAACACCGACAGCCAGGCCCTGGACGCAAGCCCCGTGGCCCACAAGGTCCAGTTGGGTGAGAAAGGTTTGGGTGCCGGTACCGAAGCGGCCGTGGGCCGCAAGGCGGCCGAATCATCCGCCGACGAGATTGCCCAGCTCTTCAAGGACCCCATTGAAATGGCCTTCATCACCTGCGGTATGGGCGGCGGTACCGGAACCGGTGCGGCTCCCGTGATTGCAGAGGCCGCCCGCAAAGCCAACAAACTGACCGTGGGCGTCGTGACCATCCCCTTCCGCGATGAGGGCGAAGAGGCGCTGGAGCGCGCCGTGGAAGGTATCAAAGACCTCAACGGCCAGGTGGACAGCATCCTGATCATCGACAACCAGAAACTCTACGACATCTACCCCGACCTGGACATCTTCTCCGCCTTCCACAAGGCCGACGAGGTGCTCTGCACGGCTGTCAAGAGTATCGCCGAAATCATCACCAAGAGCGGCTTCATCAACGCCGACTTCGCCGACGTCAAGCGCGTGATGGCGAACAGCGGCGTGGCCATGATGGGTATGGGACGCGCCCAGGGTGAAAACCGCGCCATCAAGGCCGTGGAAGACGCGCTGCAGTCCCCGCTCCTCAACAGCCTCGATCTGGCCTCTGCCAAGAATGCCATCGTGAACATCACCTGCAGCGGTGAAGAGGGCCGTGCCATCAAGGCCGAGGAGCTCCGCCAGATTATGGAAGAGGTCCGGGCCCGGATCGGCAGCACCGGCGTCTTCAAGCGCGGTCTGGTGCGCGACGATTCGATGGGCGACGAGATCAGCGTCACCGTGATTGCCACCGGTTTCGCCATGACGCAGCTGCCCGTGCTCTCGCAGCGTCGCAAGAACGTCATCACCGTGGTGGCCAAGAATATCGTGCCCAAGCGCGGCACCCCCGTCTATCCGGAAGAGGAGATCCGCGTGAACCGGAAACTCCAGTTCGAAGGGGTCCCTGCGCTGATCACCGAATCGCAGGAAGAACTGAACCAGCTGGCCGAAGAGCCGGCATTCAACCGCCGAAACGCATAGCCTATGACACAGAAAAAGAGAAGAGTCCGCTTTGCTCCGAGTCCGACCGGTCCGCTCCACATGGGCGGCGTCCGGACCGCACTGTACAACTACCTGTACGCCAAGCAGGCGGGCGGAGATTTTATTCTCCGAATCGAAGATACCGACTCCAACCGGTTCGTGCCGGGTGCGGAAGAATACATCATTGAAGCGCTCCGCTGGTGCGGCATCCTGCCCGACGAGGGTGTAGATGCCGACGGCCACGTGGTGGAGAAGGCTTCGGAGCAGCATCCCCACGCCCCCTACCGCCAGTCGCAGCGCCGCCATATCTACCGGAAATACGCTGAGGAGCTGGTCTCGAAGGGATTCGCCTATTATGCGTTCGACAGCGCCGAAGAGCTGGCCGCCCTGCGCGCCGCCGCCGAAGCCGAGAAACGCACCTTCACCTACAACCACGAGACGCGCCTCACGCTGAAGAACTCCCTGACGCTCCCGGCAGAAGAGGTGGTGCGCCGGCTGGTGGAGACCAACGACTGGACCATCCGCTTCAAGATCAATCCGGATCGACTGGTGGAGATGGACGACCTGATCCGCGGCCATATCACCGTGAACGCCTGCACGCTCGACGACAAGGTGCTCTGGAAGAAGGCCGACGACCTGCCCACCTATCACCTGGCCAACATCGTGGACGACCATCTGATGGAGATTACGGACGTGATCCGCGGTGAAGAGTGGCTGCCCTCCCTTCCCCTGCATTATCTGCTGTACGAAGCCTTCGGATGGCAGGAGAGTCGCCCGAACTTCGCCCATCTCTCGCTGCTGCTCAAACCTGACGGAAAGGGCAAGCTGAGCAAGCGTGACGGCGACAAGATGGGCTTCCCCGTTTTCCCGCTCAAGTGGGTGGCACCCGACGGCGAAGTCTCCCGAGGCTACCGTGAAGACGGCTACTACCCGGAAGCCTTCATCAACCTGCTGGCCATGCTGGGCTGGAATCCCGGCACCGAACAGGAACTCTTCACCCTCCCCGAACTGGTGGAGGCCTTCTCGCTGGAGCGCGTGGTCAAATCGGGCGCCCGCTTCAACTTTGAAAAGGCCAAGTGGTTCAACCAGGAGTACCTGCGCCGCCGCGACCGCGCCGACCTGATTGCCGAATTCCGCACGCTCAATGCGGAGCACCTGGAGGGCTTCGGCGACGAGTATATCGGCGCCGTGCTGGACCTGATGAAGGAACGTGCGCACTTTGCCTACGAACTGTGGGGAATGACCGCTTTCTTCTTCGAACCGCCGAAAACCTACGACGAATCCTCCGTGGCCAAATACTGGAAAGAAGAGGTTCCCGAGATCCTGCCAGAGGTATCCCGTTTCCTCAAGGGACTCAAACCCTTCGACAAGGAACACATCGACACGCTGCTGCACGACCTGATCACCTTCCGGAACTGGTCGATGGGCAAGGTGATGAACACCCTGCGCCTCTTCCTTGTGGGAGAATCCAAGGGTCCCGGCGTTTCGGACATCATGCAGATTATCGGCCGCGACGAGACGGGCTTCCGGATTGACCGCGGCATCCGTATCCTCAACCAACGGTAACCAATTCGAACCATGAACGATAAAAAAATCATAGGAATGGCGGCCGACCACGCCGGCTATGCCATGAAAGAGGCGCTCAAGCCGCTTTTGAAGTCGATGGGCTACGAGATCCGCGACTTCGGCACACACAGCGAAGAGAGCATGGACTATCCCGACGCCGCACATCCGCTGGGTTATGCGGTGGAATCGGGCGAAGTGTCCTGCGGCATCGCAGTCTGCGGATCCGGCAACGGCATCAGCATGACCCTCAACCACCATCCCGGCGTGCGGGCAGCCCTCTGCTGGACCCCTGAGATCGGTGCGCTGGCCAAGCAGCACAACAATGCGAACGTGCTCTGCCTGCCGGGCCGCTTTATCCCGGTGGAAACGGCCGAAGCCATTGTCCGTGCCTGGTTTGACGCGCAGTTCGAAGGCGGACGCCACCAGCGCCGGATCGACAAGATTCCCTGCAAGTAAACGTTTTGGAACTGAACCCCCATATCCTGACCGGTTGTCCGGTGGAAACGGCCCTCGAGTACTGCGAAGGCCGTCTCTCGCACAGCATCGAGGATTATCCGGAGGGCATCCTGATCCCGGTGGACAAACCGATCCGCTGGACATCGGCCGACCTGGTAAGGAAGATCAAGTTCCAGCTGCAGAAGCATTTCCACACCCACAAGCTGAAGGTCGGTCACGCGGGTACGCTCGATCCGATGGCCACCGGCCTGCTGATTGTCTGCGTGGGCCGCGCCACCAAGATTGCCGAAGCGCTGCAAGCCCATGAGAAAGAGTATCTGGCCCGGATCGCCTTTGGCGCCACCACGGCATCCTACGATCTGGAACAGCCTGTGGATCAGTTTTTCCCGTTTGAACATATCACACGGGAAGGGGTGGAAGCAGCGCTGACGGGTTTTATCGGCGAACAGGAACAGGTTCCGCCGGTTTTCTCCGCCAAGATGGTCGGCGGCCTGCGCGCCTACGAATACGCCCGCGCCGGAGAAGCGGTAGAGCTGCGCACGGCCCGAATCACCATCAGCTCGATCGAGTTGCTGGACTACCGCGCTTCCGGAATGGCCGAAGGACCGCAGCGGGAAGCGGTCGAAGTCTCCGAAGCTGTGCGCAACGTCAAGAACTTCCACACGGCGGCGCGCAGCGAAGTCCCCGGCCCCGAAGTGCTGCTCAGAATTCGTTGCAGCAAAGGGACTTACATCCGTTCGCTGGCCCGCGACCTGGGACTTGCCATGAACTCCGGAGCCTACCTCACCGCCCTGCGGCGCGTGGCTTCCGGCGACTTCCGGCTCGCCGGTGAAAAGTTGTAAAGAACTGAAAAAAGTGTATCTTTGTGATTCGTGAACCCAAACGATTATTCGTTTAACCTAAATAAACAACCTATGAAAAAATTCTTTCTGGCAGCAGCTCTGCTGATTGCATCTGTAACGGTTTTCGCTCAGGACTACAACTGGGCAGTCGGTCTCCGCGGTGGCGTGGACGGCGGCGGTATCACCATCAAGCGTAACTTCGGCGCATCCGCAATCGACGGTACGGTCCGTATGGCTTGGGAAGGCGGCATCGCAGGTGACGTCCTCTACGAATTCAACGTTCCCGTGATCGCCGACGGCTTCAACTTCTATTATGGTGCAGGTATTTGCGCAGCGCTCGCTTCCAAAGTCCTCGCACTCGGCGTTGAAGGTGTCGTGGGTCTGGAATACAAGATTCCGGTAGCACCTATCGCTATCTCGCTCGACTACCGTCCGGCAATTGTTGTCAGCACGGGTGACGGCACCCTGGGCTACGGTTATACCGGCGTCGGCCTGGGCATCAAGTTTACCTTCTAAGCCAGAGCGTCTTAAAAAAAGAGCCGTCCTTCCGGGCGGCTTTTTTTATGCTTCTTCCAGATAGCGGATATTTTCCTACCATAATTCTTTTACAATCTCAGGAAGTAACAACTCGTCAGCCGGAAGCCATTTGACGGTATGGATTTCATCTTTTCCCAGCCAGCGGGCGGCTTCGTGTTCGTTGAGATGAAGGGCGTCCGTGAGGAGGGAACAGACGTAGCAGTGCATCGTCAGATGGAACTTCGGATAGTTCCAGTCGATGGTCGTAAGATATTTATCCACGCGGATTTCGGCATCAAGCTCTTCGCGGATTTCGCGGACGAGAGCCTGCTCCGGGGTTTCGCCGGGCTCCATTTTTCCGCCCGGAAGCTCCCACCAGTCCTTCCAGTCGCCATAGCCGCGCTGGGTGGCAAAAATCTTGTCCCCCCGGCGAATTATAGCCGCCACGACTTCGATGGTTTTCTTTTGTTCCAAAGGCGTATTATTGGAATGTCAGATTCACAGTGTTGCGGTCCCCGTCTCCCAGAGTCTGTATGCAAGTTATATTGTAGACTTGTTCATGTTTAGTCCCTTTCGGGAAAGTGTATTGTTCATTTTGGCCGCTCGGGGAAGCGTCGGCAGGAATATTAATGCGATTATTCGAGAACTCTATCTTCGATCTTCTACTGTCTGAAAACGTATATGTCCCGTGACTCTTGAACTGCCCCGTTGATGTCTTCCCTGTAAAAGAAAAATGCATACCCTGTGAAAAGGTGAGCGTCCAATCGATGCCGGTTGCATTATTAGTACAACAAAGCATTGAGAGCGTATCAAGATTCTCTTCTTCCCCGCCCTGCTTTCCGCACGATGCCGTGCTCAGCAGTGCCAGCAGAACGCCCAAAACAACGGTCAAGTATCTTTTCATGATCACTAATCTGTAAAGTTGGGACAAAGATAGCAAAACATCTCCTTTAAAAGACGGCCCTTCTTCCGGCTCTTTGTTTTTAGCCATACGCCTGCAGTCTTTCTACACGAAGGCGGAACCTAATTTGTTTTGGTAGTCTCAGGATTGTTCCTACCTTTGTTGTCAGAAACAGTGTTCTGCGGAGTAGCTTTGTCATTCCGCTCGCCCTCCGGGGTCTCGCCAGTGTCCGTCGTATTGTCGAGGACACTGTTTTTTTTTGAGAATCTCTAAAAGCTCCTTTCCTTTGCCACGCAGTCCCGGTAGTTCCTCTCCCAGGCATAAGTGCTGGTGATGAATCCGGGTTCTTTTTTATCCCATCTCGAATGAAGATTTACGATTCACTCATCACTCGCGATGAGGTCAGAAAGATAGCATTCACGCCTCAGACTTAAGATCGAGAACGAGGGAGAATGTATTCAAAGAAAACTCTATTCAGGCTGACAGGAAGCCTCAATACGGGAACGAATATCGTCAAGTATTTCGCCTTCGTAAGTGAAATACTTGGCCCCTTGATATGCACCTGAACTATTGCGCTTTTCGGCCGGCATGAATGTGCCCACAAATGGAGAAAGTTTGTAAATCCGGCCATCGTATTCTATCTGGTCATCACTTGCGACATTAACCTTCAGACCGGTAGGGACAAAGGTTAGTTCGGAACCGATGGGAATATTGACCATGCTAAACTTGAAGCGAGGACGATGAGGAATAGCCGGTTTGGGCAGTACTGTAGATGCATTCGGCTTGGCTACTATCGGCTGATTGTTTTCATACATTGTAATGACCGCATCGTCCAGGATCATTGCTTCATCCTTAAAAATCTCCAGAGCAAGCTCCGGCTTGATGTTGAAAAATTCACGGCTTTGCCTAATACGAAGATCTGTGAGACGATCTATAGCCTTGTGAATCTTTTTCTCAACGATGTCGTATTTCTCTGTCTTCAGTGTCGCGTAAATCTCGAAGGGCAACGGCACTGCGGTATTATCAAGCTCTTTGGAGCGAATATCTACAGGGCGGGAACTCTTTCCGATTTTTACCCAGTCTTCACGGAAGCTAGGATTGGTGAGAATATAAACGTAGCCGGGTTCTTTTGCCATATGCCTGTTGGATTTCGTATGATGACGCAAATGTACTAATTATTACATAATAGCTTCTTTTGCTATCTGCTTGATGGATCGGAGTGTGCTTGACTCCTTGACGGCCTCAGGGGTTCAGTTAATAGCCGTTGGCTTACTTACTTGTACTTAATCGGATATATCGCTTTTTTTCTACCAAATAAGACTCAAAAGATGAATCATTTTTCAAAAGCCTGTAAACGATGTTTTTATTCCTGCCTTGAGGGACAAATTGATTCAAGTACTCGTACAACTCTTTTAAGGGCATGATGCCCTTATTTGAAGCTAAAAGAGCCTCTCGAGCCTTTTCTATTATCAATAAATGATGAGGGGAGCGCTTTTGCGAAAAATCGCCTCTTGTCAATGCTATTGCTTCCTCTTTTGAGATACATAGCACAACCAGTAATTTGTGTGATGAAATGCTTTCAACTCTTAAAATGCTGGGATACTTTTCAATCATTATTCGAAGAGCAGAGTTTCGTATCCTTTCGCCTGTCTGTACTCTGTAATACTCGATTAGGTCTTTCATTTTAGCAGCCCCATCGTGTTCCGCCAGATACTTGACGATTATCGGCATCACGATGCGAACTTGATTCTTTACCTTTGATGCATATGTGTACTCTGGATAGCTAGCCAAGAAGTCATTATGTATAAATAATTCCTTTTCCTCCCGGGCCACATGGCACATGGAGCCAAGGTATATTCTAATCGTACGTGATGAATACGGACGGCCAATACTGGCAATAAAACTGATCACATCAGATAGGTATGCTTTGCCGGCACGACTCTTTAAAAATGATTCAAGAACATCTCTTATATCAGGGGCCATTTCATGTGCCTCACTACGTTCACTTTTGAAATACCAGTATCCACTCTTTCCCCAAGCCTGCAATAAGGGGTGAGAACCTCTAATAACCTGCTCCCCATTTGTCAGAGGAGCAATGCCATAGAGTGAAGCACGGCGATTATACTCTTCAAATATTTGCTGATTATGCATCGGCTGCCCGCTATCATATAAGATGCGAACTATTTTTGAGGGTATCGTTTGTAAATATTGCCACTTTAATGCATATAAGTCCCTATTATCATTTGGTTTCTTTTCAAAACGGGTGGAACAACGAACAATATCCAGAAGGATATCGGTTAGCTCTTTGTTATTGTTTAATCTTTTGTGGAGAAAAGGCGCCACATCATCTACCAGAGATACAAACAAAGTAGAGTCCGTGAAAAACTTCATAAGAATCCCCGCACTTCTATTGAGGGCAATGATATTATTCCCCTTAATAACTAGCGGTTCAAAGTAAACATTCGACTCACATTTGACAAGGTCTAAAAGATCTAATAGAAAACGACACGTTTTCTCATTCTGTATTCCATTCTCTTCGATAAAAGAGGATAACCTGAATGCATTCTGGTTAGAATAGCAAAGGTCAAAAAACTTGCTTTGGAAAATATGATTTACAATAAAATCATCAACCAGAAGAACGCCTTTAAGGACTCCCCGACACTGGGTTATTCCTATTGTCTCTTCTGTTCCTTTTTGCAATTGTCGTATCCTTTCTGTCGTCATGCCATATTTCTCTGCTAATGACTGCAAAGAAAAGCGGAGTATTTCCCTGTCATCATATTCGGATTCAAAAAGCTCAATTCTAGTTTTTCTTTTCTCGGCCTCTTCCGGTATAAGAATTGAATTACGACAATGCATCCGATCTACAAACTCACGAACAAAACGCTCAGCCATAATGCCTAGGGGTTGTTCAAAAGAGACATCGGAAGGAATGGTTGGCTTGTTCGTATAATAAGAATAAGCCGCTATCAATCTATCTTTGTTCTCGAAAACGTAGTCTCTAGCTCTTCTAATAGGGGTGCGTTTAAATAAATCTACGATAAACAAGTCGTATAAAGTCGAGAGATCACCTGGCTGGTGGTCACGAAGGAAAACCAGCGCATTATCCAGCTTGACTAGTCTAGGTTCCCTAAAAAGAAACTGAATTGGAATCTTAGATAATTCTCTTATGTCTGTATCTCCAAGTGAAATCTCTAGAAACTCTCGTTTATTCTTCATAGTATTACACGCACAACTGGACACTAACGATACTTGAGCAGAGGCGAGTTCATTATTTCCTCACACCAGTTGAGAAGCGTGCTAGCTCTCCTTTTGATAACCGCATCACTATAGTCTGGATAGTTCTTTTTAAGCCAACTAACAGCGAAGGCCTTATTATCATCATTAGGGAAAATGAATAAATGAGAAAAGATCTCCCCGATAATACTGTCATTAATGATTAACTCGTATACACGCAATTTTACGTGCTCAGAGTCTTTCAACAAGTCTGTTCCAAGTTCGCTAATATGCCCTTTCTCATCAATCAAGTCCAAATAATAACATGCACTGAGGTAATATGCGGCTTGTCTGGGTTCAAAACCGCAGAAAGTCGCAATATCATTCTGGGTGCAGTTAATTTTATTGCAGGCGTAAACAAACACTTTTACAACTGTATCAAGATTGTTTGCTTGAGGTAATAATATTCTCATTGTAATGTGCCTAAAATGAACAATTCACTCATTTCTCTACTCGACTCTACAGTTCCGCCTATAGTCCTTTTTACAGTCATATCAGCATGCACTTCATAAAAGTCATAAGAGCCTTCTGTATACAAATCGCGGATAAACTGAGTGTTAGAATTACTAATACCGACACGGACTCCTCGTTCAACCAGCTCGTCGCAAATCGCCTTTAGTTGTCTCTGATTTGTCCTATTGAAACCATCTTGAGTGTACTCAACAAAACCACTCTGACCAGCTTCTACATCATAGGGAGGATCAAAGTAGACAATATCTCCAGCTTGAGCCCTGTTAGCGATCACCGCATAATCAGCGACTTCAAAATTGATATTACATGTATTAAAGTAGCGGCTAGCTTCTCTAATAGAGTCCTCTGTCAAGATGGGAGGATTGACGTACCGCCCAAACGGGACATTGTTCTGGCCCCTTCTATTAACTCGCCATAAGCCATTATAACACGTCTTATTCAAGTACATGAAGCGAGCGGCTTTTTGGATAATTGAAAGTCCGTTGTACTTAGTTCGATCTCTATCTAGGCCTCGCACATGATAAAAGAAATCTCGGCAATGAAAAGGCACAAAATTGTTGGCCAATTCTTTAATTAACTCCTCTGGGGAGTACTTTATAACATTGTAAAGATTTATCAGCTCTTCATTTGTGTCAGAGCAGGTTGCATTCGAAACTTCCATAAATAGCAAAACAGCAGCCCCTCCTATGAATGGTTCATAGTAGTGGTTGCATTCTGTGCCAAGTATACTAACTATTGCCTCAGCGAAGCGTCGTTTGCCTCCGGCCCATTTAATGATAGGGTTCATTTTTGAAAGCCGTCATTTAGCAGAAGTTTAAAGTACTCTTTGAGGATTTGAAGACGATCATTTTTCTCAGGCTCATCAAAATTAACCCCGAGCTTGTCAATGAGGATCGGAAATCCCCCATTAGCATAGGACTCAAAAATTGCATACTTCTCAGATGTCGATAATATAGACTGATCTTTAGTCTTAGCATATGCGAGAAAGTCCATATAGTCCTTATCCTTTTCGGTAAAGAATGTTATCTGCACAGGGTCTGAAGCTGCTTTTTGAATCTCTGCATACGCGCGGTTGTTATACCCAATAATTGCTGAAACCATTAAGATCTGAGAATAAGACTGAAAAATCTTAAGGTCCTGGAACAAATACCTCATTTGTTCCTCTTGACTAGCACTTCGTTTAATACGATATCTAGGATCTGTGTATACTGACATGGCTAAGCTTGTTTTAGGACTGAGTTATTATCTCCCGCATTACCAACAAGTTCATACGTTTGAGCGACATACCGGCTCAAATTATCTTGAACGCCGGATAGGCTCTCATTAGATATCAACAATATGATCTGCTCTGCAAAGGCGTGAATATTCAGAGAGGATTTTAACAAATTACCGTCGGACAATTCAGTAAACGGCGAATCGATTAAAAAAGGATACGATCTGCTTATTTCGGTGGAATCTGATGAGCGCTCTTCTCTGGAATACTCGAGAATTGCCTTAGCAAAAGCTAAGGTGTTGATTTTGCCTTGTCCAGTGGAATTGGAATCTTTGATATTAAGTATTATTGATTCGCGTATTTCCTCATCAGTTCTGTGAAGCGAATACCATGTTGCAATAGTTCCGTCAGCTCTATATTTCTGAAAGAAATCTTCGTACCTTTTTTGGGAATAGGT
>R22__coassemble_900_pt1 | contig 16708 bp, 11 predicted proteins | sample R22__metabat2_low_PE_033 | metagenome-assembled genome bin R22 | reverse complement strand
CCTTCGGCTGAAAAACGCCTGCCGATGCTCTTCAAATGTTATTGCGACAGCTGCGTCGGGATCGACGCCGTCACGGTCACCGTCGAGGTGGATTGTTCAACCGGAATCGGCCTGCGGATCGTGGGTCTGCCCGACAACGCGGTCCGCGAAAGTCTCTTGCGGGTCGTCACCGCCCTGACAGGCTACGGCTACCGGATTCCCGGCAAGCGTATCCTGATCAACCTGGCCCCGGCCGACATCCGCAAGGAGGGTTCGTCGTTCGATCTGGCCATCGCCGTGGGCCTGCTGGCCGTTTCGGAGCAGATCAGCGCCCCGCGCGGCGGGGAGTATCTGCTGCTGGGCGAGCTGGCGCTCGACGGCCGCCTTCGACCGGTTCCCGGGGCGCTTCCCGTTGCCGTCCATGCCCGCGAAGAGGGATTCCGGGGCTGCATCTTTCCCCGCGACTCGGCCATGGAGGCGGTGGAGCTCGAGGGGTTGGAGGTCTACGGCGTGGAGTCGCTCGCGCAGGTGATCGATATCCTTGCGGGCGACCGCGACGTGCATGAGTTCCTGTTCCGGCGGGAGTTACTGCCGCTACAGGAGGTTCAGCACCGCTCGGATTACCGGGAGGTGCGGGGGCAGCCGGCGGCCAAACGCGGTCTGGAGATCGCTGCCGCCGGCGGACATAACCTGGTCCTGATCGGCAGTCCGGGCAGCGGCAAGACCATGATGGCCTCCTGTCTGCCCTCCATCCTGCCCCCGATGACGCCGGCCGAATCGGTCGAAACGAGCAAGATATATTCGGTCTGCGGGTGCAGTATCGGCCGCAGCGGACTGATGCGCGAACGTCCTTTCCGCACGCCGCACCACAGCGCAAGCCTGGTCTCGCTGATCGGCGGCGGCGCCCAGGCCCGGCCCGGGGAGATATCCCTGTCGCACAACGGGGTGCTCTATTGTGACGAACTCGCCCAGTTCCCGCGTTCCAGCCTGGATGCGTTGCGCCAGCCGCTCGAAGACGGCCGCGTCACCATCTCCCGCGCCCGCTACAAGGTCACCTATCCCGCCTCGTTCATGCTGATTGCCTCCATGAATCCCTGTCCCTGCGGCTATTACGGCGACGGCACCGGCCGCTGCCACTGCACGCCCCAGCAGATCGCCACCTACATGGCCCGCATCAGCGGACCCTTGATGGACCGCCTGGACATGCATATCCGGTGCGACAGCGTGCCGGCGGAAGACCTGCTGAAAGGTGCTGATTCCGAGCCCAGTGCGGCTATCGCGGAACGAGTGGTGCGCGCCCGTGAAATCCAGGTTGCGCGCTTCCGCGCCGACGGCATCTTCACCAATTCGCAGATGAATGCAGCCCTGCTGCGGCGCTACTGCGCGCTGGGCGCCCGCGAGACGGAGTTCCTCAAGAATGCCATCAGCAAGCTGAACCTCTCCGCCCGCGCCTACAGCCGCATCCTCAAATTGGCCCGCACCATCGCCGACCTGGCCGCCTCGCCCGAAATCCGCCTGCCCCACCTGGCCGAAGCCATCGGCTTCCGCTCCCTCGACCGCCTCACGGACCTTTATAGATAGTATGAGGAAGATCACGGAAGAGATAGGTCCGTTTGGACCAATTTACCGACAGTTTGTGGGAAAGCCACAAGAGGCGATTAAATACCTTATGGAGCAGAAGAATGGGGAGGCATTCGGCGCCTTGCATCACAAGGATGTGGGCATCATTTCAATCGTGTATGGAAATGAATTATACGGTATTAAAAAGATCTTTGTGAGACATCATGAGATTCTTGAAAAAATACAGGAATACTTGGATGAGATGTCGGTCATAAAGGAAAAATCAGGGCAGAACCGGATAAGATTTGAGTCAAAAACACATTACGCGGTAGTTAGTCGCGATTATTATGGTCAACAGTATAACCCTTGGTTATTGACTGCATTTGAAAAGAAAAACAGTGTCCTCGACAATACGATGGACACTGGCGAGACCCCGCAGGGCGAGCGGAATGACACGGCTACTCCGCAGAACACTGTTTCTGCAAGCAAAGATAGTAAATAATCCGGAAGAACAATGCTCCCTGCAACAATTCAAGGGTATTTCGTATCTTTGCAGTATGACAGAGATCATCATCAACGGGATCGAAGATTTGCCGCGGGCTGCGAAGGTTTTTCTGGAGAAGAAGGGCGCGGCCACGGTCGTTGCCTTTTACGGCTCGATGGGTGCCGGAAAGACCACCTTCATCACCGCCCTCTGTCGCGCAATGGGCGTCCGTGACGATGTCAACAGCCCGACTTTTACGATTGTCAACGAATATCGCGACGGCGGTGGCGACCCGGTCTATCACTTTGATTTCTACCGCATCAACCGGCTTTCGGAAGCGATGGATATTGGCCTGTTCGAATACTTTGACAGCGGCCGTCTCTGCCTGATCGAATGGCCGGAGATGATTGAAGAACTGCTGCCGGAAGAGACGCTCAAAGTGCAGATTCTGACGGACGACGCCCGTACGCGCCGGCTGCTGTTTTAGCACGATAGTTGCAGAATGAGTGCCGGACTCAAAATGAATGCAATGAAAATGAAACTTCATACCTTGCTGCGAACCGCCTGCATCCTGCTGGCCGCCCTGCTGATGGGCACCACCCTGCAGGCCCAGAGCGCCCGTTACTTCGACGCGCTCCGGCTCTACCACGCCGGCAAGCCGGACAAGGCAATTCCCCTGTTCGAGAAAGAAATCGCAGACAATCCTGCCAACGACGCCGCCCACTTCTACCTGGGCACCACGATCCTCTCTACCACAAAACCGGATTTGGAACGCGCGGAGCAGTGTTTCCGCAAGGCGCTGGAACTCAGCCCGGACAACTATTGGTATAAGTATTCGCTGGCGCTGTTCTACACGGAGACCAGCCGTCCCGAACTCGCCTCGCCGCTGCTGGAAGAACTGATGGCGGAGCATCCCAAAAAGAGCGACCTTTACTTCGACGCGGCCAGCGCCTACGTCAGCCAGAACGACACCAAAAAGGCGCTGGAGGTAATCGACAAGATCGAATCCGTGGCCGGCAAGAACGAGATGATCGCCATCTCCAAGATGGACCTCATCCGCAAGCAGACCCCCGGCGCAGCCGGTGAAATGGCGGCATTGGAGTATCTCGAATCCTATTATCAGGACTGCCGTACGCCGCGTCTGGCCACGATGCTCGGCGACTACTATCAACGCTCGTTCCGCGACAGCCTGGCCGTGGATCTCTACTCTCAGGCCATTGAAATGGACGAGGCCTACGCGCCCGCCTATTACGGTCGCGCCCACAGTTACCAGAGCCTCCGGATGTACGACAACTACTTCGACGACATCCGCATCTTCCTGCGCGACGAAAGCATCGCCCCGCTGGCCAAGGCGGACTATCTCAACCACATGATGGACGTCCCTCAGTTCATCCAGGCCTTCCAGGCGGATGTCGACTCGATGATGCTCGACGCCCGTCTCTCCGCGCCGGAAGACACCACGGTGAACGCGGCGGTGGCCATGTACTACTACCGCACGGACCGTCAGCCCCTGGGCATCGAACTGATGCGCCAGATGACGGAACGATGGCCGGAAAGCTATCCCCAGGGCTTCCAGTATCTGCTGATGCTGTACTACTACGAATCCTGGGACGGCCTCATCAACGCGGCCACCGTGCAGCTCCAGCGCTTCCCCAAGGGCCATGACATCCTGATTCTCCGGGCGTCGGCCTTCCGCCAGCTGAAGAACTACGAATCGGCCATCGCCGACTATGAGCAGATGCTCGCCGATGCGCCCAAAGACAGCGCTACCGTGGTGATGGCCTGCACCTCGCTGGGCGACCTCTATCACGAAACAGGCAACCTTAAGAAGGCCTACGCCAACTACGAAAAGGCGCTGAAGCGTGCACCGGACCATCTGGTCGCGCTCAACAATTACGCCTACTTCCTGAGTCTCGAAGGCAAGAAGCTCAAGAAAGCCAAGGAGATGAGCCGCAAGACCATCGAGGCCGAACCGGACAACCCCACCTATCTGGACACCTATGCCTGGATCCTGCACCTGCTGGGCCAGGACCTGGAGGCCAAGGCGCTCTTCAAGCATGCGATGCTTTACGGCGGCAAGGAACAGCCTGCCGTCCTGGATCACTATGCCGAAGTGCTCTATACCCTGAAAGAATACGATCTGGCCTACATCTACTGGAACCAGGCCAAATCGCTTGATACCGACGGCGAACTGAAACTCGACGACAAGATACGCGAACGCAAGAACAACCAGACCCGATGAAACTCCTCCGCGTTCTTCTCCCGATTCTGCTGCTCTGCAGCCTGAGCACGGCTCCGCTCCGCGCGCAGGATCTCAGCGCCAAGCAGGAACGGAAGCAGAAGATCGAGCAGGAGATCCGTTTCCTGGACAAGCAGCTCAAGAACTTGGGCGAAAAACACCGTTCCACTACGGAGCACCTGACGCTGGTCCAGAAGAAGGTTTCGGCGCGCAAGTCGCTGCTGAGCCGCATCGATGTCCAGATCCACGACCTGGATGCGCAGATTGCTGAAAAGAAGGCGGACATCGCCCGCACGCAGGCCGAGCTCGACACGCTGGGCGGATACTACGACCGCCTGATCTACAACGCCTACAAGAACCGTGACACCAAAGTCTGGTTTATGTACGTGCTGGGCAGCGAGAGTGTGGGGCAGGGGTATCGCCGGCTTACCTATTTCAAGAATCTCTCCGACGCCGTCGGCGTGCAGGCCGACCGGATCCGCGACACCCGCCTCCGTCTCGAACAGGAGCAGGCCTCCCTGCAGGAATCCCGCCGCCAGCTGGTGGCGCTCCGCGGACAGCGCGAGAAAGAATACAAACAGCTGGTGTCCGACCAGCAGCAGTCCCGGTCGCTCATCAACCGGATTGCAAAAGACCAGAAAAAGTATCGCAAGGAACTGGCCGTCAAGCGTAAAGAAGTGGAGAACCTGAACCGCCAGATTTCCAGGATGGTGGCCTCCACCGTCGCGGCCGACAAGAAGTCCAAGGATATGGTCGACCCGACCCTCTCGGGCGAATTCGCACAGAATCGCGGCAAGCTCGGCTGGCCGGTCAACGAGGGCGTCATCACCGACCGGTTCGGTGTGCACTATCATCCGGTCTACAAGAATATCCGCCTGCCGGAGAACAACGGCATCACCATCTCCACCAACGCCGGCGCCGAGGTCCACAGCGTCTTCGACGGCGTGGTCAAGCAGATTGTGGTGATTCCGGGCTACAACCAGTGTGTGCTCATCCAGCACGGCAAGTATTACACCTTCTACTGCAAGCTGGCCGGCGTCAATGTCAAGCCGCGACAGAAGGTCCGCACCGGCGAATCGATCGGCTGGCTGCTGACCGACGGAAACGTCTCCACCATCCATTTCCAGATCTGGGACGGAACCACCAAGCAGGACCCTGAAAAGTGGCTGAAACGTTGACACCATGATATACAGCATTCTTGATACCGATCTTTACAAGGCCTCGACAAGTTATGCGGACCTTTGCCTGTTCCCGCTGGCGGAAGGCTCTTTTACCTTCCACGACCGCGCCGGGGAGGTCTATGACGAATCTTTCCTGTGCGAACTGAAGGCGGAGCTGGCCGCTCTGGCCGACCTGCAGCTCACCGAATCGGAGTTCGAATGGGCGGTTCATACGATTCCCTATATCCCGCGTCCTTTCTGGGAGTGGCTGCGCAGTTTCCGGTTCGAGCCGGAGAAACTGCAGGTGGAACTCGATGCGCAGGGCCATCTCCACATCGAGGTGACCGATTTCCTCTACAAGGTCACCTGGTATGAGATTCCGGTTCTGGCCACGGTCAGTGAGCTCCGCAACCGTCACCGCGGTTTCCACGCCGACCTCTCAACCATGCTGCGCCGGCTCGATGAGAAGATCGATTATGCCAACGCCCATCACCTGAAGTTTTCAGAATTCGGCACCCGCCGCCGCTACAGCGCCGCTTCGCACGACGCCATCGTGGCCCGGCTCAAGGAGCGCTGCCCGGAGTATTGCGCCGGCACGTCCAATATGTACCTCGCCATGAAGTACGGCATGACGCCGGTGGGCACATTCCCCCACGAGTATATCCAGACCCACGCCGCCCTCTTCGGCAACAAGCGTGCGAATTACCTGATGCTGGAAAACTGGATGAAGGTCTATCAAGGCTCGCTCGGAACCGCGTTGACGGACCTCTTCGGCACCCGTTCGTTCCTCCGTACCCTCACCCGCCAGCAGGCGCTTCTGCTGCAGGGTTATCGGATTGATTCGGGCGACGATATCGAAGTCGGCGAGATGATCATCGCGCGTCTGCAGGAGTTCGGAATCGACCCGCGCACCAAGTTGCTGGTCTTCTCCAATGCCCTGGATTTCCCGCGTTACAAGGCTATCGTGGACCATTTCAGTGGCCGCATCCAGATCAGCGCCGGCATCGGCACCAATATCACCTGCGATCCGGGTATCCCCGGCTACAAGGCTGCCAACATCGTGATGAAGCTCAGCCGCTGCCGCATGTCCGCCAAGGATCCCTGGGAGAAGTGCATCAAGATCTCCGACGACGAAGGCAAGCACATCGGCGATCCCCGCGAAATCGACATCGCCCGCTACGAACTCCACCTCTAGCCTTGCGCTATTTTTGCCGTGGCGGCTAACTCTCTGCAATTCAGCCAGAACGTAATTATCGGTCAGTGAAATCTGCTGACCGATTTTCATTATTAGGCTAATGCTCAATCACTTAGATGCCACGCCAATATCCGTTCCAAGTTTATGTAAAAGGAACACTAGTTCGCTCAGCGTGTTGAGGCTGGCATCCGCAAGTAGGTGGCAGAAGGGCCCCGCCCCAACAAGCCGACGCGCGTGCCGCGCGCCGGAATAATCGGCGGGTTCAATCCCGCCACCGCTATTGCCAGGTGAAGAGGGTGGAGTGTTCGCGGCGGGGGAGGGCGACGAGGCGAATGTCTTTGGGGATCGCAGCGGAGACCGTCTCCAAAGCCAGTTCCGGGGTATTGTTGTTCTCGCTGAGATGACAGAGAAAAACGTCCTGCAGAAGTTGCTCGGCGGCCAGGGCGCGAAGAATCAGCTCGGCGGTTTGTGCGTTGGCCAGGTGGCCGTGGCCGCTGCGGATACGTTGCTGGAGATCAGGCGGGTAGGAGCCAGTCCGGAGCATTTCCGGGTCGTAGTTGGCTTCCACAATCAGGTGGCGGGAACGGGAAGCATACGATACGGCGTCGTCCGTCACTGCGCCTAAATCCGTCAAGAACGTAAACGTCTCGCCGAAGAAATCGATAAAGAATCCCACCGTATCCGTCGCATCATGCGGCACGCGGAAAGGGAGAACAAAGATCCCCCCACGCGCGCCTGGAACCTCCGTGCCGACAGATTCTATCTCCAGCCACTCTCCCGGCACCAACTCATGGCACCGTCCCGGGCCCAGATAGCCGCGGGTACAGTAGTGGCGGTTGAAGGCGGCGATGCAGGGCGCCGTGGCATAGACCGGCTTGTGAAACCTTTCCGCAAAGGTCCCCAGCGAACGGATATGGTCGAAGTGGTCGTGCGAGACCAGCACGCAGCGGATCCTCTCGACCGGAATCCCGACCTCTCCCAGCCGTTTCTTAATAGTGCGCGTACCAATACCGGCATCGATCAGGATGCCGGCACATTCGTTTCCTATGTAATAGCAATTTCCGTTGCTTCCGCTGGAGAGACTGACGAAATGCGTCATCGCACCGCCGGATTCAAGGGGTTAGAGCGACTCTATCAGGCGGGTGAAGATGCGTTGCATCCGGCCTGCAGCAGCGTCGGCGGCTACAATCACGTCGTCCCCGTTGTTCTCATAATCCTCCGCGAAGTCGCCGTGTGCTTCATTGGTGACGCACGACATGCCGAACACCGGAATGCCGCAGTGGCGCGCGGTGATCACCTCGGGAATCGTAGACATACCCACGACGTCCGCTCCGACCGTCCGGAAGAAATTGTACTCCGCGGGCGTCTCGTAGGAAGGACCCGTCCCGGCGATATAGACGCCCTTGTGCACCTTGATGCCCTCTTCAGCGGCAATCTTCTCCGCCCGGGCAATCAACTCCAGGTCATAGGGACGCGTCATATCCGGGAAGCGGGGACCGAACTCGTCGAGGTTCGGACCGATCAGCGGGTTGGGCAGCAGATTGATATGGTCGCGGATGATCATCAGATCGCCCAGCTTGTAGTCGAAATTCAGGCCGCCGGCTGCGTTGGAGACAAAGAGGTACTGGATGCCCAGCACCTTCATCACGCGGACGGGCAGGGTGACCTGCGACATGGGCCAGCCTTCGTAGTAGTGGAACCGGCCCTGCATGGCGCAGACGTTCTTTCCGCCCAGACGGCCGAATATAAAGTTGCCCTTGTGGCCGATGGCCGTGGAGACGGCAAAATGGGGGATATCTTTATAAGGAATAACGTCCACAGGCTCGATGGCCTCAGCCAGGGAGCCGAGTCCGCTTCCGAGCACGATGCCTACCATCGGCACGAAACCGCCAAGGCGTTTCTTCAAATAGTCGGCTGCTTCGCCGATCTTCAACATTCTATCATCCATAATCTATTGTCTCATTAATTTCCAGGCCAGGGTGTCGGCGTGGTCCAGAATCTCGTCTTCGCCGGCGACCTTGCGGTTCTCCATCAGGATCTTGCCGTCCACGATGACGGTGTCGATGCAGGAACTGTTGGCCGAAAGGATAAAGTTACTGGTGAAATCGTAGTTGGGGACGAAGGCCTCGCAGTGGGTGTTGACCAGTAGCAGGTCGGCCAGCGCGCCCTCTTCAATGCGGCCGGCGTCGAATCCGAGCGCACGGGCGCCGCGGAGCGAGGATGCTTCCATCAGCGTGCTGAACGGCAGCGACTTGGGCTCCTTGCGCCACGCCTTCTGGACCATCGCGACGGTCTTCAGGCTCTCGCGGATATCCAGGTTGTCGGATGAACCGGCGCCGTCGGTGCCGATGCAGACGTTGCAGCCCGCATCTTCCAACTCGTTGAATTTGAATTTATAACCCGAACTGAGCAGCAGGTTCGAGTTGATATTGTGCGCCACGTTCACGCGGCGGCTGCCCAGGATTTCGATATCTTCGTCGTTCAGCCAGATGCAGTGGGCGGCCACGGTACGCGGGCCCAGCAGGCCGAACTTGTCGAAATGCTGCGTAGGGGTGAGGCCCAGCCGCTCCACATCCTTGCGGGTCTCGAGTTCCGTCTCCGAGAGGTGAATGTTCAGCAGCAGATCGTTCTCCGCGGCAAACTTGCCGGCCCAGGCCATCGTCTCTTCCGAGGTGGTGTAGTCCGCGTGGATGGAGACGCCGAAACGGAGCCGTTCCGACCACTCCTGCGCCGCGGAGAAGGCCTCCATGCATTCGCGCTTCTGCCGGGCAGCCTTGGCCTTGTCGAAGGAGTCCAGGAATACGTAGGTAATCACGCCGCGCATGCCCATCTCTTCCGCCGCGCGCGCCACTTCCTTGGGGAACCAGTACATATCCAGGAAGGCGGTGGTGCCGGTCTTGATCATCTCCAGGAAAGCCAGTTTGGAGCCCCAGTAGACGGCCTCCTCGTCCAGGTTCTTCTCAATCTGCCAGACGTTGTCCAGCCATTTCTGGAGGGTGGTGTCTTTGCGGATGCCGCGCGTCAGGGTCATGGCGGCGTGGGTGTGCATATTGACGAATCCGGGAACCACGGTAAAGTGGCGGCCGTCGATTTCGCGGTCGGCACCCACCCGTTCGCCGAGATCCGGGGCGATGCGGGCAATCCGGTTCCCTTCGATGAGGATGTCCGCCTTGGCACCGTTCAGCGTGATTTGTTTGAGGAGAATGGAACTCATGAGAGTGGCTTCTAAAATTTATCAAAGATAACAATTTTTTAACATAAGGGATATTTTTTCTTACCTTTGTCCCCCAATACAGTGATTCAAACAAACAATTGATAATAGTATGAATCTACTCTTTTATGCGGTACCCGCAGCCTCCGTTATCGCGCTGCTCTTCGCATTCCTCTTCTACCGTCAGATGAAGAAAGAGGACGAAGGTACCCCTACAATGAGACAGATTGCCCTTTATGTACGCCAGGGAGCCATGGCTTACCTGAAGCAGCAGTACAAGGTGGTGGTCATCGTTTTCCTGGTCCTCGCTGTCTTCTTTGCAGTGCTGGCCTATGGTTTCAATGTGCAGAATCCCTGGGTTCCGTTCGCTTTCCTGACCGGCGGTTTCTTCTCCGGCCTGGCAGGCTTTATCGGAATGCGGACCGCTACCTACGCTTCGGGCCGTACCGCCAATGCAGCGCGCCGCAGCCTGAATGCCGGTTTGAAGGTGGCCTTCCGTTCGGGTGCCGTGATGGGTCTGACCGTCGTGGGACTCGGCCTGCTCGATATCGCGCTGTGGTATCTGATTCTCAACGCATTCGTTTCTGAGGCCACCGAGGCGCAGAAGCTGGTTACCATCACCACCACGATGCTGACCTTCGGGATGGGTGCTTCTACGCAGGCCCTCTTCGCCCGCGTGGGCGGCGGCATCTACACCAAGGCTGCCGACGTGGGTGCAGACCTCGTGGGTAAGGTGGAGGCCGACCTTCCGGAAGACGATCCCCGCAACCAGGCAACCATTGCCGACAACGTGGGCGACAACGTAGGCGACGTGGCCGGCATGGGCGCGGACCTCTACGAGTCTTACTGCGGTTCGATCCTCTCCACGATGGCGCTCGGCGCTTCCGCCTTCTTTACCGACGGCGTGGGAATGCAGACCCGTGCCATCCTGGCCCCGATGCTGATTGCAGCGGTGGGCGTGGTGCTCTCGATCCTCGGCATCTTCACCGTCCGCACCAAAGAGGGCGCAGGCATGGGCCAGCTGCTCAAATCCATGAGCAAGGGTACCAACCTGGCAGCCATCCTCAGCGGTCTGGCGACCTTCGGCATCCTGGCGCTGGTATTCGGTACCGGTGACAACAACTGGTGGCACTTCTCGCTCTCCGTCGTCTCCGGCCTGGCTGCCGGCGTGGTGATCGGCAAGTCCACGGAATACTACACCTCGCACTCCTACAAGCCTACCCAGAAGCTGGCCGGCGCATCGGAGACCGGTCCGGCGACCGTCATCATCGGCGGTATCGGCCTGGGTATGATCTCGACCGCGATTCCGGTCATTACGATTGCCTGCGCCATCATCCTGGCTTACCTCTGCGCAATCGGATTCGACGTGCACAACATGGTCACCGCACAGAACCTTTCGATGGGTCTCTACGGCGTGGCTATCGCCGCTGTAGGTATGCTGAGCACGCTGGGCATCACCCTGGCAACCGACGCCTACGGCCCGATCGCCGACAATGCCGGCGGTAATGCCGAAATGTCCGGTCTGGAGCCGCAGGTTCGCGAACGCACCGACGTGCTGGACGCGCTGGGCAACACCACCGCCGCAACCGGCAAGGGCTTCGCGATCGGTTCTGCAGCCCTCACCGCACTGGCGCTGATCGCTTCCTATATTGAAGAGATCAAGATCGCGCTGCACCGCGTGGGCGAGATGGTCGACGGCGTGGCCGGACAGGTCGACGCTGCAGGCGCAAGCATCCTCGACATCCTGAACCACTACAACGTGAGCATTATGAATCCCGCCCTGCTGGCCGGTATCTTCATCGGCGCCATGATGGCGTTCCTCTTCTGCGGTATGACCATGAATGCAGTAGGCCGCGCCGCTCAGAAGATGGTGATCGAGGTCCGTCGCCAGTTCCGCGAGATCAAGGGCATCCTGACGCGCGAAGGCACGCCGGATTACAGCCGTTGCGTGGAAATCTCCACCAAGGGCGCACAGCGTGAGATGATCGTTCCCGCACTCGTGGCCATCGCAGTTCCCGTCCTCGTGGGCGTGATTCTGGGCGTGGCCGGCGTGGTGGGTGTCCTCTTCGGCGGCCTGGGAGCAGGCTTCGTGCTGGCCGTCTTCATGTCCAACTCGGGCGGTGCGTGGGACAACGCCAAGAAGTTTGTCGAAGAAGGCAACTTCGGCGGCAAAGGCTCTGAATGCCACCACGCTACGGTCGTGGGCGACACCGTGGGCGACCCGTTCAAGGACACCTCCGGTCCTTCGCTGAACATCCTCATCAAACTGATGTCGATGGTCTCGATCGTGATGGCCGGCCTGACCGCTACGATGCATCTGCTCTAACAGCGGACCCGCAATAGACAAAAGGCGCTTCGCATTTGCGGAGCGCTTTTATTTTTGTACATTTGTAGCAAATAACATGACTGACTATGGCTAAACTCAACTTGCAAGGCATCAAGGATGTAAAAGAAATTATCTACAATCCTGATTTTGAGACACTCTATAAAGAAGAAACCCGCCCCGGCCTGGAAGGCTTCGACAAGGGCCAGCTGACCGAACTGGGCGCCATCAACGTGATGACCGGCGTCTACACCGGCCGTTCGCCCAAGGACAAATACATCGTGATGGACGCCAAGTCCAAAGACACCGTCTGGTGGAACACCCCGGACTATCCCAACGACAACCACGAGATCTCGGAGAAGGTCTGGGCCGAACTTAAGAAGCTGGCACTCAACCAGCTCAGCGGCAAGCGTCTCTTTGTGGTGGATGGCTTCTGCGGCACCCACAAAGATACCCGCATGAAGGTTCGCTTCATCATGGAGGTGGCCAGGCAGGCACACTTCGTGACCAACATGTTCATCCGTCCGACCTCGCAGGCCGAACTGGACCAGGCGCCCGATTTCACGGTCTACTGCGCCTCCAAGGCCAAGGTTGACAACTACAAGGAACTGGGCCTCCGTTCGGACACCGCCGTAGCTTTCAACGTCACCAGCAAAGAGCAGGTCATCCTGAACACCTGGTACGGCGGCGAGATGAAGAAGGGCCTCTTCTCCATGATGAACTATTTCCTTCCGCTTCAGGGAATTGCGTCGATGCACTGCTCGGCCAACACCGATATGAATGGCCAGAATACGGCCATCTTCTTCGGCCTCTCCGGCACTGGCAAGACCACGTTGAGCACCGACCCCAAACGCCTGCTGATCGGCGACGACGAACACGGCTGGGACGACGAAGGCGTCTTCAACCTGGAGGGCGGCTGCTACGCCAAGGTGATCAACCTGGACAAGGAGAGCGAACCGGACATCTACAACGCCATCCGCCGCGACGCGCTGCTGGAGAACGTGACCGTGGACGCCGACGGCAAGATCGATTTCGCCGACAAGAGCGTCACCGAAAATACCCGCGTCAGCTACCCGATCTACCATATCGAGAAGATCGTCCGCCCGCTCTCGCAGGGCCCTGCCGCCAAGCAGGTGATCTTCCTGAGCGCCGATGCGTTCGGCGTGCTTCCGCCGGTGAGCATCCTCACGCCTGAACAGTGTAAGTACTACTTCCTGAGCGGTTTCACGGCCAAGCTGGCCGGTACCGAGCGCGGAATCGTGGAGCCTACGCCCACCTTCAGCGCCTGCTTCGGCCAGGCCTTCCTGGAGCTCCATCCCACCAAATATGCAGAGGAACTCGTGAAGCGGATGGAGGTGAGCGGCGCCAAGGCTTACCTGGTGAATACCGGCTGGAACGGCACCGGCAAGCGCATCTCCATCAAAGATACGCGCGGCATTATCGACGCCATCCTGGACGGCAGCATCACCAAGGCGCCGACCAAGAAGATTCCGGTCTTCGACTTCGAAGTTCCGACCGCCCTGCCGGGTGTGGATCCCGCCATCCTGGATCCGCGCGACACCTACGCCGATCCTGCCGAGTGGCAGGCCAAGGCCGATGATCTCGCGCAGCGGTTCATCAAGAACTTCGGCAAGTTTACGGGCAACGACGCCGGTGCTGCGCTCGTGAAGGCCGGACCCAAGCTGTAACGATCCGCCCGGCTGGCCCGGGCTTCACAGTATGCTCGCAACGCTCAAACAATACTGGGGTTACGACACTTTCCGGCCCAGGCAGGAGGAGATCATCTCCGCCGCGCTGGAGGGCCGGGACGTGCTGGCTATTCTGCCTACCGGTGGCGGCAAGAGCGTCTGTTTCCAGGTGCCCGCACTGATGCGGGAGGGGATTGCCATCGTGGTCTCGCCGCTGATTGCCCTGATGAAAGACCAGGTGCAGAACCTCGCCCGGCGGGGCATCAAGGCGCTGGCCGTCTATTCAGGTATGAGTGCGCGGGAGATTGACGTGGCGCTCGACAACGCCGTCTACGGCGACTACAAATTCCTCTACGTCTCGCCCGAGCGGCTCAACACCCCGGTTTTCCAGACGCGCGTCCAGAAGATGGCCGTCAGCTTCCTGGTGGTGGACGAGGCGCACTGTATCTCGCAGTGGGGCTACGACTTCCGGCCTGATTACCTGCGGATTGCGGAGCTGCGCGAGCGGATCGGCCGCGACGTGCCGGTGATTGCGCTGACCGCGACGGCTACCCCCGCGGTGGCGGCGGACATCCAGGAAAAACTGGGCTTCAAAGAGCCCAACCTGATCCGCGTCTCCTTCGTGCGGCCCAACCTGGAATACCTCTTCCGCCAGGTGGAGAACAAGCTGGGCATGCTGCTGAAAATCAGCGCAAAAGTGGAGGGGAGCGGCATCGTCTATGTGGGACGGCGCAAGACGGCGGAAGAGATTGCCGCATTCCTGCGCAGCCAGCAGGTTTCGGCGGAATCGTACCATGCCGGACTGGAGCGCGAACACCGCGGTGCCATCCAGGATCGCTGGAAGCGCGGGGAGACGCGTATCATCGTGTCCACCAACGCATTCGGTATGGGAATCGACAAGCCCGACGTGCGGTTCGTCTGTCACTACGACGTGCCCGAAAGCATCGAGGCTTACTTCCAGGAGGCGGGCCGCGCCGGACGCGACGGAAAACCGGCCTGGGCGGTGCTGCTCTGGAACGAATCGGACGTCACCCGGCTGCGCCAGATCGTGCGCGTGAGCCTGCCCCCGCTGGACTATATCAAGGATATCTACAGCAAGGTTTTCAACTACCTGCAGATTGCCTACGAAGACGGGGCGGGGCAGACCCGCAAATTCAACGTGGAGGACTTCGCGCGCCACTTCGGCCTGCATGCCGCCACGGCCTGGTATGCCGTCAAATACATCGAAACGGCCGGCTACTGGACGGTGACAGAAGAGCTCGAAGTGCCCTCGCGTCTCTCCTTCCTGGTGTCGCGCGACGAACTCTACCGCTTCCAACTGCAGGACCGTGACGCGGACACCTTCCTGAAGGTGCTGATGCGGATGTACACGGGCGTCTTCTCCGGCTACGTGCCCATCGACGAAGAGCGGATCGCCCGCCATGGACACTATGCCGTAGACGTCGTCAAGACAAAGCTTAAATCCCTGGCTTCCAAAGGAATAATTGCATACGTACCTTACTTCCGTTCCCCGCTGATCCACTTCACATACGAACGGCTCGTGCCCGGCAATCTCCGCCTGCCGCAGGCCGATTACGACGCCGCGCAGCAGCGCCTTTTCTCCCGCACGGAGGCTATGATCAATCTTCTCCACGAACCCGACGAGCGCCGGGTCGAAACCCTCCTGGCCTATTTCGGTGAAGAAAAAGTAGGTTGACGTCAAATTTATTTATTAAATTTGCAATCTACACTTTGACGGGATTATGTTTGAAAACTTGATGGACCGCCTCGAGAGTTCGTTTAAACTCATCAAGGGGCAGGGTAGAATAACCGAAGTCAACGTCTCGGAGACGCTCAAGGATGTGCGCAAGGCACTCCTGGACGCCGACGTCAGCTATAAAGTAGCCAAGAACTTTTGTGACGGAGTAAAGCAGGAAGCACTCGGACAGAACGTGCTCAAGGCCGTGCGCCCGGAGCAGATGATGGTCAAGATCGTCCACGACTCCCTGGCGGAGCTGATGGGCAGCGATGCGCAGGAAATCAACCTCAAGGGCTCGCCGGCCATTATTCTGGTCGCAGGCCTGCAGGGCTCCGGTAAGACCACTTTCAGCGGCAAGCTCGCACTCAACTGCAAGAGCAAGCGCGGCCGCCAGCCGTTGCTCGTTGCGGGCGACGTCTACCGTCCGGCCGCTATCGAGCAGTTGAAGGTGCTGGGCAGCCAGATCGGCGTGCCGGTTTATACGGAAGAGGGCGTGCAGGATCCGGTCCGGATCGCGAAGAACGCCATCTCACACGCGCGCACGCAAGGTTGCAACGTGGTGATCGTGGATACCGCCGGCCGTCTGGCCGTGGACCAGCAGATGATGGACGAGATTGCGGCCATCAAGGAGGCCGTCAAGCCTTCCGAGACCCTCTTCGTGGTGGACGCCATGACCGGCCAGGACGCCGTGGAGACGGCCAGGGCCTTCAACGACCGGCTCGACTTCGACGGCGTGGTGCTCACCAAGATGGACGGTGATACCCGCGGCGGTGCCGCCCTCTCCATCAAAGCCGTGGTGGGCAAACCCATCAAGTTCATCAGCGCGGGCGAAAAGATGGAGGCGCTGGACGTCTTCCATCCCAAGCGCATCGCCGACCGAATCCTGGGCATGGGCGACGTGGTTTCCCTCGTGGAGAAGGCCCAAGAGCAGTTCGATGAAGAAGAGGCCCGCCGCCTGCACAAGAAAATCGCACACGACCAGTTCAATCTCAACGACTTCTACCAGCAGATCCAGCAAATCAAGAAGATGGGTAACATCAAGGACCTGGCTTCGATGATTCCGGGCGTGGGGAAGGCCCTCAAAGACGTTGATATGGACAACAGTTCGTTCAAGGGCGTGGAGGCCATCAT
>R22__coassemble_851_pt1 | contig 17304 bp, 16 predicted proteins | sample R22__metabat2_low_PE_033 | metagenome-assembled genome bin R22 | reverse complement strand
CTCCTGCGCAATGAAGCCGATCTTGCGGCCCGGCATGGCCTCGGCATCCAGCGTCTCGCGGAAATAGTTGCAGTGCTGGCGGAGGCGGACCTTCTCTTCGTTGATATCGAGCTTTTCAATGTAGAAGATCATCTCCTGCTCCAGCCGCTCTACGTCGGGTTTTGCGCCCAGTTCCGCCAGGCGGGCCTGGATCCGTTCGCGCACTGCGTCAATGCGTTCGCGTTCGTATTTTTCAACCTCGGCGACGTAAGATTCGATCTTGTCCACCTGCGCCAAAACGTCGGCGCGCAGGCTCTGCCCTTCGCGGGCACGGAAAGCCTTCAGGGCCGCCACCGCTTCATGAATGCAACCCTCCAGAACAGCCCAGTCCGCTTCGGAAAACTCGGTCTCTTCCGGCTTTGCAAGCACGTCCGGCAGCTTGAGCAGGCCGGGGAGCAGCGCTTCGTCGGAGAGGCTTACCCCCATCGCATCCAGCGCTTTATGTACGCCGGTGTAGTAACCTTGCAGCAGGTCGGCGTTCACCGGGCGGGCGGATTCGGACGAAGGGTCGCGCCGCAGCGTGATGAACAGATCGATACTGCCGCGGCCCAGCTCGGTGGCCAGGTAGCGCCGCACTTCAGGCTCCCGCTCGCGCGGAATCAGGGACGATTTCAGGGAAATGTCGGCATTCTTGCCGTTCACCGAACGGAGCTCGACGATGTATTTGTCCCGGTCTATCAGGCATTCCGCCTTTCCGTAGCCGGTCATTGAATGAACCATAGGTGAAGAATTATTTATCCTCAAAGATATCAAAATATCACCAATTCCGAGTCAATTATTGTATATTTGCGTGTTAAGATCATCCTTACTGACCTATGGAAGAAAAGAATCTCAATTTCCTCGAAGAAATCATCGAAGCCGACCTGGCTTCCGGCAAGTGCAAGACCATCAAGACGCGCTTCCCGCCGGAACCCAATGGGTATCTGCACATTGGCCACGCCAAGAGCATCTGCCTAAACTTCGGCCTCGCGCAGAAGTACGGCGGTACCACCAACCTGCGCTTCGACGACACGAACCCCGTCAAGGAAGACACCGAATACGTAGACTCCATCAAGGAGGATATCCAGTGGCTCGGCTTCCAATGGGCGAATGAGTTCTATGCTTCCGACTATTTTGACCAGCTCTACGAATGGGCGGAAGTGCTCATTAAGAAGGGTTTGGCCTATGTAGACGACCAGACGCAGGAGGAGATCCGCCAGAATCGCGGCACGGTGAGCCAGCCGGGCGTAGAGAGCCCGTGGCGCAACCGCAGCGTGGAGGAGAACCTGGACCTCTTCCGCCGGATGAAGGCGGGCGAGTTCCCGGACGGCAGCCGCGTGCTGCGCGCCAAGATTGACATGGCCCACCCGAACATGCTCTTCCGCGATCCACTGATGTACCGCATCATCCACGCAGACCACCACCGCACCGGCAACAAGTGGTGCATCTACCCGATGTACGACTATGCCCACGGCGAGTCCGATTCGATCGAGAATATCACCCACTCCATCTGCACGCTGGAATTCGACGTGCACCGGCCGCTCTACGACTGGTTCATCGAAAAACTGGAGATCTTCCCGTCGCACCAGTACGAATTCGCGCGCCTGAACCTCACCCACACCGTGATGAGCAAGCGTAAGATGCTGGAACTCGTGAAGAACGGCTATGTGGACGGCTGGGACGACCCGCGCATGCCTACCATCTGCGGTCTGCGCCGCCGCGGCTATACGCCGGAGAGCATCCGCGCCTTTGCGGAGAAGGTGGGCGTGGCCAAGCGCGACAATATCATAGACCTCTCGCTGCTCGAATGGTGCGTCCGCGACGACCTGAACCGCCGCGCGAACCGCTACATGGCCGTGATCGACCCGGTTAAACTGGTGATTGACAACTGGAAAGAGGGCGAAGTGGAATGGTTCAACGCGCCGCTCAATCCCGAGCAGCCCGACGGCCCGTTCCGCCGCGTACCCTTCACCCGTGAGATGTATATCGAGCGCGCCGACTTCATGGAAGATGCGCCCAAGAAATACTTCCGCCTGAAACCCGACGGCGAGGTGCGCCTGAAGTATACCTATATCGTGAAGTGCGTCAGCTACAAGAAAGACGCCGAGGGCAACGTCACCGAGATCCACTGCACCTACGATCCGACCAGCAAGCCGGGCGCAGGCGAGTGGCGCTCCGTCAAAGGCACGATCCACTGGGCTTCCGCAACGCACAGCGAGAAGATTCGCGTCAATATCTTTGACCGGCTCTTCACGGAAGAAAAGATGGGCGAACTGCCTGAAGGCGTGGACTATAAACAGTACCTGAACCCGGAATCTCTAGTCGTCCGCGAAGAATGCTACGCCGAGCCGGACCTCTTGAAAGACAACAGCGGCATCGCCGTCCAGTTCGAACGCCTGGGCTATTTCTTTAAAGACAGCAAGAACGGCGGCTACAATAAGGTTACAGGCCTCAAGGACACATTCAAGTTATAACTGCTGCGCCGCTTAGGCGGACATGTCGCTTGCGTAGCGAGGATTTTTTTGTCCGAGCGCAGCAAGACGACTGACGCCAAGGCGCAGCAAATTAGAACAGCGTTTCGTTATTAGAGGCTAACTCCCGGACTTTCTCGAACTGGGCGGGAGAGACCTGGAAGTCGGTATAGCGTGCCATCTGGCGGGCGGCGTGGATGTCGCTCGCAAGATAGGAATACCAGTCGTGATCCAGGAAATACTTCAGATTCGTCAGCGATTCCGGGCCATACGATCCGGAAAGTGACTGGATATTCAACTGGAACTTGCATCCCATCTCCTGCAGTTGTTCGAGCTCCTCCACGTCGTACGGCCCGCGACGGCCGTAATAGAAGACGTAGCGCTCCGGATGGGCCAGCACCGGGGTAAAGCCCTCCTGGACCAGGCGGAAGACGGTGTCGAGCAGGTTGACGCTGCGTACGCCGTACGACATCTCCACCAGGATATGCCTGTTGTTGTAATAAAGCAGGTCGGTCTGTTCTTCGAAGAACTCGTCAATCATATACTCCGATCCGAGCCGCAGGGAGATCTGCGAGGCAAGGTCCTCGGGCAGCGTGGCGACCAGATGGTCGAACCGCAGCTTGAGCTCCGAAGCCTTGTTGGGATAGAGGCCGCCGGAGACATGGGGCGTCAGCACAAAGCGCTCCACCCCTGCTGCATGCATCGCCCGGAGAATCTCCAGGGAGGCAGCAAAGTCCCCGGCGCCGTCGTCGACACCGGGGAGAATATGGGAGTGAACATCGCAGCGGAGACCTATGTCCGCAAACGAATAACGGTTTCTATTGGCGAAGAGGCGAAACATCGCGGCGCAGCTTATGCGTTACGGTGTTCCGGATTATCCGCCTCCTTGGCATGCTTGCGACGCCAGAAGAGGATTCGGTCCTTGAGGGTATCCGGGGCCATCTTCTTGCTGAGCTTGGCCTCGTCGAAACCATAGCCGTAACCGTAGCCGTAGCCGTAGGTACCGCGGTTGCCGTAGCCGCCATAGCCATAGTGGCCATAGCCGTAGCCGTTGGAGTAGCCGTAGGTATGCGAGGTCATGTCCACACCGTTGAGAACGATAGCCACATTCTTGAGCTTGCCGTTCTCCACGAAGGAATCCAGTTCGGAGATGAACTTCAGGGCAGCCACACCGGAACGCACCACCAGCAGGTTGGCGTCCACGTAGGAATTGATGACTGCAGAGTCGGCCACCGGCAGGAACGGCGAGCTGTCGAAGAGGATGTAATCGTACGGCATCTCTTTGACCTTCCCGATGAACTCTTTCATCCGTTCGCTCTCGATGAGCTCTGACGGGTTCGGCGGAACGCTTCCGGCGAAGATGATATCCAGACCCTTGACGTCAGCCATATCGTGCTGGATCAGCGGCTCTATCTCGTCGGTCTTGCGAATCAGGTAAGACACCACGCCGTGGGTATGCTCCTTGATGTTGAACAACTGGCCCAGACGCGGCTTGCGAAGGTCAACGCCGACGAGCAGCACTTTCTTGCCGGCGTGTGCCAGCGAAGCGGCGATGTTGGCAGAGATATAGGTCTTACCTTCGCCCGGGGAGCTGGAGAGCACCTGGTAGACGCGGTAAGGATAGTAGCGGAAGTTGGAACGCAGCACGCGGATGGCCTCTTCGTGCGGATCGCGGCCCGAAGGACGGATCAGCTGGTCGGCCTTGTCCGTCAGCGGAATGGATGCGATTACCGGCAGGTGCGTACGCGAAGTGATGTCGGTCTTGCCGTCCACCGATACGCGCAGCGCCTGGCGCAGATAGAACCAACCCGGCGGAATGATGAAACCCAGCAGGAATGCCAGCACGAGAATCATCTTCTTATTGGGAGCGGTGGGAAGCGCGGTGTTGGCCGCGGAATCCACCATCTTGCACTGGTCGGAGACGGAATAGAGGGCAATCAGGGCCTCCTCTTTCTTCTGCTGGAGCAGGATGTAGAGCGGCTCCTTGATCTGCTGCTGACGCTCGAATGAAGAGAGGGCCAGCTGCTGCTCAGGAATGTTGGAAATGCGGCGTTTGCCTTCCCGCAACTTGCTCTCGATATTCGTCTTCTGCACATTGTAGGACTTCTCGAGGTTCTTGACCGAAGCGCGGATGCTCACGAGCAGTTCGTTGATCTGCGCGTCGGCGGAGACCACCAGCGGGTTGGACTCACTGGAGTTGGAAGCCATACGATTGCGCTCCATCACCAGCGTATTGTACTGGTTGATGGTGGCGTTCAGTCCGGTGTCGGCGATGCCGATGTTGGCGGGAATCACGCTCCGGGCGTTGTTCATGTGTTCGATATAGTCGCGGATGATGGCCAGCAGCTCAATCTGCATGTTCACCTCGTTGAGCTGTGCCTCGTACTGCTGGTCCTTGTTGAGCGTCAGGCTTGACTGGGTGGAGACATCCACCACGGTGTTGGAACGGCGATACCGCTGGTACTGGCCCTCGATCTGGCCGAGTTCCTTGGAAATGGTCTCCAGCCGCTCGTCCAGGAATTCGATGGTATTGTTGGTGGACTGGTTGCGGAAGTTGCGCGAATCCAGGTTGTACTGGTAGACCAGTGCGTCGAGGACGGCTTCGCAGCGCTTGGGCAGGTAGTCCTTGTAGGTGAGGCTGATGATATCCGATTGCGCGTAGGATTTGCCGCCCACGGTGGCTACGTCCAGGTTGCGCATCATGGATTTGGCCGCGTTCAGTGACTTGCGCATGGAAATCTGGTAGCGGTCGCCATAGGCAACAGGGCTGACGCCGGTCTGGCGGATAGAGAAGGCATGGTCCCACAATTTAACCTCTTCGCCGAACTCGTAATCCATTTTTTCCAGCGGATAGTCGCCATACTGCATCTTGACGCGCTTGATGGTAAAGTGCAGGCTGTCCGTAGGTACGAAGACGATGACCGCTTCAGCCGGATCCGGATAGTTCTCCTCGCCGTCGTAGGTCAGCACGAACGGCGACGAGTTCAGGTCGTACATAATGGCCTTGACGGGACGGTGCTTGATGTAGGTGTAATTCAAGCCCAGCTGCTCCACCACCCGCTGCATCAGCGTGCGGGAGCGGAGAACGGCCATTTCGTTGTCTGCCTTGCTGGTTTTGGTCACGCCTGTGATGTCTTTGAGCAGCGCGGACTCCACCGTACCCATGTTGTCGCGGTTCACCACCATGATGGTGTTCTGGGCGGTGAACTGGGTGCGGGTGGCCTTGATGTAGCAGAAACCTGCCACCAGGCAGAGGAAGATCGAAAGGAGGATCCACCAGCGCATGCCCCATACGACGGAGAGGATGCTCTTGATATCTACGCCGGAGGACTCCTGTTCGGTCTCGGAGGCCTGATTACGGTATTCTTTTGATTTACTGTCCATAATAAACTAATTGCTTGTCGGGGTTACCCTGATAAAGAAAGTAATGACAGTGATAAGTGTGGTGAGTGACGAAAGAACCGTGGACCATAGCGAGGTAGCCGCCGTACCCTGCATCACGCGGATTGCACTCTGCGGGACGTAGATCACGTCGTTCTGGTGCAGATAGAAATAGGGCGAATTCAGGATGTCGCTCTTGGTGAGGTCGACCTTGATATGGGTCTGCTTGCCGTCCACGTCGCGGATCAGCAGGATGTTGTCGCGGCGTGCCGTGATGGCCAGGTCGCCCGCCCTGCCGATTGCCTGCAGGATGGTGTTGCGTTCGCCGTCCATCGTGTAGGTGCCGGGGCTACGGACCTCGCCGAGCACCGTGACCTTGTAGTTCATGAAGGAGACGGAAACCACCGGTTCCTTGACCAGACCGCCGTCGCGAAGCATGGTCGTAATCTTGTTCACCAGATCCACGCGGCGCATGCCTTCAACGTGGATGACGCCCAGGCCAGGCATGTCGATATTACCGTCTGAATCAACCAGATACGGAACGACTGACTGGGTGGTATTATAGCCGCCTACGTTGTCGCTCAGCGTGAAGTTATACGGAGTGATGATCGATTTATCCGGACCGGAAATCAGAATCTGGAGCTTGTCGTCTTTCATGATGACCGGCTCGTACTGCTCTTCAATCTTGCGCATTTCCACCTGATCGATATCCTGGAAATAGAGGATTTCCTTGCTGGTGGTGCAGGATACGGCAAACGCCCCCATCGCGAGGAGCAGCAGCCATTTGAACTTGCCTGTATTTTTCATAATCTGCAAATTTACGAAATTCTTCTGACGTTACATCGCCATTCCGCCGTCAACTTGAATCACCTGACCGGATACATACGATGCGAGATCGGAGGCGAGGAAGACGCAAACCTTGGCCACCTCTTCCGGGGTGCCGCCGCGGCGCATGGGAATACCCGCCTCCCAGGCCTTCAGGGTCTCGGGCGGCATCTGGGCCGTCATTTCCGTCAGGATAAAGCCCGGAGCCACCACGTTGGCGCGCACGCCGCGGGGGCCGAGTTCCTTGCCGATACTCTTGGCCAGACCGATCATGCCGGCCTTGGAAGCGGCGTAGTTGCACTGTCCGCCGTTGCCGTGGACGCCCACCACGCTGCTGATGTTGATGATGGAACCGCTGCGCTGCTTCATCATACCGGGGGTGACGGCGTGGATGAAGTTGAAGGCGCTCTTGAGGTTGACCGTCAGCACGGAATCCCACTGCGCCTCGGTCATGCGGACCATCAGGCCGTCGCGGGTGATGCCGGCGTTGTTGACCAGAATGTCCACGCGGCCCAGCCGGGCGAGCACCTGGTCTACGGCGTTGTGCGCCTGCTCAAAGTCAGCGGCGTTCGATGCGATGGCAAGCGCCTGTACGCCAAGGGCTTCAATCTCCTTGCGCGTAGCTTCTGCCGTCTCGTCGATGGCCAAATCCGTGAATGCGATATCAGCCCCCTGAGCCGCCATGGCGAGCGCGATGCTCTTGCCGATTCCGCGGGCAGCACCGGTGATGAGGGCAACTTTTCCGTCGAGAAGTTTCATAATCCTGGGTTTAGAGCGGCTCGCCGAGCAGGTCGTACTCGCCGGCGGCCGTAATCTTACATTCTGCGAATGTACCGATAATTTGTGAGGATTGCAACCCTTTCTGGTGGAAAGCCGCTTCACTGACCAGAATTTCGCCGTCCACTTCGGGGGATTCCCACTGGGAACGGCCCACCAGAACGCCGTCCTGCACGCTGTCGAAGAGCACGCGGGCGGTGGTGCCGATCCGGGCGGTGTTGAAGGCGGCGGAGATGCCGCTCTGGGCCTCCATCAGGCGGTCGTAGCGCTCCTGCTTGACTTTGGCGGGGATGCTGTCTTTGAGGTGTTTGGCGCCCCAGGTCCCCTCCTCTTCCGAATACTGGAAGGCGCCCATGCGCTCGAAGCGGGCCTCGCGTACGAAGTCCAGCAGTTCCGCAAAAGCAGACTCGTCTTCGCCGGGGTGGCCCACCATCAGGGTGGTGCGCAGCACGACGCCGGGAACCCTCTTGCGGATCCGCTCGATCAGGGCGCGGGTCTGGCGGCCGTCAATGCTGCGACGCATGGCGGAGAGCACCGGGTCGGCGATATGCTGGAGCGGAATGTCCAGGTACTTGCAGAGTTTGGCCTCGGAGGCCATCAGGTCCAGCACCTCCTCCGGAAATCCGTCCGGATAGGAGTAGTGCAGCCGGATCCATTCGATGCCCTTGACGGCGACGAGCTTTTCCAGCAGCGGAGCCAGCTGGCGTCTGCCGTAGAGGTCCAGGCCGTACCAGGTGGTGTCTTGTGCGATGATTATCAGCTCCTTGACGCCGGCGTCGGCCAGGGATTGCGCCTCGTCCACGATCTGCTCCATCGGCACCGAAACATGCGGGCCGCGGATGAGCGGAATGGCGCAGTAGGAGCAGCGCCGGTCGCACCCTTCGGCAATCTTGAGATAGGCGTAGTGCGAAGGGGTGGTGAGGTGGCGGCGGGCGGCGAGCTCGGGGCGATGCGGGAGGCCGAGGGCCGCGAGAATCGCGGCGTGGTCGGCTGCGCCGAAGAAGCCGTCGACCTCCGGCAGGAGGCCGGGCAACTCGGCCGCGTAGCGTTGGGAGAGGCAGCCGAATACGAAGATGCGGCGAATCAGCCCCCCACGCTTGGCGCGGCCCGCCTGGAGGATCATCTCGATGGATTCCTCCTTGGCGTCGCCTATGAAACCGCAGGTGTTGATCAGGACGGTGTCGATGCCGGTCGTCTCCAGGGGCTCGCCTTCCGGAGAAATCCCCCACCCCGCCGCGGCGATCTGCCGCAGCAGGTGCTCGGAGTCCACCCGGTTCTTCGAGCAGCCCATGGTTATCAATTGAACTTTGGGCATCGCCGGAGCCGTCTTTAAACGTTTAATTACGCTTATTCAGCTTTTTCTTCCTCGTCGTCTTCGAAATCCAGCGAAGCGTACTGGCGCAGGCAGTTGTACCACTCCAGAACCTTCTTCATGTGCGACACATAGAAGCGGTCGCCGTCGTAATCCGGAACCACCTTGTCAAAGAAGGTGCGGATTGCATCGGGATTGGATTTCTGCGAAGGAGCCTCGCCGCCGGCGAGTTCTGCCGCCATTTTGCGGAAAACCTCTTTGAGCGGAAGCTCTGCATCCATCGTGAAGATGGAGATATCGCCCAAGGCGGAAACGCGGGCGTGCGCGCCCAGCGTGATACGTTTGCCGTTCTCCAGCGCCTCAACGATCATTCCGGCCTTACCATGAGCCAGATAGCGGAAGAGTCCGTGCTCTCCCGAAACGGAGACAATTTTCTTTAAGTCAGTCTTTTCCATAACTTATCAATTTGCGGGAGCAAGGGCTGCTCACCGTCGTTTTCTATTATAAAATCGGCCGCATCGCGCCGCCGTTCCTCGCTCCACTGGGCCTTCATCCGTTGCAGGACCGCTTCGCGGGTGACCCCGTCGCGCGCCATGACTCGTTCGATGCGCACCTCTTCCGGAGCGCTGACCACCAGCACTTTGTCGTAGAGCGGGCGGTATTGCGGATGCTCCAGCAGGATGGCAGATTCCATCAATACGACCGGCACCGTCTGTGCGTCGCGCCACGCCGTGAAGTCGCGGATGACCGCCGGGTGCACGAGCGACTCAATCTGCTTACGCAGTGCCGGCTCAGCAAAGAGCCGTGCGGCCAGTTTCCTGCGGTCCAGCCCTCCCTCTGCCGTCAGCACCTCACGGCCCGCCAGCGCCACGACACCCTGCAGCAGCACAGGATCTTCGTCATAAAGCGCCTTGGCGCGTTCATCGCAGTCATAGGCCGGGCAGCCCATCGTCTGCAGGATATGCACGACAAACGATTTGCCGCTGCCAATGCCGCCGGTGCAGAGCAGGACCTTCATCACTCGGCCTTTTCGGAGAGAATGCACTCCACGAACCTCGGTTCACAGGTATAAGAGAAGAGCGAAGCGGCCACCGACTCATCCGGCCGGGGTGCGACCAGCGCGCTCCGGGAACCCAGGAAGTCGTTGTAATCCACCACGAAAGAGCCATTGGCACGCAGCGGTGCGATCTCTGCGCCGAAATGCGTCCGGCAAGTCACATCCAGTTTGGAGGGCAGCAGGATCAACTGCTTGTCCGGGGGCACGTTGACCGTGGCGAGGTTCACCGTGAAGCGCTGCTCCACATAGCGGGCCACCGGCACGGAGTAGGCCACCTGGGCGGGTTCGATCCGCAGGCCGCGCACCGGCTCGAGCCGGACGTATCCCCGCAGGGACTTGTCTACGCGCGAAAGGGTTTTGGACTGCGTGGTGACTGCCGTAACGGCCTCCAATTCAGCCGTATTGCCATAGACCAGCACCGAATCGGGCGTCAGTTCCAGCTCTGAGGTCTCCATATACTGCGGCTTGCAGGCCACGGAGATGCGCGAGACCACCGGCACCTTTTTGTAGGACTGCGGCGCGAACTCGAACGAGAGCGGGGTGGTCGGGATGTAATTCACATCGAACGAAGAACCCACGGCGTCATCCAGCTGGTCGCGGAACTTGGAGAGGTCCAGAAGGAAGGTGTTCGGACGCGTGGGATCCGCCTCAAAATAGCGGGCGTCGGCCCTGATTTCCAACTCCTTGCCGCGGCCGTCGCGTTTGCCCAGAATATAGAATCCGGCTGCCTGACCGCCCAGCACCAGCTCCTCTTCCGATACCGCCTGCGGGGCGTATCCTTCGAGGTTGGTGGTTACCCGGACGCGGTACTGCAGGTAAACCATATAGTCCTGCGTCAGGTTGTGGGCCAGCCAGGTCACGAAAGCAAGCAGGAAGGAGAGCACCAACAGAATGATGTTCCCCCTCGTAAGCCTGCGGCCGGAGCGATTATGCGGCTGTCCGGTCATTTATGCGTTCTGCTGCGCGTCGGAATAATCCTTCACGAGCGAAGCCTTGTCTACCGTAATGGTGACGTTCTTGTCGATATCCAGCGTGACACGGGTACCCTTGACCTCGTTGATGGTACCGTAGATACCGCCCACGGTGACGACCTTGTCGCCCTTCTTGAGGCTGTCGCGGAATTTGTTCATCTCTTTCTGCTTCTTCTGCTGGGGACGGATCATAAAGAACCACATCACCACGAAGATGAGAACGAGCATCAGGATAAAGGAGAGTCCACCGCCTTTAGGCTGTGCGGCTGCAGCACCGGCTGCTTCCTGGAGGAAGAGTGTTAAAAAGTTCATAATTTACTGATTATTTGGTTATTATTCGTAATCTAAACGTTTATTTACGGATATTTATGCCTCCCGCAGACCACGGTCCACCTTCACAATCTCGCCCGATTCCACCTTGGCCCGGATGAGTTTGTCAAGCATGCCGTTCACGAAGATGCGGCTGTTTGGCGTGCTGTAATATTTGGCGATTTCCACGTATTCGTTGATGGTCACCTTGACCGGGATGGTGGGGAACGAGACTGCCTCCGCCAGGCCCATCACGATCAGGGCGATATCGGTGGAGACCAGCCGGTCCGGATCCCAGTTGGAGAGATTGTCGGAGATCAGTGCGCTGTATTCGGCATAGCCGGCAATGGATTCCTGCAGGAGCGTCTGCGCGAAGAGACTGTCGTCTTCGTTCTTGAAAACCTTCTGGGGCACCAGCGCCTTGCGGTGCGCAATCGTCGGCAGGTCGGAGATAATCACGTTCAGCACGAAGGCCAGTTCGTCCGACCAGTCGTCCAACCCCTCTTTCCAGGGGCGCTTGAGGGAGATGTCCTCGAAGATGGAGTCCAGCAGTTCGTTGTCTTCGAACTCCTCTTCGAAGATGCGGGCAAAGAGCCGGCAGTCCGCCTCGAAGGTATCCTCCGCGGCGGTCATATATTCCTTATAATAATCGGATGCGGTGACGGAAGCGAAGAGTTTCTTTACGAAAACGTCATATTCATGCCAGGAGAGTTTGTGTTTCTGGCAGAAACGGCCGAACTCGGGATCGTCGTCAATCAGTTTGGAGAGGCGGTTGTTCACGAAGCGGTAGTTCGGGTTGGCCTCTTCTTCGGTCGGATGGAATTTGTGAAGGCCTGCGTCTATCTTTTCCCGGGCCAGGGAGACCAGCGATCCGGAGATATTGAGCAGAAAACAATAGAGTTCGAGGGTCTTCTCGCACGAGCGGGAGAGCATGTCCGCAGCGGTGGCGGGAGATTCCGAGCCGGAATTCTCGAAGGCGAAGAGCGCCTTGAAGACCTTGATCCGAATCAAACGACGGTTCAGCATATCAATTTTTATAAATCTTTTGCAAAGATAACCTTTGTATTCGAATAAAAATTTATCTTTGTGATGGAAAATTAAAAGTTGAGAGAAATGTATTTTGAAGATTACGACAACAACGCTCAGAACGAGCACGGAGGGGACGATGTTTATTCCAAACCGGTAAGGGCAGGTAAAAGAACTTATTTCTTTGACGTCAAGGCAACCAAGGGCAACGATTACTATCTGACGATTACCGAGAGCAAGCGCCGTATTGAGCACGATGGCCGCTACGTCTACGACAAGCACAAAATTTTCCTCTATAAAGAAGACTTCGACAAATTCGCTGACGGGCTGCAGGAGGTGGTAAACTATATTCGCGAACGTTGCCCCGTCATCGAGACCACGCACGAACCCCGTCACGACGTCCAGTTCGAAGAACTATAACACAGGTTCCGAACGGAAGGTCATCCGAGCGGCGCTAACGGGATGACGGAAAGAGAGATACGCCGCATGCAGCATAAGCCGGCCGGAGAGATCCGCACCGGCTTTTATTCCGCCGTAGAGGCGGTCGCCCGCGATAGGCCGGCCCAGTCCGGAGACGTGCGCACAGTGGACGCGCAGCTGGTGCGTCCTCCCGGTGTGGGGAATCAGCCGCACGAGCGCGGTGCCGTCCGGATCTTCACGCAGCAGTTCATAGCCCGTCACGGAGGGTTTTCCGTGAAGCGGATCCACCATCTGCCGCGGGCGGTCGTAGTAATCCGGCATCAGCGGCAGGGAGATGGTGCCGGCGGCCGGTTCCAGCGGGCGGCCGGGAACCAGACGCGCCAGGTAGGCCTTGGAGACCTGACGGTTCTCAAACTGCTGCTGCAGGGCACTTTGCGCGGGAACATCCTTGGCATAAACCATCAGTCCGGAGGTATCCATGTCGAGCCGGTGGCAGGGATAGATCGAGCAGCCGCATGTCTGCTCCAGCCAGCTGACCAGCGAGCCGCGCGCAGTGCGCCCCGGTACGGCCAGCATGCCGGCGGGTTTCTCCGCCACGACCAGCGTCTCGTCTTCGTAGCGTATCACGGGGCGGTCCAGCAGCCAGAGCGCGTCACTCTCGAGCGGATTGGGCTCTACATCAACGCCTTGCAACATGTAACCCAGCAGCGGGCCGCACTTGCCGGTGCAGGCGGGATAGAAGCATCCCGGACGGCGCACCTCTTTCTGCGGTGGCCTGCCATACCAGAATTCGCCGATGGCTAAGGGTTTATAACCGTTTATAAACGTATATTGAAGCAGCTTTGGTGCAGCGCATTCGCCGGTCCCTCCGGGCGGCACCAGGCCGCGCTCCGCAAAGATCTCATAAATGGAGCGGGTCTCCCCTTTTCCATTGCGCACCCGGTACTGCTCGAATAGCCAGCGCTGGAGCCGCTGCGACTCCTCGGGCGAAGAGGCGACGATGGCCGCCGGATCGTAATCGTAGATAGGCGGAACGAATCCCTCTACGCAGCTCCGTTCCCCTGCCCGTCCGGAGAAGGCATACAGGAAATCCCGTGTGCCGTCGGGCCGCTCTATCTGCAAGATGCCCAGCATCTTACCCTCTTCGAAGAGCGCGTGCAGTTCGGGCGAAGCGTCGATCCGCGCCGCAAGGGCACGGGCCGCCGCCGCTATCTCCTCCGAGGGAACATAGCAGAACGGGTTATTCAACATAGAGCAGGAGTCCCTTCAGGTATTCGCCTTCGGGATGATAGATATTGATGGCGTGGTCGGCCGGCTGACCCAGCCGTGCCAGAATGCGCACGCGGCGGCCGGTCTCTGCGGCCGCGGAGAATACGGCCAGCGTAAAGGCCTGCTTGTCAACCGCCTGCGAGCAGCTGAAGGTAAAGACGAATCCGCCGGGCGCCACCTTGGCAATGGCATCGGCGTTGAGCCGGCGATAGGCCCGGAGCGCATTGGGAATGGCCCCGCGGTGCTTGGCGAAAGCCGGCGGATCCACAATCATCAGGTCGTATTTGCCCTCCGGCGTCTCGTGCAGGAAATCCAGCGCATCGCAGCAATGCGAAGTGTGGGGTGCGAGCGGTTCGCGCTTTGCATCGGTCGCCAGCAACGCCACGTTGCGGTCCGTCATCTCGATGGCGCGGGCCGAACTGTCTACCGAATCTACGCTGAGCGCGCCGCCGGCAAGGGCATAGATGGAGAAGCCGCCCGTGTAGCAGAAGAGGTTCAGCACCTTGCGTCCCCGGGCGTAACGCTCCACCAGCGCGCGGTTTTCACGCTGGTCCAGGAAGAAACCGGGCTTCTGGCCGTTCTCCCAGTCCACATGGAATTTATGGCCGTTTTCCAGCACGAACTCGGGCATGGCAGCGGCGCAGGATTCCGGCGCAGAGGCGCGCCAGAGATAGCCGTCGTCCAGCTCCAAACCGGCCTTGAATGGCGCTGTAGCGGCGCTTTTATCGTAAACGGCCAGCAGCTGGCCGCCGTAAACTTTCTGCAGGGCAGCGGCAATCCGTTCGCGCGAACGGAACATGCCGGCCGAGTGGGCCTGCAATACACAGACACCAGCGTAATAGTCGATGATCAAGCCGGGCAGGCCGTCGCCTTCGCCGTGCACCAGGCGGTAGCAGTCGGTCATGCTTGCGCCGTGCAGTCCGAAGGCCTTCCGCGCCTCCAGGGCAGCGTGCAGCCGTTCTTCCCAGAAATCGGGCAGCAGCGCCGGGGTGCCGAACGCCAGCATGCGCACGGTGATGGAACCCACCTGGTAATGCCCGCAGCCCAGACATTCGCCCGCCGCGGAATAGACGCTGACCACGTCACCCTCAGCCGGTTCGCTCCCCTCCATCCGAGCCACCGCCCCGGAGAATACCCAGGGGTGGAAACGGCGGAGCGATTCGTCGCGGTTCTTCTTGAGGATGATCTTGGCAGCCATATCTTTAGAATACCGGATCGCCCGGCAGGTGTTCGAGTTTTACGAAGGGAGAGCCCAGCAGTTTGCGGTAGAGCTGAACGCAGATCCAGGCATCTGTGGCGGCGTAGAGCTGCTGCGCCTCGCTGAGCGGATCGGCCTCCCAGTTGGAGCACTGCTGCGCCTTGGAGACCTTGCGCCCCAGCACGATCGCCGTCATTTTCCGAATGCTCTTTTCGCGCACGCCGTAGCGGTAAGCGAAGTTCTGCAGGTCGATGAAGCGCTGCGGATGAACCGTGCGGTAGTGGCAGAGCCCGTAGATGTCGTCGAGCACCGCCGCGCCTACCTTGGTGATGTAGGGATCGCTCAGGATATCCACCACAGACTGCGGAAGTCCCAGGGAATGAAGGCGGAAGAGATAGGCGCGCGTCTCGCTGGCAAGCTGCAGCAGCGCAGTGTGATTCCGCGGAACGTGCGGCTGAAAGACGGGGCGCGTCTCGGTGTCGAATCCGATCACCCTCTGCTCTTTCAGGTGTGCGACCGCCGCATCCAGCGCCGGTCCCTCTTCCGATATGACTTCAATGGGCCCCGGAAAGGAGATTAACTCCAAAGGTTCAATCGCTTCCGGTGCTATGGTCTCGCAAAACATTAATGCATCGTGGGATAGATGAGCGAATAGGAGTACGGCAGGAGCTTTTCAACCCGCTTGAGATTGGTCTCGTCTATGTTGGATTTGGAGAAGGGCACCTGTTTGGTGGTGATCTCCTCCGTACCGACCTCGCGGCCGTACTTGTATTCATACTTGAGGTTTCCGTCCTCGGTCAGGAACTGCGCATCCAGGTCGCCGTTCGGCACGGAGATGTAGGGCAAAACCTCCATTTCCGTGATGCGGAAGGCCAGATTGTTGTCTTTGCGCAGCGTGCGGTAGCACTCGACGGCCGTGTAGGCAGCCGGGTCGATAAACGAGAGATTGTCCGCAATCAGATGGCGGTAGATGTGGCGTCCGTCCACCGTGTAGTCGCGCAGCTCCTTGACGACCTGCTGCAGGGTTTCGAGCTGGAAGGGATAGTGCGTGCAGCCCAGGATTACGGCCTTCAACGGCACGGTGCTGCCGCTCTGGCGGTGCCGCTCGACGAGCGAAACCATGCTGAAGCGCGCATAGTTGACGGCGTTGTTCAGTTGGAAGTCCGTGTATTGGCCGTCTTCGCCCACGGAGGTCAGCACGCGGCCGGCGGTCATGTCGAAGTTGTAGACCGGAAGGAGTTCCTTCTTGATGTCGGCATCGCCCGTACCGAAACGCGGGCCGCGGTACGTTGCGCGCGGCGCCCTCAGGTAGGCGTTGACGTAATCCGGCTCGCTGTCCACCGACTCTGCGAATCCGTAGCTGGCCTGGTTGACCACCACAATCTCCTGCTGGAGACCGCGTTCGGCAGCCATCTCGCGGATGGTGCGCTCGTATGCGCCCGAGGAGATGGTGCCCTGCGTGGCGAGAACGCCGATCGCGTAGGGCCCCGTCTCATCTTCGAACCGGTCGAGCGTGGCCTTGACGCCGGCGTTGATCACGCCGATCACCTTGACGCCGGTCCCGCTCTGCGCGAGCATGGACTGGACGTACTTCAGGCCGTAGGCGGTCGCCGTGTTGCAGGCCACCACCATGATCTTGACGCGCGGCTTTTTACCGAGCGCAGGGAACTGGAAGGGGTTCTCGTAGAACTTGTCCCCCATCAGGAAGAGTGCATCCTTGATGACCAGTTCGCGGAGGTAATCCGCTTTGCCGCAGGCATCATAGACGCCGTAGGGCATGTTGGCCTGGTCTGCCAGGTAGAGGAAGTGCTCGCCCGCAAAGTCCAAAATGCCGTCACGGCCCTGTTCGCCGGTGATATTCTGGAACGCGTCGAGCGAGAGGATTTTCTCCAGCACGGTCAGTCCGCCGGTTCCGCTGTCGAACACGCCGATCGGCAGGTCCTTCAGGTCGGTCGGATAATCCGCGAATCCCGCATAGAAGACCGAGGAGGTGTCGCTGAGCGCCTTCTCGATGATGGGGATGTTGTCGAAAACCTCTTTCTTGTTGCCCCTGCAACCGGTCAGCACGGTCAGGCCGGCCAGCAGAAGGATGGCAATATTCCTGAGTTTCATGCGCGTTCGTTATTTGAGTTTGGCAAGCGCCTTCCTGATGCGAGCGATCGCCTCCACGATGTTCTCGTCGGAGGTTGCATAGGACATGCGGATGCACTCGGGCGAACCGAATGCGTCGCCGCCCACCATGGCAACGTGTCCCTCTTCAAGCAGATACA
>R22__coassemble_780_pt1 | contig 18269 bp, 17 predicted proteins | sample R22__metabat2_low_PE_033 | metagenome-assembled genome bin R22 | reverse complement strand
CCGGCGGCGTTTGTTATATGATAACGATCATATTTACTTCCTTTGGGGAATATTGCTACTTCATCATTTAAATCCCAATAATGGGAATAGGTCTTTGCTCCGGAATTGTAATTGAAACCAGCTTTGGTGTCATCAACCGAAGCGTAAAAAACAGGAGCATCCTTGGTCTTGTCGTTTTGGGGATCAATTCTTTCGCAAGCGGTCGGAAGAATAATCAATAATGCTAAAAGCAGATAAACTCTTTTCATGACACTTCTCATAATTAGATGACCCAAGGAACTTCAGGATTTTCACCGGATGGATCAATGCCACCCGACAGTGCGATGCAACGGGAGGTTGCGATTTTGATCTCTTTGGATTCTGGAGCGAGATAGATCTCCTTTTCGTGTTTTTCCATGGAAATGTTTGGTATTGTTTACTAGTCTAAATCCAAAAACATGATTCTGTACGTTACTGCCCTGCAAATTTCGTGGATTCAAAACGCTCGAACACCACCCTTAGGGGTGGAACGCGCCACCCTAAATGGTGGAAAAGCACTGTTCTCTGCGTGTGGCGGGGTTTTTGGAATGTAACTAAATTTTAGTTACATTTGCAGCATGAATACGCTAAAGTATAAAGGATTTATCGGGTCCGTCAACTTCAGTGAGGCTGACGGCGTGTTCTTCGGGAAAATCGAAGGCATCGACGGGCTGGTCAATTTCGAGGGGGCCAGCATTCAGGAAATCACGGAAGCCTTCCACAACGCGGTGGAAGATCACATCGCTTTTTGTAAGAAGCAGGGCATTCCTCCCAGAAAAAGCTATTCAGGCAATCTGAATATTCGTATTTCTCCCGCGACGCACAATTCCATCGCAGACTATGCCGCAGAAGCCGGGATTACCATCAATGCATTCATCAGGCGGGCACTGGAAAAGGCGGTGGAGAATCCCGCTGCTGTGATGGAGCCTCTCGTGGACGGATATGCGACTTCTGCAAAACGAGCGTTGGTTTTGAGCGAACCCGCTGTCAGTTACGGCAGCCGGGACATCACTCTGTTCTGGATTCCTTCGGAAGATATTCCGCTTGCCAAGGCCATGGCACGAAAGATGGGTTGGGAGTTTATGTTGAACTATCCGGAATCGGGTCTGGAGGTTGCCCTTGACGAACTTCACAACGGCCAAGTCTCCGAATTTTCCAGCTTTAAAGACTTGATGAAGAGCATTGAGGAGGAGGGAAGTGATGGCGAGGTATAAGTGTTCGACAACCGGGCAGTTCCGAAGAGATATCAAACTTTGCATCAAGCAAGGCCGTAATATGAGCTTGCTTGAGAAGGTCATTAATCTACTGGCAGAAGATGGCCGTCTTCCTCAGGAATACCATCCCCATAAGCTTTCTGGTCGGTTGAGTGGCATCTGGGAGTGTCATATCCAGCCAGACTGGCTGTTGCTTTGGGCGCAGGATGATCAGGAACTCGTCCTGATTTTGACACGGACGGGCACCCACGCAGAGGTTTTGAGGTAAAGTCCTACTCCAGATACTCCCGGGCGGCGGTGACGAGTTCGGCGGTGTTGGCCACGTCGAACTTGACGAGGAGCTTTTTGCGGTACCACTTGATGGTCTCCGGACTCAGGCAGAGACCGTCGGCAATCTGGGCGGTGGTGTAGCCCTTGGCTAGGAGGGCCAGGATCTCGCGTTCGCGCTCCGAGATGGGCGTGGCAGATTCGGCAGGATGTGCGGCCGCATGCAGATCGGACAGTGTCTCTTCCATCACGACGGAAGTTTCTGCCTGCTGACGGCGGCTGCGACGGAGCCGGCGCAAGACGAACATCAGCGCACCAAAGAGCAGTATCAGCGCTACCAGACCAACGAGCAGCCAAACAAGCATCTTCCGCTGCTGAGCCAGCGAATCGGAAATGCACTCATAGATATCCTTGCGGGTTTCAATCTCTTCTCGGTTGTGGTTGACGTAGTATTCGTCGGCCTCCCGCAGGTAGCGCAGCGCCTTCCGGGTCTGGCCCTTGGCCGTATAGAGCCGGCCCAAACCCTTTTGCGCACCGGCAATCATCAGCGAGTCGCCCGAAGAGAGCGCATAGTCCATCGATCGCAGGTAAGCCTTTTCTGCAGCTTTCAGATCGCCTTCGTCCACCCAGGTTTCACCGATATTATAATATAGGATGGCATTGCTCTCGTTCCAGCCGTATTTGTCGAAGAGCGCGCCCGCCTTTTCGTAGTACTCCATGGCCTTGGGGATGTCGCCCATCATGTTGTACAGGTTGCCTACGGTGCCGTAGAGCATCGAATACATATCGTCACACTCTCTTTCCGAATAACCGTCAGGATTCGTAAAAGAGGTGGCTCCGGCCGCCATCCGGTCCACTTCGGCCAGCGACCGGGTGAAATAGACCAGCGCGCTGTCGTGCTGTTCGCGACCGTAGAACTGCAGGCCTATCTCGCGCAGGGCGTCGACATTCGCCATCGGCCAATCCTTTCGCTGGCTGATTTCCAGCGCTTTGCGGGCATAGAACATGCTCTTTTCGCCGTTGAAGTTCCGGTAGCCCTGCATCAGGTCGCGATAGGCGCGGTTCAGATCATTCAGTTCCGCTTCCGAAGCACGGTCCACGGCGTCGGGCGTCCAGCGTGCCACGGCCCGCTCCAGGGAGTCCAGATTGTGTCCGCGGTAATCGTTGTAGGCGCGGACCGGCGTCGTCGCCAGAAAAAGCAGCGCCAAAACCGGCAAAAGGAAGAATCGTTTCATAAAGCGAAGATATCAAAAACGCTCCATAACTCGAGCGGAGCGCGGATGAAAACCACCCCCGACAGCCCTATTTCCACCCTTAAGGGTGGTGCGCAAGTGTGCAAAAGAGGCGAAATTTGTCATCAGTTCATCATCAGACAGCAATTAACACACATAACTATGAAAAAAATCGCTATCCTCTTGTGCGCACTGATGTGTCTGGGCGGCGTTGCCCAGGGTCAGAGCCTGCTCAAGAGTCTCGGCCAGCGCGCCAAAAATGCCGTTGGAAATTCAATCGGCAAAAAGGTAGAAAAGCAAGTGGAGTCGGAAGTCGACAAGGTCATTGACGGCAAGAAAGGAAAGAAGGGCAAGGCCGCCAAGGAAGAATCTACGGAAGTCAAAACTGCCACCTGGACCTGCGAAGAGTGCGGTCACGAGGGCAACACCGGCAAGTTCTGCGACGAATGCGGGGCCAAGAAGCCCGGCGGTGCAGCCGAAGTAAAGAAACCCGCTCCGGAGAAGGTATCCGCTCCGGCCAAGACCAGGAAACAGATTGAAACCGCCTATGCCAAGAGCGACTTCGTGCCGGGCGACGAGATCTTCTTCGAAGACAACTTCGAGCACGAGAAACTCGGCGAATTCCCCCTCCGCTGGGACCTGCTCTCCGGCTATGCGGAGACCGTCACCATCGCCGGCCGCAAGTGCATCGGTTTCACGGACGACGGGGCGGGATCCGTCAAGCCCCTGATGAAAGAGGATGACTATCTTCCTGATGTCTTCACGCTGGAGTTCGATCTCTTTGTAAACGATGCCGACGAATTGGGCGACAACGAAGTGGGCGAACATAGCTTCTATGTGGAATTCCTGGCGCCGAACGAAGAATCGGTCGGCAGTATCAGCTTCTGGTTCCGTTCCGGCGACGGCGGCAGCGTGCTCTACTGGGTTGTCCGCAACCCCAGCGGCAATGAAATCCAGGGAGAGAAGGAGATTCATGTGGGTGAAGACGGCACGCTCAAGTCCCTGCTGAAGCTCGGCGAGTGGAACCATTTTGCCTACTCCTTCAACAAGCGTGCATTCAAGGGCTACATCAACGGCTCGCGCGTAATCAACATCCCCAGCATGAAGAAGCCCACGCGCGTCCAGTTCCACAACGCCGGGCAGTATAAGTACAACTCGCTGAGCAACGTGCGGCTGGCCCAGGGTGCCGTGCCGCTCTACGACCGCTTGATGTCGGACGGCAAGATCGTGACCTACGCCATCACCTTCGAGCTGGGCAAGGCCGATCTCAAACCCGAATCCATGGTCGAGATCAACCGCGTGGCCAAGCTGATGCAGGAGAATCCGGGCCTGGAATTCGAGGTTCAGGGACACTGCGACGCCTCCGGCTCCGACAAGGTGAACGACCCGCTCAGCCAGCAGCGTGCGGAGGCCATCGTGGCCGCGTTGGTGGACCAGGGCATCGCTTCTGCGCGCCTTACCGCGGTAGGTAAGGGTTCGCACAGCCCGATTGCCGACAACAAGACCGACGAAGGTCGTGCAAAGAACCGTCGTGTTGAATTTGTAAAGAAGTAACGATATGAAAAGAGTATTGATTCTCATTGCGATGCTGTCGCTGGCGGCGGCACCGGTCCAGGCTCAGGGCTTCCTGGGCAAACTGAAAGAGAAGACCCAGAACCTCGGCGGCAAACTGGGCGAATCGCTCAAGGGCGTGCTGCCGGAAGAGGCCAAACAGGCCGTTTCCGCAACTTCGGACGAATCAGATCCGGGCAACGTCACCGCAGTCACCGGCGAACAGGCGCTTCCGCCCAAGAAGGCCAGCACCTTCGGTTGGGACGGCCCCGTGACCCCTTCCACCGCCAAGTTCCCCATTCCGCTGATGAACGAACTCCCGCCCGTGCCGGATCCCGCTGAACTGGCCAATCCCACCGAGGAGAAGCAGATTGCCTACTACAAGGCCATCAAAGCGGTAACCCTCCGTGCGGAGGAACTCAACGAAGACACCACCTGCGAGGACGAGGAGACCCTGATGTGGCGCAAGAAGAGCAACAAGATGCTCAGCGACCTCTTCGGCCTGACCGAGGCGGAAATCCAAATGCTTCAGGACGAGAACCTGCCCCAGGCAGAGAAGGACCGTCTGCAGGAGAAGATGACCAAGGCCCTGCTGGGCGACTTCAACGTGGATGACATCGAGAAGATGGCTTCCAAGTATGAAGGGATGTCTGAAGACGAAGCTGCCGCTATGATGGGCCAGCGGGCAACTTCCGCCCTGGATGTCGTCTACGATCGCAACAACGCTGATATCCAAAAGTATATGGGCGTAACTGCGGCCGACCTGAAGTCCGCTTCCCGCGCGCAGATGAACTCCAGGTCGCAAAAGGAATGCCCCGAAATGACGGCGCTCAACGCAAGGGTGAAGGCATACCAGAAGGCCCAGGCTGCCAAGGATCCTTCCTTCAAGAAGGCCGCAGATGCTTTTGAAAAACGAATGCGCAAAGAGACCATGGAGGCCTCTATGAGCGCCAGCAGCATGAGCAATATGGGCGGCGGCATGGGCAACCTGATGAAGGCCATGGACAATGCGAAACCCATCATGGAAATGGAACAGAAGATGACCAAGTACTTCTCCGACACCCAGAAGCTTTTGGAAGTCACCGAAGAAGACTCGCGCGTCAAGTTCTCCAACGCAGACCGCAAGAAGCTGCTCGCCCTCAAGGAGCAGATCTACGCAACCGACGATCCGGCCGTTTATAATCCGCTCTACATCCAGGCTCAGGAGCTGATCAAGAGCTACCGCGTGCGTGCAGCCAAAGTCTGGGCCGCCGATGTCCAGAAGCGTTTCGACAAGATGAAAGAGAACCTCTCCGAACTGATTAAGATCAACCGAAAGGCCGTTGCCGATGAGATCATCCCCGAATGCGCTCTCTGGCGCATGCCGCTCAATGCCGTGATAACGGCGGGCAATATTCTGGAGGAGGCCTACAGTGAATTCCCGTGCGACTATCCGCCCATGTACAACGAGGAGGTCGTGCGCGAGCTCCCGCTCTCCAAGGTGCCCGGCTCCTACGGCCACGCATGGTTCCCGGAGTTCTCCGTATTCGGTGCGGCGCACTTCGACGAGATTGCCGCCGGCAAGTATGTCTTTGCTTCCAGCGATGAGGGCGTCTTCCAGTTCAACGGCGGCGTCTGGACCAAACTCTCCGACGAACGGCTCAAAGAGCTGAACGAGATGAAGCGGGGCGCTGCGGCAGCCGGCAATTCCTGGACTTCCCGCGACGGCAAGCGTACCGTAACCTTCAATGGGGAAGGCGGTTATATTGCGCTCCCTGAAGGCGATGAGATTTTCCAGCCGCACGCCTGGAAGGCCTATCCCGACAAGATCCAGTGGATCTATGCCACCACCACCGAGGACGGCAAATACCAGCTCATCCTTTGCACCTACAAGCTGTAATATCGCTGATAATCCTGCTGACAGCGCCCTCGACCGGGGGCGCTGTCTGGCATGATACCTGGCGCGAATTCGACGTGGATCCGCTCATTGCGGAGTCCGTCATCTGGCCGGAGATGGAGCGCTATACGCGCCTGCAGGACCTGGCCGAAACCGCCGCGGTCTACGGCACCTATATCACGACGGGCGGCGGCCCGGACTATTCGATCGGCCTCTTCCAGATGAAACCTTCGTTCATTGAGACCCTGGAGAAGGCCTGGATGCGCAGCGGGCTGGCCCGGAAGTATGAGCTCTGGTTCGATACGGCCGACAACGCCACCGCCCGCCGGATCCGCATCTCGCGCCTGATGAAAGAGGAGTGGCAGGTGATTTACGTGGGCGTTTTCATGCGCCTGCTCTATCAGGCTTACGGCTCCTTCGACAAGAACGGGAACCGGATTCAGGACGGGCTGGAGACCCTTCCCGTCGAAGAGCAGGTGCGCCTGGCTGCCGCTGCCTACAACCGGGGATGCCCCTGGCCTGCAGCGGGATACGGCGACCTGGACCGGCTGCGGATTGCCGCCGCTGAAAAGACATTCCATTACAAGCTGATACCAACCCGCCATACCCGCCGCTACTGCTACTCAACGCTGGCATGGAAGCATTACAAGCGTATTTCTACCCGAAAGGGTGGTGATTTTCAAGCGCAGTAACACGAACTTTGCGGAGCAATATGAACTACAGTCAAACAGACTTCACCCAAGAGATTACTGCCCGTGAGCGGGACATTCTCCGCCTGCTCTCCCAGGGATTCACTTCCCAGCAGATTGCGCACGACCTGTCACTGAGTCCGGAAACCATCAAATGGTACCGCAAGCGCCTGCTGGCCAAATTCAACGCAGAGAACACCGCCCAAATGGTGCGTCAGGCCCTGGAATCGGGCATTCTCTAATCTGGCCATTTGGATTTTTCCGCTTATTATCCGAAATTTGTACTCCGGTAATAGATTTCAGATATGTTTTCTTTCCAGGAGTTGTTTTTCAGCTTTGCGCTGACCTTCTATCTGGCCGTCAGCGTGGTTGTTGCATTGGTGCGTTGGGGACACAAGTGCGAACCTTATGCGCGCCATGCAGACTATTACTACCCTGGCTGGAAATCCATCGTTTTCTGCTATCTCAGCAACCTTTTTCTCCTGCCGGCCGTCTTCTCCCCCAACAATTCGGATTATATCCTGCTGGTGCGAATGATGCTGATTCTGGGCTCTCCGGCACTCTGTGCGCTGATGCTGTTCAGCTATTTCGGTCAGGTTTTGAAGATTAACTGGTGGCGCAAACCGGTTTATGCACTGGTCGTTACGTTTATTCTGATGTTGATGTTCGCCCACCTGATGGCGGTTATTCCGGGCGACCACCTCTCCGGTTTCTTCGGACGAATCTACTTCTCCGTGGCCGGTTCGCTGGCGCTCTTCTATACCGTCAGTTATATACTGGCGCTTCGGATGGTTGCGCGCGCGTTGCGCAGGACTGCGCAGGAGAACTACTCCAACCCGGAAGACTTTCCTGTCAATCTGGCAAAAGGTGCCATCTGGGTCCCGATCATCCACCTTCTGGTGAGTTGGACAAGTACCTTGATCGGATCGACTCTCACGATTTCCATCGGTTTGCTGCTGCTCTCCGCGTTGAGCATCGTCTTCCTGATCGGCATCCTCGCCCCGCACCGCAACCTGACCGTGGAACAGCTGGAAGCACAGCAGAAACCCATGCCGAAGCCCGTGCTGACCTCCAACCCGCTTGAGGAAGAACAGGCGCCGGAGGTGACGCTTCTCTCACCCGCGCGCCAAAAGGCAATCGTTAAGGCCATTCGCAAGTGCGTGGAAGAGGACAAAGCCTACCTGGACAGCCACCTCACGCTGGCCAGCCTTTCAAAAATGTTCGGCGTCAACCGCACCTATGTGTCGGCCGTGATGAGTGATTGCCTCGGCGGATTCTTCGTCTATGTGAACCGCTGCCGCCTGGCCCACGCCGCCCAGCTCAAAGTGGAGCAGCCGGATATTTCGGTGGGCGACCTGATCGCCGCCTCCGGATTCGGTTCCCGCCAGAGCTACTACAACGTCCGCCGCCAGCTGAAGTAGGCTCAATCAAGCGGGAGTTCCTCGGGAGATTTAATGTAATCAATCGCTTTTTTGGAAGGGACGGACTGGATAATACGGAACACGCCCTCCATCGTGGAAGCAAAACAAATGATGTCCGGCGTTATTTGGTGCTGACCAACTCGTCCGCGACGGCGTGGGCCACGCATTCCACGATACTGTCCAGGCCGAATTTTCCTTTGATGCGCTCTTTGTAGCTGTCCACCGTGTTCAGGGCAATCCCCATGGCGGAGGCAATCTGGCCGTTGCTGTAACCGGAGGTGGTGAGCTGCAGCACCTCCAACTCCCGGACGGTCAATCCCTGCGGTTTCCGGGCGGAGAGATTCTCTTTGCCGCCGAACAGACGGGTGATGTAGGCGGAATCAATCGTCTCGCCGAAAAACAGGCACTTGCCGGAGGCTACCTCCAGAATCGCATTTACGATGGACTCCGGCGTGGAGTCTTTGGCCAGGTAGGCGCATGCGCCGGAGGCGATGGCGTTCAGGATATAGGCCGGTTTTTTGTAATGGGAGAGCACCAGTGTGCGCACGGCAGGAAAGGCCTCCCGGAGAATACCCAGCAGCGTAAGGCCGTCGGTTTCAGATTCCAGCGAGATGTCCACCACGGCTACATGAATATCCGGGTGTGCGTTCAGAAAGGCCACGGCGGCACCGGGGCTGGCCACTGCCTCCACCGACTCTATGGCAGAGTTGGCTGAAAGGGCCAGCTTGAGTCCCATTACAAATACGGAGGAATCCTCAATAAGCAGTACGTTTATCATAAGTTCAGCGTGATTTCAAGCCCGCCTTCCGGACGGTTGCGAGGTGTCATGGAGGCACCCATCTTTTTCAGTAAATCCCTGGTAATGACCAGCCCCAGACCGTGTCCCCAGGCCGTACAGTTCTCCTGGATGCCCGGCCCGCGGTCGGAGATGACAATCTGCCTGCCGCATGCGCTCAATTTTACCTTTTCCCCTTTCGGAGAGACCTTTACGGCATTCTCCAGCAGGTTGCGCAGGCAGGTCAGGAGCATGTTTCGGTCGGTGCGCACCGTCAATCCTTCCGGAATGTCGGTTGCGATGATTTCATTGTGGTGGATGCTGCCCACAGCCTCGGCCACCAGCGGCGCCAGTTCCTCCTCACGCATCACCGGTTCCAGCATGCCCTTCTGGTCCAGTGACCAGAGCAGGAGGTTCTCCAGCAGCGAGGAGGTCTCTTCCGTGGAATCCGACAGTGCCTGAAGCCCCTCTTTCAGCTGTGCGGGAGAGAGGGTATCGCTATGGTCCAGCAGTTGCCGGGACAGCAGGCGGTTCCCGGTGACAGGGTTTCGTAAATCGTGCGAAATGATGGAGAAGAAGCGGTTTCGCGTGTCCAGTTCCTGAATCAGGATTCGCCGCTCGCGGAGGCGGATGACCAGCCAGACGGCCCCCAGAATCAATAGCAGATAAAGCATCAGGAACGGCCAGCGAAGCAGCAGGGGCAGCGGAACCCGGATTTCGCTGATGTGCGACTCGCCTCTTTCCCATCGGCCGAAGGCGTCCGTACTCTGCTCTTCCAGCAGATACCGCCCCGGCACGATATGCTCCGGCAGTCCGGTAAAGCGGTCGTAGACCCATTCTCCCTTGTTTAGACGGAAACGGTGCCGCACCAGCGAAGCCAAAGCCAGATTGCCGGAAGAGCGGATGGCGAGCAGACTGTCCGGGTGGAAGAGCACGGCCCCCTCCGGTCCGCCGAAGGCCAGCCTGCCGTCAGCGAGCAGGCCGGCGGTCCGCTCGTTATAGATGTCCGACGGAAATCCCAATCCCTTTCGCGCAACGCCGATGCTGCCATCCGTATCAATGAAATAGAGCCCCTCTTCCGTTCCGGCCCAGATTCGGCCTTTGGAATCGGCCTGCACGGACTGGATCAGCTTTCCGTTGAGGTAACGTTTGCCGGATGGACTCCAAAGTCCGCGGGGCGTGGCCACCCACAGCGTGCCGGAAGGTGCCAGGCAGAGGTCGGTGACGCAATTATCCGGGATCGACAAGCTGTCGGTCGGGTCGGGCAGGTACTTGGTAACCAATCGGGTTTTCCGGTCTATGATGTTGAGTCCGGCTTCGGTGGTGCCATAGACCAGGTTGCCGTTCGCATCTTCAATCAGACGACTGCCGAGCCGGGAGCTCAGGTAGATGTTGGAGTCGACCTCCGGGGTAGGGTAGAAGAAGGGACTGAGCCACTCCGGCGGTGCAGTACGACCGGTTTTGCGGTCCCACTCGTTCATGCCCACGCCTTCCCAGGTCACCACCCAGAAGCGGCCGTCCCGGTCCTCCAGGAAATCCGTAATCCAGTTGGAGGTGATGCGGTCTCCCCACGCCACAATCTGCTGCTGCCCGGGGATGGGGCCGCGCACCGCACCCCTGCGCACGTGGCCGTCGCGCCAGATATTGAAGCCGCAGCCGGCGTATAGTCCGATGTAGACCGAGCCCTCGCTGTCTTGGTACAGGCAGGAGACGTGACCTTCGTTGGGCCGCCCGGCAGGCCGGAAATCTATATGAGCGAGCTTGCCGGAGCCATCCGTGATGTAGGCGCCGCTGTCGGCCGTGCCCACCCAGATGCGGCCGTCCGTGGTTTGCAGGAGAGCCGTAACCTGTCTGGAAGGAATATCCGGCTGCTGAACCAGTTGAAGGGCCGGGCAAAGCACCGACAATCCGTTGTCGCCTCCCACCCAGAGATTGTTCTGCCGGTCTTCAAAGATGCAGAAAAGCTCGGAGGAGGCAATTGATGCCGGGTCATCGGGGTTGTGCTTATAGACGAAGGACTCTTCGGGGTGCGAAATATCCACGCGCGCAAGGCCATAAGATCCGGCGGCCCACAGTTGACCTTTATGGTCTGTCAGCAGGCGCGCGTGCGCAACGGGGAGCCTGCCCATCCAGTCGGCAGACGTCTCGCCGAAGGTGAAGAGTCGGGAAGTATGGTCGTCGAAGGCGTACAGGGTGCCGTCAACTTCGGCATAGCTGCCTGCGCAGAAAGTGTCTGAATAGGCAAGTTGCGATTGCGGATGATTCCGGTCCCGCACATACTGGGCGCGCACGATGCGCCCGCCCAGCCACAGGACTCCCTGATGGTTTTCGTAGATCTGGTAGTAGGGATAGTCTCCCTCGCTAAAGCGTTTATGATAAAAGGTGCGGGCCTCCTCCCGGATGCCTTCCGATGCCGAATAGCTGAGTTTCATCAGGAGCGTGTCCCCCACGGTGGCCCAGAGGTGACCGTCGGAATCTGCAAGGAGCGCGCGGATGTTGCACCCCGGTTGGCTTGAGGTCCGGCCGTCCCCGTCAATGACAAAAAGACCGTCCGTGGTTCCGGCCCAAATCCGGTTGCCGGGATCCACCGCAAGGGCGTTGACGCGCCTGTCGGGAAGCACCGTCTGGAAGCGGATTCCGTCGAACCGGCTCAGGCCGCCGCGCGTTCCCACCCACAGATAGCCCTCTGTATCCTGGGTGATGGCATAAACCGTGTTGGAAGGAAGTCCGTCGGCTGCACCGTAGTTCACAAATCGCCCCGTCACGCCCGGCTCCGAGCGGGCATCCGGCACCACGGAAAGAAGTAAAAGCAATATGGCAGCGAACCGTCGCATCCTTCCGCAAAGGTATCAAATCCTCCCGAAATAACCTTGAAATTCAGCCCATTGTGGTGGATTCCGCCACAAAGATAAAAGGGGTAAGCCGTAGCTTTGCAGAAAACACGTTACGCATATGAAAAAGATCGTCAAATCGGTGTGCTTTATAGCCACTTTACTGATGGCTTTCACTCTGCTTTCCTCCTGCGGCAAAGACGGTGACAACGCCAAAGTAAACTTCCGCAAAGCGAATATCGCGAATGCCAATATGCTGGCACTGGCTTCCGGCCAGACTGCCACCCGCGCCGAGGGCGACATCAAAATCGGCCCCAAGGCCCTCTATACCGTATCGGCCGACGGCTCTATGGTCGAGGTGACCTACCAGGTAGATGTCGAGGGGGTAGATGGAGAAGTGGCCGAGACCATCCAGGCCAACCTCATAATATCCCCCGGATTCGTATTTCCCGTTGGCGAAGGCTGGCTGTGGCTGGCCAACTGTCATTACGATGTCAAGGGTGGATGGGCAAATTATCCTCAGGACAACAGTGATGCGCGTCACGCCCTGTCTGCCATTATCAATGATTTCAGCGACAAATACCACGAACGCCACGGCGCACACTACCTTATCCGCAAAAGCGACGGCGCCCTGTTCGAGTGGACGCTGGAGGCGGGCGCTCCGGACGGAATGGACGACGGCTTCAAGCAGCCTACGTTCCTTAACGGCTGGTTCCACCAGCTGGGCAAGGACCTGTTCGTGAGGACTGGCGGATGGAATTATGAAGGAATTTCTCCCGGAAATGTTCCGTCACTTGTCCGCCTTAAGGACAACGGCAGTACGCTGGATGCGGTCAACGTGCTGGGAGACAATATCTCCTGCTGGAAAATCTATCCTGCGGGCGGCACCTGTCTGGGCGGCACTTTCGGTTATCCCGGTGCCAATGGCGGCATGCAGGGAATCATCGCCCCTCCTTCCTATGAACCGGTTCTTCTTCAAATGGAGCCCGGGAAAGAGTCTTTCCTGCTCTCCATCGGCGGAGAACTGTATTATGCCAATACCTATGAAAAAACAATCCCGGGGGGCGACGGGAAAGATAACTGGACCCAGACCGAATCCTGCACCGATTTTTATCATTTGAACGTCACCGGAAGTTCCGTCTCCCTGGGAAACCTCATCTGCAGTATCAACATGAGAATGGACCCGGGCCAGGTTTTTATTTCCACAACAGATAAACTCAGCTGGTGGAGTGGTAATGAATATGACGGAGCCGTAATCCATACCCTGGATCCCAAGGCCGGCACGGTTTCCTCCAGGAGGCTGCCGGACCACTATCCTTCGAATGAAGGTGCGTATGTGGACGGGGTAGCTTATTCCGTCGACGGCACCGCCGGCTTCTGGGAGTGCGACCTTTCCAAGGATGCAGCCGAATACGTTACGCTTGATTGGAGCGACGCCGCCGAGTATCAGGGCAAGATTGTCCCCGGAACCCTGCGGATGGAGCGCTTCGAAGCGGCTTCGCTCACCCTTCATTTCGTGGCCTACCTGTCCAACGGCACCCAGCTGAATTTCTATGCCTCCGTCACGGGTGCCGACCGCGGCAAGATTAAGGCCACCATCGGCAGCGCCAACAACGCTGGCATGGTGATTACCACCATGGTTCGCCTGAACTAAAAAGGCATCATTACCCCTCTGGCGTGCATAGTGGTCCAATTGCTGGACCACTATGTGCGTTTTATCCCCTAAAGTGTAAATAGTGGTCCTCCCTTTGGATCACTATGCACACAATAACCGAGCAGCAACCGCCCGTGATGGTTGGTAGACACGCAGCGACCAAAATTCGGCCGAAAATGATTACCTTCGGGGAGAATTTGATATTTGAGTATGCGAAAGACATTCTTCCTGATCCTTCTTTTAACCATTCCGTTCGGGTTCACCGCCTGCAGTTTTTTTGTTGATCAAAGCACGCCTTGCGTATATGTCAAAAGCAGTATCCGGATAATTGACAAGTATGCCCTGTACGCCGATTCCGCCGATTGGCGTGTTGCGCGCGGATCTTTTCTTTCAGAAGCAAAAACCGTCAATAATCTCGAGGATGCACATTCACTTGTGAAGAAAGCGCTGGCCATTGCCGGGGGTAAACATTCGACACTGCTCGCTCCGGTTACCGATACCGTATCCTACGAAGAACAGGTCCCTGAAGCTTATATGCTTGAGGCGGGAATTGCCTACGTGAAGCTTCCAGCCCATCGCGGGGTGAAAGTGAGCAATGCCGCCTACACGCACACGATCCTGGACTTTCTTCAGAACCATCTTGACGCTGTGGGCGTTGTCGTAGACCTTCGCGACAACTCCGGAGGGAATATGTATCCGATGATATCGGCCGTAGCCCCGCTGCTCCCGGATGATACGCTCCTGAGGTTCAAGACTCGCAAACGTTCTTCTCCTATTCCTTGGTATTTCGTGGTCAGGTCCTCGGGGCTGAATCCTGAAAAGATTTCCAGATTTCCGGACAATACGCCCGTTGCCGTTCTGATCAACGACTGGACAGGCAGTTCCGGAGAGGCTGCGCTTCTGTGCTTCCGCGGTCTGGAAAATGTCCGGACGTTCGGCATCCCAACGGCCGGCTATGCGAGCGCCAACCAGTCTTTCCCGATGGCCGACGGCTTTCTTCTCGTGGTTACCACCGGATGTGACGTAGCCCGAACCGGCGAGGTCTTCTGTGACGATCCCATCGCCCCTGACGTCGAAACGGCGACGCCCCTGGAAGATGCAGTAGCCTGGATTCAGTCCTGCAAGTGAGACTTTTCCTAACATTAACCCATGGATGTCCAACCTTTATACGAATTCTCCGACCGCTCCCAACTCCGGGAATGGCTGAAAGAGAACCACTCCTCGGCAAGGCATTGCTGGGTGGTGGCGTACCGGAGCAAAAAACCGGCATGGGCGGCGCTTCCGTACCTGGATATTGTGGAGGAGTCGCTCTGCTTTGGATGGATCGACTCTACCAACAAGAAACTTCCTGACGGAAGACTTGCGCAGCGTATCTCTCCCCGTCGCAAAGGCAGCCACTGGACGGAACTCAATAAACAACGCTGCCGCCAACTCGATGAACAGGGGTTGATGACCGCCGCCGGCCGCATTGTTATACCAAAAGAGTAAGTACCAATATACGACAACTCTTTTATGACAAGGTTTTATCTATTGTTTTTCGCAGCCTTCCTGCTACTGGTAGGCTGCTCCAACCATCAACAGAAAAACGATATGGCTATCACAGTAAATCTCAGGTACACCGGCACGGACGGAAACGCGCTCAAGTTTGCCCGGGAAATGATTTCCAGCGGCACCGTGGACGCTATCAGGGCAGAGGAAGGCAATCTTCGTTACGAGTACTATCAGTCTTTGGATGATCCCGAGACCATCCTCCTGATCGACAGCTGGGCCAGCCAGGAGGCAATCGATGCCCATCACGCCACGCCTATGATGGCAACCATCGCATCGCTTCGGGAAAAATATGACCTGCATATGACGGTGGAGCGTTACACCCGCGCAGAAACACCCGAAACAGACAGTCAGTTTATTCGCCACTAGCCGGTTGTACACCAGAAGCCCCTCTGATGTACAAATCACCCTATCATTGCCATTTGGTACATGAGAGGCCCTTGTGGTGTACGAAATAGCATCAGGCACAAAAAAGAGCAGCCGCAGGCTGAGGGTCTGGGGCCGTGCCCCAGTAAATAAGGGTGCCATGGCACAAAAAGGGCAGCCGCAGCTGCTCTTTTCGTGCCTCGGGCGGTGGTATACGAATCGGTGGCTGTCGTGAGTTGTTTTAAGTAACCGAATGAATTGATTTCCCGCGAGTTACGTCATTGTGCGGTGTGGTGAAAAAACTCCCGGAAAAGGTGACCGAAAGTGACCAAGAATATTTATCTTTGATAGTTTGATAAATCGGAATTTATGGCTTGCAATACTGATTTCGTTCAATACATCGCGGAACAATGTTCCGGTGCTGGGGAAATAGCTGTTAAAAAGATGATGGGAGACTATTGCATTTACTGCGATGGCATCCTCTTCGGGTTGATTTGTGACAACAACTTTTTCCTCAAGGTAACGGTGCCCGGCAAGGCTCTGCTGAAAGAAGTTATTCTTCGCCCGCCTTACGACGGAGCCAAGGATTATTTCTACATCAGTGATGTGGACGACCGGGATTACCTGGTCGATTTGATCAAGGCAACGATTCCGGCTCTACCCAAGCCAAAGGCTAAGAAGAATCCACTGAAGTAATATTTTTCATTTTTCTCTTGACTCGTACCCTACGGCATATATTATCTTTGCGGCCAGACAACAAAAGTGCACAGTTGTTATGAAGACAAACAGATTAAAAATCGGGGAGTTTTCACGTCTTTGCCGCGTCACAGTTAGAACGCTCCGGCATTATGAGGAGATAGACCTGCTGGTCCCGGAGATTGTGGACCGGGATACCGGGTACCGCTACTATAGCGTAGATCAGTTTCAGAAGATGCAAGCTATCCTGTCCCTCAAAGGGATGGGATTTAGTCTGGAGGAGATTCGCGACCTCTATGAGGACGATACTCACGTTCCAAGCATCGAGGCGCTGGAAGAGAAGATTCGCGTATGTGAAGAAGAACTAAGGCAGCTAAATGCCCGCAAAGCGCAGCTCAAGGCGATGGTGGCTTCCCAAAAGAAACTCAAGAAAATGGAAAAGATCACTATTGAAAGCTTGCCTGCCATCATTGTGGCCAGCCATCGTACAACCATTCCCTCATTCGACGATTTGGGCCGACTCTGCTATGAGGTCATCGGCCCGGAGATGGCCCGCCTCGGCTGCGAATGCCCGGAGCCCGGCTACTGCTACACCATCGAGCACGGCGACTACAAGCCCAAGGACATCGACATCGAGTACTGCGAGAAAGTCACCGCCAAAGGGAAAGACTCGGCAATCATCAAGTTCAAGGATGTTCCTAAAGTGCCCACTGCCGTATGTATGAAAGCCTATGGCCCTTACGACCGTCTCTACCAGAATTACATTGACCTCTTCGCCTGGATGGAGAAAGAAGGCTGGAAAGTGGCCGATGCCCCTAGAGCCGTCTATGTGGATGGGGCCTGGAATCAGGAAGACCCCGAGAAGTGGCTGACCATCATCCAAGTGCCGGCGGAGACGGCATAAATTTCAATTTAGCAGCCACTCCGTTCCTACTGGTGACCAAAAGGTGACCAATTTTGGGGGACAACAAAAACAGGACTTTGTAAAGTGTTTGAAATTCAACAACTTACAAAGTCTTGTTGTGCCTCGGGCGGTGGTATACGAATCGGTGGCTATCGTGAGTTGTATTAAATAATCGAAGGATTTGATTTCCCGTGAGTTAAGTCGAATAATCGTGAGGTGAAATAATTACCGGAAAAGGAGACCAAAAGTGACCGAGAAAAAGTAGTATCTTTGTGTTTGATAAATCGAAATTTATCGGTATGCGCAGATTGCTCATATTGATAGTGCTTTTGGTCAACACTATGGTGGCCCTCGCCCAGAATGGGCTGAGGGGACGGGTGGTGGAGGCCGATGGTACGCCGGTGATGTATGCCGCGGTGATGCTGGATTCAGGGAAAAAGACGGTGGCAGGGGTAATGACGGAGAAAGACGGGACTTTCCAGATGAACGGCGACTTCAAGGGCGAATATGTAATGAAGGTCAGTTCCATCGGCTATAAGACGCTGAAACGTGAACTGGAGTGCCCCGGCAAAGGGATGATGGATGTCGGGGATATCATCCTGGAGGAAGACAACACGATGCTTGACGAAGCAGTCGTGGTTGCCGGTGAGACGCCCAAGAGCGTGAGCGTGGAGAAGACACGCATCCAGACAGCGAGCAGTGCAGCTGCGTCAACGGGGTCCGTGCTGGAGGTCATCCGCGGCGTGTCGTCTGTGAGCGTGGACGGAAGCGGCGGAATCGCCATCCGGGGAAACAGCAACGTGCTCATCCTGGTGGACGGCATTCCCACCACGCTCGGAGGGCTGGAGAGCATCCCGGCGGCCAACGTCCAGAGCATCGAGATTTTGACCAGCCCGGACGTGAAGTATGATTCCGAGGGCACGGGCGGCATTGTCAATATCATTTCCAAGAAGCAGTCGAGCAACCTGTTCAGCGCCATGGCGTCCTTCAACTATGGCTTTAACGGCTTCCTGAACGGGAATGTGGCCCTGAACTACAACAAGGGCCGATGGGGCGTGCGCTTCAACTATAACGGAAAGTATGAGAAGGACCTGATCGAAAGTGAGCTGCACCGGCAGGTCGTGAGCACGGGGACCGGGGTGGACCAGCTGGTCCACGCCACCAAGCGGACCTCCGGCCAGAACGCCGGCATCAACTTCCAGTTCAAGGCTACGCCCAAGGATATCC
>R22__coassemble_759_pt1 | contig 18716 bp, 17 predicted proteins | sample R22__metabat2_low_PE_033 | metagenome-assembled genome bin R22 | reverse complement strand
CCTGGATGACGCCGCCCCTGGCCGCAATCTTGCGAATCAGGTCGTCCGGGAGATAGCGCGGATGGTTGCACAGTGCGCGGGCGCTCGAATGCGAAGCGATGATGGGAGCCGCGCTGGCCTCCAGAACATCCTCCACGGTTTCGTCGGCCGTGTGGGAGATGTCGATAATCATGCCCAGCCGGTTCATCTCGGCAACCACCTGATAACCGAAGGGAGACAGTCCGCCCCACTCGAGTTTGGACGAGAAGCCGCGCGAGGGATCGTCACGGCGGACCGCCGCGTCGCAGATATCGTTGTTGTTATTGTGCGACAGCGTGATATAGCGGGCTCCGAGGTTGTAGAAACGTTCCACGTTCGACAGGTCGCGCCCCACCATATAACCGTTCTCGAGCGCCTGGATGACGCAGGCCTTCCCCTCTTTCTTGATACGGCGGACGTCGGCCGGCGTCAGGGCACGCTCGGCACCCGGCGCACTGTCCACGTAGTGGGCAAAGGAACGCAGGCGGTCTTCGGTCCAGTCGGCAACGGCCGCCAGGGAGGCGTCGTCGCGCGGTCCCTGTCCCCTGTAGACGGCGAAAAAGACTGCGTCCAGGCCGCCCTCAAGCATCTTGTCGAAGTTGACCTGAAGGTCGTCATACTTTCCGTCAAGCATTTCCAGGGCCGTATCGGTATGAGTGTCGACGGTGATGATTTTTCGGTGGAGGCTGTCCACCCTGCGGGCCAGCGCTTTCTCCGAATTGCAGCTGGCGGGAAGTAGCAGGGCAGCAGCCAGGAAAACGGTGGCGCTGAAAGCCGTGAAGATATTTTTCATATTATTTCTTTGCTGTCTTTAATTGTGAGCCCGGAATCCACCAGCCCAGTTTTTTGGCGAGCAGGAGGATCAGGAGCGACAGGACAAGATAGCCCACGCAGAGCCAGAGGAGCCAGCCCCCCTTGAAGGCGACTGGAACCGACCAGATCAGCAGGATCTCGACCGGGGCGCAGGGCAGGTAAGCCAGAGGGAAGTTGTCGAGCGCGTGGCTTTCGTTCTTCGGATCCACGATACGCAGCAAAGCTATACCGATGGCCATCGTGCCGGTCCACCATCCCCAGGTGAAGATGGCCTTCTCAAACCAGTCTTTCCGGTAGATATGGCGGGCGAAATAGAAGCACAGGAAGAGGGTGACGGCAACGCCGATAGCCAGCAGCACGACGAGCGGCAGGGCGTTGGCCGTAACCACCTTCAGGTTGATGGAGCCCACGCCGCAGGTGACCAGCAGGTCGGTGGCGGTGCCGCTGATGTTGCCGATCGTGCGCGGCTCCACGTAACGGCTCGCCTTGGTGGCGTCGAGCACGAGCTTCAGGAGGATACCCATCACGTAGGCGGTCTGGAAGACGGGAACGCCGCTGATGTTCAGCTTGCCCTTGAGCAGTCCGTCGCTCAGCAGATAGCCGCAGAACGCCGCGAAAAACACGATGCCCAGGTGCATGGCAAAGTGGTCGATGGAGATGGGAGAGACGGTCGCCTTGCCCAGAGGGGAACGCTTCTCTTCAGGGAGCAGGCCGGTACGAAGTTCGTTCGGGAGATCCGTAAAGTCGGTCACGTAACTGGTTATGTGTTTCTTGGTGGCCAGCTTGATGAACGTCACGCCCAGGACCACGCCCAGGATCACGCCCACCGTAGCGGTGGTCATGCCCAGGCTCTGGGCTATGTCCTCCGGAAAGCCCTCACCGAACTCGGGGGCCATGGCAGCGGCCGTACCGTGTCCGCCGTAGAAGCCCACCGGGCACATGATTCCGAAGGGCTCGGGCACCTTGAAGAGCGGCGAGAGAATGAGGATGCCGATCAGGCCGAGGGCCGCCCACTGGAAGAACATACCGAACTGGATATTGGCCCACATCGGGCCCACTTTGGAGCCGATCTCCCTCATCCTGATGGGCGGCGAGGCGAGCGGCAGGGAGGCGAAGACCACCGCGATCAGGATAGCGGAATAGGTACCGAGATTGTTTGACAGCGGCAGCCAGCCCAGGCCGTTGGGACCGAAAGCCAGCGCCAGGATACCGGCCACCAGGGACGGCGGAATAAAGAGGCTTTGGATGAATCTGAGTTTTGCCCGACAGAGCTTTCCAATCAGCAATAAGGCGAAGATGATGCCCGCGTCACGGAAAAGGGACCAGGGGGTGAATGTCGCCAGATCAAACATACGGTTCGGTTATTGTTGGTCGCAAATATACGTAAAAAAACTTATTTTTGCCGTCACATTATGACGCGCGGAAGATTGCATATCACCCTCTTGCTGCTCCTGTTCCTGACGGGAGGCACGCTCTGCGCCCAGCAACCGGACGGCTATGTGATGCAGTACGTCATCCAGGGCCGGGACACCGTTTATATTGACGACATTCCGCCGGCCGTCATCTCCCCGCGCGCGACCATGACCAAGCGCCAGTGGCGCAAATACTACAAGCGGGTGCACAACTTCAGCAAGGCCTACCCCTACGCCAAGTTCATCGCACGGACCATCAACGAAACGGACGAACTATTCGAGCGCGAGCACTACAGCAAGCGCAAGCAGGACCGCTATCTGGACAGGCTCAAACGGGACCTGCTCAAGGACTTCGACCCGATTTTCCGCAAGCTGACGCTGAGCCAGGGCAAGATGATCATCCGGCTGATCGACCGCGAGACGGGACTCACCCCCTACGTGGTGCTCAAGGGCTATCTGGACGCCCCGTCGGCCGCTTTCTGGCAAGGATTCGCCAAGATTTGCGGCGGCGACCTGAAGACACCGTACGACCGCTTCGGGGAGGACAAAGACCTCGAAGAACTTGTGCAGATTTGGGAACGGGGAGAGTTTGACGAACTCTACTTCTCCATCTTCGGCAAACCGAAACCGGAGATATACATCCCGAAGAGATTCAGGAAGGACGAGGATTCGCCCCAGTCTCCCAGGAGATAGAGTTTCTTTCCATCCGACAGATCCGCCTCGAGCGCAGCGTGCAGATGCCCGAAGATGCAGGCATCCACCTTCTTGCGCCGCGCCATCTTGTCCGCGAACTTCCAGATGGGCTCTTCCTCTCCGCGGAAGCGGTAACCGTCCGGATGACGATGGCGGCTGCTGGACGACCAGCGGCGCGCCAGGCGGAAGACGAACCATGGATGGATGGATTTGAGCACCATAATCCAGAAACGCGAGTGGAAAAGATGGGTCAGCAGCCGCTGGCGGAAGGACCTGCGTCCCACGCAGTCGCCGTGGCCGATACAGAGATGCAGGCCGCCCACATCCATGATCTTGTAGGGCGCCTTGACGATCTGCGCGCCCAGCTCCTTTTCCAGATAGTCGGTCACCCACCAGTCGTGGTTGCCGCAGAAGAACCAGATTTTTACGCCGGAATCGGCAAGGCGGGCCAGTTCGCCCAGCACGCGCACATAGCCGCGCGGCACCACGTAGCGGTACTCCGCCCAGAAATCGAAGATATCACCCAGCAGGAAGAGCCCCCGGGTATCGGAAGGCAGGGTACGCAGGAACTCCAGGAACCGTTTCTCACGGTCGCCGGAGAGATCGCGCGCCTCGCCGAGGTGCACGTCGGAAACAAAGAAGTATCGCCCGAACAGCTCGTTCATCGTTTATGCCAGCAGACTGTAAATCAGGCAGAAGAGAGCCGCCGCCACGCAGTAGAGGGCAAACCATTTGAGCTTCGCCTTCTTGACCAGCGCAATCATCACCTTGCAGGCAAAAAGGCCTGAGATGAAAGCCGCCAGGAAGCCGACAATCAGCGGCAGGGCGCCCATCGTGGAGGCAGCTGCATCGCCGCCCACCAGGTCGAGGAACGCTTCGCCGAGAATCGGGATCAGGACCATCAGGAAGGAGAACTGCGCCACCTCGGACTTCTTGACGCCGCAGAGCAGACCCGTGGCGATGGTGGAACCGCTGCGGGAGAGACCCGGAATGACGGCAACCGCCTGGGCCAGACCCATCCAGAGGGCGGATTTCCACGTGACGGGACCGCCTTCTTCCGCCTTGCGGCGGCCGAGCGTTTCGCTCAGGAAGAGCAGCAGGGCCGTCACCAGCAGGGCGCAGCCCACCACGAGAAGGCCTTCGCCGAAGAGGGCCTCAACGTAGTCCTTGAAAAACATGCCCACCACGAAGACGGGTATCATGGAGATGAGAATCAGCAGGATATAGCGCGTTTCCGCATTCAGTTTGAACTTAAAGAGACCCTGCAGCAACTGCCAGATCTCTTTGCGGAAGACCACGATGGTGGCCAGCACCGTAGCGGCGTGGACAATGATCTCGAAACGGAGGTCGGCGGTCTCGATTCCGAAAAGGGCTTTGCCGATAGCCAGATGACCGCTGCTGCTGACCGGAAGAAACTCCGTCAGACCCTGGACCAGACCCAGGACGAGCGCTTCGAACCAACTCATTTCTTTTCCTCCCCGTTACGGTCGCCGCGCGGCTTCATAATGGATACGATGATGATGACGATTCCCATCAGGACCAGCAGCGGAGAGGCCACCAGACGGCGGAAATCGAACATGGCTTCATTGAAGACGTCGGGGTCGGACGAGCCGCCGCCCATCATCAGGATATAGCCCGAGACCATCACGATCAGTCCGACGAGAATCAGCCGGACGCTCTTGGCAGGAAGGGAGAATTTGCTCATTATTTCTCTAATAATAAAGGTCGTCTTTGGAAGTATAGGCCAGGCGGTTCACCACGAAGGCCGCGGAGAGGGCGCAGATCAGCATGCCCGCCAGCACCAGGCCCGCCAGCGTGAGCCAGACGACGGTGCCGTTGAAGAGGGAGTAGATCAGTTCGCTCGAGCGCTTGACGTAGAGCAGCAGGAGGCCCAGGATGCCGGCGGCAATCAGGCCGGAGACCGCACCCTGCACCAGCGCCTGGCGGATGAACGGACGGCTGATGAAGGCGTTGCGCGCCCCAACCAGATGCATCGTGTGGATGGTAAAGCGGCGGGCGTAGATGTTCAGCCGCACCGTGTTGTTGATCAGCGCAAACGAGATGACCAGCAGCAGGGCGATCACCGCCGTGAGGACCAGCGTGATGCGGCCCAGGTTGGCGTTGAGCGCCTCGATCAGCGACTCCTGGTAGACCACTTCGCGGATGCGCGGATCAACCTCGAAAGCCGCGCGCAACCGGGAGAGCGAGTCGCGCGAGACGGCCTCGCCGGCCAGATGCAGGTCGATCGAGGCCGGTACCGGATTGGTCTCGAACACCTCCAGGAAATCCGCGCCGAGCATCGCCTTCAGTTCATCGGCACCCCGCTCGCGGGAGATATACTCCGCGCTCTTGACATCCTCGCGCGCAGAGAGTTCCGCCACCAGGGCCTGTGCGGCGGCATCGTCGGTCTCCATGGGAAGGATGAGCGAAACGGTGACGTTCTCCTTGAAATAACGCGAGACGCTGCCCGCGCTGGCCCAAAAGATGGCAGCAGCCCCCATCAACGTGAGCACCAATGATATACTGATGACAGACGTGACATAGGAGCGGATCAGCCGCCTGCGGACCAAATTACTCTCTTTGCGTGCCATTCGGGTGGATTTCAGGCAAAGGTAAACAAATTATTTCTTATCTTTGTGCTGAATTTGCCTTAAAACGACCCGTTATGGAAGGAATACAGCGCGTACTCTTCGTAAACTCTGAAATCTACCCGTATCTGCCCGAATCGGATATCGCAAATGTCGGACGTTTTCTGCCTCAGGGCGTGCAGGAGAGCGGTAAGGAGATCCGTTCCTTCATGCCCCGGTACGGTTGCATCAACGAACGCCGCAACCAGCTGCACGAAGTCATCCGGCTCTCCGGCATGAACCTGGTGATCGGCGACCTCGACTATTCGCTGATTATCAAGGTGGCGTCGATTTCCGCAGCGCGGATGCAGGTCTATTTCATTGACAACGAAGACTACTTCCAGCGCAAGGCCGTCTACCGGGACGCGAACGGCAAATTCTTCGAAGACAATGGCGAACGCGCCATCTTCTTCGCACGCGGAGCGATGGAAACGGTCAAGAAGCTGCGTTGGAAACCTGACATCATCCACTGTCAGGGCTGGATCTCGCACATTCTTCCCCTCTATCTCAAGAAGGCCTACAAAGACGACCCGATCTTCGAAGAGGCCAAGGTTGTGCTCTCGCTCTACAACGAATTCCTGGACGAAAAGGTCTCCGCCGACCTGGCCGACAAGATCCTGATGCCCGGCATCAAGAAGACCGACCTGGCCGCCTTCAAGCAGCCGGACGGCATGAATCTTGCAAAACTGGCTATTCAGTATGCCGACGGTATCATTTCGGGCGTACCCGAACTGCATCCGGAGCTTGCAGCGGCGGTGGCAGCGCGCAAACTGCCTGTGCTTCCCTACTGCAAGATCAGCACGGAAGACACCCGGTACATCCAGGCCTACAACAAGTTTTACGACGACATCTTTTCTGCAAATGGCAAGAGCAAGTAGAATCTTCTCTGCAGCGGCCCTGATCGCACTCGCAATTTCCGCCGCCTCCTGCGTCATGATCGACCCGACGCTGGGGGCTTCCTATATTCCCGCCAACCAGGATATTTCCATCCACACGGCAGATATCGACCTGCCCGTGGGCCAGAAATACGCCGACAGCCTCCAGACCACCGTCAACAGCCAGGTGGCGGTCGGATCGATCACGACGGCCGCATACGGCACGGTGACCGTGGGTTCCGCGCTCACCCTCTCCCCGGCCACCGATTCGATTGTCTGGGGAACCGATCCGGTCTTCAAGAGCATGTATATCTCCTTGACGGCCAGCAGCAACCAGGTGCTCGACAAGAGCCAGGCCGGCATTCCGCAGAACATCTACGTTCACCAGCTCAACAAGGAACTGGATTCGACCTGCGTCTACAGCAACTCCATCACGCTGGCCGACTGTAAACCGGAACTGGCCGTCATGGGTTCGATGGTCTACACGGGCGGCGACACGCTGGTGCTGCACTTCACGGAAGATTTTGCCAAGCCGCTGTTCGACCTGGACCGGGAGACGATGGACAGCACGGCGCTCTTCACCTCCAAATTCTACGGCATCTATCTGCACACCGATCCGGTGGAACCGGGAACGGAGGGCGGACGCCTCAATATCTTCGACGTCGGCGAGTCGTATGTGATCCTGACCTACAGCTCCGTCAACGACGCCGGACGCCGGCGCGACACGACTGCCTTTTTCAATCTGGGCACCTACAACGCCGTGATGAGTATCGACAAGGAGAAGGCCTTCCCGGAAACGGACGACGCATCGGCGATGATCCGCTACGAAGGCCTGACCGGCCTCAAGCCGCATATCGACGCCAAGGTCCTCCGCCAGAGGCTGGACGACTGGATGGGCGCCAACGGCATCGACCCCGACGCGCTGATGGTCTGCCGCGCCACGCTGGAATTCCCGTTTGAATACAGCGGTTCCTCGGCCCAGTACAACCTCTGGCCCGCCAACCTGTATCCCTGCAGGCGGTTGCGCGGATCGGTCTACACCGTCTACTCCCCGATTTCGGAACGCTACACGTCGTCGTATGACCACGGGGAGATCAACCGGTCGCACTTCTACTTCCGCTCCGACGTGGCTCCCTACCTGCAGTCGCTGATCCGCGAAGAGAAAGACAAAGTGGATGAAAACTACGACATCTGGATGATTCCGACCATCGAGTACACCACCAGTTCCTCCTCGTCCAGCACCAGCGACTACTACAACTACGCCAATTACTACGCATCCATGTACGGCTACGGTTATGGCGGTTACGGCTACGGAGGGTACGGCGGATACGGCGGTTATTACGATCCCTACGGATACGGTTATGGCTACGGCTATCCCTACGGATACGGTTACGGCTCCTCTTCGAGCGGAACCACCTATTATTACGTAGATTCCAAGAACTACTGGATGTGCGAAATCAACGGCACCGCAGCCGCACGCCATCCGATTCTGCACCTCACCTACACGGTGCTGAAGTAAAAGAAAGGCGGCCCGGAGCCGCCTTTTTTATTTCGTCATTTTCTTGTCTCTGTGGAAGTCGCCGGTTTCGGAGACCACGGCGCGTTTGTAGGCCTCGCTCACGCCGGGCACGCCAGGCGATTTGGGCACGAAGTGATCCTTGCCCTGATAGGCATGCGGGAAGACCACGAACGATCCGTCCGGGTTCTGCTTCTTGATGTTTCCGTCCACATATTTGACCAGCAGGTATTTGTCCAGCTTGTCCCACTTCTCGAAGAGGGCGTCCTGCTGCGCCACGGAGAACCGGGTCATATACTTGACGGCCTTCTTCTCCGACTTCTTGAGCAGGGCGAGCGCTTCGGCGTCGGCGGCAGCCACCGCCTCCACCATCTCGGCCTCGTGGGCGCGGATCACCTCACGCACCTCGTTGCCCACGTTGCGGTAGTTCAGATAGGCGAACTGCGCAATCCGGTTGCACATCCACCACATGGATGTGGGGGAATACTCCACGTGCGAGCCGTTGCCGAAGGCATAGTGGTTGGAGATGGCCCTGGCGCTGGCATAGACCGGCGTGAGAGGTGCAGTACCGGGGTCGTCCACGGCAAACCAGATGACGCCGCCCACTTCGCGGGGCAGCCAGCCGCGGCACTGACTGATGAACCAGAAACCGGCCTGCTGCATGGCAATCGCGCGCTCGTTGCGGTACTTCACGCCGTCTACCGTCCAGTCGTTGTCGCGGAAGCGGTACGGAGTCTCCTGCGGACCGGCTGCGATGCCTTTGCGCATATCGAACGGAGTGCCTTCGTAGTGGTCGCGCATCATCTCGGCCAGCATCTGCACGGAAATCTTCTCCTTGGCCTTGACGTAGAGCGGCAGGCGGTGGGTGGGATCTTCACCGGTCACGAAATCGAGATACTGGTTCATATCCTGGTCGCCATAGCGGTTGAAGAAGCTCCACACACGGAGTTCGCAGGCACGCATCAGCGAATAGCTGGTGAGCGGACAGTAAACGTCGGCAAAGCTGAACGACTCGTCCGGACCGTCGTACCAGCCCAGTTCGCGGGCCTGGCCGATCACGTCCTTGGAATAGAGGCAATTCTCCGGATCGTTCAGCGGGAAGGTGGTGATGCGGGCGCAGTTGGCGTGCGCGGAGATGCAGCCGTCGGGAATCCGGACGGCCACATAGACGATACCGCGGTTGGTATTGATGCCGTTTGCATCGTATTTGGGCTTGCGGGGCATCACCTCGAAGATCCAGGCCTCGTTCGGATCCGCCACGCTGAACGATTCGCCCGTGGAGTCGTAGCCGTACTGATCCGTGAGGGAAGCGAACATCAGGATAGCCTCGCGGGCCGTCTTGCTGCGCTGCAGGCAGATGTTCATGATGGAGCCGTAGTCCAGGATGGCTGTGGTATCCTGCAGCTCCTCGCAGCGGCCGTTGTAGGTGGTCTCGCCGATCGTCACCTGGTACTCGTTCATGTTGCTCATTACATTATAGGTGTAAGGAGCTTCGGGGATGGCGCCGCAGTAGCGGAACGGACCGCGGGAATCGCTGCCCCACTGGTAGATGGCGCGCATCTCGCCCGGTTTGTGGCGGCCGGCGAGTTTGTAGTCGAGCACGCCGTAACGGTTGTGCGAGTCAGCCACGTCGGAAACCAGGACGGAGCCGTCCGTGGTGGCGCCTTTGGTGACGATAAGGTTCGTGCAGGCGAACCCCGCCGTCACATTCAGGAGCAGGGCCGCCGAAACGATGAATCTCTTCATAGAATTCTAAATTGCTTTCAGTACGAGGCAGGCGTTCTGGCCGCCGAATCCGAAACTGTTGTTGAGAGCGACCCGGACCGTGCGGTGCTGGAGTCCTCCGAGCGACAGGTTCATCTTGTAATCGATCTCGGGATCTTCCTCCTTGAAGTTGATGGTCGGAGGAATCACGCCGTCTCGGATTGCATGGATGCAGGCGAGGGTTTCGATCGCGCCGGCCGCACCGAGCAGGTGACCGGTCATCGACTTTGTGGAGCTGACCACGGTCTTGTAGGCCGCATCGCCGAATACCTGCTTGATGGCACCCAGCTCGGCGATATCGCCCAGGTGGGTGGAGGTACCGTGTGCGTTGATGTAGTCCACGTCGGCAGGCGTCAAGCCCGCGTCTTCGATGGCCAGTTCCATTGCCTTGGCAGCCCCCTTCCCTTCCGGATCCGGAGCGGTGATGTGGTGGGCGTCGTCGGTAAAGCCGAAACCTGCGAGCTCGGCGTAGATGGTTGCGCCGCGCTTTTTGGCGTGCTCATACTCTTCGAGTACCACCACGCCGGCACCTTCGCCCATCACGAAACCGTCGCGCGTAGCGTCGAACGGACGCGAAGCGGTCTTGTATTCGTCGTTGCGCGAAGAGAGCGCCATGGCGGAGTTGAATCCGCCTACGCCCGGAATCGTGATCGGAGCTTCCGAACCGCCGGCCAGGATGATATCCGCCTTACCGGTCTGGATGTACGACATCGCTACGCCGATGGCGTGGGTGGCGGTGGCGCAGGCCGATGAAACGGAGTGGTTCGGGCCGCGGAAACCATAACGGATGGCAATATTGCCCGAGGCAATGTTGGTGATGAGTTTGGGGATGAAGATGGGGCTGAAACGGGGCATCGACTCCGGCTTGTATTCAAGCATCTCGGCGGTAATCGTTTCGCCGCCGCCGATACCGGAACCGACGATCACGCCCAACCGGTAAGGATCTTCCTCCTCAATATTGATCTTTGCGTCTTTGACAGCCTGGTCGGCCGCAATGACGGCGAACTGTGCAAAATGGTCGTTCTTGCGGGCTTCCTTGCGATCGAAGCCAAAGTCTTCGGGATTGTATCCCTCAATCTGACAGGCAAATTTCGTCTTAAAAAGGGAGACATCGAAGCGGTCTATCAGACCTGCTCCGCTGACTCCCTCATCAAGGTGCTTGAAATAAGTTTCAATATCGCTGCCGAGAGGGTTGATGGTCCCGAGACCGGTGACAACAACTCTTTTCATGGTATATGAAACTTATAAGCCAGGCATGGCTTATTTGTTGTTGACTGCCTTCTCGATGTTGTCGATAGCGTCTTTGACCGTGGAGATCTTCTCTGCCACTTCTTCCGGAATCTGGATGTCGAAAACCTTCTCGAACTCCATGATGAGTTCGACGGTATCCAGAGAATCTGCACCGAGGTCGTTGGTGAAGCTTGCAGAATCAACGACTTCGCTTTCGTCCACACCAAGTTTGTCAACGATGATGGCCTTAACCTTTGCAGTAATGTCTTCCATAAGTGAATCTATTTAGTAAAGTTTTCGTTCAAAAAAAAGTCGCCCGATTTTTCCGGGTTTAAGTTGCAAAGTTATAACATTTTTTTGAATTGTCCAACGTTTGAAGGGAACGGATTCCTCTTCCCGTATACGTTTATTCTTTTCCAAAAATCGGTTTGAAATATTTAACGAATCGACTGGAAAAAGAGTGTTTCACCCCGGAGGCACATCTTTAATTCAAGAATCGATTAATAGCCAAAAACCGTGATATAAGTTGTTACAGCGGCCGTTTTACCCCGCTACTTTTGCGGCAAAACAACGCCTATGAAACGCAACGCCACAACCTTTGTCATTCTGCTGGCCGCCCTGCTGGCGACCGCCTGTCACAACCCGATCAACCCCGGTTCGGGAGAACTCTCCGCCCCGCTTTATATCACGGTCGACGTGGAGTGCGAAGCGGGTACTACGCGCGGCTATATCGCCGCCAGTGAGACCGCCGTATCGAACCTGAACATTTTTCTCTATGACGAAGCCGCCGGACTGCTTCACAGCACCGGTTACTTCACTACCTATGAAATCATCCGGTTCGACAACCTGGTCGAAGGCCGGCGATACCGAATTCTCGCACTGGCCAATACGGGCCGGAAAACCGCCCCGAACCGCCTGGCGCAGGCCCTTGAGATGCGCATCGATACCGATGATGCGGCTTCGATTACCAACGGGGGCATCCCCATGGCCTGCGACGAGGGCATTACTTTCGGCGGCGACGGGGACGGCTATTCCCTGAGCCTGCACCTCAAACGGCTGCTGGCCCGTTATGCGCTCCGGCTGGACCTGAGCCGGATGGCGGGAGAACTGGAACTCCAAAGCGCCGAATTGCACAATGCGGCGGGGAGTGTGGCTCCCTGGCAGGAGGAATCGCGGGCGGAGACGGGCCATCTCTGCGACGGCGACCATCTGACCCGAACGGATCTGGACAATCTGGCCGGGGGCACCGCCGTGCGCCTGCTCATTCCCGAGAACATGCAGGGCGACCTGCTGGCAGACAACAACGACCCGTGGCACAAAACACCCGATCAGCTCGGGGCCGCCGGCGATTGCTGTACCTATCTTGAAGTCAACGCTTTATACCGGTTTGAGGGAATAACCGTCAACGACCTTCGCTACCGGTTCTATCTGGGCGAAGACAATATCCGGAACTTCGATATCCGTCGCAATACCTCTTATGTGGTCACCCTGTCACTGTCCGACACGAACGCCGTGATTGCCTCCTCCTGGAAGGTGTCGCGGGGCGAAGTGGAAGACAACCGGGTGCTGGCATTCGACCGGAAAAGTGACACCCTTCTCCAACACTCCTCCCTCGTCCGCAACCTGCTGCGGCAACCCACGCCTTTCGGTTACCGTCTGGTTGCGGGCGAGGGTTTCTCGGAGGCGGGACTCTCGTTCACGGACGATGGCTCCGGCGCCTGCCGGATTCATAGCGGAGGAATCGACGGCCACTCCAGGACCGGCCGGCTCTGGGCAGTCAGCTGGGACGGCGCGCAGCGCGACAGCTGCGACATCACCATCATGAACTGGGATACCCTGCTGACCGTGCACACCGACCGGCCTGTGATGTGGGCGGGCGACACGGCCCGCGTGACTGCCACGATGTTCTTTGAAAACGACGGTTCCACACGCGACGTGACCCGCCATGCGACGTGGAGCGTCAGCGGCAGTTCGGCCGCCTGGATAGCCGGCAGCGCGATCGGGCAGGATACCATCAAGGTCTATGGAGAATCGCTCGGCTCCGTCTCCGTAAACGCCTCGTACCTGAGGCGAAGCAGCTCGGTCCGGGAACTGGTCTCCACCCATGTCAGCGTCGGCTGCAACTGGCCGGATACCCTTACTGTCCACGTGGGAGATACCCTTAAACCGGAGTGTTACGCCGTATTTGCCAGCGGAGATACCATCTACTCCAACAGGGAGTTCTCATGGCAGGAAAAGAACCTGCGCCTGCTGGTTCCATTCGCTCCTGTCCCCTACGGCTGGTCAACAGCCGGCGAATCCGGAAGAGGAACCATCACCTTCACGCTCAGGCGGGATAATTCTTTCAAAATCGTCAAGAACGTAGTCATTTTACCCTGATCCCATGAAAAAACGATTTCTTTCCGCACTCCTGCTCCTGGCAGCTGCCCACACCATGAACGCCCAGCAGTTGAGCGTAGCGACCAATGCGGTGGAATACCTCAACCTGGGTGCGATGAACGGCGAGGTGTCCGTATCGCTGGGCCGTCACCTGACGCTGGAAGCCGGAGCCGCCTACAACCCCTGGAACTTCGGTTCCGAAGAGAACGGCTACCTGCAGAACCGGCAGCGCAATTTCTCGCTGGGAATGCGCTACTGGCCCTGGCACGCCTATTCCGGCTGGTGGGTCGCTCTCAAGGGGCAGTATCAAGAGTATAACCGCGGCGGATTCTTCGGGAGCCAAAAGTCGGAAGAGGGCGATGCCTGGGGAAGCGGACTGTCGTTCGGTTACGCCCTGATGCTCTCACGCCACTTCAACCTGGACTTCGGCGTGGGCGCCTGGGCTGGCAGAACCGCCTATACCACCTACGCCTGCCCACGGTGCGGACGGATACTGGACAGCGGGAACAAAAAATTCCTCAAGCCCGACGACATGCGCGCCGCCATCGTATACGTCTTCTAATTCAATATCTTTTCAATGAAACGCCTGATACTCCCTCTCCTTGCCGCAGGATTGATGATGGCTGCATTCAGCTGCTCCACCCAGCAGAAACTGCAACACGTCCGGAAGGCCGGACTGAAGGCGTCGCTGGCAGTCAGCCCCCGTCCCGACCGATCGCCCTACGCGACGACACCACTTCGCACGGCGGTGACACCCTGATCGTCAAGAATGCGGAGGGCAAGGACATCTTTATCATGAAAGCCATCCGTGACGAGGAGACGGGAGAAATGGTGGCCACGGACGTCCTCAACGCCGCCGTGGTCTCGGCCACCTTCCGCAACGTGGCGGAGCGGGGCGGACGGATCGTGATCGATTTCCGCATCACCGTGCCGGCCGTGATGACCGACAGCCGCTGGCAGATGCGGCTTCAGCCCGTGGCGCTGCTGCCCGGCGAACGTCTACCGCTCGACGAGGTGGTGGTGACCGGCGAGAGTTTCCGCAAGGAACAGCTGCGCGGTTACCGGCAATACGAACGGTATCTGGGCACGCTGGTCAGCGATCCGCAGCAGTTTATCCGCCAGGGACAGCTCTCTCTCTTCGAAGAACGCTATGGTGATGAAGATAATGATTTAACACTCAATGAAATACGAGAGCACTACACCGACCGCCTCCGCCGAAAACGGAACGATCGCCGAATGGCCAACCGCGAGAAAGTCTTTGCCCGCTACGTCAAAACCCCGATCAACGAGGAGGGCGAACGGATCGACACGCTCTTCAACGGCGCATCCGAACTCTTCACCTACGATTATTCGCAGGAGATTCTGGCCCGGCCGGGACTGCGCAAGCTGTATGTGGTGGTTTCGGGCGGCATCTACGACGGCGAGCGGAAGTGCTACACCATCCCGGAGGGGGACTCCATTGCCTTCTACGTCAGTTCGCTCGGCACCCTGGTGGACAGCGAAGAGCGCTACCTGACGCGGGTGATCTCGCGACGCGTGGAGGCGGAGGCCTCCTGCCGGGTGGTTTTTCCGGGCGGAAGCAGCGATTTGCGGCGGGACCTGGAGCGGAACGGCGCGGAGCTCGACAGTATTCGCGACACCGTCACCCGACTGCTGGCAGAAGAGGATTTTGTGGTAGATTCCGTAATCACCACTGCCACGGCATCGCCCGAGGGGAGCTGGCCGCTCAACGAACGGCTCTCCCGCGCCCGCGGCCTCCGGATGAACGATTATCTGCGCACTGCGCTGGCCGGCCAGGCCGATTCAGCACGGTTCATCTCGCGCAGCTGTGCGGAGGACTGGCCGAAGCTGGCCCGGCTCGTGGCGGAAGATTCCATCCTGACAGCGCGCGACAAGCGGCTCTTTGCCAAGCGGATGGAGATTGCGGATCCTGACCGGCGAGAAGCCGCCATGCAGCGCGATCCCTCCTACCGCTACCTGCGCAGCACGCTCTATCCCCAGCTGAGGGCCGTGCGGTTCGACTTCCACCTGCACCGGCGTGGCATGCAGCAGGATACGCTGCTGACTTCGGTCGTGGACAGCAACTATATGGCCGGCGTGCAGGCCATCCGCGACGGAGCGTACCAGCAGGCCGCGGAACGGCTCGGACGCTACCGGGACTACAACACCGCGGTAGCCTACTGCTCGCTGGGCAAAAACCACACGGCCAAAGCCATCCTGGAGCAGTTGGAACAGACGCCCAAGGTGGAATACATGCTGGCCATCATCAACTCCCGGCTGGGCCGCGACAAGGCCGCCGTCCAGCACTATGTGCTCGCCTGCGAGAAGAATCCCGCCTACCTGCACCGGGGCAATCTGGATCCGGAAATCGCTTCGCTGATCCGCAGATACCAACTTGACAATCTGTTTTAACAACCCTTATAACTCATTCATTATCAACCCAACAAAACTTGTTCATCTATGAAGAAAAGACTTCTTTTCGGATGGGCTGCCGCAGTGGCAGTCCTCCTCACCGGCGCCTGCAACCGGATGCCGGAACCCGCCACGGACCCCGAAACCGGATTCATGATTGTCAAACCGGTCGTGCTGGGCGAGAATGTATCCACCCGAACCTCCGGAACCGATGTGGTTGGCAAAGAGGCTACCATCACCAGTGCCCAGCTGCTGATCTTCGATTCGGCCGGACATCTCGAACACTATGCCATCATCCCGGGCGGCAGTACCGGCGTTCCCGTCCAGCTGCGCGTCGGATCGATGAAGGCCTGGATCGTGGCGAACGGCCCCAATCTCTCCGCCATCAAGACGGAAAGCGCCCTTGCCGCAACGGTCCTGGAGCTTTCCACCTACAACGACCCTTCGACGGATTTCGTGATGGCGGGCAGCAACACCTGTACCGTGACCGCTTCCAATACGGCGGACTGCACGGTGGAAATCAGCCGCCTGGTGGCGCGCGTCACCCTCAAGAACCTGACCAACAACCTGCCGGCCGCCTACGGTGCCATCTCGGTCAATTACGTGATGCTGGAGAATGTCGTGAACCAGTGCCGGATTGACGGACAGACTACCGGTCTTTCCTGGTACAACCCGATGGGCCGCCCGACCGAGAGCCCGCTGGTAGCCGCACACATCGTCAATCCGCCGACCTACCAGGCCGATTCTCCCCAGCTCACGTTCCAGACGCTCGGCTCGAATTCGTCGCTGGCCAAAGGAAGCAGTTTCACCACGCCGCTGCGCTTCTATGCCTATCCGAACAGCACGGCAACGGACCAGACCGGGTTCTCCACCACCTTCAGCGCACGTTACACAAGACTGGTCATCAAGGCGACAATTGACGGCGGGACCTATTACTATCCTATCTCCATTCCGGCACTGGCGCGCAACAAATGCTATGATGTCAGCGTAACCCTTGTAGGACTTGGCTCGAGCGATCCTGACGTTCCCGTGGCCAAGGGTTCCTTCAACGCCTCATTCACCGTCAAATCCTGGGTGTCCGGATCTGAGATTGTCGAATCTATCTAATCTTTATTGATTTCAACCATCATGAAAAAACCGTTATTGCCGCTGGCTCTCATCCTGATGCTGCAGGCCTGCTCCGTCAAGGAGGATCGCGGGCCGTGCCCCTGCCTGATGAGCATCATCACCGCAGATGCTTTTGCACCGATTGCCGAAAACCCTGAAACCGAATGGAAACTGACCTTGACCGGATTTGCCGAAGAGGGGAAGATCGTAGAAGAATGCTTCGGCCTGGAGAGAGTGCAAGATACGCTGGAATTCCCGGTCAAAAAGGGAAGCCTGGTTATGACCGCCTGGCTGACCGGCGCCGACTCGCAGGTTACGGACGGACGCTGGATGATCCCGGCCGGAGAACAGGCACAACCCTTCTACGCCTGCCGGGAAGCGGTGGAGGCCAGCGGCGAAACGGTTTGTTGCCGGATTCTACCGCACAAACATTATTCGACCATTACCCTGCTGGACGGCAGCGGTGCGGAGATTCCTTTGGACGGTCGAACCCCCAAGATCCGTGGAACTTCCTGCGGACTGGATCTGGCCACTATGCAGCCCGTCGCGGGGGATTTTGAGTGTATGGCGAAACCGGCCGATGCCCTCTCCGGTCGGGGATTCCAGGTGCGGATCCCCCGTCAGGAAGGGCCCTCGCTGGAGTTGGAACTGACAGGATCGACGGCACGGCTTCCATTGGGTGAAGTGCTCTTTGCACAGCCCTATACGCCGGCAGAAGAAGATATGCCCGACTATATCGTCTGGCTCTCCGCAACCCCGTCCACCGTCAGCGTCGCGTCCGTCATCACGGTCCGTCCCTGGAAATAAGATTTTTTTTACCTTTGCGGAATCGTATTGAGAATTATGCTTAAGAACGAATCCACACTGGTCAACGCAGCGGATATCGTGGCCCGGGCCACCGGCGGCAAAAAACTGCCCAAACCGCTTTTCAAGCTGGCCAAAAAGATACTGCACGAAGACGATTTCAACGAGTACTTCGTCACCGACAAACTGGGTTATGAATTTGCCGAAGGCTTCATGGAGCATATCGGCGCAACGTGCGAAGTGATCGGTGCGGAGAACATTCCCGCGGAAGGACGCTTCACCTTCGCCTTCAACCATCCTTACGGCATGCTGGACGCCATCCAGTCCCTGGCCTACCTGGGTCGGAAATATGACGGCAACATCGTGCTGCCGGCCAACGACCTGACAACCATCTTCAAGCAGGTGCAGGAGTATTTCGTGCCGGTCAACCGGATCGGCGCCCAGGCCCGCGATCTGAGCCGCCTGATGGAAGAAGCGTTCGAGGGACCGCGCCAGATGCTGATTTTCCCGGCGGCCACCTGCTCGCGCCGGATCAACGGAGTGATTCAGGATTATCCCTGGACCAAGACCTTCATCACCAAGTCGCGCAGTTCGCAGCGCGACATCATCCCGGTCTGGTTCTCCGGCCGGAACTCCAGGCGGTTCTACCGGATTGACTGGTGGTGCACCAAACTGCACATCAAGTTCAACGTGGCCATGTTCACGCTGGCCAGCGAGCTGTTCAAACAGCGCGGTAATCATTTCAAAATGGTGTTCGGCAAGCCGATTCCCTGGCAGACCTTTACCAAAGACCGCAAGGATGCGGAATGGGCAGCCTGGGTGCGGGATAAGGTCTACGAGCTGAAACAGGAAGATTAATCCCGGCGGGATTTATCTATAAAAAATTTGGAGATTCAAAAAATCGCCGTATCTTTGCAATCCCAATCGCGGAGTTGCCGAGCAAGGCGAGCGAAAAGAAAGCTTGCTTTTCCGAGCCGCAGCCGGCAAACCTGCGAAAAATTGGAAATTTTTCGCGGAAATAGCTCAGTTGGTAGAGCACGACCTTGCCAAGGTCGGGGTCGCGAGT
>R22__coassemble_746_pt1 | contig 19022 bp, 17 predicted proteins | sample R22__metabat2_low_PE_033 | metagenome-assembled genome bin R22 | reverse complement strand
CGAGAGCTCCAGGACCATCCTCTGGAACGGCCCGATGGGCGTCTTCGAGATGGAGAACTTCGCAGCCGGCACCCGTGAAATGGCCCGCATGCTGGCCGATGTCACCGCAAAGGGCGCCTTCACCCTGGTGGGCGGCGGCGACTCCGTGGCGGCCGTGAACCAGATGGGCTACGCCGACAAGGTGAGCTACGTCTCCACCGGCGGCGGCGCGATGCTCGAATACCTCGAGGGCATCGAACTCCCCGGCATCAAAGCAATTCGTGAATAATCAATCAATAAAACAATAAACGAAATGAAACGTTTTCTTCTTTTTGCAATGGCGGCCATCGCCATGCTGAGCTTCACCGCCTGCGACGACAGCACCGACCCTGAAATCGAAGGCACCTGGATCATGCGTGCCCATGCGTATCATTATTTTGACGCTACTTTCAACTCGAACGGCACCTACGAATGGAAATGGATGGGTGTTAGCGGCACCCGGATCGATGCGGGCGACTATACCTTTGTCAACAGTGTTGTCACGATGAATCCGAACACCTTCAAGGAGACGGATTACGCGACCGGAAAACTGCTCACAATCAGCAGAGACGAATTTGGATGGCCCGGCGGCGCCCGTACAGTCAAGGTTACCCCCATCACCAAAGGCGCGACCCTCTGGGAGTGGGAGAACGACTATATGATGCAGTCAACAGAAGATCCCATCCTGGTATTGCGTGAAGACTTTACGCAGAGCATTTCCCAGACCCAGATGCAAGGCACCTGGGAGCGACACAATTCAGAAGGTAAACTGGAAGCCCGCGTTATCGTGGCCGGCAACAAGTACACTTACTATGAAGTGGATGAACTCCAAGGCCACATGATCGTCTGCAAGACCATCGGCACCTGGTCGCACAAAAACGCCACCCTCACGCTCACCCCGTCGGAGATTCTTTTCTCCTACAAATATGAGAATGGCGCCTACTCCTTCAATGAGGTGAACCCCGAATCGCTGGAGTGCGAAACCTGGATCAAGGCCGCCTACACCCCCGACCCGATGGAGACCTATGTCTGTGTCTACGACGGCAACATCTACACCGTCTGGGAAGGCATCTACAAGAGGACGAAATAACCCGACTATGAAATACAAACGCATATTGCTCAAACTCAGCGGCGAAACGCTGGGCGGCGCACAGGGAACCGGCCTGGACGAGCAGGTCATCGACAACTTTGCGGAGCGGATTGCCCGGATCGCCCGGAGCGGCGTGCAGGTGGCAGTCGTGGTGGGCGGCGGCAACATCTTCCGCGGCCTGCAGGGCGCCGGCAAGGGCTTCGACCGCGTCCACGGCGACCAGATGGGCATGCTGGCCACGGTGATCAACAGCAAGGCGCTGGCCATCTTCATCCGGAACCACGGCGTGCCGGCAGAGGTCTTCACCTCCACCCCCATGCGCCCCATGGCCCGTTACTATATGCGTGACGAAGTGGTGGAATATCTGGAGAAAGGCGGCGTGGCGCTGCTCAGCGGCGGCACCGGCAATCCCTTCTTCACCACGGACAGCGGCGCTTCCCTGCGCGCCTGCGAGATCGGTGCGGATGCCATCCTCAAGGCCACCAAGGTAGACGGCGTCTACGACAGCGACCCCATAAAGAACCCTGCAGCCGTCCGCTACGAGACCCTCAGCTTTGACAAGGCCATCGCCGACAACCTCAAAGTGATGGACCTCACCGCATTTGCCATGTGCAAGGAGAACCGGATGCCCATCGTGGTCTTCAACATCAACCGCGAAGGCGATCTGGAACGCGCCGCAGCCGGCGAAAAGGTCGGCACCCTCGTTTGCTAACGAATAAAACAAGATACCTATGATCGAAAAAGCCCAGCAAACGGTTGCTTCCGCCGAGGAAAGGATGGAAGAAACCATTCTCTATCTCGATGAGAGCCTGAAGAACTACCGCGCCGGCAAGGCCAACACGTCGGTGTTCAACGCGGTGCTCGTCTCCTACTATGGCACGATGACCCCGCTGCCGCAGATGTCCAGCATCACGGCTCCGGACGCCAAGACTATCCTGATCCAGCCGTGGGACAAGAGCCAGATCCGCGCCATCGAGAAAGCTATTCTGGACGCCAACCTCGGGTTCACCCCGCAGAACAACGGCGAGACCATCCGCATCAATATCCCGGCCCTGACCGAGGAGCGTCGTGCGGAACTGGTCAAGAAAGCCCGCGCAGAAGGCGAGCAGTCCAAAGTCTCCATCCGCAACACCCGCCGCGACGCGATCGACGCCCTCAAGAAGATGGTGAAAGACGGTCTCCCGGAAGATGTGGAGAAAGACGACGAAGCCGAAGTCCAGAAACTCACCGACAACTACGTCAAGAAGATCGACGACCTTCTCGCAGCCAAGGAAAAGGAAATCATGACGGTGTAAGGCCGCCGGCTCAAGGCGGGGCTCCATCTGGCCTTGGTAGCTAACTCTCTGAAGTTCAGCGAGTAACTAAAAGTGCTACCCCCGGAACAAGGGGGTAGCACTTTGCGTAAGATGTTATCTGTCAGCTAGTTGTCTGCCAAGGCAACCCTATACCGCGAACTTCACGATGTAGAACATCATGATGAAGCAGACCACGATCTTCAGGAAGGTGCTCAGCAGGAAGCCGAGGAAGGCGCCGAAGGCCGGGCCGATCGCCTGGGGAAAATCCTTTCCGTTGGTGGCGATCTCACCCACCAGCGCGCCTACGAAAGCGCCCAGCAGGATGCCCAGCGGCGGAAAGAAGAGCAGGCCCACGAAGGTGCCCACCAGCGCTCCCCGTTCCGCCGCTTTGGTTCCTCCCGTCGCCCGGGTGAACTTGGCGGGGATGATGTAGTCGAGCACGGTCACCACGATCATAATCGCACACCAGACCCAAAGGAAGGTCGGCGAGACGGCGCCGCTGTCGTGCCCCCAGATATAGATAAGCAGCAGTCCGGCCCAGGTGAAGGGCGGCCCCGGAAGAATCGGGACAATGCACCCCACCAGTCCTACCAGACCGATGACAATGGCAAAGAAATCAGCCAGATTCATAAGTCAAACGTCTGAAACGGTTTAGTTCATGTAGTCCCAGTTGGGCAGCTTGACAGGCTTCTGGTCCAGCAGCTTGAGCAGCTCGGCGGGGACGTATTTCTTGTCGATCACGATGCGGAACAGATACGCGTCGAACCATTCGTCGGTCAGCAATACGTAGCCGTGGTGGCCGGAAGCGGCGCCCCAGCTGTTCTCGAATTTCCACTTGACGGGTACGTCGTTCTCATCGGTATCGCAGGCGATCAGCAGCATTGCGTGGCTGGAGCCGCTCTGGCGGGTGAGGATGCGGGCCTTCTTGTCCATCGTGATGTCGATCCCGAAGAGCTTCTGGTAGTCGTAGAGGTTCGGTCCAGCCAACCGTCTTTGCGGCTGGAGAACTTACCCACGTCGCAGGAGATGTACATGGGGCGGTTGTCCTTGATGGAAGCCAGCGCCATGGGCTTGATCTCTTCGTTGGGGAGGTTGAGGTAGATCCAGTTGAAGCCCTCGTAGGTGTTGCGGTAGCTCTCGATCTCATAGAGTTTGTGGTACTCGCGGGTCGGGTCGTTCATGATCATCACCATGGTCTTGCGGTTGAAGTCCTTCGGGGCGATGGATGCGTAGAACGCCTGCGGGGTGGAGCTGAGGGTCTGCACCTTGCCGTCGCGGTCTTTGTAGCGCCAGGTGAATTCGGTCGGCGGTTCACCCAGGCAGAGGGCCAGGATGCGGTAGACCTGCTTCATGATCTGCACCTTCTCTTTGCGGAGATCTTTCTCCTTGGCGCCGCGTTCAGCCATCTGGCGGAGGGTCCAGGCGCCGTCGCGCAGCTTCTCGGTGAGGATGCGGCGCATGCTGCCCGTGGAGTTGGAATTCTCCGTCTCGGGCATCACGTCTGCAGGCACTACGCCGTATTTCTCGGCCACGTCGATGAAGTGGTTCCAGACGCCGCCGTCGCCGATCGGGCTCTTGAGGTAGTTCACCACGTCGCGGTCGTTGATGTCACGGTTCGCGGTGGCGATGATGTTCTCCAGGAAGAGATTGCTCTTCTCGAAGAGGTCCCAGAACGAGCAGTAGTTCTGCGAGAAGTAGAACTCTTTCATGTTCAGCTTCTCCGCTGCCACGGGACGGAGTTCGTTGAGCGAGGTGAAGAGCCAGCAGCGGCCGGAGCTGCGCTGGTTGGTGATGCCCTTCACGTCCACCTCATATTTGAAGTAGGTGTCCAGCTTGCCCTCGTTGGAGAGGTTCTGGGCCAGGGCGTTGATGTCGGTGTTGTGCGAAAGCACGTTCTGGAGCGCCACAGTGGCAGGATCTTTCACGAAACTGTCCTGGATCTCCTTGAGTTCGTTCTTGCCGATACTCTGCGCGCCCGCGCTCAGGCAGAGCGTCAGGGCAGCGACAAACAGAATAGCCTTTTTCATACGGGTATGGTTTGATTAATTGTTTTTCATGGCGTTTTCCACCTGGCGGACGGTGATCGGGAGCCGCTTGGAGCCCATCAGGCGGGCGCCGGTCGCGGTGATCAACAGGTCGTCTTCGAGCCGGATGCCGCCGAAGTTGTAGTAGCTCTCCAGCTTGCCGAAGTTGATGTACCGTGCGTTGGTTCCCTCTTTCTTCCACTTTTCAATCAGGGCGGGGATGAAGTAGATGCCCGGTTCGTCGGTGATCACCTGTCCCGGCACCAGTTTGCGGGCCATGCGCAGCGAGCCCAGGCCCAGCTGCTTGGCGCGCTCCTGTCCCTCGTCGTAACCCACGTAGTTTTCGCCCAGGTTCTCCATGTCGTGGACGTCCAGACCCATGTTGTGGCCCAGGCCGTGCGGCATGAAGAGGCCCTGTACGCCGGCAGCGCACATCTCGTCGACATCGCCCTTCAGCAGCCCGAGGTTCACGAGGCCCTGCAGGATAATCTTGGAAGCGCCCAGGTGCACGTCGCGGTAGGTGATGCCCGGCTTCGCTGCATCCAGCGCATACTGGTTGGCGGTGGAGACAATCGTGTAGATCTCTTTCTGCCGTTCGGTGAACTTGCCGCTGACCGGCCAGGTGCGGGTGAAGTCGGATGCGTAGTGTGAACCGAGTTCCGCGCCCGCGTCAATCACGCAGAGCTTGCCGGCGGTCAGGATGTCGCCGTGGTTGTGGTTGTGCAGCGTCTCGCCGTGCTGCGAGAGGATCGTGGGGAAGGAGGTCATGTAGCCCTCGGAGAGGCAGACGCCCTCCAGGATGCCTACGAGCTGCTGCTCGCTCATGCCGGGTTTCATCATCTGCATGGCGGTGTAGTGCATCGCGTAGCCCAGGTTGCAGGCCTTGTCGATCTCCGCAATCTCGCACGGCTCCTTGATGAGGCGCTGGCTGACCACGGCGCGGATGAACGCTTCGCTCGGCAGGGTCTTGAGCTCGGCGAGCGTGCAGCCCAGCAGTTCGCAGAGCCAGGTGCGGGTGTCTTCGCGGTAGGGCGGAAGCACGTGGACCTTGCGGCCCTTCTTGAGCGCCGCCTTCACGCAGTCGGCCACCTTGGCGAGGGGTGCGCTCTTGGCTACGCCCACCGATGCGGCCTCGTCGGCCATCAGCGGCTGGGGACCCATCCAGATGATGTCGTCCATGTCCACGTCGTCGCCGAAGAGGATCTCTTCGCCGCTGTCGGCGTCGATCACGGCTGCCAGACCGGGTTTGTCCAGGCCGAAGTAATAGAGGAAGGTGCTGTCCTGGCGGAAAGGATAAGTGTTGTCCGTGTAGTTGCAGGGGGCTTCGTTGTTGCCCGGGAAAAGCAGCAGGCCGCTCATCCTGGCGGCGAGTGCCTTTCTGCGTTCGATGTAAACTTGTGCGTCAAACATATTCTTGGTTTTTAAAGATTTGTCAGGGTTGTATGAATTCCAGGAAGGATTGCTCTTCCGCGGCCGTCAGGAACGCGGTCCGGACGGGAACGTAGAAGAGACGCTCCTTCATGGCGTCGGGGATATAGCGGTTGTGCAGCAGTCGCTGGGCATCTTTTTCCGTGGTCATCATGACCGAGAGCGGGTAGTTGCAAGCGACGCGCCAAAGTGAACGGATGTCGGCGCGCGTGAAGTAGTGATGGTCGGGGAAGGTCTCCGTATAGACCTGCCAATAACGACCCATAAGGCTGGATATCAGTGATTTTGGATGAGCGATACCGGTGATGAGAATCGCCTCCTTCGCGTAAATGTAGCGGTTGTTGCCGATCCCTTCGAAGACCGCCCGCGGCTCGCCGTAGTCCATCCGCGTGAAGAAAACTCTCTGTCCGGGAGCGATCCGGTTCTCCGTGCGCAGCCGCTCGCGGTCCGATTCGTCCAGCCATTCGGGACACTTGGTGAAAACCACCGCGTCGGCGCGGGAAATCTGTTCGGGCAGGTCGCGGAGCCGCCCCAGTGGCAGCAGTTCGTCGCCGGCCACCGGCCGTTCGCTGTCTATCAGCAGCAGGCTCTTCTGCGGCCGGATTTCGCGCCGCTGGAAGGCGTCGTCCAGGATAATCAGCTCCGGGGGATTGGGGAGCGTCAGCAGGGTTTCGATTCCGCGCTTGCGGTTGCGGTCCACGGCCACCACGGCTTGCGGGAATTTGCGCTTGATCTGCAGCGGTTCATCGCCCGCCGCCTCGGCCGTAGAGTCGCATTCCACAATCCGGAATCCCCGGCTGCGGCGCTTGTAGCCCATGGAAAGTACGGCCACCCGACGCCCGTCGGAAAGGATGTCGACCAGATATTCGGCCATCGGGGTCTTGCCCGTGCCGCCCACCGTCACGTTGCCCACGCCGATCACCGGCACCTCAAAGGCGTAAGACTTGCACTTCCCCCTGTCGTAGAGGCGGTGGCGGAGCTTGAGCGTCAGCCAGTAAGGGAAGAGCACGATCTTGCTTGCCTTCATTGCCAGTTCTCCTTGATATAGTCGAGCGTCGCGAACAGTTCGTCCGGATCGGTCAAAGTTACTAATTTTAGCCGGGTTTCCTTGAAATTATCCAGCCCTTTGAAGTAGCAGGAGAGGTGGCGTCGCATCTCCAGGATGCCCACCTTGGGTCCCTTCACTTCGAGCGACTTGGCCAGGTGGCGTTTGGCCAGTTCCACCCGTTCGGCCACGCTCATCGGCGGCAGCAGCTCGCCCGTATCCAGGTAGTGCCGCACCTCGCGGAAAATCCACGGATGGCCGAAGCTGGCGCGACCTATCATGATGCCGTCCACGCCGTAACGGTCGAACGCCTCGGCTGCCTTCTCCGGCGAATTGATGTCCCCGTTGCCGATGATGGGAATCTTCATGCGCGGATTCTTCTTCACTTCGCCGATCAGGGTCCAGTCCGCTTCGCCCTTGTAGAGCTGGCAGCGGGTGCGGCCGTGGATGGTCAGCGCCGCGATTCCGGCATCCTGCAGCCGTTCGGCCAGCGGAACGATGATCTTGCTGTCCTCGTCCCAGCCGAGCCGGGTTTTCACGGTGACGGGCAGTTTCACGGACTCCACCACGCGGCGGGTGATCTCCACCATCTTGTCCGGTTCGCGCATCATGCCGCTGCCCGCGCCGCGCCGGGCGATCTTGTTGACCGGGCAGCCGAAGTTGATGTCGATCAGGTCCGGACCGGCCGCCTCCGCGCGCACCGCAGCCTCCACCATCGCGTCGGGCAGGTGGCCGTAGATCTGGATGCCGATGGGCCGCTCGTGGTCGTAGAGCCGCATTTTGGCAATGGTTTTGGCGGCGTCGCGGATCAGTCCGTCCGACGAGATGAATTCGGTGTACATCATCTCCGCGCCGAACCCCTTGCAGATGTAGCGGAAAGAGATGTCGGTCACGTCTTCCATCGGGGCGAGGAAGAGCGGGCGGGGTCCGAATGTGATATTGCCTGTCTGCATTTCCGCTTGTGGTAAATCCCTGCTAATTTAAGGAGATTTTGGCACTTAAAATAATTTGCTTAACTTTGCACCCCTCCAAAAACGGAGTATCGCAACATTTAATTAACGTATTAACCTAAAAATCAACACAGTGGACACACTTAGCTACAAGACCGTCTCTGCTAACGCCGGTACCGTCACCAAAGAGTGGCTGGTTATCGATGCTACGGATCAGATCCTGGGTCGCCTGGCTTCCCGTGTCGCTCTTGTCCTCCGTGGCAAGAACAAGCCGAGCTATACGCCGCACGTTGACTGTGGTGACAACGTCATCATCATCAATGCGGACAAGGTTCGTCTCACGGGCAAGAAGCTCACGGACCGCGTGTACGTTCGCCATACCGGTTATCCGGGCGGCCAGCGTTTCAGCACCCCCAAGGAACTGTTCGCAAGCAAGCCGACAGCAGTAGTCGAGCACGCCATCCGTGGTATGCTCCCTAAGAACCGCCTGGGTGACAAGATTTTCGGCAACCTGTACGTATATGCAGGCAGCGAACATCCTCACGAGGCACAGAAACCCAAAACAATTACCTTAAACGAACTTTAAACTAGAGTAATGGAAGTTATCAACGCCCTTGGAAGACGTAAATCAGCTGTTGCCCGCGTTTATTTGAGCACAGGTAAAGGCACGATCACGATCAACGGCCGTACCCTCGAAGAGTACTTCAAAGAGGATACCCTCCGCTACATCGTGAACCAGCCGTTGGAACTCACCGGCACGCAAGCCAATTTCGACATCACCGTCACGCTTGACGGCGGCGGAATCAAAGGCCAGGCAGAGGCTCTCCGCCTGGGTATTGCCCGCGCCCTCTGCAAGGTGGATGCCGAGGCTTACCGCCCTGTTCTGAAGGCAAACGGTTTCCTGACGCGCGACGCACGTGAAGTCGAGCGTAAGAAACCCGGCCAGCCCGGTGCACGCCGCCGCTTCCAGTTCAGCAAACGTTAGTATTTGCCCTGATTTACAAACTGCACAGTCCGGTTATAAAATCCCGGGACCCGAATGGCTGCCCCCGATTTGTCCGGCTGCGGAAAATCCAGAAGACCGACTGAGTCGCTACTTCGGATTGATGAAAAGAGGACTCTCGCTTGAAAAGGAGAGTAAAACAGTTAAACAACTAAAAGAAACAATTTTAAAATGTCTAGAACCAATTTCCAAGACTTGCTTGATGCAGGCGTTCACTTCGGTCACCTGAAGAGAAAGTGGAATCCTAAAATGGCTCCGTACATCTTTATGGAGAAGAACGGCATCCACATCATCGACCTGCACAAAACCGTTGTCAAAATAGATGAGGCAGCGGACGTGATGAAGCAGCTTGCAGCAGCAGGCCGCAAGATTCTGTTCGTCGCCACCAAGAAACAAGCCAAGGATATCGTTGCGGAGTGCGCTAAAGGCGTCGGTATGCCGTACGTCACCGAGCGCTGGGCAGGTGGTATGCTGACCAACTTCCCGACCATCCGCAAGGCCGTCAAGAAGATGAACACCATCGACAAGATGATCACCGACGGTACCTTCGAAACCCTGGCAAAACGTGAGCGTCTCCAGATTTCCCGCCAGCGCGCAAAACTGGAGAAGAACCTCGGCTCCATTGCCGACCTCAACCGTCTCCCTTCCGCAATTTTCGTCGTTGACGTCCAGAAGGAAATCAACGCCGTCCGCGAAGCCAACCGCCTCAACATCCCGGTTATCGCAATGGTTGATACTTGTTGCGATCCTACCAACATTGATTATGTGATTCCGGCTAATGATGATGCGGCTAAGAGCATTTCGCTGATCACCGAGACCCTCTGCAAGGCTATCGCCGAAGGTCTTGAGGACCGCAAGCTCGAGAAGGAGAAAGAGAAGGAAGAGGCTCCTGAAAAAGAAGAGGCAGCTCCCGTCAAGAAAACCCGTCCCCGCCGCACCGTGAAGAAGGCGGAGGAGGCTCCTGCAGCAGAAGACCCCAAGGCAGAATAATTTAAATCCCGCGAATTATGGAAATCAAAGCTATTGATGTCGCAAAGTTGCGCAAAATGACCGGCGCCGGCATGATGGATTGCAAGAAGGCTCTCGTTGAGGCTGAAGGCGATTTCAACCGCGCACAGGAAATTATTCGTGAGAAAGGTAAGCTCGTCGCTGCCAAGCGCGCTGACCGCGAGACCACCGAAGGTGCCGTCCTCGCACGCGTGGAAGGCGGCAAGGCTATCCTCGTCTGCCTTGGTTGCGAGACCGACTTCGTCTCGCAGAACGCTGAGTTCCAGGCTCTCGCAAACGCGATTGCCGACACCGCCATGAAATGCTTCCCCGCTGACGCAGAAGCATTGAAGCTCTGCAAGATGGCTGACGGCCAGACCGTAGAAGAAGCCATCTCCCAGCAGACCGGTAAGAGTGGCGAAAAGCACAGCCTCGCATACTATGCGAAGCTCGAAGCTCCCTTCATCGCATCCTACATCCACACCATCAACGGCAAGCTCGGTGCAATCGTCGCTTTCAACAAGCCGGTTGACGCTACGCTGGCCAAGGGTATCGCGATGCAGGTCGTTTCGATGAATCCGGTTTCCGTCTCCGCAGCCGACTGCCCCGCAGAGGTTGTCGAGAAGGAGCGCCAGGTGGCCATCGAGAAGACCAAGGAAGAGCAGATCCAGAAAGCAGTTGACGCTGCGCTGCGCAAGGCCGGCATCAACCCCGCACACTGCGACAGCGAAGACCACATCGAGTCCAACACCGCCAAGGGTTGGCTCACGCCCGAGCAGGCCCAGCAGGCTCGCGAGATCAAGGTCCGCGTCGCTGCTGAAAAGGCTGCAAACCTTCCGGAGCAGATGATCCAGAACATCGCCAACGGCCGTGTACAGAAGTTCTTCAAAGAGAGCACGCTTGAGGAGCAGGAGTACCAGATGAGCGACAACAAGGCATCCGTCAAGGACGCGATCGCCGCTGTCGACAAAGAGGCCAAGGTGATCTCCTTCTGCCGCTTCTCCCTGACCGACGACTAATCGCCGGGTTCCAGGCTTTTAAGTGCACCCTGCTTGTTCGGGGTGCACTTTTTTTATATATTTGTGAATTCATAGAAGCATCATAGTAATATCAAACGACGAAATACCATGTACAAGAACTTCCAACAGTACCTCGAGACCGAGCTGCAGTCCATCAAGGACGCGGGCCTCTACAAGAACGAGCGTGTCATTACCTCTCCCCAGAAAGCAGACATCACCGTGGCCGGCGGCCAGCAGGTGCTCAACTTCTGCGCAAACAACTACCTGGGCCTGGCCAACAACCCGCAGCTGATCGCGGCTGCCAAAAAGGCGCTCGACACCCACGGTTACGGTATGGCTTCGGTCCGCTTCATCTGCGGTACCGGTGACCTCCAGAAAAAACTCGAGGCCAAGATTGCCGAATTCTTCGGAACGGAAGACACCATTCTCTACTCCTCCTGCTTCGACGCCAACGGCGGCGTGTTCGAACCGTTGCTCAATGAACAGGATGCCATCATCTCCGACGCCCTGAACCACGCCTCCATCATCGACGGCGTGCGTCTCTGCAAGGCACAGCGCTACCGCTACGCCAACGGCGACATGGCGGAACTGGAGAACTGCCTCAAGACGGCCCAGGCACAGCGTCACCGCCTGATCGTGACCGACGGCGTCTTCTCCATGGACGGCAACGTCTGCCCGCTCGACAAGATCTACGAGCTCGCAAACAAGTACGATGCAATGGTCATGGTAGACGAATCGCACTCCGCAGGCGTGGTCGGCAAGACCGGTCGCGGCGTCACCGAACTCTATAACCTCCGCGGCAAGATCGAGATCCTGACCGGCACCCTGGGCAAGGCATTCGGCGGTGCGATCGGCGGTTTCACCACCGGCCGCAAGGAGATCATCGCCATGCTGCGCCAGCGTTCCCGTCCGTATCTCTTCTCGAATTCCCTCCCGCCGATGGTGGCCGCTGCCGGCATCCGCATGTTCGCCATGATGAGCGAGCCCAACACGCTGCAGGACAAGCTCCACAGCAACACCGACTACTTCGTGGCCCGCATGAAGGCAGCCGGATTCGACATCAAACCCACCCAGAGCGCTATCTGCGCCGTGATGCTCTACGACGCCAAACTCTCCCAGGATTTCGCCGCACGGCTCCAGGAAGAGGGCATCTACGTCACGGGCTTCTACTATCCGGTGGTCCCGAAGGGCCAGGCACGCATCCGCGTCCAGGTCTCCGCAGGTCACGAAGTGGAGCACCTCGACAAATGCATCGCCGCCTTCACCAAGATCGGCAAGGAACTGGGCGTCCTCAAGTAAATTATTTATTATCACCAATATGAAAAAACTAACCATCGCTGTTGCTCTTGCCTCAGTGCTCCTGCTGCCCCTGGCCTGCAACCCGGACGGCGGCGCGGACTGTGTCTACACGGCCCACACGGAGAAGATGACCCCCGGCAGGACGGCAGAAATCACCAAAGCCACGACGGACAACTGGATCAATGTCCTCTGGTCCGCCGGCGACAAGATCAAAGTTTTCAAGTCCTCTGAACTCAAGGCCAAAGACGGCCAGGGAACCGACTTTACCCTGACGGGTGCCGCCGGCACTCCTTCCGCACAGTTTACGGCCACCGGAACCGGTTCCTACAACAGGACCAAATCCTACTTCATCTATCCGGCCGGTATCGTCAAAGGTCACGACGGAACGGTGGTGACGCTCAACCTGCCCGCCACCCAGAAGTATGTGCCCGAGAGCTTCTCGACGGAGGCACTTGCCGCCGTTGCGGTCGGCTCCAGCAAAGAGGAAGTCGGCTTCAAGAACCTCTGCGGCCTGCTGCTCGTCAAGATCAAGTGCGAACAGCCCGTTTCCATCTCGTCCCTCACCATCGTAACCAAGGCACAGGAAGCCCTCTGGGGTGAAGGCACGGTGGAGATGGCCTACAAAGAAGGCGAGAATCCCGCCCTCAAGATGAAGGCGCCCGCATCTGACGAACAGAAGCAGGTTAAATTGGTCTGCAATCCTCCGGCACAGCTGGGTACGGAAGCCACTTCGTTCTGCTTCACGCTGCCGGCAGGCGTTCTTGCCAAAGGTTTCGACCTCTATGTGAACGACGACCTCTACGGAACGATGCAGCTTGCGGGTACCGCCGGCAAGAACACCATCCTCCGTTCGGCAAGCCGGACCCCCACGACAGACATCACCTATTCCATGCAGACGTTCAACCCCGAGACTACGCTCCGCGGTATCGCCATCGAATACGAATCTGCGATGGCCGTCCTGGCGCCTACGGCCACGGGTACGAACAGCGGATGGAAGGTCTACTGGGGCGACGGTGCATCGGACAACTACGCTCCGATGCTGACCCATACCTACGCCAATCCGTCCGAAAAGGTTGTCGCATTCTTCGCGCTGCCGGGTGCAGACCAGATTGTCTTCAAAGGCCTTGCAGGCGTTTCCACCATCTACATTAATTCACTCTAAAGGAACGATACTATGAAAAAGACAGCACTTCTGCTTATCCTGTTGATTCTGCCGTTTGAACTGCTGGCAGATACGGTATCGCTCCAGCGCGCCCGTTCCCTGGCTGAAAAGTTCATGGCGGCCGACAATGCCACCCGCGCAGGCTCCCTCACGCTCTCGTACACCTATGACGTGCACGGCGACCTGATGGGAGAAACCCGCGCTGCCGGCGACCCCGCCATCTACGTATTCAACCGTCCCGGCGGCGGTTTCGTCCTCATTTCGGGCGACGACTCCTTCACGCCGATCCTCGGTTATTCCTACACCGGCTCCTTCCAGGACGACGCCACCATGCCGGCCAACCTCCGCGCCTGGATCAGTGAAATGACGGGTTCCATCAACGACCTTCGCGCCGAGCACGCCAAGGCCACCGGCGCGATTGCCGAACAGTGGAGCCGTTACGAATCCACCACGCGTGCCGGCGGCATCAAGCGCGCCAACACCGTGGTCCTGCACGAGACCGCACTCTGGAACCAGGGAGATCCGTTCAACCGCTACTGCCCGGTAATCACGGGCGATAACCCCGGTCTGTCCATTACCGGTTGTGTGGCTACCTCCATCGGTATCCTGATGCGTTACTACAAGTATCCCGCCCGTGCACTGAAGGATTTCCCCGAGCGCAAGGGCAACGGCTATACCATCCCTTTCCGCAAGGCGGATTACGACTACGACTGGGACAACATGTTGTTGAGCTACAAGAACGGATATACCGACGAGCAGGCGAATGCATGTGCCCGTCTGCTGGCCGATATCGGTCAGATCGGTAACCTCAGTTACGCCGTAGACGGTACCGGCGGTGTCACCCGGAACGTGATCGGATCGATGATCGATTATTACGGCTACGACAAGAACATGGTCTTCATGTCCCGCTACTATTTTTCCAACAATGAATGGATTGCCAAGCTGAAGGCGGAACTGGACATCCGGCCGTTGAGCCATACCGGCCGCTCCAGCACGGGCGGTCACGCTTTCGTGGCGGACGGTTATGACGACGAAGACCGCATCCACATCAACTGGGGCTGGGGCGGAAGCAGCAACGGCTTCTTCTCCATCTATGCACTGGGCAATTATACGAGCACCCACTGCGCGACCTTCGGTTTCCGTCCCGACGAAAACGGTTCGCCCGTTCCCTTGTATTGCTACTATAAGTACGAAAGGGACGGCATCACGTACAACGGCATGGAACTGCTCTCGGCAGCCATCACGCCGAACGCCGACTTCACGCTCCGCCTCGGTGCCATCCACAATAACGGATACGCTTCGCACACGGCTGAAATCGGTATCGGCCACTGCAGCAAGACCGGTCAGCTCAAACGGATCATCAGCACCCAGACCTACAGCGTCTCTTCGCTCGGCCCCGGCTACCTGACCTGGTTCCCGAGCATCACCTGCCGGATCACCGATCCCGTGGAAGCCGGAGATTTAATCCGTGCCTTCTTCCGTGCCGACGGCGGTGAGTGGACGCCGGTCTACAGCGACAGTACGGTAGGTTTTGTTGACGTGATCGAACTTGACCGGGCCATCTCGGCCGAGGGTTCGTCCGTGATGACCTACGACAAGGCAGCCCAGACGCTGACCATCACCACCAAAGACGGTGTTACGATTACCGTTTCGTCGCAGTCCGGCGCTTCTACGTCCGGCTACGTGACTATCAACGGCAGCACTGTCGTGATGGATCTGGCGAAGATGCCTTCCGGCACCTATACGGTCTCCCTGATGTCTTCTGCGGGTATCAAGAGTTTCCAGATTGTCCGTTAATACCGGAAACTGGAACCCCCGATAAATTCACGCATAACGGAGGTCGGCGGAATTCCGCCGGCCTCTTTTGGTGTGAGGGCGGCCACTTTGGTCAGGATGAAGTCGAGCAGGCGCTGCGCTTCGGGGTAGGCCGGCGAACGGCGCGAAACGCTGCGTAGCAGGTTCTCCGCATAGCTCTTGAAGAGCGGCAGCTCGTAGATGAGCGACGAATCGAACTTGATGTCGGCCAGCTCTTTGTAGGGCACGATATTCTTCTCTTCGCCGGCACGGACGCTGGGCCAGCGGAGAATCGTGTCCACCGGGCCGTTGCCGCGGAACTGGTTGTCGCGCACCATGCGCCGCAGCAGGCGGGTGTCGTAGACCGAATCGTTGGGCTTGCGGATGGTCAGCGACCGGAGCACGGAGGCGTAGATGCTGAACTTGTTCTCCGCTGCGATCTCCGGCGTGAGGTCGGGATTCAGGCCGTGGATACCCTCCATGATAATGATGCTGCCCGGGGTCATCTGCACCTTCTTTCCGCGGAACACGCGCTCGCCCAGAACGAAGTCGTAGCTGGGAACCTCCACCTCTTCACCGGCGAACAGCTCTCGCAGCTGCTGGTTGAGGAAGGGGACGTCCAGCGCCTCGAGACATTCGAAATCGTACTCGCCGTTTTCGTCGCGCGGGGTGTCCTTGCGGTTCTTGAAATAGTTGTCCATGGCAATCACGATGGGGGTGATGCCGATCGACGAGAGGTGCAGCGCCAGCCGCTTGGAGGTGGTGGTTTTTCCGCTGCTCGACGGGCCTGCGATCAGGCAGAGCTTGGCGTCCACCCGCCGTGCAATCTCGTCGGCGATCAGGGTGAACTGCCGCGAGTGCATCACTTCGGCCAGCTGGATAAGGCGCGGGCCGAAACCGGCGATCAGTGCGTCGTTCAATGCGCCTACCGTATTTTCGTTGATGGCCCTTTGCCAGATTTTTTCGTCTCTTACCATAAGTTCAGTATCTCTTTCAAATATTTTCCTGTGTATGATTCGGGGCAGGCGGCTACCTGTTCCGGCGTTCCTTCCGCAACAATCGTACCGCCGCCGGCGCCCCCTTCCGGACCCAGGTCTATCAGGTGGTCTACCGATTTGAGGATATCCGGATTGTGTTCGATGATTACGACCGTGTTGCCGCGCTCCACCAGCCGGCCCAGCACCTCGAGCAGCACCTTGATGTCTTCAAAATGCAGTCCGGTGGTGGGTTCGTCCAGGATGTAGAGGGTGTTGCCCGTCTCCTTGCGCGAGAGTTCGGCCGAGAGTTTCAATCGCTGGCTCTCCCCGCCGCTGAGCGAGGTGGACTGCTGACCCAGCGTCAGGTAGCCCAGACCCACATCGGCCATGGTCTGCAGTTTGGCGGCGATCCACGGCACGGCCTTGAAGAACTCCAGCGCCTGCGTGATGCTCATATCCAGCACGTCGCTGATGCTTTTGCCCTTGTATTTGACGGCCAGCGTGTCGGGTTTGTAGCGCTTTCCGCCGCACTCCTTGCAGGTCACGTAGGCCGGCGGCAGGAAATGCATCTCGATGGTCTGGATGCCGGCGCCCTTGCAGGCTTCGCACCGTCCGCCCTTGATGTTGAAGGAGAATCGGCCCGGCCCGAACCCGCGCACCTTGGCGTCCGGTGTCTCCGCAAAGAGGTTGCGGATGTCCGCAAAGGCGTTGGTGTAGGTGGCTGGATTGCTGCGCGGCGTCTTGCCGATCGGGCTCTGGTCAATCACGATCACCTTGTCTATGTTCTGCAACCCTTCTATCCGGTCGTAGGGAAGCGGGCGGACCTTGGAACGGTAGAAATGCTCTTCGAGTGCGGGCAGCAGGGTCTCGGTGATGAGCGAACTCTTGCCGCTGCCGCTCACGCCGCTGATGCCGATCAGCTTGCCCAACGGCAGGTTGAGGCGGACGTTCTGCAGGTTGTTGCCGCGCGCCCCTTCCAGCGTGAGGAAGAGTCCGTTGCCCGGCCGCCGCAGTGCAGGAACGGGAATCTGTTTGCGGTCCAGCAGGTAGTCAATCGTCAGGCTCGGCTTCCGGGATTTGGCCATATCGGCCGGCGTGCCGTTGTAGAGCAGTTCGCCGCCCTTTTCGCCAGCGCCGGGACCCAGGTCCACCAGCCAGTCGGCCGCCATCATCATGTCGCGGTCGTGTTCCACCACCATCACGGAGTTTCCCTCGTCGCGCAGGTTTTTCAACGACGCGATCAGTTTGTTCTCGTCCCGCTGGTGCAGGCCGATGCTCGGCTCGTCCAGGATGTAGAGCACCCCCACCAGTTTGGAGCCGATCTGGGTGGCAAGCCGGATGCGCTGGCTCTCTCCGCCGCTGAGCGTGCGGGTGCTGCGATCCAGGCTCAAGTATTCCAATCCCACGTCGATCAGGAATTTGATGCGGTCTTTGAGTTCCTTGAGGATATCGGCTGCAATCAGCCGCTGCCGCTCGGAGAGAAGGTCGGGCAGCGCGCAGACCCAGTCGTAGAGCCGGTCCATGGTCAGCGCGGAAACCTCCGCGATGTTCTTGCCGGCCAGCTTGAAATAGAGCGCCTCTTTGCGCAGCCGGGTGCCGCCGCATTCGGGGCAGACGGTCTCCTCGATATAGAGTTCTTTCTTGTCGCGCGAACGTTCGCTCTCCTCGCCGGTCAGCTGGATCATCTGGATAATTCCGCCGAAGCTTTCCATCTGCGTCTCGGCGCCGCTCCCGATCCGCAGCAGTTCGTCGGAACCGTAGAGAATCTGCGTCAGGGCCGTTTCAGGGATGGTTTCAATCGGATCGTGGAGCGAGAACCCGTGCTTGGCGGCAATCGCCTCCAGGAACTGGAAGACCTGTGTTTCGCGTACCTTCTTGATGAAGGGGATGCCGCCCTCCGCAATTGAAAGATGCGGATCTGGGATGATGCGGCTCATGTCCACGCTGGCCACCGTACCCAGTCCGTGGCAGTGCGGGCAGGCGCCCTGCGGCGAATTGAACGAGAAGGTGTGCGGTGCCGGGCTGTCCAGCGAAAAACCGGTATCCGCGCAGACGAAGTTGCGGCTGTAGTGGTGCACCTCGCCGCTCTCCGCCTCCAACACCATCAGCGATCCCTTGCCCTGTCCCAGGGCGGTGACCACCGATTCGCGGATGCGCCGGCGGTCGTCTTTCGCGGGCACGAGCTTGTCCACGACCAGTTCGATGAAGTGGATCTTGTAGCGGTCCACCGTTCCCACATCGCCCAGATAGCGGATCTCGCCGTCCACGCGGACCTGGTTGTAACCTTTGCGGACGAGCTGTTCGAAGAGCTCCTTGTAGTGGCCTTTGCGCCCCTTGACGAGCGGTGCCATCAGCAGCAGGCGCTTTCCGCCGTAACGCTCGATGATCAGGTCCACGATCTGCTCGTCGTTGTAGCGGATCATCTCCTTGCCCGTCTCGGGCGAATAGGCGTTCGCCGCGCGGGCGTAGAGCAGTCGGAAGAAGTCGTAAATCTCGGTGATGGTGCCCACTGTGGAACGGGGATTGCGGCCGATCGTCTTCTGCTCGATCGCGATGATGGGGCTCAGTCCCTTGATGTCGTCTACCTGCGGCCGCTCCAGGATGCCCATGAACTGCCGCGCGTAGGCGGAAAGGGTCTCCATATAGCGGCGCTGTCCCTCCGCATAGAGGGTGTCGAAGGCCAGCGAAGATTTGCCGCTGCCGGAGAGGCCGGTCACGACCACCAGCTTGCCCCGGGGAATCTCGAGGTCGATGTTTTTCAGGTTGTGGCTCCGTGCGCCGCGAATGATCAATGAGCCCTGGTCTGTCATCTGCGCTGGCGGTTTTCCGGGAAGAAGGGGTTATACCGGTGCTCTTCGCCGATCTTGGTGGGATAGACGTGTCCCGGATAGACGGCGGTGTCGTCCGGCAGCTGGGCCAGGCGGTCGACGC
>R22__coassemble_681_pt1 | contig 20241 bp, 16 predicted proteins | sample R22__metabat2_low_PE_033 | metagenome-assembled genome bin R22 | reverse complement strand
CTACGGCGGAGACGCCGGCATGGTGATGATGATAGAACCCGTCTACAACCTCATCCAGAATTTTTTTTTTTATGTTTAGTAGTACTAGGTGATCTACACCGCCCCCGACGGCGAAATCCTCAATCAGGGCATCGCCAACCAGCTTTCCTGCAAGGGCAACCTGATCATTCTCTGCGGCCACTACAAGGGAATCGACCACCGCATCCGCGAGCACCTGGTGACGCGCGAAATCTCGGTGGGCGACTACGTGCTCAGCGGCGGCGAGATTCCGGCCGCCATCATCGTGGATGCCGTGGTCCGGCTGCTTCCGGGCGCCCTGGGCGATGAAACCTCCGCCCTCTCCGACTCCTTCCAGGACGGCCTGCTGGCCCCGCCCGTCTACACCCGCCCGGCAGAATTCAACGGCTGGAAGGTTCCCGAGGTGCTGCTCTCCGGCGATCCTAAAAAAATCAAGGCCTGGCAGGAGAGCCAGGCCCTGGAGCGGACAAAGCAGCTTCGCCCGCATCTTCTTGACGACTAGTTATCTGCGGTCGCGCGTCTCGAAACAGATGTTCATACCGAAGCGGATGCTCGTATTGAGCTTGCCCAACGGGAGTCTGACTCCGTCGGCATCCGGCATCGTGTAGCGCATGGGGATACCCTCCTCCGCAAAGTAGAGGTTGATACCCTTGCGGCGCGGCGTGAAGCCCACGTAGAGGCCCAGCGCGTGGGTATTCAGCACGCCGTAGCTCACAGCGGCATTCAGGCGGCCGCCCAGCTTCACGCTCTCGATAATGCGCAGCTCGTCAAAGCCGTAGTCGCGCGAATAGAGGAAACCGGTGGAGAGCTGGTTGTCGAACATCGACACCTCCAGGCCGGCACGGATGGCGGGCGTGTAGTTGAACACGATCTCGCGCTGCTCGTCGGTCTTCTCCACATTGGCGATATTCTTGAAGTCCTGGATCACGTTGTCCAGGTTGGTGCTGATATCGTCGCCCGGCTTGATGCCCTTGAGACCTGCAAACTCAGCCTCGCCGGCCGATTTGTAGATCGTGGTGTAGCGGTCGGTGATGGTGCATTTACCGATGTCGTTCATGGCGAACGAGACGTTGATGCCGGTCAGCGCGCCCAGCTCCAGGTTGAGTTTCCACTCGGCACCCAGATCAAAGAGCAAACCGCTGCCGCAAGGGCCCACACCCGTCTTTCCATACGGGAAGTTGATGTTGCCGTCCTTGTATTCGATACCCTTGACGCCGGTCACAGCCTCCGCGTCGGTCTTGATCATCCACTTCTCGTCGGACATCCGCAGGGTACCCTCCTTGATATTCAGGCCCACATAATCGGCTGCCACCAGATACTTGGCGCGGCCGCCGATGCTAAGGCCCGGAATCAGGCCGGAGAGGTCGATGCTGGCACCGATCTGGCCCTCCAGGAATGCGGCTTCCATGAAGCTCAGACCGCTGAAATCATAGGTCTGGTCGGTGGTAGCCATACCCTGTTTGGTCAGGATCAGCAGATCCTTGGGCAACTTCATGTCCACGTCGGCACGGACGCCCACGCCGGCCGTGATGTAGAGCATGCCGATCCGGAATCCGAATCCCAGCAGCTCCTCGTTCATCTTGAAGTTGAAGGTCGGGTCGTTCTTGATGCGTGCGGCGAACTCATCCACCGTCACGTTCTTGTTCAGATAGGTATAGAGCTGGCCGTCTTTGGCGAAGAGGAAATCTTCGGTGGCCAGGTTGCTGCCTATGTTGACGCTCGGGCCGCCCAGCAGCAGGCCGAAGTAGCCTACGCTGGCATCCGGCGAGAAGGCCGGATTGAGCCGCATGCGCTGCAGCGAATTGTCTACGAAATAACTGGCATCCACGGCCTGTGCGCTTACGGAAAGCGGAAGCAGGATGGCGAGCAGGGCAGCAAAAATGGTTTTCTTGGTTTTCATTGTTCGGTCCTCCTCTCAGTTATTCTTTATTCTCAGGGTTTTCGATATCTTCAAGCAGCTTCTTGAGATCCAGGGTGATACCGCCCCGGAGGCCGGCTGCCACGCGGGCCATCACGTAGTCGGTCTCCTTGACCGCACGGGCCACGCCGCCGGAGGTAATCTCAAAGGCGAGCACTACCTTGGTAACGTTCTCAGCAGCATTCTTGTCCGCAAACTTGACGGAAACCTCGAGCGGGGTGGTGGTTGCACCGCCGTCCAGTTTGCCGGCTGCCACGCTCTGCTCGGCCGCTTTGGCCAGCGCAATGGCGTTGTTGCTGGCATCCGTGAAGCCAACCACCAGTTTGAGGTTCAGCGGCAGGCTGTTCTCCACCGCACCGGTAATCACAGCTTCCTCTGCCAGGGCCAGGTACTTGCCCACTTCACCGATCTCGATCGTGTCGCGGAGCGCGAGCCGGAAGTCCGGGCCCACCTGGATGGGAATCTCCACCTCATAGTTCATGTTGAAGCTGTAGGTTGCCGCAGGCTCCAGCACGGCGGTCTGGGTAGGCACGGTAGCCGCATTCAGGGTGACCAGCACGCTGTCGGGCATCAGTTTGATGAGCGAAGCGATATCGGCTGCCACGTAAGTGTAATCTGCGGGAAGGCCCTCGTTGTGCGCAGCCAGGAAGTACTTCATGGTGCTCGTCTGCGCAGCGCTGGGCGCGGGATTCACATCGAGGTTCACCTGGATCTGGTTCTGCGTATTGGCCGCATTGTTCTTCCAGGGAACCAGCGTAGCCTGCACCGTGGCGGGAACGCCCAGGTTGGTGGTCAGGTCGAACTTGAGGCTCGGATTGTGAAGGTCCATCGTCACCTCCATCTTGTCGCCGAAAGCGCCGGTCAGATCGCCCAGGTCGAGCTTCACCTTCTCCTGCGAGAGGTTGTAGTCAATCTTGGCTTCCACGCGCTCGATGGCCAGGTTCGTGAGCGTCACGGCCACCTTCACCTTGAGCTTCTTGGAGGCGTTGATCAGGGCCTTGGTAGTCTTGGCACCGGTCACGGTTGCCGTACCGGCCACGGTCACCTTCTTGTCGAGCGCAAGTTTGTGCAGGTTTGCGTTGAAATCGCCCGCTGCAATCTTCAGCTCAGCCACACCGTACTCCTTGGAAGCCTGGTAGTTATTGGCCTTGTTGAGTTTGAGTTCGCCCAGGTTGATGCTGTTGGAATTTCCGGAGAGCTGCAACAGGCTCGCAAAGTCCGCCATGAGGTTCGGATCCAGTTCGCCGTCGCTCAGCGGGCAGTCTTCCACGGAGAGCGCAATGGCCATCTTGGAGGCTGCAGTGAACTGTACCTTGCTCAGATCCTTCACCTCTGCCGGCAGATCCAGCGAGAGGGTGACCTGGATGTTGGTGTCGATTGCCACCGGGGGGATGGAGACCATGGAAGAGAGGTCATACTCAGCCTGATCCGGAAGGGCATTGATAGCGGTAGCGGCCGCCGTGAGGTCGAAGAGCTCGATCTCCACGGAGGGCGCCGTTCCGCCCAGGTTCAGCGACGTGTTGATGGCGGGCATCGAAGGGCTGACCGCCTTCTGGTCGCTGACGGAGATGTAGTAACTGCCGTCGGCTGCCGTCTTCAGGAAGGTGACCGCATTGTCGCCGAGCAGGTCTTTCATCGTAAGTTTGGCTGTTTCTCCGACAGGCACCGTAAGGCTGTCGCCGCCCACCGTAATTTCGGTGTTCAGCTTGCTCAGGTCGTAGTTCTCATCCGTGCAGGATGCTGCGCCTACGGCCACGGCAAGGAGCGTTGCAAGAAAACAGAGTTTAGATTTCATATAGGTTAAATTAGAGATTTCTATTTAGAGGCGGTAACCGACGCCGGCCGAAGCGCCCAGCGTCATGATACCGTATTCGGCCTGAAGGTAGCCGTACCATTTACCGCCGAATGTAAAACCGATCGGGGCGGTCTGGAACGGGAACGAGATGCTCACGCCGCTGCCGCTGTCACTCGTGCTGCCGTCGTCGGCCGACGTGATGGTCGGATAGCCGATCGAGGTCTGGCCGCAGCGACGGTCGAACGAATAGAGCACCAGGCCGACTGCGCCCTGCGAATAGACGCTGAAGCGGCGACCCTTATAATAAGTGATGCGCAGATCCGGCATCAGCGAAGCGGCCAGCATCGAGTGCATACCGCCGTACTCCTTCAGCGCGTTGCCGTTGGAATCTTTCACCACGTTGCCGTCGCTGTCTTTCATCGTGTGATAATCCGGTCCGGCAAAGAACTGCCAGTTGCTGACCACGCCCACTGAGAGCCAGCGGTTGAAGTTGTAGCGTGCCTGCAGGTCCAGGCCACCGGGCAGGCCGATCTCAGGCCCCGGTTCCCCTTCCACCTTCTCATTGGGGTGTCCGATGGAGGAGAAGGCGTAAACAAAATGTTCAGGTAAGGAATCGCCGAGATGCCGGCGTTGAATTCCCAACCTTTGTACTTGTTTTCTGCAGAGAGAGATTTTTGGGCGAGGGCCGGAGAAGCGGTCCCTAGCAGAAGTCCTGCAAGCAGGAGAATCGAAACGAATTTCAGTTTCATGCGTCAATCATCTTTGTATGTCGCAAGTCAAAGATACAAACAATTTTGCAATAAAAAAACAATGGGCCCCTCTACGCGAGAGGGACCCATCTGAAATTCTCTGTTCGTTCGCTTATTTGACGATCGTTACAGTAGCGGCACGGCTGAGCTGGTGTTCGTTGAAGAACATCGGAGCCACAGCGCCCTTGCTTTCGACGGTCAGCTGGTCAGCGTTCACGCCATACTTCTGGGTGAGAGCCTTGTAGACGGACTCTGCACGAGCCTGGGAGAGTTTAGCGTTGCGCTTAGCGGAGCCGGTAGCCTTGTCTGCATAACCGCAGATGACGAACTTCTCATTCGGCATAGCGTTGATGAGCTTAGCCACGTTCTCAACGTTGATCATCTCACGGTTGCTGATGGTGGAAGTACCAATCAGGAAGTTCACGTAAGCGTTCACGTCAAGATCAGAGTACTTGCCTGCAGCAGCCTGAGCCTCTGCAAGTGCCTTCTCAGCAGCTTCCTTCGCAGCGATTGCGTCGTCAGCAGCCTTCTTGGCAGCAGCGAGTTCCTCTTCCATCTTGGAGTTGTCATGAACTGCATCAGCGACCTTAGCCTGCTCAGCAGCGACTTCTGCCTGCTTCTCTTCCTCAACGTCAGCCATGGAAACCCATGCGCCAGCAGCAGCTGCGGAAGCGATTGCACCGGCAGCAGCAGCCTTCTTGCTGAAGTTGAAAGCGTAGTTCACGCCTGCGGTCACGCCGAAGATACCGTCGAGGCCGATGTTGTCGTTGTTCGGGGTGCCGCTAGCAACGGAGGTTGCATAGGATTCACCATCGAAGTCATCACCGACGAATGCACCGCCCAGGGTGAGGTTGATCTTCAGTTTGTCGTTGATCGAGAACTGGTTGCGCAGACGGGCGTTCATCGTGGTAGCCCAAACGGTCTTGGTCCAGCCCAGGGAGATGGCTGCACCGGCACCAACCTCAGCGATGAGGTTGTACTTGCGGTCCGGGCGGTAACCTGCAAAGAGGTTCACCACGTTGATGTTCAAGTTGAAGTTCGGGTTCAGATACCAACCCTTGTTGATAGCGAGGCCGGTGTTTGCATCCACAGCATCACCTGCCGTAGAGAAGGTAACGTCGTTACCAACACCGGATTCACCTTTGAAACGGCCACCGCCGAGATCGATACCGAAACCGAAGACCGGGGTGATCCATTTGGAGAGGTTCACATCGATGGCCGGGAAGGTCCACCAATCGAGGAAGTTTGCCTTCCAGTCCATCTCACCGAGATAGAACTGCGTTCCCAGGCCAACGGAAACTTCCCAGTTCTGTCCCAGCGGGCTGGAGACAAAGCTCTGGTTCGCGCCGCTCTCTGCAACTGCTGCAGGAGCGATGATCGCAAAGGCGATCAGAGAGATTAAAAACTTTTTCATATGCATAAAGAAAAGTGTCCTTTTTGCGTTTGTTTTTAGTGTATACAACATGCAAAGGTAACCATTTTTTGCTCTGTGGTAAATATTTTTTACTTTTTTTGTTGTTTTTCCAAAAAAGATACCACATCACGCACCGTCACGAGTCCCGAGAGTTCCTCATCGGGAATCACGATTCCGTATCCGTCTTCAATCTTCATCAACAGCTGGAGGATATCCAGCGAATCGGCACCCAGGTCTTTCTGGATGGCCGAATCCAGGGTAATCGTCTCCGGCTTTGAGATTCTGAGCTGCTTGGCCAGGATCTTCTGTACTTCTTCAAACATGTCCATTTCTATAACTTTTTAATATACGATCTTCTTTTCTTGTGCTGGCGGGCATCAAACCGTTTCCAGAGATTCTGGATGGCGTAGTTATCTTCCAAATTCAGGTTCGTCTCCGCATACTCGGTTCCCGGCTGCTGAAGCATCTTGACGAGTTCCGCCGCCACCACCGAGCTGATTCCCCGGTTCAACCAAAGCGGCTCCACCCCTATCAACGCCAGGTCAATAACCTCGGGGTGACGCAGCGCTTTCAGGATCCGCACGATACATCCGGGCGTCAACCGTCCTTCCGACTTCTGCACCGCCTGGGCAATACTCGGGAAACAGACGGCCATCAGCACCAGGTTCTCCTCCTCATCCAACACCACAACCACGTGGTCCAGATCGATAATCAGTTTGAAATTACTGATCATCAGCCGTTTCATCCCCTCAGTGAAGGGCACGGTGCCATAAAGGCCGGCATAACTCCTGTCAAGGATCTCAAACACCAGATCCGCGTATTTGTTCAGGAAATCGCGGACGCTGCGGGCGGTTCCTATATGCAACTTGTAGCGTCTGAGGATAAACTCCGCCATCTTAGCCAGGTCTTCGCCGCCTTCGGCGGGTGCCCGCAGCTGGCTCTCCGTCCAGTCCACCTCCTTGGCATAGCCCAGCCGCTCGATATACTCTTTATAATAAGGTGCATTGTACTGCTCCTCAAAGGTACTCATCTGGTCGAATCCCTCGATCAGCAGCCCTTCGCGCTCCAGGTCGGAGAAGCCCAGCGGGCCGCAGACGGTATCCATTCCCTTTGCGCGTCCCCACTCCTCTACCTTGTTGAACAGTGCGCGCGCCACCTCGAAGTCGTCAACCACGTCGAACCGGGTGAAGCGGATGCGACGCTCGCCGCTCTTCTCGTTGGCCGCCTTCTGCAGGATGCCCGAGATACGTCCGGCCATCACGCCGTCTTTGTACGCGTTGTAATAGACCGCCTCACAGGTATCGTAATAAAGATAGTCCTTGCGGAAAATCTTCCGTTCGTCGCCGTAGAGCGGCGGCACGAAGTTCGGATTGCCGCGGTAGAGCCGCAGCGGGAAACGGAGGAAATCGCGCCTTTGAGAGCGCGTGCGAACCTCTTCTACGGTAATCATTCGCTAACGATGGATGGCGTGGAAGCAAATACCGGTAGCGTTCGGGCCGCAGTGGCTGCCGGCAGTAGGGTTCACGTCGATTACTTCTACCTTCAGGTCTGCACCGACCTTGGCCAGGAGCGTCTCCTTGACCAGCGCTACCAGGTCCGGGCTGCCGCAGTTGGCAATAATCACGCGGTGGCTGCGGATGTCGTCGCCCAGTTCGGCCACGTAGTTTACCACTCTTTCCACCGCCTGGATCCGGCCTTTGACCGTTCCGATGCTCACCATCTTGCCTTCGGCGTTCATGTTGATGATGGGGCGCAGACCGATCAGGCCGCCCATCGTGGCTGCCAGTCCGCTCACGCGGCCGCTGCGGCGGAAGAACTTCAAATCGTCCGCAAAGAAGTAGCAGGCAAAGTGGTCAATCTCCGTCTTGGCCCAGGCCTGGATCTCCTCCACGCTCTTGCCGGCCTTGAGCAGATCTCCCACCTCGCAGAAGATCGTATAACCCAGGATCGAGATGCCCTTGGCGTCGATCTCGTAGAACTTGCGTTCCGGATATTTGGCCAGCAGTTCCTTCAGCGCAGCGCGCATCGGCACAAAGGTGCCCGACATGGCCTCGGAGAGGTGCACGTAGAGGATATCGTTGCCGGCAGCGAACTCCGGTTCGAAGTATTCCACATATTTGGCCTCGCTCAGTGCACTGGTGGTCGGCAGGGTGCCGGAGCGCAGCATATCGTAGAAGGCCTGGCTGTCGAATTCAGCCTCGGTAAAGGTTTCGTAAGGATAAATGGTTTCGTCGCCGATCGAGTAAGGCATGCTTACGAGGCGCGCATTGTAGCGGGCGGCCACACTCGGGGTCACCTCGCAATCGGTATCACCAAAATAAGTTAACATAGTACGATGATATAGTCATAGACAGGCTGACCGCCTTCGGTCAGCATCATTTCAGTTCTGGGATATTGGCTCTGCAACTGCTTCAGAAGGGCTTCCGCCTCGTCGGCCGGAACGTCGGCGCCGGAGAAGAGGATTGCCACCTCGTGGTCGGCGAACGCCATCTTGCCGCAGAGTGCCTGTGCCAGCTTGGTGCGGTCCGGGTCGTCAGCCACGATTTCGCCGCGGGTAATGCCCACGTAGTCGCCGGCGTGGACTGCGACGCCATCCATCACCGTGTCGCGGGTCGCGGTGGTCACCAGGCCCGTCTGCACGGAGGCGATCGCCTCCTTGGCGCCGGCAATCACCTGCTCTGCATCTTTGCAGCTGCGGTCCAGCGATGCAATCGCCACGTAGCCGGCGCCGATATCTTTGCTCGGCAGCACCACTACGCGCGATTCCGTATAGAGTCCGGCCGCCTGCTGGGCGGTCATGATAATGTTCGAGTTGTTCGGGAAGACCAGGATGGTCTCCGCATTCAGCTTTCCGAATGCCTCCACAAAGCTCTGGGCGGACGGGTTCATCGTCTGGCCGCCTTCAATCACGGCATCTGCACCGGCCTCGCGGAAGGTCTGTACCAATCCGGCGCCGGTGGCCACCGTCACCACGCCGTATAGCTGGCGCTGCGCCTTGATCAGCGGTTCGTCCGCCTGCTTGGGCGCTTCGAAGTTGTTCTGGATGGTGGTTTCCTGGTGCTGGAGCGTCATGTTCTCCACCTTGATGGTCAGGAACTCGCCCCATTCGCGGCAGCGGGAAAGGATGCTGCCCGGATCCTTGGTGTGGACATGCACCTTGATGATGCTGCCCTCCTTGAAGCAGACCACCGAATCGCCTGCGGCGTTCAGCCAGTCGCGAACGACGGTCTCGTCGAATTTCGCAATCTCGCCGACCTTGGCGCGCTGCAGGCGCAGCAGGAACTCCGTGCAGTAGCCGAATTCCAGGACGCTGTCTTCCGTGAACAGGCTGAGGTTCGGGGCCGCATGTGCGCTCTGGGCTGCAGGCTCGAGGTCTTCGTTAGCCTCTTCGCCTTTACCCTGCAGGGCATCCAGCATACCGCGCGCAATGCAAAGCATGCCTGCGCCGCCGCTATCCACCACCCCGGCCTCTTTCAGAACGGGCAGCAGCTCCGGCGTGCGCTTCAGCGAAGCGTCCATCTCGGCCACCAGGGCGCTGAAGTAGGCTTCGAAATCCTCGCCGTTCTCCGCACGCGCCGCGCTCACCGAATCTTTCAACACGGTGAGGATGGTTCCCTCGACCGGCACGGAGACCGCCCCGTAGGCCGACTCCACGCCGCTGTGCATCGCCACGGCGAATTCCGGCACGTCAGCGGTCTTCTTGCCGGTCAAACCTTTGGCGATACCGGCAAAGATGCGTGAAAGAATCACGCCCGAGTTTCCCCGGGCGCCCAGAAGCATCCCCTCTGAAATGGCCTGCGCCTCTGCGCCCAGGTCAACCGAAGCCACCCGGTTGCCGTTGTCGCGCCCTGCCGAGAGGGTCATATACATATTGTCACCCGTATCCCCGTCCGGGATTGGGAAGACATTCAGGTCGTTAATCACTTTCCGGTTCTCGTTCAGCCTCACCGCCCCCTGCCTCACCATCTTCAGGAACGAAAACCCGTCAATCATCTGTATTGCCATACTTGCAGTATTCTCATTTTAAACTGCAAATATAGTAAAATTTACTCAAATGGAATCAGCGGTGGCGAGGTAAAGACACCCCACGAAGCAAGCTTCGCGGGGGCCCCGTCTGCCCCGCCGACTGATTCCGGCGCGCGGTACGCGCGTCGGCTTTTTTTGTTTTTACGTCACGCATGCCACCACCCTGCGTATATCAGCCTTGCCGCTATTGCGGCCAAAGTGTATTTATATATTAACGGAACGGACTGCCGCTCAGCGCGACGCACTTGGCGCTGCCACAGCAATCCGCCCAACGAGCTCCAACATCCCGGAGTCGTTTTGGCGGGCTCTCGCCAAACGCCGCACAAACACGCCTGCAGGTCGACCTGCAGGCACCTTACACAAACGGCTCCTGTCAGATGGCAGGAGCCGTTTATTTCTCACTCGATATAAGGATTACTTGCCGAAGACAGCTTCGTAGTCTTTGCGGAACTTGTCGATGCCCTGGTCGGTGAGTGGATGCTTGATCATTTGCTGAATCACCTTGAAGGGCACCGTGGCGATGTCCGCGCCGGCAAGGGCGCAGTCGGTGACGTGCATCGGGTGACGGATGCTGGCCGCGATGATCTCGGTCTGAATGCCGTGCGCCTTGAATATCTCCACCACTTGCGCAATCAGGTCCGTACCGCGTTCGCTGATATCGTCCAGCCGGCCTACGAACGGGCTCACGAATGCCGCGCCCGAGCGCGCTGCCAGCAGTGCCTGGTTGGCCGTGAAAATCAGCGTCATATTCACCTTGATGCCGTCCGCTGCCAGCGCGTGGCACGCCTTCAGGCCTTCCGCGGTCATCGGAATCTTCACCACCATATTCTTGTGGATCTCGGCAATCTCGCGGCCTTCCGCAATCATGCCCTCCGCATCGGTTGTCGTGGCCTTCACCTCCCCGCTGATGGGGCCATCCACGATGGAGGCAATCTCCGCCACCACTTTCTTGAAATCGCGGCCCTCTTTTGCAATGAGCGAAGGATTGGTGGTAACGCCGCAAATCACCCCCATGTCGTTGGCTTTCCGAATCTCGTCAACGTTCGCAGTGTCAATAAAAAGTTTCATATCTGGAGTAGAGTATAATTAATAAATTGTCGCTTCGAAAAGGACGAAGCAATCAGGACAGTTATCTTGTTAACTAACACCTTAACGAATTTAACGAGAAAGGAACTGAAGATACCGCTTCCCCTTTTCCGTTAATGTATACCACAGCGAGCGAGTATGATGTTCTCTTTTAGGGACCATCGTAATCAGCCCATTGTGTATAAGCGGATTAATATAAGCCCGGACATTATGCGTCTGATACGATAAACCAATGGATGGAAGAATAGCGCTCTGTGGCATAGCGCCTCCTTGCAAAAGAGTTAAAACCGTATGAGATCTCGACGGCAGTATCAGATTCTCGAACAAGTTAATCTCATTAACAGGTTTGTTAACAAGGACGTTAACGGCGAAAACAGTAATTTTGTTAACGCTAAACACGGCTGGACCATTCCCGTTCTCAATTAATTCCTTCTGAACCCGGGCAATTCCCCTATTGAACTTGTTAACATATCCTAACACCTTCAAAGCCTCTGCAACAATGGGATTTCGGTAGTCATTAACATCAGGGAAATTCTCAGGATTGGCATTTCCATACAATCCTCCCGGATTGATAATCTCAATTCTGTCCTTATACTGATAGAATTTTGTAGGCGTGTTACTGCTGTAATCCCTATGCATCACAGCGTTCATTAACAGCTCCCTTATTGCCCACTGAGGATAATTGACAAGGATTCTCTCTTGCAATACAGAGACCGGCGAGGGGCGTTTCTGGATGATTGAAGTCTCAACAAACGCTTCAAGTCTGGGCAAGACAGTAATGAGATTGCCCGCAAACTCATTTTGATTAACTATCTCAGCAGCATTATCAATCCCATCGAATTGAACATGCTGTATATACGCTCCAGGAAAGAAATACTTAATATTCTTGGCGAACAGCAAGACCGCTGCATTAGTGGGGCAATTCTGTCTTTTGTCGAACAAGCGTAATGAAGATAATTGCTCTTTAATCTCACGAGAGTCATTTGCGAGGACATCTTCCGCAAAGGCTTTGGGCAGATAAACACGAGTAAAACTCTCGAGATCCAAATCCTCAAGTGTCGCTTCACGACAAGGATTCATATCAAAAGAACGCTGTTGGGAGATACGCCTTTCTGAAAGAATATGTTCCTCCTGACGTGTTGCAATATCCCTCCGCGGGCCAATCCGGATATAGCAGCGGCCACGATAACGAACCGGTGGGTCTAAAGAAGGGACCACCTTAACAATAATAACATCACCGCCCTCGAAAGAAACATAATCAACAGACATTGACGGGAAAGGGAGAATATTGCCATCCGTCCGCAAGCCAGAAATCTCTGTCAATAGTTTATCGGTCACCCTCAGTCCACTTAGACTCCCATCATCATTAACGCCTATCAATAAGTATCCGGGTTGTCCACCGCCGGGCAAATCGTTCGAAAACGCACATATAGCCTGACAGAACTTATCGGTATTTGTTGTGGAAGAGGTCTTCTCAATACGATAAGATTCTGTACTTTGAATCAGTTTGTCGAGGGCTCTAATGTCCATTTCCAAGGATATCTATAGTGCGACAAAAATAAGAAGAAAACCGCTAAACAGCAATTATCATTTCTCTCTAACACACGAATTATAGCTACAATTCCATCGGTTAAACTGAGTACCATTCAACAAGCCCGTCTGATACTCCTCCCATTTCTCCACCCACTCGTTTTCGTACTTTTCAATATGCTTTCGCCCTATGTCGGCCAGCGTTTTAAGATCTTCAGCGGTACCGCGTCCTGCCTTGTACAATGCGATGTCACAGTACCCGATTTCTGCGTTGAATTTATCCATTAGGAACTGTTCAACGGGACTCACCCCTTCGCCTTTAATTATTATCTCTTCTTCCAACTGTGATTTATGGTCCTTATAAAACCACCGAATATCCTCAATATGAATGATATCACCGATTTTTGAACCAAATAACAATGTGCTAACGCCAGCTTTAATGATATCGTTTTTCACCAAGTCTTTCGCCTTGGATATGATATCCTCAGGAGAGAATTCTGTGAGTTTTCTGCATGATGGCAGGTCCTTGATTGGCACCATTGCGTCAACAATCATTCTCAGTTCTGCCAGCATATCAAAAACCCCACGCGTCGCCTTACCGATCTCAATATCATCCTTGGCTTGAAAGCCCTTCACTTTCTCCAAACATCGTTTCATCCCCAGCAACGATGTCTCAAAGCACTCCTCGAAAAGTACTATCGTGTCGTGGCAATAATTCCTAAGCAATGCCCTTTGCTGCGGATAACCTGCCCCTTGTCGGCTATTATATTTATTACTCAAAGCCGTTAGCTTCGCTTTGATATATTCCTTCTCTTTTACGGCTACAAATATCTCATTCATCTTTCCCGACACTTAAATAAATAGTTTATTCCCATGATTTTCAATCTCCCCCCTCATAATATCTACTTCCTGTTAGGCGTTACACCTCCGGCATCGCCTGATAGATCTTCCCGTCAAGCTTCTTGCCGTTCTTATGTTTGTCACGCCTCACGCCGTCGCTACCCCAGGTCCCCCACTGCTTGAAGAAGAAAGCCTTGTCTGCTTTCTCACACTGGGCTTTGATGTTTTTCACCCATTCTTCATTCATGGGGCGTGCCTGATTGCCACTTTCGCCGCCCACAATTATCCAGTCAACACCTGTTAAGTCTAGTTCTCCCAAATCCTCCAAAAGAGGTTCACAAGATAAGAATTTTATTGGGGCTTTCTCTATGCCACGAAGGTTTTCTATCCTTCCCTTGGAAGACTGCACCTCTACAGTCACACCCAGCCACACATTCCGTGGCACCTCTCTTGTTTGGAAAAAGGTTTCCATACGGTCAGCCCGTTTAGTGAGCAATTGATAACGATGTTGTGGAGTTTCCCTGATTACCTCAATCACTCGATCTACGAACTCGAAAGGTACGTCCTTATGAAACAGGTCGCTCATCGAGCACACAAATATCGTCCTCGGTTTTCTCCACTTCCGGGGTTCGTTCAGTGCCTCTTCATGCAGCGTCACCGTAAAGCCGTTCTTGTACTTGGCCACACCCATTGCTTTCAGCCTCCGCGTCATCACTTCCGCATAGCAGTGGGCGCAACCAGCAGACATCTTGGTGCAGCCGGTCACAGGGTTCCACGTCGCGTCGGTCCATTCTATTTTCGTTGTACTCATCTTGTTCTCCTTCTTACTTCAGTATAAATCTTACCTTTGGGTTCTTCGTTGCTTCGTGTGTCAGATAGAAAGAACCTTTCCTGACTGCATTTCCGCTTGCAATGTCAACCACCTCCAGCCGTCCTTCATCTTGCAGTTGTTTCAATATGCCATTACCATGCTGTTTCAAGTACCCTTTTCTCATTACAAACTTATACATCTCGCTATTATTGCGTGGCTCTTGCAGATAATCCATCATGGCCTCCCTCAATTTTTTGCCATGCTCAATTCTTTTTTGATCTGCAAAGAAGTCGTCAAATAATGTCCCCTGGGTGGAGACATTAGCCAACCAGAAACCATTGCCATCTTCTTCATCCAGTTTCCATTTCACCTCCAGAATCTTTTCAAACCCCAGCAAGTTGTGTGTCATAAAGAAAAGAGCAAAAAACCTTCCCTTTTCACGTTCTATTTGATACGAAGCGGTATAATACTCATTACCGAAGGAGAATGCTTCTTTAAGATAATCAATATACTCATGTACATTCATTTCCTCATCAGGCTTTCTCATTGGGTGGTTCTCGGGAAAGAACTCTTCTATAAATCTTCTCAATGGTGCCACACCATTAGATGCATCAGGATCGAATGCATAACCAGTGAACCTGTGCATAAAAGATACCGGCAAGAAAAGAATAATTTCTGTTTTTCCGTTTTTCAGGATGTTTTCAATCGTTCCCTTATGAATCAGGCTATAGCCGTATGGATCGATGAAAAGCAAGTTCCTTTCATCAGTTCTAGTTCGAAATAATGATGTGCCTAACTCATCAAGTAATTTTACTGCATCTTCGGTTGAAAACTCAACATCGCAGTAGCTTTTGTAATCTGGAATACTATGAGCAATATAGTCTTTTACAGAATCTACGCTTTCAGGGGACAAGTCGTTAAGGTATAGTTTAAACTTCGTTCTTGATGGCTTGGACTTCTTGACATTGACAACACTCTTTAATGCTCGTATTGGACTGCCCTCACCTCCATTTTCATATACCCCTTGCCCACAGAAGAAATCATATATATGTATGGTCGTAATGTACGGTGTAAGGGACATGATGGGGAGGTAGCGCTCTAGATATTTCTCATAGAACTCTACCTTTGCCTTCGAATGAGGCAGCATCGTTTTTTGTGATTTCTTTTTTCTTGCCATCGTTTTATTGATTACGACATAACTGATATCCAGAAAATGGTATTGTGTTCTTTTTTCTTCGCTGCAGGCACGGTGTCGCTATAGCGCCACAGAGCCTTCCGCTCCCCGCGCACATCGTGCAGCCGCAAAAGCGGCAGCACCATGTGCCAAAGTCTCCCGCTCTTACTCGTATTAATTTTTACGTTTGAATTGTTCCGTCATTTCAAGAAGTATTACGAACTTTTCCATTCTATCTTCCTTCATTTTCCCTGCTGCATACAACTTCCTATTATGTTTCATCCAATTCAAATACCGTCCCCTCTCCTCATCACTATGCTTGCTCGGATTCCGCTTATTGGTTTCAATAAACGCGACCACTTCTTGGTATTTCTCCCGCCACAGCTCATCTTGAGTCATATTGTTCTGTTTTTCCGGTTTTTCTACAAGCGACAATAACGCCCATTATCATCTGAAATAAGATTAATTAGCTCTGGTTTAAAGCTTACTTATCTTTATTTTTTCGCCGTACCCTATATATCCCTTAATAAAATTATTATCAGACAAGAATTTTGCTAAGCGGTTATTATTGGTATCTAAGAGCAACCAAGAATACTGTCCGGCATCACATATCCTTGCATATTCTCCACCCATTGCCAAAAGAATTTCCTTTGTTCTTTCTTGGTTATATGGCATCTCTAGTAACGCCTTTCGGGCAACGAATAGGCGTATATCCTCAACTCTTGAATATTTGATTGCTTGTATTAATAATCCTTCTTCAACTTGCTCTATTTTAAGGTTGCGTTTCTTAATCAATCCGCAAATAATATCCGCGACATCTGTAGAAATGATCCCTTCAAGAACCGGATGTTTAGAGATGTATTCCGCTTGTTTAGGGTAAGATCCAAGAGCGTGTAAAACGCCACTCATTTCTATTGTAGTTACTATAAAACTACCCACATCCCCAATATAAGTATTCATATTCTCCGAAATAAACTTGGATGCCAAAGATGGGTAATAATTACGCATATCAGAATAATTATCTGGATTGAAAAGCAACAACCCTTTTGACACCAATACAGATATTCTTCGTGTCTCAACACCATTATCTAGTTTCTTGAACCCATACATGGTACTTACAACTCTTTCGTATACCTCAAACGATAGCACATTTGAAAAAACCCATTGGCTGATAACTTCTTTATGCTGCTCTGGTTTAAGGGACAGAAATCCTTCCAGCGTATTATCTTTCAAGAATCTTGTCGGTGCTTCGTGTCCCATTTCAAAGCACAAGTAATAAATATTCTTCCATGAAGGTTCTATAAGCGAATGCTTGAAAACAAAGTCGAGAGCTGATTCTTTGAGATCTTTTGCTTCCTGTATCTTGGTCTCTTGTCTTGACAGATAGTCCTTTCTCGTTATCGGGGCAATTCTGCTATCAGCAGCTATTAGCGCTTTCGCCCACGGGGCTTCTTCAACACTGGTAGAAGGAAACACCTTTATAAACTCCTGTGGACGCAGTTTGATTGCATTTGCAACACTTTCGTTCGCGCAATTATAAAGTGTCGTAAATGCTCCTCTCTTGAAATCATCGCTAATCTTTAGATGAGATACTATGTTATCAATGTTGGAAGGGTTAATTGTATAGTGCCCCCCGTCAATGATAAAGCAGCAAAAGAGGAAGGTACACCAGCAAGATTAATCTTACTGAACTTTGTTTTGTACACACCAAGAAAATCGCGCAACCGCTTTTCGCCGGCTTTATCAAGAAGTGTAGCGACAAATCCAAAATGTCCGTTCACCCACGTCTGGAAGCCACCATTAAACATTTCCGGGTCTTTCAGATTTGAGTAGCAGAGATTAATCTCCCTTAATATTGGAATACGCTCATCATCCTTGTCTTCCAAAGATTGTATTAGAACACCAAAATCCCAATACTCTAATAGCTCCGTCAAGAAGGTGTCAACATCACTGCTTGGCTGTCTTTCATAGACTGCCAATACAAAGTCAATAGCCCTGGTGCGCTTTACCAATTGCTGAAGCGCATTACGGTTTTCTTTCTGTTGATTACCTTCTCTGGTTAAAGTAAGAGCAAGGTCCACATTTAGCAATCTTACATTTGTCTTGTAATCAGACAAGTCAAAGCGGTCTGCGACAGAAACCGGGTTAAGCAGGTGGTAGGTATATGGGAGAGCGTCTTCACCCAGAGATGTAATGTTAAGAATAAAACGCTTATCTTCGACGCTGATCGAATTCTGATAGAAATAGGTTATGTAGTCCAGATAATGCTCATCCAGGAAATCATGAGTAAGCAAGAAACGAAGAAGTGGATGCTGCTCTTCTGGAATATATGGGCGTTTATCTACGGGTTCTTTGTCAAGATAAGCGTCAAGCACAGTGGGCTCTTCGCTGATTATTGCAGAAAAGGTATCAGCAGAAGAGAATTTTAAAGAATCGATGCCGTCAACTATTTCCTGTTGATTCGAAATAGACTTAGTATGAGGATTCTGCTTCAATCTTTCTTGATACGGCTTACTATTAACCGCTTTCTGCCAATCTGCAAAGCTGTTAATACCATATGTCTGCCCATTACCTCCGTAAAAACGAATCTTATCGTTTACTAATTCTTCGAAAAAGTTTGGCTCATCAGCAACGCGCTCATAGGAAACATGGGTACCATCTTCAAGTTCAAACCCCTCAAAAGAAGAACTACGATATCCCGTCTGACTCTTTGCCGCTTCTACATACTCTTTCCTTAATTTCTTATCCCACTCCGCAGCTTCAATCTTTAATCCATTTAGTTTATCTTCCGCTTCAATTTTTCGTTGCTTTCTGGCTGTAAGGACCTCATCCATTATTTCCTTCTTATTGTCCAGAATGTTAGCCAATACGCCCTTTCGATTATGTAAATGGATAAAATCATGGGGGCAATAATTCTTATAAACAATAAGCCCGAATAACTTTTTCCTAGAAAGTTTGAAGTCATCAATCCTTATTACCTTCTTGTAAAGATCATACTCATTGACTATATTGATTATCAGTCTTAAATCCTCAAAATAATCGCATAGGTTCAGCAGGTCTTTCCCGTCAAAGGCCACTTTGTCTTCCTTGCTTAGATACTCAGTAAGCTTCTCGTATGCGTTATATGAATTAACTACCGGGATTACGGGAACTATGTAATCAAAGAATTTCACCCTATTGATTGCGCCAAAGAGGTCATCACGTACAGAGTAAACGAACGTTATCTCCCGCTTGATAATTCCTTTAAGATATTTGCTGCTGTTAAGGATTTTATTAAGTTCTCGCAATTTACCGAAAATCCGCCCAGTGTCCACGTTGGAGAATCTATCAAGGTCCTCGAAAATAACCACATTGTAACGTGTGGATGCGAAGAAATAAATAATCTCGTCCAGGTACTGATTGAACACTGAAAGAGTATTCATTTCAACTTCCGCATCCTTAACCTTAACCTTTCCGATTCTGAAGCGGGCGTGCTTTACAAGCCATACACAAAAACAAATAAAAAGAAATGCTAAGGTTAATGCAGCAGCACAATCAATCCAAAACTTTGATTCTGGTGATACTGAAAAATGCTCATAGAAAGAGGCAACCTTGAACTGCTCCGGCTCCAATAGAACCATGTAGGAGAGTAGTGTCAGAATAATACATATAGCCCATTTAATAGGTTTCCATGAGCCTGCGCGTCCAAGCCTATAGAAACGGGATTTTGGAGTTTTGGACGGAAGGTCGTAATAAAGCAGTTGCTGAAGCAAACTGTATTCAATGTCCTTGTCTCTTTCTATTATATTAGGCTCATTGCCCTTGGTCTTTGTCTTTTTCTTCGGGAAGCGTCCATTGGCATTCAACTGAGCCAGCGAGATTGTCAGGAACTTTGTTTGCTTTTTCTTGCGGTGAAAACGCCACCAGTGAATGTCTTCGTCCTTTATTATTTTCGCCTTTGCGGTCTCAACAACTGAGCTCTTGCCAGCACCATAGTCCGCAGAAACGGCAACGTTCTTTACGTTGGGGGCTTTTATTGCAGCAATAAGTTCTTCAACAACTTTGAACGCAGCATTAGGGACAGCAGGCTTACCTACAGTCTCCGGGATAATAACTGGTGCTAAGTGACGAAGCATATTACAGAGTTATTATAGTTTATTCAAGTCTATCTCCAGTCCCGCCTGTTTCATTTCTTTGGCGGTCATATATTCCCAGGGACCGGATAGCTGGATATAAACAACACCGGCCAAATCGCTGGGTACTTCAATACCAGGTTCAACAAGTGCACATACATGATTTCTGCCCAACTTCGCAGAAAGATATCCATGTTCAAATACCACGTTCTGTCGAGCTCGGGGTTGTTCTTTACTTATCCCTTTATCCCTACCATAATCACAAGCAGTATAGAGTATGATGGCAAAGTCAACGCTGTTTGTTTCTTCCTCCAACTTCTCTATTATTGTCTTACCTCCGCTCGCTTGTTTGAAAAGTACAATTGGCTCGTACCCTAACTTTTTAACAAGCAGTTCAACTTCTGCCCGAACTGCAGTATCATGCCCATGAACAATGAAAACCTTGTTTGTTTTGGACTTGGGTGTTTTTTCATCAGGTATAATGGAAGCTTCAACAGATGACGGTATCAATGGCATTCGCTCTATGAGCGATTCAAGATATGCTATTTTTTTGTTTATTTCATCTCGTTCGTCTTGGATGTAATCCTGTCCAGGAACGAAGATAAAACTTTGCCCTGTTTCACAGAACTCTTTGTGGTAGTTATTATTGGGAATGCTAAATGATTGCTGGAGCAATTCTTCCACATATTTCTGCCACTTTCTGCGCTCATTGTTAAAGGAGTCCTCTTCCTCTTTATTATACACCGTATTAATTGTGCGACCATAGTA
>R22__coassemble_673_pt1 | contig 20469 bp, 18 predicted proteins | sample R22__metabat2_low_PE_033 | metagenome-assembled genome bin R22 | reverse complement strand
TGCTACGGCATTCCGCCGGTAGCCATCCATCTTTGGAAAGGAATTCCCGCGGGGGCCGGCCTGGGCGGCGGCAGTGCCGATGCGGCTTTCACCCTGCGGATGCTCTCGGAAGTGTTCGGCCTGGGACTAAGTGACGAAACGCTCGCTTCCCTGGCGGCCCGGCTGGGCAGTGATTGCGCGTTTTTCATCTACAATCGGCCCATGGTGGCCTCCGGGCGGGGGGAGGTATTAGTTCCCTATGAGGTTGATGTGACGAATTTCCGCATTGAAGTCGTCACACCTCCGGTGCATGTTTCCACCCGCGAAGCCTATGCCGGCGTTACGCCGCGTGAGGGCCGTGTCCCGGCAGGCACCCCTCATGCCGGCAGTCCGGTATTCCCCGGCCTGTCCCTCCGCGAAGCGCTCTCCCGTCCCGTGGACGAGTGGCGCGCGGTGCTGGTCAACGATTTCGAACCCTCCGTCTTTGCCGCACACCCGGAGCTGGCCCGCATCAAGGCGGACCTCTACGCACGCGGCGCCCGCTACGCCTCCCTCTCCGGAAGCGGCAGCGCCATTTTCGCTCTCTTTTAACTGATTAGCGTCTCTTTTCGCGGCGGCCCAGGAGCTGGCGGACCATCAGCGGCTCGTTGGTCGTGATGGCCTGCACGCCCATCTCGATGAAGCCGCGCGCGGGGTCGGGCTTGTTGACCGTCCAGACGTTGGTCGTGAGGCCCAGTTCGTGGGAACGCGACACCCAGTCGCGGTGCTCCTCCACTATGCGGTGGTGATAGCTCCATCCCTTGATGCCCATGGCCACGAGGTCTTCCGGATAGAGATCCCCGTTCAGGTACTGGTTGCCGAACTCCGGCGCCAGTTCCGCAATCCGCAGGCAGGCGTGCAGGCTGAAGGAGATGAACATCACGCGGGCGGGATCGTACAGGTTGTGGGCCTTGACGGATTCAAGCGTGAGGTCGATCAGACGGTCTTCGCGCTCTTCCGTATCCTGCGGCTTGAACTCGATCACCAGCATGGTGGTCTTGCATTTGGCGCCCTGGTCCAGGTATTCGTTCAAGGTGGGACGGCGCTCGCCGTTTGGCAGATAGCACTCGATGAAATCGCTGTAGGGATGGTCTGCGATCTTCATTCCGCGGATACGGGCGTTGTGGTTCACCATCACCGTGTCGTCGGCCGAAAGCTGCAGGTCGAATTCCGCACCCCAGAAGTGCTTCTCCTGCGCCATCCGCAAGGAAGCGATGGAGTTTTCGCTGAAAGCAGCCTCTTCGCAATTCCAGAAACCGCGGTGCGCGACAATCGCCGTCTTGGGCGTGCGCCCGTTCTGGGAACATCCCGCCAGGAGCAGGACCAGGGCCAGGCAGCCGGTCCGTACCACGAATCGCACTGCCGTATCATACAGACGTTTCATTCTGCTAAGATAAGAACTGTCCGGTGTTTCCGCAAATTTTGGTACTTTTGTCCCCGTAACCCGAAAGCTTATGCGCACAGAAATTTCCACCCTCGGCAAGGAAGAGGTGCTCCGCCGCCTCTTTGAGAATTCCGGTTTCACCAACAACGCGATCATCCGCCTGGACGAAAAGCCGCTGGGCGCAGTGGCCGCAGCACACAAGATTCTGCTCGAAGGGGTGGACTTCGACCTGGTCTATACGCCGCTCAAGCATCTGGGTTACAAGGCGCTGCTCTTTGCTTTGGGCGATCTTTACGCCGCATTCCGCACGCCCGTGGCCGTCTCTTTCAACCTGGGACTCTCCAGCCGGTTCTGCTTTGAAGACGTGCAGGATCTTTGGCAAGGCGTACTGGCCGGCGCCCGCGAACACGGGGTGGCGCAGCTCGCGCTCGATTTGAATCCCAGTCTCAACGGCCTGTGCATCAGTGTTTCCGCATCCGGTACGCAGAAGCCGACCCTGCTGGCCAAGCTGCCGGCTGCCGCCAACATGGACCTGATCTGCCTGTCGGGCCGGGTCGGCGCAGCCTATATGGGCATGCACGTGCTCGAGCGCGAAAAGGCCTCTTTCAACCGCGACGGCAAGCAGCCCGACCTGAGCAAGTACCGCCACATCCTGGCCTCCTACCTCAGTCCCGAGGTCAAGCCGAATACCGTGTCGCGGTTCGTGGATTCCAAGGTTTTCCCTTCAACAGGGTCCTTTGTGACGCGCGGTCTGGGCGACGCTGTGCTGCGGCTGGCGGCTTCTACGGGCTTCGGTGCCAAGATTTATCTGGAAAAGATTCCGCTTTCGCAGGAGACTTTCGATATGGCCGAAGAACTGGATATGGATCCGGTGACGGCGGCCATGAACGGCGGCGACGACTATCAGTTCCTCTTCACGGTGCCGATTGCGCAGGCCGAGACTTTCCGCCACGACTTCCAGGACTACGATATCATCGGCCACCTGGCGCAGCCTGAGGTCGGCGCGGTGATGGTCACCCCCGAAGGCGCCGAAATCCCCATCCGCTCGCAGGCATTCACCGGGGTCTCCGAAGCTCCCGAGGAGTAGCGGGCGTCCGAAGCGTGGCGGGTATTTTGCCGGGCTGAACATGACAGCTTTTACTTGCGCCCGCCCGTGCCCGTTAACTCCCTATAAATCAGCTAAATCCTGAATTTAACTTAGCCATTTTCAATGAGTTAAATTCAGGAAATTGCTGGGAATCAGTCACTTGACGGACACGCCCTTATCTGGGGACGAGATTGACACGAGAGGTACTGGTGAACACCGAGATTCCTTTCGTGGCAAGAATCCAGCCGATCACGCCTGAAACGTGGCCACGAAAGGAATATAGACACCGCCACAGACCTTTCATGTCTGTCAGGTAACAGGCCGCCCCGTGCGTGGCGGCTAAGTGGTTATAAATCAGATAAATGCTGAAAATCGGTCACCGGATTTCGGTGACCGATTTTTACGTTCTCATTGAGTGTCAGATAGTTACCCGCCACAGCAAAAACAACTGGATTGCGAATCACATTCTTCGCTGTTTTTTCGTAAGTTTGTAGTCGTTAATCCTTTCAACTATGCATATCGGAATCGCCGGGAATATCGGCAGCGGAAAAACCACGCTCACCAGGATGCTGGCGCAGCATTACGGCTGGACGCCTAAGTTCGAGGCGGTCACCTATAATCCCTATCTGGAAGATTATTATAAGGATATTCCCCGCTGGTCGTTCAACCTGGAGGTATACTTCCTGACGCAGCGCCTGAAAGACGTGATGAACATCTCCAAGAGTAAGGAGGTGATCATTCAGGACCGCACGATTTTCGAAGGCGTCTATGTCTTCGTGGCCAACAACTATGCCCAGGGAAACCTCTCCAAACGCGATTTCGATGCCTATATGGATCTCTTCAATGTGGTGATGCAGTCCGTCAAACTGCCCGATCTGCTGATCTATCTCAAGTGCGACATTCCTCACCTGGTCTCCCAGATCCAGAAGCGCGGACGCGACTACGAGCAGACCATGAGCCTGGATTACCTCCGCGGCCTCAACGACCGTTACGAAGAGTTCATCGCCCAGTACAAGGGCGAGGTCCTGACCATCGACAAGGGCGGCTTGGATTTCGAAAACAATCCCGCCGACTTCGCCTCCATCACCGACAAGATCGACGCCCGCCTCTACGGGTTGTTCTAGCGCTCTGCAGCAGCTTCGGCGGCCTGGCGTTCGCGGCAGATGTCGGCCCACTTGGGTGCGGCGGCGAAGCGGTCGGCGAAGTCGGAGAGAGCGGCCGGAATGTCTATGCCCTGCGGGCAGACGCTGGCGCACTGGCCGCAACCGACGCAGGCGGACGGGCGCAGTTCTTCCGGCAGCGATTCCACATACATCACCGGACCGAACGCGGTGCCCATGGCCATATCGTTGTAGGATGCAAGCAGGGCCGGAATGTCGAGTCCCACCGGGCAGCCGTCGCAGCAGTAGCGGCAGGCGGTGCAGGGCACGCCTTTTTTCAGGGTCTCGGCCACGGCCAGGATGCGCTGCTCCTCTTCTGCCGTCAGCGGACGCCGCTCGGCGAAGGTCTGCAGATTGCCCTCCACATGCTCCAGCGCGGACATTCCGCTCAGCGTGACCGTGACGCCGGGAACGTTGCTCACCCAGCGGAACGCCTCGTCGATTGAAACTTCCGGCACGGCAGCCAGTTTGCCGCCACGCAGGGGCTCCATCACCCAGATGGGGATGTTGTGCTCGTTCAGCAGACGGACCTTTTCGCGCGCATCCTGCAGGGTCCAGTCCAGATAGTTGAGCTGGATCTGGCAGAACTCGATGGCCTTTCCGTAAGGACCGTCGAGCAGCTCGCGGAAGAGCGGCACGGAGGCGTGCGACGACATGCCCAGGTGGCGGATGCGGCCCGCCTTGCGCTGTTCCACAAAGTATTCCAGGATGCCCCAGCGCGGGTTCATGTAGTCGTCGATATCGTTCTCGCAGATATTGTGGAAAAGGTAGAAGTCGAAGTAATCCACCCCGCAGCGCTTCAACTGACGCTCGAAGGTCTCCGCCGGATTGAAGGTGGGATAGTGCTGGTGGCCGGGGTATTTGTCGGCCAGGTACCAGCTTTCGCGTGGATAGCGTTTGAGAATCTCGCCGATCACGGTTTCTGAGGTGCCGTTGTGATAGGGCACCGCAGTGTCGAAATAGTTGACGCCGCTGCGGATGGCTGCGTCAATCATCTTGGCCGTATGTTCACTGTCTACCGTTTTGCCGTCCGGGAGCAACGGAAGCCGCATGGCGCCAAATCCCAGCGCCGAGAGCTTTAATCCTTGGAAATCGTTGTAAAACATATCCAAAGATACAGATAAAAAACGGGAATTCCATGTGTGGCCGAATAGAGGATTGCCGTGGCGGATAACTATCTGACACTCAATAAGAACGCAAAAATCGGTATCCGGATTCCGGTGACCGATTTTCAGTATTTATCTGAGCTATAGGTACTTTGCCGCCACGCTTCATTAGCCGCCACGGGCAGGACCTCCTGTTACCTGACAGCCATGAAAGGGCTGTGGCAGCGGCTATATTCCTTTCGTGGCTAAGTTTTGGACGAGACCTGCTGGATTCTTGCCACGAAAGGAATCTCGGCGTTCTCCAGTACCTCTCGTGTCAGTCACGAGTGGAGAACACCGTGCCCGTCAAGTGGTTGATTACCAGCGAAATCCTGATTTTAAGTTAGCGAAATACACGAACTTAAAATAACGATCTCATTGATTTACTGACACTTAGCCGCCACGGACGAAAAGCCAGAGGCGAGTCGGATTAGAGGCGAGCGAGGACGCGGGCGGAGAGGGTGTCGCGGAGGGCGGGGTCCGGGATCATCTCCAGGACTTCGCCCACGAAGGCCATCTGCTGGAGGCGTGCAGCCTCTTCTGCGGTGATGCCGCGGGAGCGCATGTAGAAGAGTTCGTCTTCGTTGAGGCGGCCGACGGTGGCGCCGTGGCTGCACTTCACGTCATCTGCATAGATCTCGAGCTGGGGCATGGCCGTGGCGCGGGCCTCCGTGGAGAGCAGCAGGTTGTGGTTGGCCTGGTAAGCCTCGGTCTTCTGGGCGTCGGGCGCCACATAGATCAGGCCGTCGAAACGGGCCTGGGCGCGGTCGCGGAGGATGCCCTTGAAAAGTTGGGAGCTGTAGCACTCCGGAACATCGTGCGAGAGGCGGATGTCAAAGTTCATCTGCTGGTCGCCGCCGGGCAGGTAGAGTCCGCCCAACCGGCATTCTGCGTGGCGACCACTCAGCCGGATCCGCATCCGGTTGGAAACCTGCTTGCCGCCCAGCGCGATGAAGATCATCTGCAGCGAAGCCCCTTCGGCCAGCGCGACCTCGAAGTCGGCATCCAGCACCGTCCCGGCAGACTTCCCGCACGCATCTCGCGCGACCTCATCTTGCAGAACGTAAACCGTAGCGGCAGCGCCCGCTTCGAGTGTCAGCACAAACCGGCCGGTTGCAGGAATTGCGGGAGCTTGGAAGTTCCGGCCGCGCGCCGGCAAATCCTCGCCGAAGCCCAGCTGCAAAACCTCCGGAGCGGCGCCGGTGGCCACTGCAGAGCCGTTTTTAAACGTATAGTTACGGATATCCGACACGTCACGGGCCTCCTCTTACCGGTTGATGAGCCAGTCGTAGCCCTTCTCCTCGATTTCGAGGGCGAGCTCCTTGCCGGCGGTATGGATAATCTGTCCCTTGTAGAGGACGTGGATGAAGTCGGGAACAATGTAGTCCAGCAGGCGCTGGTAGTGGGTGATGACGATGGTCGCGTTGTCCGGGCGGCGCATCCGGTTCACGCCGGTGGCCACGATGCGCAGGGCATCTACGTCCAGACCGGAGTCGGTCTCGTCCAGGAGCGCCAGGTCCGGTTCCAGCATCGCCATCTGGAAAATCTCGTTGCGCTTTTTCTCGCCGCCGGAGAAGCCTACGTTCACGGCGCGGCCGGAGAAGCTCGAATCCATCTCCACGATGGCCATCTTCTCTTTCATCATTTTCAGGAACTGGGCTGCGGTCAGCTCGGGAAGGCCTTTCTGCTTGCGGTGCTCGGTCACGGCGGCTTTGATGAAGTTCACGTTGCTAACGCCGGGAATCTCGATGGGATACTGGAAGCCCAGGAAAATGCCGGCCCAGGAGCGCTCTTCCGGCGTCAGGTCGCGGATGTCGCGGCCTTTGAAGAGTATCTCGCCTTCGGTCACGGTAAAGGTGCCGCGGCCCGCCAGCACCGAGGCCAGCGTGCTCTTGCCCGAACCGTTGGGGCCCATGATGGCGTGCACCTCGCCCGGATGGACTTCAAGGTTGATGCCCCGGAGAATCTCCTTCTCTCCGACGGAAGCGTGAAGATTTTTGACTGTCAGCATAACTATTGTTCCTTCATTGTTTTACGCCAGGACGAGAAGCCGAAGAACGCCAGCACCAGGTAGCAGGCGCAGACGATGGGCATGAAGACCAGTCCGGCGAGAATATACAGAATGATATTGGTGGTATTGGCCACCATCCAGGCATACCAGCACTCCAGTTTCTTGCGCGCCGAGAGGTACTGTGCCAGCAGGATGGTCATGGTCACGAGCGCATCGATATACGGGCGCTCGGCGGGCGGGAAAGCGTCCGGCCAGGCGACCCCGGCCTGCTGCAGCGACCAGCCCAGAATCAGCGCGAAAAGCAGAACGATCAGCAGATAGCGCACGCGGAGCGGCTTCTCCAGATGTGTGATTTTCAACTGATTATTGCGATTCGCTTCGCCCTCCTGCGGATGGGTCCAGCGATAATGCCCGAAGAAGTTGATGACCAGCGACACGGGCTGCAGCGCCATACTGAAGTAGAGGTGCTTCTGCGCGAACATCACAAAGAGCAGGATGTTGTAGAGATACCCGAACCAGAAGTTCGCCACCCGGGCGCGGCCGGCCAGAAAGACGCAGGTCAGACCCACCATCACCGAGAGCAGCTCGATGAGGCTGACGCCTATACCGCCCAGCGAGAAGAGGATGAAATCGGTACTGAACATAGATTATCCTACACTTCCTTCGAGTGAAACTTTGAGCAGCCGCTGCGCCTCAACCGCAAACTCCATCGGGAGCTTGTTGAGGACCTCTTTGGCGTAGCCGTTGATAATCAGACCCACGGCATCTTCCTCCGTAACACCGCGTTGGCGGCAGTAGAAGAGTTGGTCTTCGTTGATTTTGGAGGTGGTGGCCTCGTGCTCTAACACCGCGGTGGGGTTGTCGCTGCGAACCACCGGGAAGGTGTGCGCACCGCACTTGTCGCCCAGCAGCAGCGAGTCGCACTGCGAATAGTTGCGCGCGTTCTCGGCCCCCGGCAGCACGCGGACCAGGCCGCGGTAGCTGTTCTGGCTGCGGCCGGCGGAGATACCCTTGCTGATGATGCGGCTGCGCGTGTTGCGGCCCATGTGGATCATCTTGGTGCCGGTGTCGGCCTGCTGGAAATGGTTGGTCACAGCCACCGAATAGAATTCGGAGACGGTGTTGTCGCCCTTGAGGATGGTGCTCGGATATTTCCAGGTGATGGCGCTGCCCGTCTCGACCTGGGTCCAGAAGATGCGGCTGTTGTCGCCCTTGCAGATGCCGCGCTTGGTTACAAAATTGTAAATGCCGCCGCGGCCCTGTTCGTCGCCGGGATACCAGTTCTGCACGGTGGAGTATTTGACCTCGGCGTCCTTCTCCACGATAATCTCCACCACGGCTGCGTGCAGCTGCGATTCGTCGCGCATCGGCGCGGTGCAGCCCTCCAGATAGCTCACGTAGGAGCCTTCGTCGGCCACGATGAGCGTGCGCTCAAACTGGCCGGTGCCGCGTGCGTTGATGCGGAAATAGCTGGAGAGTTCCATGGGACAGCGCACCCCCTTGGGGATGTAGCAGAACGAGCCGTCGCTGAAGACCGCTGCGTTGAGCGCCGCATAGAAGTTGTCGCCCGACGGAACCACGGTTGCCAGGTACTTGCGCACCAGGTCGGGATAGTCCCGGACTGCCTCGGAGAAGGAGCAGAAGATGATGCCTTTTTCCGCCAGCGTCTCCTTGAAGGTGGTCTTGACCGAGACCGAATCGAAGACGGCGTCCACCGCCATGCCGCTGAGGGCCGCGCGTTCGTTCAAAGGAATGCCGAGTTTGTCGAAGGTCTTTTCCAGCTCCGGATCGATCTCCGTGACCGCCTTGCGCTTTTTGGGCGCGGCATAGTAGATAATGTCTTGGAAATCAATCTCCGGAATGGTCAGGTGGCCCCAGGTGGGGAGCGTCATTTTCTGCCACTTGTGGAAGGCGTCCAGCCGGAAGTCGAGCAGCCACGCGGGCTCCTCTTTCTTGGCGGAAATCAGCCGGATGATATCTTCATTGAGACCCTTCGGGACGAACTCCTGATCGATGTCCGTCTCGAAACCCTGCTTGTATTCGCTGCGGGTGAAGTCTTCGAGGATTTGATTCTTTCCTGCCATTGGGTCTGCAAAGATAACAAAAAGTTTGTACCTTTGCCTTTTACTGAGATATGGTGTAATGGTAGCACTAGAGATTTTGGTTCTCCCAGTCCAGGTTCGAATCCTGGTATCTCAACATACTAACTAAACTGCACAAATTTTGGAACCTCCGAGTTGCAATACCCAGCTGATCAGTGACAGCCCCGACGGGCCGTTACGATGCTCCGTGCAGCGTTTTCACCCGAACAGATGCAACGCAGCCACCCTCGGAAAGGGCGGTCGCCGCGCCATTATATAGCACATTTATAACCATTTATGGCACTATATCTTACAAAAGAACTTGACAATGACGCCAAAATCTATGTTTGGCACATTACGGAGTCCGAACAGGAACTCAGGGAGAACACGGCCATTCCGGACGATGAACTCGAAGAGCTGACGTTCCTCAAAAGCGAAGCCCGCCGGAAGGAGAAACTGGCGGAGCGGGCCCTGCTCAATACCATCTTTGAAGACGAGCGGGTCTATCTGGGCCACCACGACAACGGCAAGCCCTATCTCCAAAACCTCGCCACCGAGATCAGCATTTCGCATACCAACGACTATGTGGCCATCATCCTCCATCCCGACGAGGCGCTCGGCATCGATATCGAGCGGCTGGACCGCGACTTCTCCGCAGTGGAGAAGAAGGCCCTCTCCGAGGAGGAGCTGGACGACCTCTCCGAGCGTCACCGCTCCCTGCAGCTGGCCATCTACTGGTGCGCCAAGGAGGCCATCTACAAGAGAATGTCCATCAACGGCGTAGACTTCGCCGAGCAGATCGAGATCGAGCGGTTCAACCCGCACGACGAGGGCGAGATCGAGGCCACCTTCTACTACAAGGATGGCACGGAAGAGGAATTTGAACTGGAATACATGACCTTTGACAACCACGTCATGGTGTGGGTTGTCGGCTAACAGATCCCAAGCGATGAAGAATTTTGTTGAGGAGCTCAAGTGGCGGGGAATGATCCACGACATCACCCCGGGAACGGAAGAGGAACTTGCGAAAGGTCCCATGTCGGCCTATGTGGGTATCGACCCCACGGGCGACAGCCTGCATATCGGTCACCTGGTGAGCATCATGATCCTGAAGCACTTCCAGGCGTGCGGCAACAAGCCGTTCGCGCTGGTGGGCGGTGCCACCGGAATGATCGGCGACCCCTCGATGAAGAGCGCGGAGCGCAACCTGCTGGACGAAACTACGTTGGCACATAACGTGGCGTGCATCAAGAAACAGCTCGCGCGCTTCCTGGATTTCGAGAGCGATGCCCCCAACAAGGCAGAGCTGGTCAACAACTACGACTGGATGAAGGACTACACCTTCATCAACTTCACCCGCGATATCGGTAAACTCATCACGGTCAACTACATGATGAGCAAGGATTCCGTGAAGAAGCGCCTCAGCCGCGATTCGAGCGAGGGTATGAGCTTCACCGAATTCACCTACCAGCTGCTGCAGGGCTATGACTTCCTCTGGCTCTACCAGCACCGCGACGTCCATCTGCAGCTCGGCGGCGCCGACCAGTGGGGCAACATCACCACCGGTGCGGAACTGATCCGCCGCGTGCTCGGCAAGGAGGCGCACGCCCTGACCTGCCCGCTCATCACCAAGGCGGACGGCGGCAAGTTCGGCAAGACGGAAAAGGGCAACATCTGGCTCGATCCGGAACGCACCAGCCCGTACCAGTTCTATCAGTTCTGGCTGAATGTCAGCGATGTAGACGCTGAACGCTATATCAAGATCTTCACGATGCTCGACCGCGAAACCGTAGAGTCTGCCATCGAAGCGCACCGTCAGTGCCCGGAGCGCCGCGAGCTGCAGAAACTGCTGGCCCGCGAGGTGACCATCATGGTCCACGGCGAAACCGAATACGACAACGCCGTCAAGGCATCGCAGATGCTCTTTGGCAAGGCCACGGCCGACGATCTCCGCAGTCTGGACGAGAAAACTTTCCTGGCCGTGTTCGACGGCGTGCCGACCTTCGAGATCAGCCGCACCGACCTGCCGCTCAACATTCTTGAAGCGCTGGCGGTCCGCACGCAGGTCTTCCCCTCCAAGGGCGAAGCCCGCAAGATGATCCAGGGCAACGGCTTCTCCGTCAACAAAGAGAAGTTCACCGACCCGAACGGCAACCTGACCGAAGCCGACATCATCGACGGCAAATACATTCTGGTCCAGAAGGGCAAGAAAGATTATTACATTTTAATTGTGAAATAATGGAAGCTCCCCAGTCCACCCGTCAGCTCAAAGTAGCCCGTGAAATCCAGCGCGACCTGGCAGAAATCATTCGCAGCCGCGGCATGGCGGCCTATGAAGGTGCAATGGTAACGGTCAGCGGCGTCAAGATCAGCTCCGATCTGGCGCAGGCCCGCGTCTATGTGAGCATTTTCCCTTCTGCCAAGCAGAAAGACGTGATGGAGAAACTGGAGAACGAGAACCGCGCACTCCGCGGCGAACTCGGCCGGATGGTAGCCAAACAGCTCCGGATCGTGCCGGAACTGGAATTCTTCCTCGACGACTCCCTGGATTACGTCGAGCACATCGACGAACTGCTCAAGAAGTGATGAACCTGCCGGGTTTCATAGCCAGGCGGTATCTCTTTGCCCGGAAGTCGCACAATGTCATCAACATTGTCTCCAGCATTTCGGCAGCCGGCATCGCGACCGGTTGCGCGGCGCTCATCATCATCCTTTCCATCTACAACGGATTCGATTCGATCATCCGTTCGCTCAGCGACAGCCATACCCCCGACCTGCTGATTCAGTCGGCTGACGGGCGTCGGTTCGATCCTTCTGCGGCATCTGTCGCGGCGTTGCGCACGGAGTCGGGTGTCCGTACGGTCTGCGGCACGCTGGAAGAGAAGGTGTACCTGCGCTACAGCGAGCGGCAGTGCGTGGCCACGGCCAAGGGTGTTGATACGGATTATCAGCAGGTTACAGGCTTGCAAGACTATCTGACCGAGGGCAGTTTCACGCTGATGGACAGCACCGGCCGGCCCGGTGCGGTGATTGGCCGGACGCTCGCGCTGGAACTGGGTCTGCGCCCGGTTTTCCTCACGCCGCTGGAGGTCTGGTTCCCTTCGCGCACCGCGGAAATCTCGTTGCTCGACCCCTTCTCCGCCCTGCACCGCGAAGTGCTGGAGCCGCGGGGAATCGTCTCGCTGGAGCAGGGGTTCGACAAGAAATACATCTTCGTGCCGCTGGCCACCCTGCGCGCGCTGCTCGAAGAGCCGCAGAACGTTTCGGCGCTCGAGGTCTACTTCGCCCCGGAAGCGCTGACGCACCGCGGGCTGGTATCCGCTTCGCAGCAGAAACAGATTACCGCCGCGCTGGGCGGAGATTTCACCGTCAAAAACCGTCACCAGCAGAACGATACCATCTATAAACTGCTCTCCTACGAGAAGGCTGCCATCTACATCATCCTGCTCTTCATCGTGCTGATCATCTCGTGCAACATCTTCGGTTCGCTCTCGATGCTGGTGATTGAAAAGCAGTCGGATGTGCAGATTCTGGAGTCGATGGGGGCCGACCGCAAGCTTACGCGCGGCATCTTCGTGCGCGAAGGCTGGTACATCTCGCTGCTGGGCGTGGCAATCGGCACGGCCGTAGGATTGCTGGTCTGCTTCCTGCAGCAGCAGTTTGGGCTGATCAAGATGCCGGGCAACTTCGTGGTGGAGGCCTACCCCGTGGTCGTCCGCTGGGCCGACGTGCTGATCACCGTGGGTGCCGTCTCGCTGATCGGCTGGCTCGCCGCCCGTCTGGCCCGGGCGTAGATTTCTAAAGATTATTCGAGAGGAGGAAGCCGAAGAAGGGGCCGTCGAAGCCGCTGACACCGGCGTTGGAAGCGTACGGGAAGGCGATGCGGACACCCAGGTTCAGCTCGGCGCCGATCCGGAAGAAGTGCGCGTTGACCAACAGATCGGTACCGAAGGATCCGAAGAGCTGTTTGTAGCCGTAGCGCGTCACGGGCGGCCACTGGTTGGGCATCAACGCGTGATCGTCCAGGACCGATCCGCCCGGAAGCTGTGTGACGGAGTGCGAGACGGCCACATCTGCGAACGGCACCACCTGCAGGCGCATCAGATAGTAGAGCCACGGCCAGGTGACGTCGCCCAGCGGAATGGTGAAGCCGTAATCGATCGAGGCGGAAGCCACGCTTTGCAGGTTCAGGTTTTTCGCAAGCGCCGAATCGTAGCCGCGCGGGAAGCGGGGCCGCAGACGGTCCACGCCGCCGATGGCCGAAGTGCTGTTGTAGATGCCGAAGTCGCGCCACCACTGCGCGTCGATCCGGAGGCTGTGCGAAGGCATTACACCCGGCAACCAGCCGTAGAGCCGTGCGGAGAGCACCTTGCTGAGCGAACCCTCTTCAGGGCACCAGGCAGCTTCCGAGTAACGGACCGCACCGCCCAGACCCAGCCGGGGCGAGAGATGCCGCCGCGCTTTCTCGATCCGGGTGTAACCGGAGAGGCCGGCCGTCCAGCCCAGGAGCGGCACGTCGTGCGATTTATAGGTGATCCGGTCGTTGCTGAAGTAGAGCGTCAGCTCCGGCGTGAGGCCCCTCTGCCAGCCGCCGCTGCTGAAGTTCCAGGGAATGGAGGTGCGCAGCGAGACGTCCAGCGACGGGCTTGTCGTGCTGAAATCGGGCGGCGCCGTACCGGGCGTCGACACGACAGGATCGCCATCAAAAATCAGGTCGGTGCGATAGCGGTCGTTGAAATCCACATTCAGGTCGAAGACCGGATAGAGACCGCTGTAGGTCATGGAGAAATGGCCGGAGTGGAAGCTGTGGCGCGGGCTTTCGGGTTGATAGCGCGCGTAGTGCCAGCCGTAGCCCAGCGATGCGACCATCGTGCCCAATTCATTCTGCGAGAGCAGCGTGAAGCCCGGGGAGACCAGCTGGTAGATGGGTTCGAACTTGGAGGCCATCGCGCGGGAAACCGAAGCGTAGAACGGTGCCCAGGAGTGGACCTTGAAGAGGTTCGAAGCGCGGTTGTAGGGCTGCTCGGAGAGGGTGTCGATGGAGGCGCGCAGGGCGGCGTCCTGTTCCGGGGTGAGGGCTGCGGCGGCGAGCGGCGCGGCGGCCTGGGCCGCCTCGCGGTCGGCAATCGCGAAGGCGCCGGAACGGTCGCCGGAGAGGGTTGCCGGACGCGTTTCAAGCGCCGCGAGCTGCGTGCGGACGGGCCGGTGACCCTTCACGCCGTAGTCGGAATAGAGGAGCGCTCCGTCGGACTCGACGGGGTTGAAAGCGCCGAAGCGCGAATGGACGATTTTGGTCACCCGGCCGTCGGCCACACCATAGCGGTAGATGCAGCAGACACCGTCCTGGTCGGAGACAAAGCAAAGGTCGTCCCCCAGCCGTGCGAGCTGTTGCAGGTAGCTGTTCTGCGGGGCGATGCAGGTGCTCCAGGCGTCTTCAGCAGCCGCGGAGGATATCTTCAGCAGCGCCATTCCCTCGTCCGTGATGCCGGTGGCATAGAGCATTCCGCCCGCCTGCAGTACTTCAACCAGCCGGCAGCCCTGCGGAGCGGCAATCCGGGAGATTTCGCGACCCGTGGCAGCATCGACCTCAACCGCCGTGGAGCTGCCTTCCGGGGCGTATTCCACCGCCCAGAGCGCACGGCCGTCGGGCGACACGGTCGGGTTGAAAAGCCGCGTGCGGTGCGTCAGCGTGCGGGTGCGGTGCGAACGGGTATCGTAGCTGCGCAGCACGGAGTATTCCACCAGATCATAGCGTGCATCGGGCACGATTTCAGACCAGTAGAGCGTTCCGCCGGCCGTCACGATCCGGCTCGCCTGCTGCGAGAAGGCGCGCATGCGGTGTGCACCGCCCTCATCGTCCAGACGGACCAGCCGGTTCGAATGGTTGTAGCCGGCCTGCGTGGCGAAGAGGCCCTGCGCGGTCGGAGCCAGGTTGCGGTATTCGGTATAGATGGCCGGCACGTCGGCCAGCGGTTCAAACGGGGTAAAGGGAGCGCGCTGCAGGTCCTGGTCGTACCACATCGGAGCGTAATTGCTCGCCACGTTGCGCCAGTGCTTGCGGACCGTGCGGCCGGTGGCCTCCTGGAAGCTTCGGTTCCAGACGCCGAACAGGTCCCACCAGTCGCGCATCTGGATGGTCATGGCATCGCCCACGCCGTAGTAGCGGTCGTCAAAGAGGCGGATGTCCGACACCAGCAGGTAGCCCATCGACTTGTCGTTCGGCATGTAGTTTTGGTAGGAACCGAAGTGCCAGTGGTCGTAGATGCGCCGGTCGCCCGTCACGAAAGCCGCCCGCCAGAACATCAGGTATTCCGCGTTGCGGCCCGGGCCGGAGAGGGTCATGTCCGAGACGAACGAATCGGCCGAAGAGACGCACTGCCAGACGGTGGGCTTGAACCCGACGCCGAAGGCAACCGACTGGTCGCCATACACATACCTCAATACCTTGAAGGCGTAGGTACCGTAATGGCCCATGTAGGCCAGCCGGACGTTGTTGCGCAGGGCCAGGTAGCGGTCGTGGCTCAGCGCGAAGTGTTCGCTGCTGCTGGGCGTGGTGAAAAGCTCCACGCGGCGCGGGGCCCAGACCGGGCTGCTGGCCGGCGTGAGGGCGTAGGGATGCAGGATCAGCGGCACGTTGGGCACTTCAATCCGCATCAGGTCGCCCGCCTGCGCACGGGAAGATTCAAAGAGGTAGAGATAGCGGCGGGCCAGGGAGTCCAGTCCCTGCGGATAGAGTACGGAATAGTTGGCCCCCTGCAGCTGCCGCCACTGGAATTTGAGCGGCTCGGTGCCGAAGGATTCATACTGCGCACGGAGCGGCGCCGCCACCATCAGCAGCAGAACGACGGCCAGCGCGGCACGCCAGAAACCTTTGCGGGGCAATTCCATACGCATAGTTTGCAAAGATACGCGAAATAGTTGTAAATTTGCCGGAGAGGTCTCAAAACTTGCCGACTATGAAAAAAATCCTATCCAGCATCCTGTGGACAGCAGTCATCCTGCTGATCGGCCTTGCCGTCTACAAAGGCGTCACCGGCCATTCCGGCGTCAAGAAACTCTGGAACAAGTATGAGCGCGTGGTGGACATCAACCGGCAGGCCCCCGTCGGAGCAACCCTGACCTGCCCCATCTGCGACACGACCTTCGTCAAGGCCAACCCCGAACAGGTCTTCTGCTCGCCCGAGTGCCGTAAAAAATACGAACGCCTGGAGAAGGGCGTCCGCACGGAAGGCAAGATCGAAGATGAACTCCTCGATCTCTGGGACGGCATCAAGACCCGCGTGAAACGCGTCACGGAAGACTAGAATGAAAAACATCCGGAATTTCTGCATCATCGCCCATATCGACCACGGCAAGAGTACGTTGGCCGACCGCCTGCTGGAGCTGACCCATACGCTCGAGCAGCGGGACATGGAGGCGCAGGTGCTGGATTCCATGGATCTGGAGCGCGAGAAGGGCATCACCATCAAGTCTCACCCCATCCAGATGGAGTACACCCGCGGCGGGGAGACTTTCGTGCTGAACCTGATCGACACCCCCGGCCACGTGGACTTCTCTTATGAAGTCTCGCGTGCAATCGCCTCCTGCGAGGGTGCGCTGCTGGTGGTGGACGCCACCCAGGGCATCCAGGCGCAGACCATCTCCAACCTCTATCTGGCCATCGAGCACGACCTGGAGATCATCCCCGTGCTCAACAAGATCGACATGGAGGCGGCCATGGTGGATGTGGGGCGCGACCAGGTGGTAGACCTGATCGGCTGCGATCCGGAAGACGTGCTGCTGGTCAGCGCGCGTACCGGCGAAGGCGTTCCGGCCGTGCTGGACGCGATCGTAGACCGCATTCCCGCGCCCAAAGGCGACCCGGCCGCACCGCTGCAGGCCTTGATTTTCGACTCGGTCTTCAACTCGTTCCGCGGCATTATCGCCTACTTCAAGGTGGAGAACGGCAGCATCCGCCCGGGCGACAAGGTGAAGTTCGTCAACACCGGCAAGGAGTACGTGGCCGACGAGGTGGGCGCGCTCAAGATGAAACTCTGCCCGCGCGACGAAATCCCCTGCGGCTCAGTAGGATACATTATCTCCGGCATCAAGACGGCCGTGGAGGTCAAGGTGGGCGATACCATCACGCATACCGACCGTCCGTGCGCCGGCGCAATCGCGGGATTCGAAGATGTGAAGCCGATGCTCTACGCGGGCATGTTCCCCGTCTCGGCCGACGAATACGAAGACCTGCGCGCCTCGCTCGAAAAGTTCCAGCTGAACGACGCTTCGCTGGTGTTCGAACCGGAGAGTTCGCTGGCCCTCGGATTCGGTTTCCGCTGCGGCTTTCTGGGTCTGCTGCACCTCGAGATCGTACAGGAGCGCCTCTTCCGCGAATTCGACATGGACGTGGTGACCACGGTCCCGAACGTATCTTATAAGGTATATACCACGCAGGGCGCCTGCCTGGACGTGCACAACCCTTCCGGATTGCCGGCCCCCACGCTGATCGACCGGATTGAGGAACCCTATATCCGCGCGCAGATTATCTCGAAATCAGAGTTTTACGGCGCCATCATGAAACTCTGCCTGGACAAGCGCGGCACCCTCACCAGCCAGCATTACCTGACCGCGGACCGCGTGGAACTCAACTACGAGATGCCGCTTTCGGAGATTGTCTTCGACTTCTACGACAAACTGAAATCCATCTCCAAAGGCTACGCTTCGTTCGACTACCACGTGATCGGGTTCCGCCCGGCCAAGCTCGTGAAGCTCGACATCCTGCTCAACGGCGAACCGGCCGACGCCCTCTCCACGCTGATCCACCAGGACCACGCCTACGAGTTCGGCCGCAAGATTTGCGAGAAGCTGAAGGAGCTGATCCCGCGCCAGCAGTTCGACGTGGCCATCCAGGCTGCCATCGGCGCCAAGATTATCGCCCGCGAAACAGTGCGCCAGGTGCGCAAAGACGTGACCGCCAAGTGCTACGGCGGCGATATCACGCGTAAGCGCAAGCTGCTGGAAAAACAGAAGGCGGGCAAGAAGCGTATGCGCCAGATCGGCCAGGTGGAGGTCCCCCAGTCAGCCTTTATGGCGGTGCTGAAGCTGGACTAACCGGCCGTGGCGGCTAAGTTATTGACATACAGGCAGAACATAAAAATCGGTCTGCGGATTTGGCTGACCGATTTTTAGCATTTTATTAAGTATCAGGAACTTATCTGCCACACAGTTATTTGGCGTCCTGAACCTCTTTGGCAGCGTCGTGCTCTTTTACATCCTTCGCCTTCTTTCCAAAGCGGGGACCCTTCGGAGCCTTGGGAGCTTTGTCGCCGTCGGGACGATTGCCCTGCTTGCCGTGCATCTCTGCCTGGCGTTTGAACATCTCGCGCAGCATCTTGTTCTGGAAGTGCTCCTCTACCATGTAGAGTTTGGCGACTTTGACAGCCGGAAGCACCTTCATGAACTGTCCGTTGTACTTAGCCTTGACCTCGGCCTCTGTCTTCAGGGCCTTCAGATAGTCTTCGATCCGGGCCTTCACCTCTTTCTCAGAGGGTTCTGCCTGATCTTTGGCGGGACGAAGCGCCTTGCGGGCGTCGCGGACAGCCTTGCCGGCTTCCATCATCTCCTTCTCATACGCATTGTAGACCGGCCAGAAGACCTGTGCCTCCTCCGGAGTCAGCGCGAGACGCTCGGTCAGGAAACCGATCTTTTCAGTACGCATCTGCTCCATGTGCTTTGCGTGCCGTGCCTTGTCGGCGTCGGAGGGCTGCGCGTAAGCGACTGCACCAACCATGAGCAGTGCGCTCATTAAAACCATTAACCTTTTCATTTTACCCATTTTTAATAACTTAAATTGTCTGCGAGGAACATTTGCAAATCGGTCAGCGAAACGGTTTCGGAGAGATACTCCAACAGTTCGTCGTCCGAAAGTTCTTCAATCTTCTCGTTGAGGTCCGCCTCTACGACCGAGATTTCCGGTTCGGCTTCTGCCAGCAACTGGGCCGAGCGGCCGCTGCCCAGCGTACCTGTCAGCGACAGGGTGCCATAGCCGATTCCGAAAATGATCAGGAACATAGCGGCCACGGCGATTCCCGGTTTGAGAACCGTCCAGAGGCGAGAACTCTTCACGGGCTGGGAAATACGCTCGCGAACGCGGTCCTCCACCGTGTCGAAGTAACCTTCGGGGACGGTGAACGGCGCCTTCTTCAGCGATTTCTGTTCGAGCATGTATTTCGTGTCCTTCATTGCTTTGTTCGTTGTCTTTTAGACCGATGGTCTTATGAAAAGTTAAAAATCAATCCAACATTTTTTTGACTTCCGCCTCCACTTTGCCCGCGGCGTAGTGATAGGAAGTCTTGAGGGAACCGACCGGAGTCTCAAGGATTTCCGAGATCTCCTCGTAGGGCAGTTCCTGGAAATAGCGCAGCGTGAAGACCGCCTTCTGCTTGGGCGGCAGCGTGGCGATGGCCTTCTGGAGCGCGAGCTGCACCTTGTCGCCGCTGAAATAGTCGTCGGCCGCCAGCCGGTTGCTGAGCACGCGCTCGTAACCGGTCAGCGAGAGGGCGGCTTTCAGGCGCGCGCGTTTCAGAAAGGTGACGGATTCGTTGGTGGCGATCCGGTAGAGCCAGGTGTAGAGTTGGGAATCTCCGCGGAAGGTGTCGAGTGCATCCCAGACCTTGATCCATGTATTCTGCAGCACGTCGTCCGCATCTTCGTGGACCTGCACCATATTGCGGATCTGCCAGTAAAGGCGTTCCGAATATTTGCGCACGAGCAGGTTGAACGCACGGTCGCGTTCGCCTTCTCGGAACAGGGTCAGGATGTCACTGTCTTCCATCGGGTTCGGGCGGGCGGAGAGCGGGACGGGCGGTTTGCTGCGTGCTGTCCGGCCCGGATTTCCGGGGTTTAGAAGGACTTCGCAGCCGCTACGATATGCTCCGCATCCAGGCCGTAGGCTTTCAAAAGCTGTGCCGGGGTGCCGCTCTGACCGAAGATGTCGTTCACTGCCACGAAGCGCATCTGCGCGGGTTTCGCGCTTTTGCGGGCCAGCAGGCCGGCTACCGCTTCACCCAGACCGCCGGCGATCATATGCTCTTCCGCACAGACCACGCGGCCCGTCTTGGCCGCCGAAGCGAGGATCGCCGCTTCGTCGAGCGGTTTGATGGTGGCGATATTGAAAAGGTCCACGCTGATGCCCTGTTTTTCAAGCTCCTGCGTGGCGAGGATGGCTTCCCAAACCAGGTGGCCGGTGGCCAGGATGGTAACGTCCTTACCCTCTTCCAGTCGGATGGCCTTGCCGATTTCGAAGGCGGCGTCGGCCGGGGTGAAGTTGGGCACTGCCGGACGGCCAAAGCGCAGATAGACGGGGCCGTCGTGCTTTGCAGCGGCGATCGTGGCCGCCTTGGTCTGGTTGTAGTCGCACGGCGAGAGCACCACCATCTCGGGCAGCATGCGCATCATGCCCATGTCTTCGAGGGTCTGGTGGGTGGCGCCGTCTTCGCCCAGCGTGACGCCGGCATGCGATGCGGCAATCTTGACGTTGGTGCGGGAGTAGCAGACGCTCTGGCGGATCTGGTCGTACACGCGCGCACTCGCGAAGTTGGC
>R22__coassemble_665_pt1 | contig 20589 bp, 18 predicted proteins | sample R22__metabat2_low_PE_033 | metagenome-assembled genome bin R22 | reverse complement strand
GATCATGCGTTTGCCGAAGGCGCGCATCGTGGGCATCGTATTGTCGAAGATTTCGTCGCCGAAGTTGCAGGTACCGCAGTCGAGGGTTGCCATCTCGGGCAGCGGGTTGGTATCGGTGGACTGCAGACGCTCGTCGGGGGTCATGCCCACTGCGCCGCCCGTGGAGGGAATCAGGATGACGTTGGGGCATACCTTGAGGATAGCCTCTTCGCACTCCTGGAAACGGTCGCGGCTCTGGGTCGGCTTGCCGTCGTCCCAGCGGACATGGAGGTGGACGATGGCCGCACCGGCATCAACGGCCGATTTGGCTTCGCGGACGATTTCGTCTACGGTATAGGGAACATTGGGGTTCTGCTCTTTGGTAACCTCTGCGCCGCAGATGGCGGCGGTGATGATCAGCTTTTCCATTACTTACGCTGGCATTTCTTGGGGGTTACACAGGTACCGCTTGCACGGCAGACAACGATGGGCTCTTCGAGCAGGTCCGCTGCGGAGTCGGAGATATCGGGACGCGGAGCGATCACCTTGCGGGCCTCGAATACCATCTTGCGGGAGGTATTGCCTTCCGAGACGATTTCGCCCGTTGCCTCGATAAAGTCGCCGGCATAGACCGGGGCGATGAATTCCACCATGTCGTAAGCCTTGAAGAGACCCTCGTCACCGTCGCGGAGAATAAGGAGCTCGGTGGCCACGTCACCGAAAAGGTGGAGCATGTGGGCTCCGTCGACGAGATTGCCGCCGTAGTGCGCATCCTTGGCGCTCATGCGGACGCGAATGGTCGATTTGTACTGTGCCATCTTCTTCAGGAATTACTGTTTGACATAGATGTAGTCCACGAAGAGGGCGGGCGTATGAACCGATTCGGGTTCGATCTCACCGACCTTCACGAGTTTCTCGGCCTCGACGATCACCGTCTTGGCCGCCTGTGCCATCATGGGGTTGAAGTTCTTGGTGGTGCCGCGATAGAAGATATTGCCGGATTCGTCTACGATGGAGCCGCCCAGGATCGCGAAGTCAGCGCCGAGGGGCTTCTCCAGCAGATAGTCCTTGCCGTCCACGTTGATGATCTGCTTGCCCTCCTGGACCACGGTACCGATACCGGTGGGAGTCAGGAAGCCGCCGAGCCCTGCGCCCTTGGCGCGGATGCGCTCTGCGAGCGTACCCTGGGGCACGAGGTTCATCTTGAGTTCCCCATTGTTCATCTGTTCGATGGAAGCCTTGCTGCCGCCGATGTAAGAGGCGTAGATTTCCTTCACCTGGTGGTTCTCGATCAGCTTGCTCCAACCCTGTCCGTCGAAGACGGTGTCGTTGCAGATGATGGTGAGGTCTTTTACGCCGCTCTCAGCGAGAGCATCGACAATCTGTCTGGGCGATCCTGTAGCCAGGAAGCCGCCGATCATAATCGAAGCGCCGTCCGGAATCATGGAAACGGCCTCTTTCAGCGAAATTTTCTTTGCCATAATGCTATGCGTTGTTATAATTTGTTCGTGTTCTCTTACGATACGTGCAGACGTAGTCTGCATAATCCGCAAATTTAGTCAAATTTGGGATTAAATCCAAAGAAAAAGTAACAACGCTAAAGCGGGCCGGAACGATTCCTGCGGTTTCTCAGCGGCGGATTTTGATGCGGTCGAACCCTTCGCCGTAAACGCCCGAAACCGAACCGATTGAGGTAAAGGCGTTCGGGTCTTCCTGCTTGATGATTACCAGCAACTGGTTGAGCTGCGATTTGCGCGCCACGACCAGCACCACCTGGATGTCGTCTTTGGAGTACCAACCCTTGGCGGAGATGACGGAAACGCCCCTTTCACTCTCCTGCATGATGCGGTTGGCAATTTGCTCGTACCGCTTGGAGAAGATGAAGAGCTGGACATTCTGCCGGTTGAGCTGCATCATGTGATCCAGGGTGAAGGTCTCCACGCCGGCAATCACGTAACCGAAGATCACCGTGGCGAAGCGTGCGCCCCAGCCGGATTCTTCCGGAATAATCAGCGAACTGGCAATGATGACGATATCCAGGAAGAGCAGCACGCGCCCCGTGGAGATGTTGTACTTGTTGCTCACCATCAGACCGATAATGTCCGTGCCGCCGCTGCTGCCGCCCACGTTGATCATGATGGAGATGCCGAATCCGGAAATCACACCGCCTACGATGGCGCCCATCAGCTTTCCGTTATCCACGCCCACGGCCTGGATGAACTCAGCCGGAATGAGTTCCGGAATGATCCGGAAGCAGATGGAGATGACAGCCACGGCATAGATGGTCTTGGCACCGAAGCCCTTGCCCAGGTACTTGACGCCGAGAATCAGCAGCAGGCCGTTCAGGATGGCGTAGGAATAACTGATATTGAACCCCGTGGCATACTGGATGATGGCGCAGATACCCGCCACACCGCCGGTAACCAGGGAGTTGGGCAGAATGAAGACGGACCACCCCACCGTGTAGATGAGGATGGCAAGCGTGATGACCAGATAATCCTTGATCAGTCGGACGATTCTCTTATTCATGTCAGCAGACGATATTGATGATTCTTCCGGGAACGACAATCACTTTGCGGATGGCTGCGCCGGCCAGATAGCGGGCCGTATTCTCATCCGCGCGGACCACGGCTTCCACCTCGGCGGGTGTCATACTCTTGGGCAGCACCAGTTTGAAGCGGGTCTTGCCGTTGAAGGAGACGGGATACTCCACGTCGTCTTCGCGGGTGTAAGCCTCAACATACTCAGGGAAAGGCGCATAGGCGATGCTCTCCGTGTGACCGAAGAGGCTCCAGAGTTCTTCCGCGATGTGCGGTGCAAAGGGCGAGAGCACGATGGCGAGCGGTTCGAGGATCGCGCGCTTGTTGCACTTCAGATCGGCCAGTTCGCCCACGGCAATCATGAAGGCGCTCACCGTGGTGTTGAAGGAGAAGTTCTCGATGTCGGACTGCGCCTTGCCGATCAGTTTGTGCAGCGCCTTGAGTTCGGCCGGCGTGGGCGCCTCTTCGCTGACACAGAAGGTGTCGTGGTCGAAGTGCAGGCCCCACAGTTTGCGCAGGAAGCGGTGCACGCCGTCGATACCCTTGGTATCCCAGGGCTTGGACTGCTCGAGCGGACCCAGGAACATCTCGTACATGCGGAGCGTATCGGCCCCGTAGCGGTCGCAGATATGGTCCGGGTTCACCACGTTGAACATGGATTTGCTCATCTTCTCGATGGCCCAGCCGCAGATGTACTCCCCGTCTTCGAGGATGAATTCGGCGGTCTTGTACTCCGGATTCCAGTTGCGGAAGGCTTCGATATCCAGCCGGTCATTGTGCACGATGTTCACGTCCACGTGAATCTCCGTGGTGTCGTACTGCTCCTTCAGGCCGCAGGAAACGAAGGTATTGGTATTCTTGATACGATAGACAAAGTTGGAGCGGCCCTGAATCATGCCCTGGTTAATCAGTTTCTTGAAAGGCTCCTTCTCGCACACGTAACCGCAGTCATAGAGGAACTTGTTCCAGAAACGGGAGTAGATCAGGTGGCCGGTGGCGTGCTCCGTGCCGCCGATATAGAGATCCACGTCGCGCCAGTATTCGTCAGCTTCGCGGCCGACGAGCGCCTGGTCGTTGTGCGGATCCATATAGCGCAGATAGTAGGCGCTGCTGCCCGCGAAACCCGGCATGGTGCTCAGTTCGAGCGGCCAGCCGTCAATGGTCCAGCCTTTCGCGCGGCCCAGCGGCGGTTCGCCCGTCTCGGTGGGCTTGAACTCGCTGATTTCCGGCAGTTCGAGCGGCAGGCTCTCCACCGGCAGCGGAGTAGGGATTCCCTCCTTAAAAAAGATGGGGAACGGCTCGCCCCAGTAGCGCTGGCGCGAGAAGATGGCGTCGCGCAGGCGGAAGTTGATCTTCCGGTGGCCTAGGCCGTGCGACTCCACATAATCGATGGCGGCCGGAATCGCCTCTTTGACTGTCATCCCATTCAGGAAACCGGAGTTGCACATGATGCCGTCCTTGGCGTCGAAACTCTCCTGCGAAACGTCGCACCCTTCGATCAGCGGAACGATAGGCAGGTTGAAGGTCCTGGCAAAGGTATAGTCACGGCTGTCGTGCGCCGGAACGGCCATGATGGCGCCGGTACCGTAGCCGCTTAGGACATATTCGGAAATCCAGACGGGAACCTGCTCTTTGGTCAGCGGGTTCACCGCGTAAGAGCCGGAGAATACGCCGGTGGCCTTGCGGGTCTCCGCAATGCGCTCGCGCTCCGTCTTCTTCTTGGTCTGCGCCAGGTATTCATCCACGGCGGCGCGCTGCTCGGGCGTCGTGAGGCGGTCCACCCACTCGCTCTCGGGCGCCAGCACCATGAAGGTGACGCCGAAGATGGTGTCGGCCCGCGTGGTGAAGATGGTCATATCGTAGGTTTCGCGGCCGTTGGAAACCTTGAAATCGATCTCTGCTCCCTGGCTGCGGCCAATCCAGTTGCGCTGCATCTCTTTGAGGGAGTCGGTCCACTCGAGCGACTCCAGGTCGTCGAGCAGGCGCTGGGCGTAGGCCGAAACGCGCAACTGCCACTGTTTCATCTTCTTCTGTTCCACCGGGAAGCCGCCGCGGACCGAGAGGCCCTCTTTGACCTCGTCGTTGGCCAGCACGGTGCCCAGCGCGGGGCACCAGTTCACCGATGTTTCGCCCTGATACGCAATGCGGTACTGCATCAACAGGTCGGACTGCTCCTTGGGGGAAAGACCGTCCCAGCGGCCCTCGGCCTTGAACTTCGCGATGAGCGTATCGATTGGCTCTGCCTTGTCCGTCTCCGGATTGTACCAGTGGTTGAACATCTCCAGGAAGGCCCACTGCGTCCACTTGTAGTAAGCGGGATCGCAGGTACGCACCTCGCGCGACCAGTCGTACGAAAAACCGATGCGGTCCATCTGCTGGCGGTAGCGGGCGATGTTCTTCTCCGTGGTGATGGCCGGATGCTGTCCGGTCTGGATGGCATACTGCTCGGCGGGAAGACCGAATGCGTCATAGCCCATCGGGTGCAGGACGTTGAAGCCCTTCAGCCGTTTGTAGCGGCTGTAGATATCGCTGGCGATATAACCCAGCGGATGGCCCACATGCAGTCCGGCCCCGGAGGGATACGGAAACATGTCCAGCACGTAATATTTGGGTTTGGAAGGGTCGGTCTCTACGCGGAAGGTCTGGTGGTCAGCCCAGTAGGCCTGCCATTTCTTCTCGATTTCCTTGAAATTGTATTCCATCCTGATGAAAGGTGTAAAGTGTACGTACAACCTGCAAATGTAGCACTTTTTTGGTTACCTTTGCGGCCTGAAAAGCACTTCTGTCTATGCAGGGAATTTGGACCGTCTTGCTGCTCGTCGTTTCGAACGTTTTCATGACGTTCGCCTGGTACGGCCAGCTCAAACTCAGCCAGATGAATATCGGTCGTGACTGGCCGCTGATTCTGGTCATCGTCGCCTCCTGGGGCCTGGCTTTCTTCGAGTATCTTTTTATGATTCCGGCCAACCGGATGGGCTCTACCATCAACGGCGGCCCCTACTCGCTGATGCAGCTCAAAATCATTCAGGAGGTCATCTCCCTGACGGTCTTCACCCTCATCGTCACCTTCGTCTTCAAGGGCGAACCCATCCACTGGAACCACTTCGCCGCCTTCCTCTGCCTGGTAGCCGCAGTCATCTTCTGCTTCTGGAAATAGTTTTCCCAAAGACCTGCTACCGGGTCAGGCGGAATTCGATGGGGAGGACGAGGCGGGTGCGGACGGGACGGCCGGAAATCTTGCCGGGGATCCACTTGGGCGATGCGGAGACGACCCGGACGGCCTCTGCGTCGAGCAGCGGATCAACGCCGGTAACCACCTCCACGTTGGAAACGCTACCGTCTTTTTCTACCACGAAACCTACGGAGACGCGGCCCTGAATGCCTTCTGAAACAGCCTCCTGCGGATAGCGGAGGTACTTGTAGACCCAACTCTTCAGGAAATGCCGCTCGTCCGCATGGAAAAACTGCGGACGGACGTCGCAGTCGGCAGCGGGATAGAGCGTCTCACCCGAAGGAGCTGCCTGCCGGTTCTCCAGCTGCGCGGCGGGCGCGGAGGCAACCGTCAACAGGAAGTTGAACAGGTAGTTGCACTGCCGTTCCATGTTCTTGTAGAGCACCAGTTCCGGAGTATCTGAAACCGTGCGGTATTCGCGCGTCTTGCCGGTGGTGAAAAGAAAAACCGGGATTTCCAACTGATAGAAAGGCAGGTGGTCGGAGGTTTGCAGAGTCCCGTTGAAAGGTGCCGGACGCACGGCCGGCTGCCGCTCCAGCGTCCGGCTGAGCAGCGTGTCAGCCTTTTGTTTGGGCAGCGAGGAATAGACGGAAAAGGGATACTGCGCGTTGCCGCGACCCAGCATATCCAGGTTCACCATGGCCCGGACGGAGCCGATCTCGCTGAAGGCACGGTTGGCAAAATACCAGGATCCGGCCGTACCGCACTCCCCTGCCCCGAAGGCCGCGAAAACCACCGAACGCGGGAACATCCAGCTGTTTGCCGCCACGAGCCGGGCCAGCTCGATCAGCGTGGCCACGCCGGAGGCGTTGTCGTCGGCACCCGGATAGATGCGCGTCTGCCGGCGGCCGTTCACCGTGACCGTCAGCGCACCCATGCCGTCCATGTGCGCACCTACCACGATATATTCGTTTCGCAGCCGGCGGTCGTATCCCTCCACGATACCCACGATGTTGCAGGAGTGAAGCGTAGCGGTGGAATCGGCAATCGAAAAATCCTGACCGGATTCGTCGCAGAGCATCTGGAGGCCGGCGTCGCGCAGGGCGCGATAGATATAATCGGCGGCCAGCGATTCACCGGGCGATCCGGCCTGCCGGCCCTGCAGTTCTTCAGCACACAGATAGGCCACGTGGCGGCGCAGGGCGGGCTCCACGTTAAAATTTTGTGCAGCGACTAGGGCCGCTGCACAAAACAGAATTACGAGGGTTATCGCACTTTTGCGAAACATTACTTCTTGTAGAAAGGCATCTTCACGACTTTGGCCTTCAGCAGACGGCCGCGGACGTCGATGTAGATCTCAGTATCCGTTTTGTTGAACGGTACATCTACATAACCCATGCCAATCGCCTTCTTGACGCTCGGGCCCATGGTACCGGAGGTAACGTGACCGATCTGGTGGCCTTCGGCGTCGCAGATGGGCATTTCGTGACGGGCGATACCCTTGTCGATCAGTTCGAAGCCGACGAGTTTGCGCTTTACGCCCTCAGCCTTCTGGGCTGCAAGGAATTCGCTGTCGACGAATGCGCCCTTGACGTCGTTGAACTTGGTGATCCAGCCCAAGCCTGCCTCGATGGGCGAGGTGGTATCGTCGATATCGTTGCCGTAGAGGCAGAAGCCCATCTCCAGACGGAGGGTGTCGCGGGCACCGAGGCCGATCGGCTTGATGCCGTTGGGCTCACCGGCTTCAAAGACTGCCTTCCAAAGTTTGTCGCCGGCTGCGTTGGGTGCATAGACCTCGCATCCGCCGCTGCCCGTATAACCGGTGGTGGAGAGAATGACATTGGGAATGCCGGCCACCTTCAGTTCCTTGAAAGTGTAGTACTCCATGTCCATGATGTTCTCTTCGCAGAGTTTCTGCATCACCTCCATCGCCTTCGGGCCCTGGACGGCGAGCTGGCAGGTCTCGTCGGAGAGGTTGCGGAGATCTTTGCCGATCTCGATGCCGAACTTCGGAGCATAGGAGCAGAGGTGGTTCCAGTCCTTCTCGATATTTGCCGCATTGACTGCGAGCAGGTATTTCTCCGTGTTGAAGCAGTAGACGATAAAGTCGTCCACGATACCGCCCTTGCCGTTCGGGAAGCAGGTGTACTGTGCCTTACCGGGGAAGAGAGCAGCTACGTCGTTGGTGGAGACATACTGGAGGAAAGCCAGCGCCTTGGGGCCGGTCACCCAGATTTCGCCCATGTGCGAGACGTCGAAGACGCCCACGCCTTCGCGGACCACTGCGTGTTCTTCGTTGATGCCGGTGTACTGGATCGGCATGTTATACCCTGCAAACGGAGCCATCTTGGCGCCGAGCGCGATATGCTTTTCGGTAAATACGGTGTTTTTCATTTATTGTTGGTTTAATATGGAATTTCGGTTATTTGTGGCGTCCCCAGGCGGTGTCGTAGATCCAGGTATCGGAGGGAACCGTGCCGGTCGCGATAATCTGGGTCAGCTTGCGGTAAGCCTCCCGGAAGTTGTCGGTCGTATAGACCGCGACGCCGGTAAAGCCCGTTTTGAACGGGATGACGAAGGGCTGTTCGCCCGCCTTTTCCATTTTGGCGGTCATTGCCTTGACATTGTATTCCTTGACGTACGAGCCTACGATAACGCAGTAACGGTGGAGATTCCCGGTCGAAACCTTGGGAGCCATGGCAGGAGTCTTGACGGGGGCAGCTTCGGCGGCCTGGGCCTCGAGCGCTGCGGCCTCTTCTGCACGGGCGATCGAGTCGCGTTCGGCTTTCTGCTGAGCCTCTTTCTCGACGCGAATGCGCTCCAGGTCGCTGGAAGTGGGCTTGCCCATCATAGAACGAATCCGGTCGCAGCCGGAGAACAACAGGACGGCTGTCAGAAGCAGCGCAAAAATGCGGATCGGTTTCATAAGGTCTGCGGATAAGATTTGGGACAAAGGTAGTATAAAAAGTAGAAAAAGCGTATCTTTACAAATCAAAAAGAAGTGCGTATGGCGATAAACTTCAAAACGATCCGGGAAAGGTTCCGGGAACGGCTCAACCTTTCCTCGTATATAGATGTGGAAGCGGCGGTGGAGAACATCCGTGGCAGCATCTACTTCCGCGGACCGAATGTCTGGATTCTGGGTACGGCCATCATCATCGCATCGGTCGGCCTGAACGTCAATTCCATTCCGGTCATCATCGGCGCGATGCTTATCTCCCCGCTGATGGGGCCGATCATGGGATTCGGCCTGGGCCTGGGCACCAACGATACCCAACTGATCCGCAACTCTCTCAAGAACCTGATGGTGATGGTCATCATCAGTATCTGCGTCTCAGGCGCCTACTTCCTGATCTCCCCGCTGGCGATGGAGAATCCCACCGAACTGCTTGCCCGCACCAACCCGACCATCTACGATGTGCTGATCGCCCTCTTCGGCGGTGTGGCCGGCATCATCGAGACCTCCCGCAAGGAGAAGGGCACCGTGATCTCCGGCGTGGCCATCGCCACCGCCCTGATGCCGCCCCTCTGCACGGTGGGTTACGGCCTGGCCACCTTCAACATGCACTATCTGTTCGGGGCCCTCTACCTCTTCTTCATCAACAGCATCTTCATTGCGCTGGCCACCTATCTCGCCGTCAAGTGGCTTCACTTCCCGGTGGTCCATTATGCCGATATCACCAAGAACCGCAAGACCAAACGGAACATCATCATCGGCCTGATCATCATCATTATCCCGAGTATCTTCTCGGCCGTCAAGGTAGTGGGCGAAAACAACTTCAACCAGAATGCGAAGGCCTTCCTGCGCGAGAATAAAACGCTGGACCGCACCTATATCTACGATTCGCACATCGACTTTGCCCGCGGCAAGGGTACCCTCACCATCCAGATGGCCGGCGCCGCCCTTTCCGCCAACGACCGCGAGCTGCTCTACCGGTCGGCGGAGAGCCACCGGATAGACCGGGACCACCTGATCATCAAGGAAACCGGTCTGGCCCGCACCGACCTTTCCGAGAATGAACTGATCCAAAGCATCTTCGAACGCAACGACCAGGAGACCCAGCGGCGCGACAAGGAGATCACCAAACTGCAGGACGAACTCAAGTCGCTGCAGGGCCGCGAGCTGCCGGTGGTCCAGATTGCCCGCGAGCTCAAGGCGCAATACCCTGAAATCATCTCCCTCAGCATGGGACGAGGCAGCGAATTCGACCTGACTTCGCAGGAGGGACGCGAACTGGTGATTGTCGTGATCGCCAGCACCTCCCGTCTGGACAAGGCCACGCTGGACCGTATCCAGAAATGGCTGGCCACCCGTGTTGAAACCGAGAACATCCGAATCTTCAATGAACAAAAGAATATATCTGCAGGAAATTGACCCCGTCGACATCTACGGCGTCAACAACAAATTGATTGACCTTTTTGCCAGCCACTTCCCCAAGGTGAAGGCGGTGGCCCGCGGTTCCGAAATCTCCCTCGTGGGCGCCCAGGCCGACCTGGACGACTTTGAAGTCCGGTTCGACACACTCTGCCGGCTGAAAGCCACCAAGCCGGCGCTGACCGAATACGACGTGGAGTCGCTCTTCGAAGGCGACGGCGCGCCGCGCAACCCGGAAATGGGCCAGGTGGACCTGAGCGAAGGCAACGAACACATTATCGTCTACAGCAACGAAGGACGCGCCATCCGGGCACGGACCAAGAACCAGAAGAAGCTGGTGCGGGAATACTACCGGAACGACCTGCTCTTTGCCGTGGGACCGGCCGGAACCGGTAAGACCTACACGGCGATCGCCCTCGCCGTCCGCGCCCTCAAGAACCGGGAGGTCAAGCGGCTGATCCTCACCCGCCCCGCCGTGGAAGCGGGCGAACGGCTCGGCTTCCTGCCCGGCGATTTGAAAGACAAACTGGATCCGTATCTCCAGCCGCTCTACGACGCACTGCAGGATATGATTCCGGGCAAAAAGCTGCAGAGCTTCATGGAAGACGGCATCATCCAGATCGCCCCGCTGGCCTACATGCGCGGCCGTACGCTCGACCACGCCTTCGTGATTCTGGACGAGGCCCAGAACACGTCGCTGAACCAGTTGAAGATGTTCCTCACCCGCATGGGCGCCGATTCGAAGTTTATCGTCACGGGCGACATGACGCAGATCGACCTTCCGCGCAAGGAAGACTCCGGTCTGGAGAAGAGCATCGAACTGGTCTCCGGCATCAAGGGAATCAGCGTCATAGAGTTCGGACGGGAAGACATCGTCCGTCACCCGCTCGTCACGAAAATCGTAGATGCATTTGAGAAGGCCTAGCGCCTAGAGGGCCCGGACGCAGCGCACGGAGGCTGCAAAGTCGCTCTTGCTCGTAGAGGACATCGGGAAGGTGTTCAGATCGCCGTAAATATAGCGGTAGTAGGCCCTGTCGGTGTCTTTTTCCGTTGCCGTCCAGAAGAAAGCGTAGTTTCCGTAGCCGTTGAAAACGGAATGATTGGCCGTAACGCCGCCGACCGGAATCGCATTCCAGCCGCTGGTGTTCGAATGGTCGTTGTACGGAGAGTAGGCCCACATCCGCTCACCTATAAAATAAGCCGGCGCGGAGAGTATGTCACCCATCGTCTCCCAGGTATCAGTAAACGCGGACGGGGTTCCCAGGACGGCTGCAGCCAGGTCTTCGAAATCCTCTTTCGTAGGCACCTTCCAGCCGGCGGGGCAGGCACCCTGCGGGCCGCCTGCGAGACCGGTGGCAGAAACATTGCCGGTCGCCTCTTTCCAGGTATAGAAACGGCCGAAGAGGCCTTCCGTTACCGGCGAGTTGAGATAGACGCACCCGGCACCGTCCCAGCAAAGATTCCTGGCAAACCACTCCAGTGAACCGATCTTGACAGTCGGATAGACCTTTCCGTCGCGCGGGTCGGTGAAAGAGGTTGTGGAAGGCTTGAGTCCGGTCAGGGCCGCGCCGCCGGTCGTATCGATGGTCGTGAAGTAAACGGTGGTGGCCGACTGGTAATAGCCTTCTGCATGCGCCACGGCGGTGATGCCAAAGGTGCCCAGGCTGTCAGGCACGCGGAAGGAGACGATCCGGGAGATCACCGTATCCGGGAAAATCTCCGGGGAGGTCCACTTGTAGGTCACCTCTGCCGGATTGGTAATGCCGGACACCGCTACCGTGACGTGCGAATTCCGCTGGACATAGCGCGGGAACGGGAACGTAAGGGTCCCCTCCATATAGCTCTTCGTCACAGTCTCCTCCTCCCCATCACAACCGACGGCAAGAAGCGTCAGCAGCGACAGGGAAAGAATGGCGAGATATTGGAACGGTCTTTTCATCCGGCGTTTGTCAAACAGTCTGCAAATATGCATATTTTTTGGGCGTTTGCCAAGTTTTATGGTATTTTTGCCGTAAATCCAACGCCAAAACTGTGCCACGATGCGCGCCTCCTCCCACTTCCTGTTACCGTTGACGGCCATGCTCCTGCTGCTGGCAGGATGCGGCCCCGCCAGGGAGCGCTACGTGCGGATGGAGGGCTTCGCGCAGGGAGGCACCTGGCACATCATCTGCTCGCTGCCTTCCGGCGCCAAACCTGCTGCAGTCCGCGACAGCATAGACCGCCTGCTGCTGGAGATTGACGCGTCGCTCTCCGGCTACAACCGGGGCTCGCTGCTGAGCCGTCTCAACGCCGGCGACGACCTTCCGCTCGACGACCATTTCCTGGTCAACTTCCGCCTCTCCGAACAATACTGGCGCGAAAGCGAGGGGGCCTTCGACCCTTCGGCCGCCCCCCTCTTCGACCTGTGGGGATTCGGTTTCAAAGAGGCCGGAGCCGTACCCACGAAACGGCAGATCGACTCCATACGGACATTCATCGGAATGGACCGCTTCCGGATTGACACGCTCGACGACGGCACCTTCCGCCTGCACAAGGCCGACCCCCGCTGCCGGCTCAACTTCAACGCCATCGCACAGGGCTACACCTGCGACCGTGTGGCCCGCTATCTGGACGCGCTTGGCAGCAGCAACTATCTGGTGGAAGTCGGCCGCGAAATCCTCTGCAAAGGGCTTAGCGCCCGCGGCGACAAATGGAAGATAGCGGTCGAGACGCCCGCCGACAGCGGAGAGCGTTATTGCGAAGCGAGGATTTTTTCATCCGAGCGCAGCAATAACCTCGAAGCCGAGGCGGAGCGCAGCTGTAACCTCGGAGCCGAGTCCGGCGAAATCGAAGTATACATTAAAGATACGCTGCAACTGACAGACTGTGCCGTCGTGACTTCCGGAGACTATCGCAAATACTATGTGAAAGACGGCAGACGCTACGCCCACACCATTGATCCGCGGACCGGCGCCCCCGTCACCCACGGCCTTCTCAGCGCCACCGTCATCATCCCCTTCGAATCCGACAGCGGACGCGTACAATGGGCCTGCGCACGGGCAGACGCCTGCGCAACATGGTCTATGGTAGAAGGAAAAGTGGTCCGCTAGCGCCTAACTGTTGCTGTTCTGCATCAGGAAGGTCTTCATGAAAGCGTTGATATCGCCGTCCAGCACGGCCTGCGTATCGGTCGTCTCGTAGCCGGTGCGGAGATCCTTGACCATCTTGTAGGGATGCAGCACATAGGAACGGATCTGCGAGCCCCACTCGATCCGCTTCTTCTGACCCTCCAGTTCCGCCTGCTTCTCCTGCCGCTTCTTGAGTTCGAGGTCGTAGAGATGGGACTTCAGGATGCGCAGCGCGTTCTGCCGGTTGTCCAGCTGGGAGCGGGTTTCGGTATTCTCCACCACGATCCCCGTGGGAATGTGGCGGACGCGGACGCCCGTTTCGACCTTGTTGACATTCTGGCCGCCGGCACCGCTGGAACGGTAGGTATCCCATTCCAGGTCGGACGGGTTGATCTCGATTTCGATGGTATCGTCGACCAACGGATAGACGAAGACGGACGAGAAGGTGGTCTGGCGCTTGCCCTGCGCATTGAACGGGGAAATACGCACCAGCCGGTGCACACCATTTTCAGCCTTCAGGTAGCCGAAGGCATACTCCCCTTCAAATTCGAGCGTACAGGATTTGATGCCGGCCTCGTCGCCGTCCAGGACATCCGAAACGTGGACCTTGTAGCCGTTCCGTTCGCCCCAGCGGGTATACATGCGCATCAGCATCGATGACCAGTCGTTGGATTCCGTGCCGCCGGCACCGGAATTAATCTTCAAGATGGCGCCCAGGTTGTCACCCTCCGCGCTGAGCATATTGCGGATCTCCATGTCGGAGATGGCTCCCTCGAGCACGACGGCGGCCTTGTCGATATCGTCCGAAGCGTCTTCGCCGAAATCCATCAGCGTCTCCAGGTCTTCATAGAGCCGGGCCAGCCGGTCACACCCCTCCACCCAGTAGCGCACGGCGGCCGTCTGCTTCAGATAGGCCTCCGCCGCCTTGGCATCGTTCCAGAAATCGGGCGCTGCGGCGCGTTCCGTACGGGTTTTCAGTTCTTCTCTCTTCGCAGAGAGGTCAAAGACACCTCCCCAACGTCTCGATCCGCTGTTTATAGTCTTTAAGTTGTTCTGATACGATCATAGGTCCGTTTGATTTGTTCGTAGTCGTAACCCCGGCCCAGGCCGAAGCGAAGCAGTTTCCGGTAGCGGACGGATTCATCCGTTTCACCGCGCAGCGCGTGCAGTTTGTTCCGCAGCAGGGCGGCCAGGCGCGCATCCGCTGCCGGGGCGTCGATCTCCCCGATAGCGGCCGCAACGGTCTCAGCCGGAATCCCCTTCGCCTGCAAAGCTACTTTAATTTTGAGACTTCCCCAACCCTGCAGCGAACTTTTGTCGCGTGCGAAGGCGGTGGCGTAGCGGAGTTCGTCAATATAACGCTCCTTGCAGAGGGTCTCAACGATGCCCGCGGGATCTTCTGCTTCCAGCCGCGCCAGTTTGGCGAGTATCTCCTTGCGGCAATACTCGCGACGGCTGCAGAGCGCCATCATCCGGTCCAGGGCCTTGGCACGTTCCATTGTCAGAAAGAATAACCCAGCGCCGCGTAGAATTGCGGACGGCCGGTGTAGTTGGACCAGCGCACGCTGAACTCCAACGGGCCCACCGCCGTAGCGCGCAGATAACCGAGCTGGAGGCCCCAGGTCAATCCGTTTGCGAAGAGGGCGCCGACCGTATCGCCCGAGAGGGCGAAGACCGGCGAGAGGGTGATGTGATTCGGTCCTGAAATGTTGTAGCGGCCCTCCAGGGATGCGACGGAGAGCTGCTTGCCGAAGGGGTGGGCAAAGCTGAAGCCCGCGAAAGGAATCTGCTGGTCCATATAACGCCCGCGGAGCGAACCGCCCATCACATTCATGAAGATCATCGGCACCTGTTTGCCCAGCAGGCCACGGTGCCAGAGAGAAGGGATGACCGTCCACTTGTCCCCGAACGAAACGGCCCCGGTCGCATGGAAGTCGAACGCGGCGAAAGCGTTCCCGCTCTTGCTGCCCAGATACTGGTGGAAACCGCCGTCCGCCGCCCAGCCGCGCGTCGGGAAGTATTCGTCGTTGCGCGAATCGACCCGGGCGTTTCCGTAAGCCCCGGCAAAGAACTGCCGGTTCTGCGTGATGTCGTACGACGCGAAGACGGGCAGTCCCTTGTCGTCGAACGAACGGTAGCCGAAGAACATACACTCCAGACCGCCCTCCATGTAGATGTTCCGGTAATTCTGCGAAGCGAAATTGGTCCGGAGACGGTGGCCCGTATAGGCGAGGTTGTAGTCCGAATAGTTGTTCAGCAGGTTGAGTCCGGAGTAGCGGAAATTGTACTCCACATTGAACTTGGTATGCGAAGGGAATGCGTACGTATAGAGAATCGAAGCCTGCGGATTGACGGAGAGCCTGCCGGTCACGGAGAACGACGAACCGGAGAGGATATTGCGGTTGATGGAGACGTTCATCTGGATGGCGGAGACCTCCTCCGCATCCACGCGGAACCCGATCCCGAAGACCGAGTTGAGCTCCGCTTTGAAGAAGATGTCCATGTCGTAGGGCTGCTCGTGACCCTTGAGCGTGTAGGTCACGGATTTGAAGAAGCCCGTGTCGTAGAACCGCTTGATGGCGGCGGTAATCTCCGAGCCCGCAATGCGTGCACCGGAACGGATGGGACAGTTGCGGAAGAGGAACGCCTCCGCCTCCGGCGAAAGGCCGTGAATCTCCACCGTGCCCAGGCTCACGCTGTCGCGGTCCAGGTGAAGCGCCTTGTCGTATTTGCGTCCCCGGAAATCCGGACCCACGAGATGTTCCGCACGGTCCTGGGCGCAGCGGTCCAGGTAATCGCGCAGCTTGCGGATGTCGGCAATCTTGAGCATGGCGGCGTCGTAGCCGTTCTGCACCAGCGTGCTGATGCTCTCCGGGTCGAAACTCAGCGTGCTGAACCCTTCGGTGTCGGGGTGGATGAAGATATCGGTATTCTCGATGGCCTTGCGGTCCTTTTCTTTGGTGTACATGTCGTAGAGACTGCCTATCATGTCGCCGATGTTGTTGACCTCGCTGTCGGTGAGGCCTTCACCGGAGCCGAACTTGACGCCGATCACCACGTCAGCCCCCATCTCGCGGGCAATATCCACCGGATAGTTGTTGAGCGCGCCGCCGTCCACCAGCACCCGGCCGTTCTTGCGCAACGGTGCGAAGTAGCCCGGAATGGACATCGACGAGCGCAGGGCGTCCACGAAATGGCCGCTGTGCCAAACGACCTCTTCGTGCTTGACCAGGTCCACCGCCACGCAGGCGAAAGGAATCGGCATCTTGTTGAAATCCAGCGAATCCAGATAGCCGACCGCCAGCGAAGTGAAGAGGTTGTAGATATTCTGGCCGTCTACCAGCGCCATGGGGATATTGTTCAGCAGCGAACGGGCGGGTGCCGGCTCGCGGACCGGCATGGGACCGATCAGCGAATCCAGAATCTCCGCACCCCGCTTCTTCCGCAGCGCGTAGGGATCGATCGAGAAGGGAACCTTCAGGACGTAGAGGCTGTTGTAGAGTTTGTCTTCAAACTGGACGCTCTCGCGGGCGGACTTGTCGCTCATGATCACGTCCCAGTCCTGTGTGGAGATCAGCGAATCGATCTCGCTCGCGGTATAACCGATCGCATAGAGGCCGCCGATAATGGAACCCATACTGGTTCCGACCACCATGTCGATGGGGATGTTATTCTCTTCCAGCACTTTGAGCACGCCGATATGGGCCGCGCCCTTGGCTCCGCCGCCAGCCAGCACCAGGCCGACCTTGGGACGGGCGGGCTGCTCCTGCGCACGGGCGGAAAAACTCCCCGGCAGCAGGGCTAACACCAACAGGATACCGATGACAATCCGTTTCATTTTTTCAGTCCTTTTCCGGCCAGCAGGCCGCATGCCGCCATCACGTCTTCACCCCGCGAAGCGCGGAGCGTGGTGGTGATGCCGCCCGCGTTCAGGCGCGCCTTGAAAGCCTCGACGGAGGCCATCCCCGCCGGCTGCAGCGGATAGTCCGGAATGGTGTGGAACCGGATCAGGTTGATGCGGCATTCCAGTCCTTTGAGCAGGCGGATCAGGGCGTCGGCATGGCGCGGCGTGTCGTTGTGGCCGGCAAAAACAATGTATTCAAAACTCACGCGGCGCTGGCCGGTGAAATCGTATTTTTTGATGAGGCCCACGACCTCCGCCAGCGGCCATCCCTTCTGGACGGGCATCAGCGCGGCGCGCTCGTCCGGGAAAGGATCGTGGAGGCTGACCGCCAGGTGGCAGCGGCTCTCTTCGAGGAATTCCGTGAGGTGCGGCAGGTCGCCCACGGTGGAAAGGGTGATGCGCTTCGGGCTCCAGGCGAAGCCCCACGGTGCGGTCAGGACCTCCAGGACGCGGCGCACGCCCGGCCAGTTGTCCAGCGGCTCGCCCATCCCCATGAAGACGGCGTTGGTCAGTTCGGAGGCCTCGTCGATCGAAAGGAACTGCGAAAGGATCTCTGCCGCATCCAGGTTGCCGTGCCAGCCTCCGCGGCCGGTCATGCAGAAGGTGCAACCCATCTTGCAGCCCACCTGCGAAGAGACGCAGACCGTGGCGCGGTTGCGCGTGCCGGCGTCTTCATCGTCCGGAATCATCACCGGCTCGATAAACTTGCCCGGCACCGAGGTGGGGAAGAGATATTTGCGCGTGCCGTCCTTGGAAGTGACGCTGCCCGAATAGGCCGTACGGCCCACCTCGTAACGCTCCGCGAGCACGGCGCGGGCCGCCTTGGAGAGGTTGGTCATCTGATCGAAGGAAGTTGCGCCCTTCTGGTAAAGCCACTGCGCGATCTGACTCCCCGCAAAGGCGGGCAATCCGGCCTCCGCAGCCACTGTGCGGAGCTCTTCGAGGGTCTTGCCGAGCAATTTTTCCTTCATCGAAAACCTTTAGAAACTGTTTTGAAATGGTTCACGAAAAGATTTATGAGGATATTTCGGATGATTTTTTCGGGTTTTCGAGGGCGCATAGGGGCTCCTATGTAACCGAGAAAAGCCGGAAAAAGCACTAAAATAGACCATAAAATAGACCATAAAGATTGAAGTTAATCATTACAAAACAGTTTCTCAATCTTTTTGCAAAAATAAGTATATTTGCAAGACCAACCAATGCGATTAAACAACAATTAAAGAACAACAGATTATGGCAAATGAAGAAAAGCTGAAAGCACTGCAGGCGACGATCGCCAAAATCGAGAAGGATTTCGGGAAGGGAACAATCATGAAGATGGGAGACCAGCCTACCTGGGAAGTTTCTACAATCGCATCCGGTTCCATCGGGCTCGACCACGCCCTGGGTATCGGCGGTTATCCGCGCGGACGCGTCATCGAGATTTACGGTCCGGAATCCAGCGGTAAGACCACGCTGGCCATCCACGCAATCGCAGAGGCCCAGAAACAGGGCGGCATCGCCGCCATCATCGATGCGGAACACGCATTCGACCGCACCTACGCATGCAACCTCGGCGTCAATATCGACACCCTGCTCATTTCCCAGCCGGACAACGGCGAGCAGGCCCTGGAGATTGCGGACAACCTGATCCGCAGCGGTGCGGTGGATATCGTCGTGATCGACTCCGTGGCTGCCCTCACCCCCAAAGCAGAAATCGAAGGCGAGATGGGCGACAATAAAGTGGGCCTCCAGGCCCGCCTGATGAGCCAGGCCCTCCGCAAACTCACGGCCAATATCGCCAAGACCAATACCTGCTGCATCTTTATCAACCAGCTGCGTGAAAAGATCGGCATCCTCTTCGGCAATCCGGAGACCACCACGGGCGGTAACGCCCTCAAATTCTACGCTTCGGTACGAATCGACGTACGCCGCGGCACCCAGATCAAAGACGGCGAGGAAGCCCTGGGTAACCGCACCCGCGTCAAGATCGTGAAGAACAAGATGGCGCCGCCTTTCCGCAAGGCTGAGTTCGATATCGTATTCGGTGAAGGTATCTCCAAGATCGGCGAGATTATCGACCTGGGCGTGGAGTTCGGCATCCTCACCAAGAGCGGTTCGTGGTTCAGCTACGGCGACTCACGCCTGGCACAGGGCCGCGACGCGGTGAAAGCCCTGCTCAAAGACAACCCGCAGCTCTGCGAAGAGATCGAGGCGAAGATCCGCGAAAAGCTCAAGACCGTCAAAGACTGATCCCTCAATGGCGAAAATCATCCTTACCGGCGACCGTCCCACCGGCCGCCTTCATATCGGGCATTATGTAGGTTCGCTGCGCCGCCGCGTGGAACTTCAGAACAGCGGTGAATACGACGAAATCTACATCATGATTGCCGACGCCCAGGCGTTGACCGACAATGCGGACAACCCGGAAAAGGTGCGGCAGAACATCATCGAGGTCGCACTCGACTACCTGTCCGCCGGGCTCGATCCCGACCGGTGCCATATTTTCATCCAGTCGCAGATCAGCGAGCTCACCGAGCTTACCTTCTTCTACAACAACCTGGTCACGGTGCAGCGCCTCCAGCGCAATCCCACCGTGAAGCAGGAGATCAAGATGCGCGGCTTCTCGGAGACGGACGACGGCAGCGACAACAAGGCCGGCACCCCGGTCGGGTTCTTCTGCTACCCCATCAGCCAGGCGGCGGACATCACCGCCTTCAAGGCCACCACGGTGCCCGTAGGCGAAGACCAGGCGCCGATGATCGAGCAGACCCGCGAGATCGTCCACAAGTTCAACGCCACCTACGGCGAAGTGCTCGTGATGCCGGACATCCTGCTGCCCGACAACGCGGCCTGCCTGCGCCTGCCCGGCACCGACGGCAAGGCCAAGATGAGCAAGTCGCTGGGCAACTGCATCTACCTCTCTGACTCTGCGGAAACGCTCTGGGAGAAGGTGCGCGGCATGTTTACCGACCCCGGTCACCTGCAGGTCTCCGACCCGGGCAAGGTGGAGGGCAACACGGTCTTCACCTACCTGGACGCCTTCTGTCGCGACGAACACTTCGAGAAGTTCGCCGACTGCTTCGTTGGCAAGAAATCGAGCTTTACGTTTCACAACCTGGACGAGGCCAAGGCGCAGTACCGTGCCGGCGGCCTGGGCGACATAATGCTCAAGAAGTTCCTCTATGAGGTGCTGAACGACACGCTGGCTCCCATCCGGGAGCGTCGTCACGCCCTGGAGCAGAATATCCCTTATGTCTACGAAGTGCTCCGCAAGGGTACCGAAGCAGCTCACCGGAAGGCTTCCGCCACGCTGGCCGACGTCAAGAAGGCCATGCGCATCAACTACTTCGACCCCGGCGTGCTGGATGAACTCATCCGCGAACAGCAGGAAAAATACCGGTAGAAAAACACAAAAGAAAAAGGCGGCGGGAATTACTTCCTGCCGCCTTTCGTTTTCAGTCCCTGCGAACTGAAATGTAGTCCCTACTGGAGTTGAACCAGTGACCTCTACATTATCAGTGTAGCGCTCT